>OLWJ01000682.1_pt1 | contig 12778 bp, 9 predicted proteins | sample 1674291 | NCBI WGS metagenome assembly OLWJ01 (sample SAMEA103958159, study PRJEB25191) | human gut metagenome | biome: human-associated habitat [ENVO:00009003]; feature: intestine environment [ENVO:2100002]; material: feces | place: Germany | collected 2013/2015
AAGATCAAGACCCACAGCGGCGCCAAGAAGCGTTTTTCCCTCACCAAGACCGGCAAGGTCAAGCGCGCCATGACCAAGAAGCGTCACCTGCTCAACGGCCACGGCAAGACCACCAAGCTCAAGCGGGCTCTGCGCGGCACCACCTACGCCGACAAGACCAACGAGGCCGCCATCAAGCGCATGATCCTGTACAAGTAAGACAGAGGGAGGAAACGAACAATGGCTAGAGTGAAAGGCGCGATGATGACGCGCAAGAGAAGAAACGCTACCCTGAAGCTGGCAAAGGGCTACTGGGGTTCCAAGTCCAAGCACTTCAAGATGGCCAAGCAGCAGGTCATGAAGTCCGGCAACTACGCTTTTGCTGGCCGCAAGCAGAAGAAGCGTGACTTCCGCCGCCTGTGGATCGCAAGAATCTCGGCAGCAGCGAAGCTCAACGGCATGAACTATTCCACGTTCATCAACGGTCTGAAGAAGGCCGGCATCGATCTCAACCGCAAGATGCTCTCCGAGATCGCCATAAGCGATCCCGCCGCTTTCACCGCTCTGACCGAGCAGGCCAAGGCTGCCCTCAAGTAAGTGATCGGAGATTTTCGGTTAGATACTCAATCTGAAAGTTAAGGGGCTGCTCAGCAGTCCCTTATTTTATATCGGAGGAAAGAAGATGGAATTTGAAAAGATCTCGTCGCGTTCCAACGAAAAGGTGAAGCTTTTTCGGCATCTGTCGCAGAGTGCCTCGTTCCGCAGGGAGACGGGGCTGTTTGCGCTTGAGGGCGCACGCCTGTGCTCGGATGTCGCAAAGACCGGGATAGAGATAAAGACCGCGTTCTTCACCAAAGAGGCGCTTGAAAAGTACCCCGACTATATCTCGGCCGTGGCGGACCGCGCCGAGCAGTCGTTCGAGATACCGCACGAGCTCGCCGGAACGCTCTCCGATACCCGCGAGGCGCAGGGCGTTTTCTGCATCTGCGTCAAGCGAAAAGAGGCTGAAATCGAGACTATCGACCCCAAGGGAACATATATAGCCCTCGACAATATGCAGGACCCGTCGAACCTCGGCGCAGTGCTGAGAACGGCGGAGGCGTTCGGCATGAGCGGCGTCATAGTCGGCGGCGGCTGCGATATATATAACCCGAAAGCGCTGCGTGCCGCTATGGGTTCTTCAATGCGAATTTCTGTTTTGACAACGGGAAATTTGCCCTCTCTCTTGATTTTTGCCGCCAAAAAGGGTATGCTTACCTTAGCTTCCACGCCCTCCGACGGGGCGAAAAGCATAACGGACATGAGCTTTTCGGGCTCCGTTATCTGCGTTGTGGGCAACGAGGGCAGCGGAATTTCGCCCGAGGTTGCGAGTGCCTGCGCTCTGCCCGTGACCATTCCCATGCGCGGGCGTGCCGAGTCGCTCAACGCGGCGGCCGCCGCCGCAGTGCTCATGTGGGAGCTGACAAAATAACAAACGGAGGCTTCAATGGACAAGAAGGCCTACTGGCTCTGGCTCCGGGAAGCTCTCGGCGCAGGAGCCGTAACAGATGAGATTACCGCTGTGTTTCCATCCCCAGAGGAGATGTATTCAAAGGGCGAGATAGAATGGCGATTGAGCGGTGTACTCACCAATAAGCAGATAGAAAGACTCAGGCAATGCTCTCCCGAAAAGGCGCAGGGCATTGTTGATGTTTGCCGCGAGAACGGCTGGAGCATACTCACGCCCGACGATGAGGACTATCCGCAAAAGCTCAGAAATCTGCGCAATATGCCGCTTTCGCTCTTCGTCAAGGGCGACATAAAACGGGTGACGCAGCGCGTATGCATAGCCGTTGTCGGCACGCGGAAGGCGTCGTTTCAGGGCAGCTATCTCGCGCACCGCTATGCCGCGGCGCTGGCGTATGCGGGAGTCTGCGTGGTCTCGGGCGCGGCGACGGGCATTGACAGCTGCGCGCACAACGGCGCGCTCGACTCCGGCGGAGTCACGGCGGCGGTGCTCGGCTGCGGCTTCGGACACAAATATCTTATGGAGAACGAGTATCTGCGCGAATGTGTCGCTCAAAGCGGCGCTCTGATAACGGAGTTTCCGCCCGGCTTTCCCGCCTCGGCGCGGACATTTCCCATAAGAAACAGGATAATCTCGGGGCTCTGCGACGCCACAATAGTCATAGAGGCAGGAGTCAAAAGCGGCTCGCTCATAACGGCGAACTGCGCTATCGAGCAGGGGCGTGAGGTGTTTGCTCCGCCGGGCGATGTGTTCAACTCGTCCTATGCCGGTGCGAACAGGCTCATAAGAGACGGCGCAAGACCGCTTCTGTCGATTTACGACCTGATAACCGAATACGCCATGAGATATCCCGACAGGATAAAGCCGGAGAATATGGAAAAGGCGCTCGAATATCTGAGCGGCAAGCGCGAGCTGACGCCGGAGCAGGCGAAGGAGCCGCCCAAAACCGTCGAGCGGCCGCACGAATCGGTCAAAAAGTTCGAGCCCGAGCCGAAGCCCGAGGAATTCAGGGTCAAAAAGCTCGTGTCCATACCCGTCGGGTTGTCGGACAAGGCGAAGAAAATATATGAAGCAATGGGAGAAGAACCTCTGTTTGCAGACGAGATAGCGGCTAAGACCGGATTTACGCCGTGGGAGGTCGTCAGCGCGATGACCGAGCTGGAGCTCGAAGATCTCGTGTGTCTGTGCGCAGGGAAACGATACAAAAAAATTTGAACAGGGGAGCAAACGAAATGTCCACTTTAGTTATAGTCGAGTCGCCCGCAAAGGCGAAAACAATCAAAAAATATCTCGGACCCGGCTATGAGGTAGTAGCCTCCATGGGTCATGTTCGCGACCTGCCCGCGGCGAAGCTCAGCGTCGACGTCAAAAACGGCTTTACTCCGAAATACGCCGTTATAAAAGGAAAAGAGAAGCTCGTCAGCGAGCTGAAAAAAGACGTTGCAAGCAGCGATAAAGTCATTCTCGCAACCGACCCCGACCGCGAGGGAGAGGCTATATCCTGGCACCTGTCAACGCTGCTCGACCTTGATCTCAATGACAAGAACCGAGTCACCTTCAACGAGATAACCAAGACGGGAATCAAAAACGGCATGGATAATCCCCGCGCCGTAGATATGAACCTTGTCAACGCGCAGCAGGCGAGAAGAATACTTGACAGACTCGTCGGCTACCGTTTGAGTCCGTTTGTCTCGCAGAAGATACGCCGCGGTCTCTCCGCCGGACGCGTTCAGAGCGTCGCGGTGCGCATGATAGTAGACCGCGAGGAGGAGATCCGCGCGTTCAAGCCCGAGGAATATTGGACTATAGACGCGAAGTTCACCGCCCCGTCGCGCAAGGTGTTTTCCGCATCGTTTTACGGCGACGAGAGCGGCAAGATAAAGATAGAGAACAAGGAGCAGTCGGACGCTATACTCGGCCGTCTCGACGGAGCTTCATATACTGTAAAGACCCTCAAAAAGGGCACGAGGAAGAAGAATCCCGCGCCGCCCTTTACCACATCGACCCTCCAGCAGGAGGCGTCGAGGAAGCTGGGCTTCCAGACGCAGAAGACGATGCGCACCGCACAGGAGCTCTATGAGGGCGTTGACGTTCAGGGTATAGGCACCACCGGTCTTATAACCTACATGAGAACCGACTCTCTGAGAATCTCCGAGGAGGCGCGCGCCCAGGCGGCCGCCGCTATCGAGGAGCTTTTCGGCAAGGAGTATCTGCCCGACAAGCCCCGCTATTATAAAACCGGAGCCAACGCGCAGGACGGTCACGAGGCTATCCGCCCCGCAAATCCGTCGATAACCCCCGAGCGCGTCAAGGACTCCCTGACCTCGGATCAGTATAAGCTCTACAATCTCATCTGGAAGCGCTTCATGGCGAGCCTTATGGCGAGCTGCGTGCAGGATACGGCGAAGCTCGAAATAGCGGGCGCCAACGAGAAGGACGCCGCCGAGGGCAAATACTGCCTGTTCACCGCCGCCGGTTATTCCGTGCGCTTTGACGGTTTTACAAAGCTGTATGAGATAAACGACGATGAGGCCAAGAGCTCGCTCCTGCCCGAGATAAAGGTCGGCGACACGGCGAAGCTCAAGGAGCTGCTCCCCTCGCAGCATTTCACCTCACCCCCTCCGCGCTTTACCGAAGCGTCGCTTGTCAAGGAGTTTGAGGAAAAGGGTATCGGCAGACCGAGCACCTATTCAACCATAATCACAACCATAGTAAAGAGAAACTATGTCAAGCGCGAGTCCAAGCAGTTCGTGCCCACCGAGCTCGGCGAGGCGACTACGAAGCTGCTCAAGGAGAAATTCCCGCGCATAGTCAACGTCAAGTTCACCGCGCAGATGGAGGATATGCTTGACCGCGTCGATTCCGGCGATGTCGATTATGTCTCCGTCCTCGACGATTTCTACGGCGAGTTCGAAAAGTCGCTCGACAAGGCCAAGACCGAGATGAAGGATGTCAAGATCCAGCTCGAGGAGGATGTGACCGACATCCCCTGCGAGAAGTGCGGCAGAATGATGGTCATAAAGACCGGGCGCTATGGCAGATTCCTTGCCTGCCCCGGCTATCCCGAGTGCAAGAACGCGAAGCCGCTCGTACTCGAGACCAACGCCAAGTGCCCCAAGTGCGGCGCAAAGGTCATAGAGAGAAAGACTAAAAAGGGATACACATTCTACGGCTGCTCGAATTGGCCGGGCTGCGACTTTATGACCTGGGATAAGCCCACGGACGAGGTCTGCCCGCAGTGCGGCAAGTCACTGTTCAAAAAGAAGGGCGGCATTTTCGAGTGCCTCAACGAGGGCTGCGGCTACACCAAGAAGAGCGCAAGAAAAGGTAAAAAAACCGATGAATAAAGCTACCGTTATAGGAGCGGGCTTTGCGGGCGTTGAGGCCGCAAGGCAGCTCTCGCGCGCGGGGATAAGAGTTACCCTGTGCGAGATGAAGCCGCAGAAATTCTCGCCCGCCCATTCGAGCCCGAATTTTGCCGAGCTCGTCTGCTCGAACTCCTTCAAGGCTCTGCGCACCGCGAGCGCCGCAGGGGAGCTCAAGGCGGAGATGGAGCTGTTAGGCTCTCTCTGCGTGAGCTGCGCCAAGGCGACATCCGTCCCCGCGGGAGGAGCGCTCGCCGTTGACAGGGACGGGTTTTCCGCCCTTGTGACAAAGACGGTCGAGGCTGACCCGCTTATAGAGGTCGTCCGCGGCGAGGTGACGGAGATACCCGCCGACGGCATTGTTATAATCGCCGCAGGGCCGCTCGCGTCAGACGCGCTGTCCGAGGAGATAGAGAAGATTTGTCCCGGACATCTGAGCTTCTACGATGCGGCGGCGCCGATAGTCTCGGCGGAGAGCCTCGATATGTCCTGCGCGTTTAAGCAGTCGCGCTATGACCGCGGCGGCGAGGACGACTATATAAACTGTCCGCTCAGCAAAGAGGAGTACGAGGCCTTTTATGAGGCTCTTGTCGGCGCACAGAGCGCGGAGACTCACTCGTTTGACAAGCGCAAGGGCGTCTACGAGGGCTGTATGCCCATAGAGGTCATGGCGCTGCGCGGTCAGGATACCATACGCTTCGGCCCGATGAAGCCCGTCGGCCTGCGCGACCCGCGCACGGGACACAGACCGTGGGCGGTGCTCCAGCTCAGAAAAGAGAATTCGGCGGGCACTTTATATAATCTCGTCGGCTTCCAGACGAATCTGAAATTCGGCGAGCAGAAGCGGGTTTTCTCCATGATACCCGCGCTCAAAAATGCGGAGTTCGTGCGCTTCGGCGTCATGCACCGCAATACCTTCATAAATTCGCCAAAGCTCCTCAACGCGGATTTCTCGCTCAGGAGCGACAGACGTATATTTTTCGCGGGTCAGATAACCGGCGTGGAGGGCTATATGGAGTCCGCCGCCTCGGGAATCCTCGCCGGCATAAACGCCGCGCGGCAGATGCAGGGGAAAGCCCCGTTCGTCATGCCCGCGGACACCGTCATGGGTGCGCTCGCACGCTATATAAGCGACGGGAGCGTGACTGATTTTCAGCCCATGGGCGCAAACTTCGGAATACTTCCGCCCCTCGGCGAGCGAATCCGCTCGAAGCAGGAGCGATATGAAAAAATCTCGCAGAGAGGATTGGAATCCGCGAGAAAATATATCGAAGGAGAGAATGAAGAATGAAGATAATAGTTGATGCTTTCGGCGGCGACAATGCACCCCTCGAGATAATCAAGGGCAGTCGCAGCGCAAAGAACGATTTCGGCGTTGACATAGCGCTCGTCGGCGACAAGGAGAAGATTTTTTCCTGCGCCGCGCAGAATAAGATTTCGCTCAACGACATTGATATCATCGACGCGCCCGACGTTATCGCCATGACCGACCAGCCGGGCGAGATACTCAAGAGCAAGAAAGAAAGCTCCATGGCAGTCGGACTTCAGGCTCTTGCGGACGGCAAGGGCGACGCGTTCGTCAGCGCGGGCTCGACAGGCGCTTTGGTCATGGGCGCAACATTTATCGTCAAGCGCATAAGGGGCGTTAAGCGTCCCGCGATAGGCAGCGTCCTGCCCTCGAACGATAAGCCGTTCCTCCTGCTCGACTGCGGCGCGAACGCGGACTGCACCGCGGAGCACTTAAAGCAGTTCGCTCAGATGGGCGCGATATACTCGGAGAAATTCGTCAAGGTTCAGTCGCCGCGCGTGGCGCTCGCCAATATCGGCACCGAGGACAGCAAGGGCGACCGCCTGCGCCATGAGGCGTTCGATCTTCTCAAGGATACGAAAGAAATCAACTTTATCGGCAACGTCGAGACTCGCGACGTGCCCTACGGCTGCTGCGACGTGCTCGTTGCGGACGGCTTTACGGGCAACATTATCCTCAAGCTCTATGAGGGTGTCGCGGGCGCGATGATGGCAAATATCAAGAGCATATTCAAAAAGAGCTCGATAACCATGCTCGCGGCCATGATGGTCAAGGGCGGACTGCTTGCGCTCAAGGTGAGAATGGATTATTCCGAGTTCGGCGGCGCGCCGCTGCTCGGAGTCAACGGCGTTGTCATAAAGGCGCACGGCTCGTCCGACGCAAAGGCTATCCGCAACGCCATAAAGCAGGCCAAGACCTGCGCAGAAAAAAATATAGTCGGCACCATCGCACAGAGCGTCAGGGACGCGGCCGACGCGGAGTAATAAAATGGACAACAGAGAACTTGAAAAGAGAATAGGCTATACTTTTAAGAACAAAAAGCTGCTCATAGAGGCGCTGACCCACTCGTCATACGCCAACGAGCGGCAGGACGGCACGCGGTGCAACGAGCGCCTTGAATTTCTGGGCGACTCGGTGCTCGGCTTTATTTCAGCCGAGCATTTCTTCCACCACTTTAAGCACCTGCCCGAGGGCGAGCTGACCAAGAGACGCGCTTATTTCGTTTGCGAGAAGTCGCTGAGCGAATTTGCGCGCACTCTCGGTATCGGTGAGTTTCTGCTCTTCGGCAAGGGCGAGGTGCTCACCGGCGGCAAGGATCGCCCGTCCATACTCGCCGATGCATTCGAGGCGGTGCTTGCAGCCATATATCTCGACGGCGGCATAGAGCCTGCGAAGAAATTCGTGTTCCGCTTTATAGACAAGGCGGACGAGGAGAAGCCGGCGGTCACCGACTATAAGACCACCTTGCAGGAGATAGTCCAGCGCAACCCCGAGGAGGCGGTGGAGTATGTCCTCGTAGGCGAGAGCGGCCCCGATCACAATAAGACCTTCAGCGTCGAGGTTCACCTCAACAGCAACGTCATCGGCCGAGGCTCGGGACGCAGCAAGAAGATAGCCGAGCAGGCGGCCGCAAAAGAGGCTCTCCAGCTCATGGGACTCAAGTCATGAAGCATATAAACGTCTCCGTCTTTGTGCCCCATGCGGGCTGCCCTCATCAGTGCAGCTTCTGCAATCAGAGGAGCATTTCGGGCGCTGCGAGTCAGCCGACGGCGCAGGATGTGCGCGATGCGGCGCTCGTCGCCATGCGCTCGTCACCCGAGGGGATAAAGGACGGAGAGATAGCGTTTTTCGGCGGCAGCTTTACGGCTATCGACCGGGATTATATGACCGAATTGCTCTCGGCGGCGCAGGAGTTCATAGGCGAAAACGGCTTCAGGGGCATAAGAATATCCACCCGCCCGGATGCCGTTGACGGGGAGATCTGCGATATCCTCGAGAAATACCGCGTCACGGCGGTCGAGCTCGGCGCACAGAGCACCGACGACAGGGTGCTCACGATGAACCGCAGAGGGCATACGCGCGAGGATATCTTCCGCTCGGCGCGGCTTTTAAAGGAACGCGGCTTTGAAACCGGGCTCCAGATGATGACGGGGCTCTACGGCTCGACGGACGAGGACTGCATGAACACGGCGCGGGATATAATCTCCCTCGCGCCCGATACGGTCAGGATATACCCGACGGTAGTTATAGAGCATACGGAATTGGCCGAGCTTTTCAGGCGCGGCGAATACCGCCCGCAGACTCCCGAGGAGGCGGCGGTGCTCTGCGCCAAGCTCCTGCCGATGTTCGAGAGCGCGGGGATAAGAGTTATAAGGCTCGGACTTCACTCCGGCGGCGACGTAGAGGGCTCTTTCGTCGCGGGCGCATATCATCCGGCTCTGCGCGAGATGTGCGAGGGGCATATATATTTTGATATCATCTCAAAGGCGCTCGCCGGCAGGGAGAGGGGCAGGTACACAATATATGTCGCCCCGCGCGAGGTGTCAAAGGCCGCCGGACAGAGGCGGTGCAACCTCGAAAAGCTAAAAGAACTCGGCTACGAATGCAGGATAAAAGAGAGCGCAAGGCTCACTGCGCGCGACATAGATTTGGAAAAAGTCAACTTATTATAAAGGCAGGCAAATAAATGTTACTCAAAGCACTCGAACTGCAGGGCTTCAAATCCTTTCCCGACAAGACGACTCTTGAATTCGGCAAAGGCATAACCGCCGTCATAGGGCCCAACGGCTCCGGTAAGAGCAATATCTCCGACGCCGTTCGCTGGGTTCTCGGCGAGCAGTCCTCAAAGAGCCTGCGCGGCTCGAAAATGGAGGACGTTATATTCGGCGGCACGTCGCTCAGAAAGGCGATGGGCTTTGCCGAGGTCACTCTGCGCCTCGATAACGCCGACCGCACCCTGAATAACTGCGACAAGGACGAGGTCTCCGTCACCCGCCGCTATTACCGCTCGGGTGAGAGCGAGTATCAGCTGAACGGCGAGACAGTGCGTCTGCGCGATATCCATGAGCTGTTTATGGACACGGGACTCGGGCGCGACGGCTACTCAATGGTCAGCCAGGGCAGAGTCGCCGACCTTATCTCGTCACGCTCCCCGCAGAGGCGGGATATGCTTGAGGAGGCGGCGGGAATCTCCCATTTCAGATACCGCCGGGCGGACGCAACACGCAGACTCGAGCAGGCTGAAGAAAACCTCGTGCGCCTGCGCGACATACTGACCGAGCTTGAAGGCCGTGTCGGGCCGCTCAAAACGCAGAGCGAAAAGGCGCAGAAGTTCTTGGTTCTCGCAGGGGAAAAGAAGGAGCTGGAGATAGGTCTTTGGCTCAAGACGATAGAGCGCTCCCGCGAGGGCTTGAGGGCGCAGGAGGATAAAATCTCTCTCGCCGCCGCCGACTATGAGCAGGCGGAGCGCGAGCTTGAGAGAATATCGGCTCAGATAGAGGAGCTGATGAGCACGGGCAGCGGAATAACCGTGCAGATAGAGGAGCTGCGCACGAAGGCAGCCTCCGACGAGGAGCAGGCGACTGCGGTTGACGGCAGAATAGCCGTTGAGCGCAATAACCTTTCCCATAACCGCGAAACGATAGAGAGAATACAGCGCGACATGGAGGCGGCGACCGCCACAGAGCAGCACCTTGACGACCAGATAACGGCCGCAGAAAAAGAGATAGCCGAGATAAACGGGCAGATTGAAAACTGCCGCTTGCAGCTGCTCGAGCTGCTTGACAGCACCGGTAAGCTCAAGGAGCAGGAGAGTGCGATAACCGCAGAGCGCGACAGCGCTGAGGCGCAGGCGAAAACCGTAAACGAAGCCCTCTCCGCGGCGAGAATCGAGCAGAGCACGGCGCGTTCTTCCGCGGAGGAAATAGCGGCGCGCATGAGCACCGTTGACGAGGTCATAGCCTCGCGCGGCGGTCTGCTTGACGCCCTTCGCGAGCAGGCTGAGGTCAGCCGAAAAAATCTCGATGCGTGCCTTGAAAACATAGAATCGCTTTCAAATTCGATAGACGGCTACTCCATGATAGTGCGCTCCCGCGCCGAAAAGGCGGAGAAGCTGCGCCGCGAGCTCGACGCCGCCACGCTCGATATCCATCAGAAGCAGGCGCGGATAAGAATGCTCGAGGATCTTGAGAAGAACATGGAAGGCTATTCGGGCTCCGTCAAGGCGGTCATGCGCGAGGCAAAGCGTGCAACACTGCGCGGTATTCACGGCCCCGTGTCCCAGCTGATAACCGTCGATGCGAAATACGCCGCGGCGGTCGAGACGGCTCTCGGAGCCGCCGTGCAGAACATAGTTACCGACGACGAGGCGGCCGCGAAGCGTGCCATAGCCTACCTTAAAGAGAGCCGTGCGGGACGCGCGACCTTCCTGCCGATGACGACGATAAAGCCGCGCCCGTTCAGAGAGGACGGACTCGACTCCTGCACGGGCTTTATAGATATGGCGGACAGACTCCTTCGCTGCGACGACGAGTATCTGCCGATAATCAAAAGCCTGCTCGGGCACACCGCCGTTGCCGACAATATCGACAGCGCGATAGCCATATCCAAGCGCTTCGGTCACCGCTTCAAGGTCGTCACGCTCGACGGTCAGGTCATGAATGCGGGCGGCTCGATGACGGGCGGCTCGCGCGGTCAGAATGCGGGAATACTCAGCCGCGGCAACGACATAGAGCAGCTCAAAAAGACAGTTGCGAAGCTCGAAAAGGAGCTTGTCGAGAGGCAGGAAAAATACAAGGAGCTTTCCGGAGAGGTCTCGGCGGCGCAGGCCGAATATGACGGCGTGACAGCCGAGCTTCAAAAAGCGCAGGAGGAAAAAATTCGCCGCGAGGGCGATCTGCGCATGATAGACGACAAGATAGAGACCTCCGAATCGGCGCTCAACGACCTCGAAGCGGAGAAGAAAAACGCCGCAGAGCGCACAGCGAAGCTTGAGGAAATCCGGGCGCAGGCGCAGGAGAAGATAGACGGGCTGACCGCGGAGCTCGACTGCGTAACCGAAAAGATAACAGAGATAGATTTGCGCCGCGACGAGCTGCTCAGCACCCGCGAGCAGAACGCCGATATGGAGAGCAGCATAAACCTCAGCATCCTGGCCTTCAAAAAGGATGTTCAGGCTAAGGAGGAGGCTATCGGAACGCTCAAGCGCCGCAGAAGCTCCCATGAGGGTCACGCCGACGAGCTCAAGGCGGAGATAGATTCGATAACGGAGCAGATGACCGCGACTAACGAGCTTATCGAACAGCTCAAGGTCGAGGCTGCGGGTCTGCGCGAGGAAGCGCAGCAGAAGAAAGACGAGATATCCGAGCTCGTCCGAAAGCGCAGCGGCGTAGAGGGCGAGAGCACCAAACTGCGCTCGCAGGAGCGTTCGGTCAGCGACAGGCGAGAGAGACTGTCCGGCGAGCGGGCAAGGCTCGAGGAGCGCCGCGATTCAATGCAGCGCGAGCTTGAAAACGCGCAGAACAAGCTCTATGACGAATATCAGCTCACGCGCCGCGAGGCGGAGGAGCTCGGCATAGTCATAGAGGACGCGCAGAAGGCACAGCGCGACCTGAACGACATAAAGAACAAGATAAGAGCCCTCGGCAACGTCAATGTCGGCGCTATCGAGGAATATAAAGAGGTCTCCGAGCGCTACGAGTTCATGAAGACGCAGATAGACGATGTGGAGAGCTCGCGCGCGGAGCTGCTCGCCTTGATAGGCGACCTCACGGGCAAGATGTCGGAGCGCTTCAGAGAGCAGTTTGACCGCATAAACAGTATCTTCGGTCAGACCTTCTCGGAGCTGTTCAGCGGCGGAAAGGCGGAGCTCATCCTCGAGAATCCGCTCGACGTGCTCGAATGCGCCATTGAGATAAAGGTTCAGCCCCCGGGCAAGAATGTTCAGAATATAGACCTGCTTTCGGGCGGCGAAAAAGGACTTGCGGCTATCGCGCTGCTGTTCTCCATTCTCAAGGTCACGCCCGCGCCGTTCTGCTTCTTCGACGAGGTCGAGGCTGCGCTCGACGATGTCAACGTCACGCGCTACGCGCAGTATGCCCGCCGAATGACGAAGAACACGCAGTTCATCCTCATCACGCACAGACGCGGCACCATGGAGGAGGCGGATGTCCTCTACGGAGTCACGATGCAGGAGGACGGAGTGTCCAAGCTGCTCGAGCTCAAGACCGCCGAAATGGCAAAGAAGCTCGGACTGGCACAGTGAGATATAATGAGAAAACCCCGGAGTTTTCCGGGGTTATTTTGTTGCTCTGATTTTATTTTAATGGCCGAATTTCAGAGGATGCGCTTTTTGATAACTGTACCCGCGCTGTGCGGCAACTTCCGTTAATATCCGTCTCGGCACTCCTCGTATCCCTCGCGGATGAGGTTTGTCTCTCCCTTGAAAAGGAGGTTGTCAAGGGAGAGATCGTAGCCTCTGTAATCCCATTCGGGGACTTTGTACTGCGATGAGATGCCGTGTCTTGAATAATAAATTCCGGAGCTCTCTCCCGCATCGATTTTCTTTATTATTTCGAGCAGCTCATAGGCGGGCATATCGTCAACTATACTCCTACCCTC
>OLWJ01000683.1_pt1 | contig 12765 bp, 10 predicted proteins | sample 1674291 | NCBI WGS metagenome assembly OLWJ01 (sample SAMEA103958159, study PRJEB25191) | human gut metagenome | biome: human-associated habitat [ENVO:00009003]; feature: intestine environment [ENVO:2100002]; material: feces | place: Germany | collected 2013/2015
GTGAACAAACTATGCAATTTATCAAAGAATTGTTCTCGGTCAACGAGATATTGACTGTTTCCATCGTGGGCTGGTTCGTTGCACAGGTGCTCAAGACCATCATCAACTTTATCCTGCTGGGCAAGTTCCAGCTCGAGAGGATGTGGGGCGACGGCGGTATGCCCAGTGCCCACAGCGCGACAGTCTGCGCGATGGTCATTGCCGCAGCCCGCAGCGAGGGAGTCAGTTCGGCTATTTTTGCTGTGGCCAGTGTGGTCGCCATCATCACCATGCACGATGCAATGGGTGTGCGCCACGAGACGGGCGAGCAGGCCAAAGTGCTCAACCAGATGATCGAAGAGTGGATCGACATCAGCGAAAAGAACTCTCCGTTTTTGCAGAATATGCATCTGAAGGAGATGGTCGGCCATACGCCCCTGCAGGTCATGGCCGGCATGGTTGTCGGCATCGTGGTCGGCTGCCTGTATCCCATGCACCTTGTCTAAGTAAAAAACATCAGGAATTTGAAATGTGAGGAGGACGGTCATTTTATGCATCCTTCATTGCTTCAGAATATTTCACAGCCTCGTGACCTGAAGCGCTTGAACAGCGCGCAGATCCAGCAGCTCTGCGGCGAGATCCGTCAGTTTCTGCTGGACAGCGTATCCAAAACAGGCGGACATCTTGCTTCCAATCTCGGCGCGGTCGAGTTGACGGTAGCACTTCATCGTGTCTTTGAGACCCCTCAGGACGCTTTCGTGTTTGACGTAGGACATCAGTGCTACACCCATAAGCTCCTGACCGGGAGGTATAAGCGCTTTGGCACCTTGCGGCAGCTGGACGGACTTTCGGGCTTTCCGAATCCCAATGAGAGCGCCCATGACGCTTTTATCGCCGGACACGGCAATACGGCTCTTTCTGTTGCCATCGGCATCGCATGGGCCAAAAAGCTGAAAGGGGAGCCAGGCCATGTGGTGGCCATCATCGGCGACGGTGCGTTCACCGGCGGCATGGTCTACGAGGGGATGAACAATATCGGAAAGCTGGACAATCTCCTGGTCATCCTTAACGATAATAAAATGTCCATTTCCCATAATGTCGGTGCGTTGGCAAGCTATCTGGGCCATCTGCGCACCACAAACGGCTATTTTACGGCCAAGGAAAATGTCAACAGTTTCCTGAACGGTGTGCCTGTCATCGGAGCGCCCATCAAAAGCGCTCTTCAGAACAGCAAAAAAGCAATTCGCCGGGCCATGTACCATTCCACGATGTTCGAGGATATGGGGTTTCACTATTTTGGACTCATCGACGGCCACGACGAGCCGGAACTGGAACGCATTTTCCAGACTGTCTGTGCTCAGCCCGGGCCGACATTGCTCCATGTCGTGACGAAAAAGGGCAAGGGCTATGCGCCCGCTGAATCAAACCCCGGCAATTACCATGGCGTTTCCAAGTTCGACCTGACCGGCATCCCTGACCCCGAGGTCGCTCCGGCCGAGTCGTTTTCAAATGCCTTTGGCCGGACGCTCAGCGCCGCCGGAAACACCGACAAGACCCTCTGTGCCATTACTGCCGCCATGAAATATGGCACAGGTCTGCAGTTTTTCAGTCATGCCCATCCGGAGCGCTTCTTCGATGTCGGCATGGCCGAACAGCATGCCGTGACCTTTGCAGCTGGTCTGGCCAGCAAGGGGATGCTTCCGGTGGTCTGCATTTATTCGACCTTCCTGCAGCGCAGCTACGACCAGATCATCCATGACGTCAACCTTCTGCGTGAAAATGTCGTCTTCGCGGTGGACCGTGCAGGTTTCGTCCCCGGAGACGGTGAGACACACCAGGGCATCTACGACCCGGCTTTTCTCAGCCAGACCGGAATGCCCATCTATTCGCCTTCAAACTACGAAGAACTGCGGCATTGGCTTCCCATCCTGCTGAGCCATGAGATGCAGGGTCCCCGGGCCATCCGTTACCCCCGCGGCGGAGAGAGCAAAGCTCTGGCAAAATACGGCTGCTCGGGCAAGGAATACGATAAACTCATTTTCACACCGGGTGCAAAGGCCGCACTGGTGAGCTACGCCGATGAGGTAGAAGATGTTCTCACTGCCGCAGAGCTGCTGACCAGAGAGGGCATCTCCTGCGATGTTTATAAGCTGGTGCGCATCTTCCCGTTTGAGGAAGAATTAATTCGTGACCTTTCAGCCTATCCCGTCGTTCTGATGGCCGAAGAGTGCGTGGCCTGCGGCGGCATCGGCGAACACCTTGCCCGCGCCCTGCAGGATGCTGGCTGGCAGGGCCAGTATATCCACCGTGCCGTGAAGAAGCTGTGCCTGCCTCACGCGACGGTGCCTCAAATCAAACAGGCAACCGGGCTGGATGCCGCACATCTGGCCGAGGCTGTGCGGGAAGCGGACCCGAAAGGAGAGAAAACACTTTGAAAATTCGTTTGGACCAATATCTGGTGCAGCACGGCATGATCCAGAGTCGTGAGCGCGCCAAAGCCCTCATCATGGCCGGTGTCGTTTTTGTCAACGAGCAGAAGGTGGACAAGGCCGGCGAGATGATAAAGGAAGACGCCAAGGTCGAGGTGCGCGGCCACGACATCGGCTATGTCAGCCGCGGCGGCCTCAAACTGGAAAAGGCAATGCAGTGCTTTCCTCTGACGCCGAACGGCAAGGTCTGTATGGACATTGGTGCGTCCACCGGCGGCTTTACCGATTGTATGCTGCAGAACGGCGCCGTCAAGGTCTATGCCGTGGATGTCGGCTACGGTCAGCTGGCATGGAGCCTGCGCACTGACGAGCGCGTCGTCAACATGGAGCGCACCAACATCCGCAATGTCACGCTGGATATGCTGGCAGAGCCTATTGAATTTTTCAGCGTAGATGTATCGTTTATCTCGCTGCATCATATCTTCCCGGTGGCGCAGGCTATCACGACGCCCGACGCAATGGGTGTCTGCCTCGTCAAGCCTCAGTTCGAGGCTGGCCGCGAGAAGGTGGGCAAAAACGGTGTCGTCCGCGACCCTGCCACCCACCGCGAAGTTCTCCACAATGCGATGGGCTATGCCGCTGCAAACGGTTTCGTCGTGCGCGGACTGGATTTCAGCCCCGTCAAAGGCCCTGAGGGCAACATTGAGTACCTGATGTTCGTCCAGAAGAACGAACAGCCCGGTGTGCTGGATGATTCTGTTGCCGAGCAGGTCGTAGCGGCAAGCCACAGCTCTCTGGACAAGTAAATCTGCTGGGAGACGGAGGAATAAACCGCCCTATGACTGTTTACATTTCGCCAAACCCCGGAAAGGAACAGGCTGCCGACACCGCCCGCCGGGCAGCGCAGCTCCTGCTGATGCAGGGGGCTGTCGTCCTGATGCGGGATGACCTGAAAGAGTCCTGCTACGTGGAAGGTGTACAGTACCTTCCTTTGGAAGAATGCCTTCCGCGCACCGATGTCATCCTGACCATCGGTGGTGATGGAACCATCCTGCACGAGGCAAATTTTACGCTGCAATATCAAAAACCCATCCTCGGCATTAACATCGGACGCTGCGGCTTCCTCGCCACCTGTGAGGTGGATGAAATGGAAGAAAAACTCGCCGCTCTGGTGCGGGGAAAATATATGCTGGACAGCCGGATGCTGCTCTATGTGCGGGTGCTGGGCGAGGATGGCTGGGAAGGCCATGCCCTCAACGATGTGGTCGTGACGAAAGGCCGCCTGCAGCAGGCCATCGACTTCAGCATCTACTGCGACGACATCCTCGTAGAGCATTACCGTGGTGACGGCGTCATCGTGGCGACCCCTACAGGCTCCACAGCCTATTCTCTGGCGGCCGGCGGGCCGATCTTGGACTCGCAGACCAAGGGCATCGTCGTCACTCCCATCTGTCCCCACAGTCTGACCAGCCCTGCGATGGTCTTTGCTCAGGAGCGCAAAATAAACATCTGTGTGGGGCAGGTCATCGACAACGAAGTGTTCCTGAGCTGCGACGGCGCAGCGGAATATCCGCTCAGTGCCGGCTCGACGGCGGAGATACGCCTCTCTGACCAGATCGTACAGCTCGTCACCTTCAGCAGGGCGGACCAGTTTCAGGCCATCGACCAGAAGCTGCGCAGCCGGAGATAATAACAAGAGGAGGCAAGGAATATGGGCCGAAACAATCCAGCTGAGGCAAAAGGCAAGACGGAACGTCAGCAGACGATCCTCCGCCTCATTCAGGAACATCCCATCAGCCGACAGGAGGTACTTCTCGAGCATCTGCGCCAGGAGGGCTTCGAGGTGACACAGGCTACCATTTCCAGGGACATCCGGGAGCTGTGCCTCGTCAAAGCTGCCACCGCCGACGGCTATCGCTACGTTTCCAGCCACAACGAAAGCCTCAACCCCAAGATGCAGGGTCGGTTCGAGACGATATTCCACGAGTCGGTGCTGGGGGTGGATTTTGCCGGACATGTCGTGCTGGTGAAGTGCTACTCCGGCATGGCGAACGCTGCCTGTGAGGTATTCGACGCCTTGAAATGGAAGAATGTCGTCGGTACGCTTTCCGGCGACGATACATTCCTTATCGTAGCCCGTTCGGAGCGGGACGCAAAGACCATCTGTTCGGAACTGACCCGTCATATCGGGCAGAAATAAACGCGGGAGTGAAACTATGCTGAGCAGCCTGCAAATCGAAAATGTTGCAGTTATCCAGAAAGCAAACGTCCATTTCGAAAAGGGCCTCAACGTCCTGACCGGTGAGACGGGCGCAGGTAAATCCATCCTCATCGACTCCATCAACGCCATTCTGGGCAACCGCACTTCCAAGGATCTTGTGCGCACCGGTGCGGCCAAGGCCGTCATTCGGGCCGCGTTCGAGGACGTGCCGCCTGCTGTTCTCGACAGTCTCGAAAAGGCAGGCTATGAGCGCTCGGAGGCCCTGCTGCTCAGCCGTGAGATCACCGCCGAGGGTAAGAGCACCTGCCGCATCAACGGGATGCCGGCCACTGCCGCCGTCCTGCGGGAGCTGTGCGGCGGGCTTATCAACATCAACGGTCAGCACGACTCCGTGGGTCTGCTGAACCCGGCCCGTCATGAGGGCATTCTGGATGCTTACGCCCAGAACAGTGCTGAGTATCAGGCGTATTATGCTATCTACCGGGAACTGGTCAGCGTCAAAAAGGCGCTGGACGCCATGATAACCGACGAGAGCGAAAAGCAGCGCCGTATCGACCTGCTGAGCTATCAGGTGCAGGAGATCGACGATGCCGGCCTGACGGCAGGGGAGGAGCAGACGCTGGAAAGCCGCCGCAAAGTGCTGGCAAATGCTTCCACCATCCGAGACCGTATCGCACAGTGTTATGCGTTGCTCTCCGGCGGCGACGAGGCCCCGGGAGCTGTTGACCTTCTGGGCGAAGCCTCCAACGCTGTGGACGCAGCGGCACAGCTCGACGGAGAGCTGTCTGCCGGTGCGGGCCAGCTGCTCGACCTTTATTACACCGCGAAGGATGTCGCCGCAGACCTCATTGGCCGTCTGGATGCCTACGACACCAACGACGCAGAGCTGGACGAGATCGAGCAGCGCATCGACCTTATCTATAAGCTCCGGCGGAAGTACGGAGACACCGTAGAGGACATCCTCGCTTTCGGGGAGAGGGCGCGGAAAGAACTTGAGATGATACAGTCCTCTCAGGAGAGGGTAGAGCACTTGCAGAAAGAGCAGCGCCGCCTTTACACCCTCGCGCGGGAAAAGGCCGAAGCTCTGACCCAGACCCGTCTGAAAGCTTTTGATGAGCTGAACAAGCGTATCTCTGGCACGCTGGACTTCTTGAATATGCCGGGTGTGCGGATGACGCTTCGCCATTCGCGCGGCCCGCTGGCCAGCCATGGGCAGGATAGCGTCGAGTTCTATATCTCCACAAACCCCGGCGAAGCTCCGAAGCCTCTGGCAAAGATCGCCTCGGGCGGTGAGTTGAGCCGTATTACCCTTGCAATTAAAAACGCAATGGCTGATAAGGACGCCGTGCCGACCGTTATTTACGACGAGATCGACAGCGGCGTATCGGGCAAAGCAGCCAGCCGTATCGGCGAGGTACTGCGTCAGAGCGCCGAGGGCCATCAGATTCTCTGCATCACTCATACGGCGCAGATCGCTGCACTGGCCGACTGCCATCTGCTTATCCAGAAAAATATCACGAACGAGCGTACCTATACTGAGATACACCCGCTGGACGAAAATGGCCGTGTAGAGGCGCTGGCCCGCCTCATCTCCGGCGACCATGTCACAGAGCTTTCGCTGGCCAATGCCCGAGAAATGCTAGGCCGGAACGCAGAAAAATAAGAAAAAAGCCAGCGCTTGACATTCCGGCAGGGATGTGCTAAACTGAATCTCGTTGAAAGGCGAAGATGGGAACCGAGTACCCTGATGCGCTCTGCCCAGAGAGGCCCCGGCTGGTGAAAGGGGCTGCGGAGACGCAGGTGAAATACGTCCCTGAGCTGCAGGCTGAACGAATAGTAGGCTGTGCCGCGTGCGAGCGTTACAAACGCAGGAGTGTCACTCTACTCTGGGGTGCGCACTCGTGAGGCCGTCTCTGTGAAGAGGCGGCAAACAGAGGTGGTACCGCGAATTTTATCGCCCTCTGCCAAATTTATTTTGGCAGGGGGTGTTTTATTTTCCCTCTGCCCGACAAACAGGAGGAAATTTTTATGACTCTGTACGAAGAACTCAAGGCCCGCGGCCTCGTGGCTCAGATCACCGATGATGAGATCATCGACCTCATCAACAACGGCAAGGCCACCTTCTACATCGGCTTTGACTGCACCGCCGACAGCCTGACTGCCGGCCACTTCATGGCCCTGACCCTGATGAAGCGTCTGCAGATGGCAGGCAACAAGCCCATCGCCCTCATCGGCGGCGGCACCACCATGATCGGCGACCCCTCCGGCCGCACCGATATGCGCAAGATGCTGACCAAGGAGGACATCGCCCACAACGCCGCCTGCTTCAAGAAGCAGATGGAGAAGTTCATCGACTTCTCCGACGGCAAGGCTTTGATGCTGAATAACGCCGACTGGCTGCTGAATCTGAACTACGTCGAGCTGCTGCGCGACGTGGGCGCCTGCTTCTCCGTCAACAACATGCTGCGCGCCAAGTGCTATGAGCAGCGCATGGAGAAGGGCCTGTCCTTCCTCGAGTTCAACTACATGATCATGCAGAGCTACGACTTCTACTACATGTTCCAGCATTACGGCTGCAACATGCAGTTCGGCGGCGATGACCAGTGGAGCAATATGCTGGGCGGCACCGAGCTTATCCGCCGCAAGCTGGGCAAGGATGCTTATGCTATGACCATCACCCTGCTGACCGACTCTCAGGGCAAGAAGATGGGCAAGACCGCTGGCAACGCCGTCTGGCTCGACCCCAACAAGACCAGCCCCTTCGAGTTCTACCAGTACTGGCGCAACGTCGGCGATTCGGATGTCATGAAGTGCATCCGTATGCTGACCTTCCTGCCGCTGGAGCAGATCGACGAGATGAGCACCTGGAAGGACCAGCGCCTCAACGAGGCCAAGGAGATCCTCGCCTTCGAGCTGACCAAGATGGTCCACGGCGAAGAAGAGGCCGCCAAGGCCCAGAATGCAGCCCGCGCCCTGTTCAGCGGTGCTTCCGGTGATGCTGAGCATATGCCCAACACTCAGCTGACCGAGGCTGATCTGACCGACGGCTCCATCGGCATCCTGACCCTGATGGTCAAGGCTGGTCTGGCTGCTTCCAACGGTGAGGCCCGCCGTCTCGTCGTGCAGGGCGGTGTTCTGGTGGACGGCGAGAAGGTCGCTGCTCCCACGGTCAGCTTTACTGCTGAGCAGCTGTCCAAGGGCATCGTCATCAAGAAAGGCAAGAAGGTCTACCACAAGGTGAGCCTGTAAATCTTCTGATAAAATAAAAAAGACCCGGCTGGTTTCTCTCCGCAGAGGGGAGACCCGCCGGGTCTTTTGCTGCAACAGCACCCATGCCTGTTTTATCAGACACGGGTGCTGCTTAATATCGTTGTTACTTGTTACAGTTCGTAAGCTTTTTTCAGGGCCTCATAGGCTGCGTCCTCGTTCTCCGAACGGACCAGAAGGGAAATGTCCAAATCGCTGGTGGTGATGAGCAGAACTTCGATGCCTGCCATCGCCAGAGCATTCAGGGCGCGGGCTGCGACGCCGCAGCTGGTGACCATCTCCTCACCGAAGAGATTCAGCTTGGAGTAGCCCACGCTGATGAGGGGAGAAGCCTTGGCGTCCTTATCCAGATTTGCCGCAGAGATGGCCTTCATGACCAGCGGCAGGTCGCTGCTGTATGCCGTGAAGCTGAAGTCCATGCTGGTGCCGTGGGGAGCGCTCTGGCTGATCATATCCACCACGACGCCAGTGTCGGCGAAGATCTGCAGATAACGTGCCATCGTGTTGCCCTTGAACTCGGCATCCTGCACACTGATCATCATCAGGCTCGGCTCAATATTGATTTTGGATACACCGTACATAGTAAACACTCCATTCTGCCCATCGGGCGTTCTGATACAAGCTTTATGCAAGCTCCAAAAATTCGCTGTTGATGTAGGTCTGTGCCGTCTGGCGGATGTAATCGTACCCAAAAGAAGGATACGCGGCGCGGACGCCATGGACCTGTGCAAGCTCCGGCGTGTAATCCCGGAACAGATACGTGCGGACGTTAGACTTTCCGGCGTCATAGTGGGTCACGGTCACATGGAGCTTCGGGCCGCGCACCGCGCAATGGACGCTGCCGTCCGGCTCGGTGGTCTGCTCCAATTCCAACGTCAGAATCGCGCCGAAAAGCTGGTCAGGCTTGCTTTGGGTACTCAGGAAATTTCCCAGCGAATAGGCCACAAATACGTTCCGTCCATCGGCTGCGGTACGCCATTCGGCGTCCTGCAGGACGTGCGGGTGGGTTCCGATGATCACATCCGCGCCCCAGTCGGCCAGAGACTGAGCTAAGGTGCGCTGCGCCTGTGTGATGTTGTGACTGTCCTCGACGCCCCAGTGTACGCCGACTACCACAAAATCGGCCTCCTGCCGGGCCGCCCGCACCTGCTGCTCCATGACATCCTGCTGGCTGGTGTAGATGATGTTTGCGGCCATCTTGCTGTTCCGGGGGATGCCGTTGGTGTGCTCGGTGTAGGAAAGGTACGCGATCTTTACGCCGTCTACTGTCTGGATGGGGATGCGGCCATAGTCCGCCTCGCCCTTCCACAGGCCGGTGGTGATCACATCCTCAGGCATCGTCTCCCAGAATCGGAGGGTGGCGGCAATGCCCGCAGCTCCCTTATCGTAGGTGTGATTGTTCGAGAGGCTGAACACCCGGAAGCCTGCCCGGTAAAGCGCTTCGGCGCACTCGCCGGGGGTCGAGAAGCAGGGATAGGTAGAGGGCGCAAGCTCTTTGCTGCAGAGCGTTTCCTGATTGATCCAGTTGATGTCCTGCTGTGCATAGAAATCGAGCAGATTCCTATAGCAGTAATCGAAGCTGTATCCTTTGCTCTCTGCAGCCCGCCGGGCGGCCTGTGAATAGATGGGCTCATGAATGAGGTTGTCCCCTGTAGCCGAGAAGCGCAATGTCGTGACGACAGGCTGCGGCTCAGGCACGGCAAGCTCCTCCGAAACAGCAGGGGACTCCACCTCCGCTGCCGGAGGAACTGCATCCACGATGCGGCGGGGCCAGAAGCGCAGAGAGAGCAGCACCGATACAGCTACCAGCAGGACCCCCAGTGTGTACAGGGTGACGCCCTTATGCGAGGTGTGCTTTTGCGCGGAATGCCGACGGCGGGGAGGGGCTGTGTGCTTGGCCATAGGCTGGTCTCCTGACGCACGATACCGTGCCTTATGATGCCATGCGCAGAAAAGCTTACATCTCTGCGATCATGTTACTCATATTGTACAGGCCGGGCTCCTTTTTTGCAAGATAAACGGCAGCATTTATTGCACCATTTGCAAAAATATTGCGGGAATATGCCGTATGGCGGAGGGTGATGACCTCGTCCGGGCCGCAGAACAGTACCTCGTGGTCGCCCACGATGCTGCCGCCGCGCACGGCGCTGATGCCGATCTCCTTGGGGTCGCGCTTCTGGCGGACAGCGGAACGGTCATAAACATAGTGGTATGCGCCGTCGTTCTCTTCGTTGATGGCGTCAGCCAGCATCAGAGCCGTGCCGCTGGGAGCGTCCAGTTTGTTGTGATGGTGCTGCTCAACGATCTCGATGTCGTAGTTTGCGCCCAGAATGGCCGATGCACGCTTGCACAGCTCGGACAGGACGTTGATGCCCATGGACATATTGGCGCTCTTGAACACCGGGATGCTGCGGGAGAGCTGGACGAGCTTCAGCTGCAGTTCCTCGGAAAGGCCGGTGGTGCAGACCACGATGGGCAGCTTGTGAGCCTCACAGTAGGGCAGAGCCTTCTCGACCGCTGCCGGAGCGCTGAAGTCGATGACGACGTTGCCCTTGCCGTCCAGCTTGTCCAGACTGTCGTACACGGGAATGCCGTTCATCTCGCCGTCCTTCATGTCGATGCCGGCCACGACGCGGCAATCCTCACGCTGGGCGATCATCTCGCACAGCACATGGCCCATCCTGCCGCCAATGCCCTGAATGATAATATCCGTCATTGTTATTATCCTCTTTTTTATCATACGGCAAATGCCCGGAGATCTGTCTCGCCGGGCATTTGCACATAAAATCGTTTATTCCTTGATAAGACCTGCAGCCTGCAGAGCCTGCTCGATCTGCTCCTTGTGTGCATCGCCGGGCTCCACGAGGGGCAGTCGGCACTCACCAGCCTCCCAGCCCAGCACGTTCATGGCGTACTTGACCGGGATGGGGTTGACCTCGCAGAAGAGCGCATCGCACAGGGGCAGCATCTCCAGCTGTAGCTCGCGGGCCTTGGCGGTATCACCGTCGAACCATGCCTTGCAGCAGTTGTGAACAAGCTCAGGCTTGACATTGGAGACGACGCTGATGACGCCCTTGCCGCCCAGGGACAGCAGGGGGACCACCTGGTCATCGTTGCCGGAGTAGATGTTCAGCTCGTCGCCGCAGAGGGCCGCAATCTTTGCCACCTGACCGATATTGCCGGAGGCTTCCTTGATGCCGTTGATGAGCGGGTGCTTGCTCAGCTCCTTGGCCGTCTCGGGGGCGATGTTCAGGCCGGTGCGGGAAGGCACGTTATACAGGATGACCGGAATGCCGCCGGCCTCTGCCATTGCGGTGAAGTGGGCGACAAGGCCAGCCTGAGAGGTCTTGTTGTAGTAGGGGGTCACCAGCAGCAGAGCGTCTGCGCCGCAGGCGGCAGACTTTGCAGCCAGAGCACAGCCGTGGTCGGTATCGTTGGAACCGGCACCGGCGATGACAGGCACACGATGGTTCACGAGGTCCACGGTATACTTGATGGCGGCCAGCTGCTCCTCGTCGGTCATGGTAGAGCACTCGCCGGTGGTGCCACAGATGACGATGGCGTCGGTGCCGCGGGCGATCTGATCCTCAACGATGCGACCCAGCTCATCGAAATTAATGCTGCCGTCCTCGTACATCGGGGTGATGATGGCAACACCCGCACCAGTAAAAACAGGATTCTTCATAGCAAAAAACTCCTTTGCAGCGCGTTGAAGTTCAAAAAGCGCGCAGATCAGTCAAAATAGCCCTTGGCTGCCAGCAGCTCAGCCAGCAGCACTGCGCCGCCAGCAGCGCCGCGCAGAGTGTTGTGGCTCATGCAGGCGAACTTGTAATCAAACAGGGTGTCCTCACGCAGACGACCGATGCAGACGGCCATGCCGTGCTCGGTGTTGCGGTCCAGCTTGGGCTGGGGACGGTCGTTCTCCTCGAAGTAGTGGAGGAACTGCTTGGGTGCGCTGGGCAGGTCCAGTTCCTGTGCGGGGCCGCGGAACTCGGCCCAGGCCTTGAGAATCTCTTCCTTGCTGGGCTTCTTATCAAAGCTCACGAAGACAGCGGCGGTGTGGCCGTCAGAGACCGGCACACGGAAGCACTGGGCAGTGATGACAGGCTTCTCGGCGTTGACAATGTGGTCGCCCTCAATATGACCCCACAGCTTGAGAGGCTCACGCTCGCTCTTTTCCTCCTCGCCGCCGATGTAGGGGATGACGTTGTCGATGATCTCAGGCATCCGGTCGAAGGTCTTGCCGGCACCGGAAATGGCCTGATAGGTGCAGACCAGAGCCTTGCTGACGCCGAAATCCTTCATCAGGGGGTGCAGGGCAGGGACATAGCTCTGCAGGCTGCAGTTGGACTTGACGGCGATGAAGCCGCGCTTGGTACCCAGGCGCTTGCGCTGAGCGGGGATGATGTCGATGTGGTCGGCGTTGATCTCAGGCACGACCATCGGCACATCCGGAGTGAAGCGGTTTGCGCTGTTGTTGGAGACGACGGGGCATTCTGCCTTGGCGTAAGCCTCTTCCAGAGCCTTGATCTCGTCCTTCGGCATATTGACGGCGCAGAAGATGAAGTCCACCTGAGAGGCGACCTCCTCCACCTTGGATGCATCCAGCACCACCATCTTCTTGACGCTCTCCGGCATCGGGGTGGTCATGGCCCAGCGAGAACCGACAGCCTCCTCATAGGTCTTGCCCGCGCTCCGACCGGAAGCGGCCAGAGTCGTCAGCTTGAACCAGGGATGATTTTCGAGCAGAGTAACAAAACGCTGGCCTACCATACCGGTGGCACCGACGACGCCCACTTTATATTGTTTATCCATTTCCAGCACCTTTCCTTTCAAAAAAAGCCAATTCGCATAAGACTCCGCTTGCAA
>OLWJ01000691.1_pt1 | contig 12695 bp, 9 predicted proteins | sample 1674291 | NCBI WGS metagenome assembly OLWJ01 (sample SAMEA103958159, study PRJEB25191) | human gut metagenome | biome: human-associated habitat [ENVO:00009003]; feature: intestine environment [ENVO:2100002]; material: feces | place: Germany | collected 2013/2015
AAAAGGAACAGAGCATCATTTCCAGCCACATGTGGCCGCTGACCTTCCGTCATGTGCCCAGCTGCCGCGAGGCCATCATCGTCTGCCTTGCCGATAAGTACTGCGCCGTGGTGGAAAGCATATTCAAGCGCAGCCGCGTGGCTGCCGCCAAAAACGCCAACGGCGAATACGACGAGTGGTAAAACCGGATCATCGCAAATAACAGGAGCCGCTGCACCAAAAAGTGCAGCGGCTCCTTCTGCTTTATACGTCGTAAAAAGGCAGACGGGGAAAATCTGCGGATTTTCCCCGTCTGCAAATAAAATAATAATTCCGCTAAAAATGGTAAAAGCGCGGCGGAGACCATATTCAATCGTTGGCCTGCACTCGGCAGCTGGTCACAGCTTTTTGAACCCCTCCGGTTCATCTGCGGCGGCGCGGCGCTCCATCAGATAGGTGTCCAGCCAGCGGCCATGGCAGTCCCGTGCAATGCGCTCCCGGCGTCCTACCAGCCGGAAGCCGCACTTGGCATGCAGGGCGCGGCTGGCAGCGTTATCCTGCAAAACGGTGGATTGCAGCGTCCAGTAGCCGGCCTTTTCGGCGGCGGTGCACAGGGCGCTCAACAGCCGGAAGCCCAGTCCGTGCCCCCGAAACTGCTCACCCACATAAATACTCACCTCGGCCACGCCCCGGTAGCACCAGCGGGGGTCTACCCGGTGCAAGGCGCACCACCCTGCCAGCACCCCGCCGGAAAGAATGACCAAGCGGCACTCCTTTGTGTGGGAAGCGTCCCACGCGGTATAGGGCGGGCATTCGGTCTGGAAGGTGGCGTATTCCGTGGCGATGCCCTCAACATAGATTCTGGAGACTGCGCCCCAGTCCTCCGGCGTCATAGGCCGGATGATGATCTTATCCATACTTTCATCCTCGGCGGGCCGAAAAAATGCCCGCGTTCTCTTTCCACTCCCGGATAGGTTTCAGTATAGCAGAATTTGCCGGGCGGTACAAGAAGCGGACTGCACAGAAATTGCTTTGACATCCCACCCGTTTGTGATACAATAAGGGAACAAGAATACGGAGCGGGGCAGCGCAGGGGCGTGCTGTCTCCCATGGAGGATGTATGAAAAAAACTGTCCGGGTGCTGCTGTGTATGGTCTGGCTTGTGCTTTGCGCGGCGCTGCCTGTCTTTGGCGCAGAAATCGCACCCCATGTTACCGCAGAAACTACGATGGCACAGCTGCGCGCAAACCCGGCGATCCAAGGAACCGGCTATTATACATATTGCCGCGAGATGACGCCACTGATGGTGGCACGCTGGAAAAACAAGACCCTGCACGACTATTTTGGCGACACTGACCGGGAATCCGGCATTGCTGCACTAAACCTTATCATTGATAACTATAACAAGGGCGTCAAGGTCACCTATCAGGTCTACACCCCGGAGGAGATCGAACAGAATTCCAGTCTGGGCTGTGTGCAGCTGTTTTATTATCCGGCAGAGACGCCCAACGCCAAAACGGCTATCGTGATCCCCGGCAACGCCCTGACCATAACCTCAGAGATGGGCGAGGGCGGCTCCACCGCCTACGAGCTGCATAAACTGGGCTATGCTGTGTTCGTGCTGCGCTACCGCACCTTCTTGGATCTGGGCGACAACGCTCCGCTTCAGGATCTGGCACGGGCGGTGCAGCTGGTGACGAGCCTTGACGAGGAGCTTTCCATCCAGACGCAGGACTATGCGCTGGTAGGCTACTCCTCCGGTGGTCAGCTTGCGGGTGTGTTTGCGAACAAGGAGCGCGGCTACGGCCATTACGGCGTTGCAAGACCCGGTGCATTGCTGCTGGGTTATTCAGTTGTGAACTTTTCAGAGGTAAAGATCGCGTATCAGGCGTTTATGGATACCGGCAACTATGGATGGCACTATTATTGTTCCAGCATAGCGGATCTTGTCACGGATGATTATCCGCCGGTATTTTTCTGGTACGGGAAGGATGACAAGGTGCTGCCCTGGATGATCAATCAGGTGCAGGGCTCGGCGCTGCAAGCAGCGCTGGAAGCTCATAAGGTGCCTTATGTTGTAAAGGTGTTTGAGTCTGCACCCCATTGCATCGGGGTAGGCGATAACACTGATGCCGAGGGCTGGCTGACGGAAGCTGTAGCTTTCTGGGAGCAGCAGACCGCTGCTTGACTATAAATAAAAAGGAGTAGAGCATGATGGATCAGAATACTTGTTTTGCATACCTGAATATGGAGCTGCCGGACGACATCCGCCGCCTGAAGGAGGCAGGCTACTACGATGCCGCCATTGCGCGCATCGACGCCTGTCTGGCCGAGGACTGGACTGCCAGCCAGAACCAGCCCCTGCACCCGCAGGGCGCGCTGCCGGTAAACCCCACTCCTCACGGCGTGGATGCGTGGCGGCAGGGTCTGCTGGCGCACCGGGAGATTTTGCGCCGTCTGCCGCAGGACTACACTCTCACCGCCGAGCAGCTGCTGAACCAGCTGCAAGCCACCCTGCGGGACTTTACCGCCGAGGAGTTCGCCGCGCTGGATGCTGCCGGTCAGATGGACTGGCGCTTTGTGGAAGGCCAGAAGCGCTATATCTACCGTGCCGCCGAAACGCTGGTGGCTACCCATCCCGACCTTGCTGCCCGTCAGCTGGATCCGCCTGTCCCGGAGCGCAGCTGGGATCGTTTTGAGCCCCAGCACGACCAGATGGTGCGCACCGGCGCAGTCAGCGCAGACATCACCCTGCGCACCAGCATCGGCATGACCGACGAGACCTTTGTCCGCGCCCTTGCTGCCGCAAAGGCTGAGGGCAGAAACACCGTGCACGTCAAGGTATGGCTGCCGCTGCCCGCTGCCTGCCCGGCACAGAGCAATATCACGCTGGACAGCTTTACCGCCCAGCCCACTTATATTGCGCCGGAAACTGCACCCCAGCGCACCGCGTACTGGGAGGCAGACCTTGCCGAGAACTGCCGCTTTGGGGCACAGTACAGCTACCGCAGCACTGCACACTACGCTGCCCCGCTGGAAATGCAGGCCGACCCGGTGCAGCCGGATTTTGACACCGCCGAGCAGCTGCCCCACATCGCCTTTACCCCCTATATGAAGGCACTGGCTGCGCAGCTGACCGAGGGCATCACCGACCCTGTGCAGAAGGCAAAGCGCATTTATGATTTTGTCACCCTGAACGTGCACTACCACTTCCAGCCCATGTATTTTGTGCACGAGAACATCACCGATAATTGCGCCCGCAGCCGCCGGGGCGATTGCGGCGTGATGGCCGCTACCTTTATCACCCTTTGCCGCATTGCAGGCATCCCGGCAAAGTGGCAGAGCGGCATGGTGGCACGGCCGGAGACAGCCGGCTGCCACGACTGGGCAATGTTCTACATCGCGCCCAAGGGTTGGATGTACGCCGATTGCTCTGCCGGTGCGTCTATGGCGCGTGCGGGCAACGAGAAGATGCGCCTGCACTACTTCGGCAATCTGGACACCGACCGCATGGTAGCTAACAGCGATATCTGCGCGCCCTTCGACCCGCCCATGTGTTCCTTCCGCGCCGACCCCTGTGATAATCAGGTAGGCGAGATAGAGGTAGACGGCGTGGGTCTGTACGGCCAGCAGGTGGAGACTACACACGAAATCGTAAAGCATCAGGAAGTATAAGCACATCCGGGTCTGCCATTACCGCAAGACCCGGATTTTTGAGTTAAAGGAGAATGTCTATGGGATTTTTGGCAGGACTGTATACGCTTTTGCTGGTGGCCATCTGCCTGTTGCAGGCGCTTTTGCTGTACCGCACCGGCAAGCCCGCCGCCCGGCAGGATGACGAAGCTCTGAAAGAGTGGCTGCGCCAGCAGTTGGAAGCACAGGCGCGGGTGTTGGAAGAAAAGCAGGCGCAGCAGGCACAGCAGAATCTGGCCGCGATGGCGCACATCAGCGACACCTTGCAAACCGCAGTGCAGGGTATGAGCAGTACCCTGACGGCAGGGCAGAACACCCAGCAGCAGACCATGGAGCAACGGCTGCAGGGACTGGAAGCCTCTAATGCCCGCAAGCTGGAGGAGATGCGCAAAGCGCTGGCAGACGGCCTTGCCGCCATGCAGGCACAGAACGCCCAGAAACTGGATGAGATACGCCACACCGTGGACGAGCAATTACAGGACGCGCTGCAAAAGCGGGTGACCGAAAGCTTTAAGGCGGTCAACGACCAGTTGGAGCAGGTGTACAAGGGCTTGGGCGAGATGCAGAGCCTTGCCGCCGATGTGGGCGGGCTGAAGCAGGTGCTTTCCGGCGTTAAGACCCGCGGCATTCTGGGCGAGATCCAGCTGGGCGCGATTCTGGAAGAGATCCTTGCACCGGAGCAGTACGACACCAACGTGGCCACCATCCCCGGTAGTACCCAGCGGGTGGAGTACGCCATCCGTATGCCCGGCGTGGACGGCAACAGCGTCTGGCTGCCCATCGACTCCAAATTCCCCGGCGATACCTACGCTCACTTGCAGGATGCGCAGGCCTCCGGCGATGCGCAGGCGGTGGAAAACGCCCGCCACGCGCTGGAACTGGTGCTGCGCAGCGAGGCAAAGGATATTCGGGAAAAATATGTGGAGCCGCCCTATACCACAGCCTTCGGCATCCTGTTTCTGCCCTTTGAAGGGCTGTACGCCGAGGTGGTGAACGCAGGGCTGTTGGAAGTTTTGCAGCGGGATTATCAGGTGAACGTGGCCGGTCCCAGCACCATGGCAGCATTGCTCAACAGCCTGCAAATGGGCTTCAAGACCCTTGCCATCCAGAAGCGCTCCGGCGAGGTGTGGCAGCTGCTGGGTGCGGTCAAGACCGAGTTTGATAAGTTCGGGCAGGGGCTTTCCAAGATGCAGCAGCGTCTGCGCCAGACCGACGAAGAACTGGATAACCTCATCGGGGTGCGCAGCCGTGCCATCAGCCGCAAGCTGCGTGCGGTGCAGACGCTGGACGAGAACACCGCCGCCACCCTGCTGGAGCTGGACACCGAGCCGGGCAGACCAGTAACGGCACGTCTGCCGGAGAGCGGGGAAGAGCTTTGATGCGCAGAAGCTCCCCGCATTATCCCTTGCGAAATTTCTGACGATGTGCTACAATAGGAATTGTTCTCAGAAATATTTGCCAATTTACGGCACAAGATAAACCCAAAAGGAGTCTGAACGGTATGAGCATGAAAAAAATCAGTGAAGCCATCCTTGGTGTGGGCGTGGACGATACCACCATCGACCTGTTCGAGAGCCAGTATCCGGTGCCCACCGGAGTCAGCTATAATTCCTATGTCATTCTTGACGAAAAGACCACCATTCTGGACACGGTGGACGCCCGCGCTACCGAGCCTTGGCTGGAAAACCTTGCCGAGGCACTGGGCGGCTGCAAGCCCGCCTATCTGGTTGTCTCCCACATGGAGCCGGACCATGGTGCCAACGTGGCAAAGCTGGCAGCCCTTTACCCTGAGATGCAGGTGGTTGGCAACGCCAAGACCTTCCAGTATATGGAGCAGTTCTTTGGTGCAGATGCCATTGCCCCGGAGCGCCGCGTGGTGGTGAAGGACGGCGAGAGCCTGAGCCTAGGCACCCACACCCTCACCTTTGTGTTTGCTCCCATGGTGCATTGGCCGGAGGTCATGGTCAGCTACGAGAGCAGCGAGAAGGTGCTGTTCTCCGCCGATGGCTTTGGCCGCTTTGGTGCCGTGGCAAAGTTTGACGAAAACGCCGACTGGGCCAGCGAAGCCCGCCGCTACTACCTGAACATTGTGGGCAAGTACGGCCCGCAGGTGCAGGCATTGCTCAAAAAGGCTGCGGCACTGGACATCAAGACTATCTGCCCGCTGCACGGCCCGGTGCTTACCGGCGATCTGGGCAAGTACCTGAACTACTACGATCTCTGGTCCAGCTATAAGGCAGAGGAGCCGGAAAAGATCCTGGTGGCCAGCGCCTCCATCCACGGCCACACCCGCGTCGCCGCCCATACCATGGCCGAAAAGCTGCGCGCACAGGGCGCAAAGGTGGTGGAGATGGATCTGACCCGCACCGATGTGTCCTATGCCGTTACCGAGGCTTTCCGCTGCGGTAAGATCGTGCTGGCCTGCGCTACCTACGATGGCTTCCTCTTCCCGCCGATGGAGAATCTGCTGACCCACCTCAAGACCAAGAACTTCCAGAACCGCACCGTCGGCCTGATGGAAAACGGCACTTGGGCACCCATGGCTGCAAAGCTCATGCGTGCAGAGCTGGAGAGTATGAAAAATATCACCCTCTGCGAGAACGTGGTCACCATCCGTTCTGCTGCCAACGCCGCCGCTGAGGCACAGATGGACGCCCTTGCTGCAGAGCTCGTTGCAAAGTAACACGATATAAAATCAGTTGAACGCAAACACTCCCGGACTTTCCATAAAAAGCCCGGGAATGTTTTTTGTTCCTTTATTTGTTCGATTATCTGCTAGATTACGAGTAGATTACGAGCAGATAACACGAAATCTTACGTCATTTTTTGAAATGAACACAAACAAAAAAGCGGTAAAACAAACAAATAATGTACGTTTTACCGCTATATTCTGGAGCAGGATACGGGACTCGAACCCGCCGCCTACTGCTTGGGAAGCAGTCGCTCTACCGGATGAGCTAACCCTGCAAGTGCTCCATTATTGTAACAAAGCAGGGCAGGAATGTCAAGGCTTTTCCGCACGAAATTTGCGGTCAGCTCATTTTGGCCCATGTCAGGTCCAGCACCGGGAAAAACGGGTCGAATACCAAGTCGCGCACGCCGTTTGCCAGCAGCAGACGCTTCTGTTGCGCCATCAGGGGCACTACGGTGCAGCTTTCCAGCAGCTGCCGCTCACACTGCGCCAGCAGGGCACAGCGGGCTTTGCCGGTCTGCTGTGCGCTCAGTGCCAGCCGGTCAGCATAAACGGTATCGGCGTAGCCGGTCAGGCTACCGCCTGCGGTGGTGAACTGCTGCAACATCTGGTACACACTGCCACCCTCGGCACGGATGGGCGCAAGGGCAATGGTGTATTTCCCGGCGGCAATGCGGGCGTCAAACTCGTCCTGTTCCACCTCTTCCACCGAGAAGAACAGGGAACACTCCTTCTGCCATGCGCTGTTGATCTGGTCGGCCAGTTCGGTCAGCCCAGCACCTTTGGGCAGCAGCAGGGTCACACCGGAAAAATCTGAGGTGGCCATGCCCTGCCGCGCAGCCAGATACAAAGCCTTGGGTTCAGAGATGGTGGGCAGGGGATCACCGGCAGCATCGCGGTAGTCCAGCCCGTCTACGGTCAGCCCCTCCGGTACAAGTCCCTTTGCGGCGGCATACAGGCCGCCGGAGGGCACGGCGGCGTTTTCCCGGGCAATACCGGCCAACGCCTGCCGCAGCTGCTGGTTCTGGAACACCGACCCCTCCGCCGCGTTGAAGAGCAGTGCCCATGTGGTGTCGGAATAGTTTACTGTCTGTAAGTTGGTGGCTTCGCCGCTTTCGTCCAGCGCGGCAGAGCATTTGCCGTCGGCAATAAGCTGGGCTGCACTTTTGCCGCTGCCGCTGGTGTCCTGCACCAGACGCAGACTGCCGACCAGCGGGCTTTCCACGGTACGGCGTAAAAACAGACCGTTTGTTGTCCAGTTATACAAGTAAAAGCTGCCGCTTGCAAGCGTAGTCTTGGCGGTCAGTCCGTAGGTGCCCCGGGTGCTCTCAAAAAAGGCCTCGTCGCAGGGGGCTGCACCGGGCAATGCCAGCTTTGCTAAGAAGTTATCGTCCCGTTCGCTCAACCGGAACACCAACGTCAGCGCCCCATTGGCCGAAACGCCCAGACTGCTTTCGTCCGCCAGCCCCGCTTGCACGGCGGCGCTGTTCTGGATGGCCGAAAACTCCACTGCGTAGGGCGAGGCGGTATCGGCACGGAAAATGCGCCGGAAGGCAAACACAAAGTCCTCGGCGGTAATGTCGTACTCTGTGGTGGCACCCTTGGCGGCTGCGTAGGTCAGCCCGTCCTTCAGGGTAAAGGTGTAGGTCAGCCCGTCCGGGGAGACCGTCCACTCTTCGCAGAGGCCCGGCACAAGTTCGCCGTCCGGGTCCTTGCGCACCAGTGTGCCGTACAGGTTCTCGCAGGCGATGACATCCGACGCGCCGGAAGCCACCTGCGGGTCCAGATTTGCAGGGATGCTGTCCACGAACCATGTAAAGCTGGCGGAGTTTGTGGAGCTGCCGCAGCCGGTCAGGGCAAAAAGAAACGCAGCAGCCAGTACCGCTGCGGTAAAACGTAACCATCGTTTCAAAAAGAATAACCTCATTCCGTTCATCTTCGCGCAGAAACGGCAAAAAACGCTCTGCAACGACAAGTGTAGCAGAAAGTAGCAGAAAAAACAATTGCCTTTTTGTGAATTTACCGGGCTTTTTGAAGCAGAGTGTGCGGTTTTCCGTTGCCAATTGCGCGCAAATGGACTATAATGGTACAGCAAAGTGATTCCCGCGCTGCCCGTGCGGCGCGGTGTTATACCATGATCCTATAGAGGAGGAACTGTTTTTATGCAGAAAGATCAGCAGAAGCTTGCCCAGCTTATTCAGGGCAAAAAGGTCGCCTTTATCGGCGCGGGCGTCAGCCACAAGACCCTTATTAAGGAGTTTGTGGAGCTGGGCGCTCATGTGACTTTGTGCGACCAGAAAAAGAGTGTGGAGGACTTTGGCGATTACGCCGCCACCATCCGGGAATTGGGCATCGACCTGAGCCTTGGCGAAAACTATCTGGACGGCTTCAAGGGGCAGGACATCATCATGCGCACCCCGGGCTTTGTGGGCTACTTTGAAAAGCCCCTGCAGGATGCCATGGCCGCCGGTACTATGGTCACCAGCGAGGTGGAACTGTTCTTTGACTTCTGCCCTTGCGAGATCGTGGCAGTGACCGGCTCGGACGGCAAAACCACCACCACCACCCTTATCTCCAAGTTCTACGAGGCTGCAGGCCGCAAGGTGCATCTGGGTGGCAACATCGGCGCAGCGCTGCTGCCCATGCTGCCGGAGGTATCCCCGGAGGATGTGGCTGTGGTGGAGCTTTCCAGCTTTCAGCTGATCAGTATGCACGCCAGCCCCAACATCGCCGTGGTCACCAACGTGACCCCGAACCATCTGGATCACCACAAGGATATGCAGGAATACATTGATGCCAAGCGCAATATCCTGCTGTACCAGAAGCAGCCTTGCCGCGCCGTGCTGGGCTATGAAAACGAGATCAGCCGCTCCATGCAGGCCGACTGCAAGGGCAAGCAGGTGTGGTTCACCCGCCTGCACGATACCGACAACGGTGCCTTCCTACGCAAGGAGGACGGCATGCTCTGCATGGCCGAGGATGGCGTTGTGACCCCCTTCCTTGCCCAGAAGGATGTCAAGCTGCGCGGCCTGCACAACATCGAGAACCTGCTGGCTGCTGCCGCTGCCGTGTGGGGCGAGGTGCCCGTAGAAGCCATCCGTCTGGTGGGCAGCACCTTTACCGGCGTGGAGCACCGCATCGAGCCGGTGCGTACTCTGGACGGCGTGCTGTACTATAACGATTCCATCGGCACCAGCCCCACCCGCACCATTGCCGGTCTGCGCAGCTTTGACCAGAAGGTCATCCTCATCGCAGGCGGCTACGATAAGCACATCCCCTACGAGCCGCTGGCACCGGAGATCATCGCCCACGTCAAAAATCTGGTGCTGATGGGCGCGACCGGCCCCCGCATCGAGCAGGCTGTACGGGAGTGCCCCGGCTTTGACGAAGCCGCGCTGCCCATTCAGCACGCAGACAATATGCAGCACGCCGTAGAGCTGGCACGTGCCGCCGCAAAGCCCGGCGATATCATCATCCTGTCTCCGGCAAGTGCTTCTTTTGACCTGTACCCCAACTTTGAGGTGCGCGGCCGCGAGTTCAAAAAGATCGTCAACGCGCTCAAGTGATCGCACAGGTAAAGGATGCAAAGCGCCGCACCCGGTTCGCGAATGCCTGCCGGGGTCTGCCGGTGCTGGACGCTCTGCTGCCGCTGGACTGTGCGCTCTTTCGCAAAAGTCAGCCGTGGCGGTTCTACGCGGGCCCCACGCTGGCGCTGGAACTTTCCGGCAGCACGGCATGGCTGGCCGGGCACGCAAACCCCGCAGAACTGGCAGGCTTTTTGTCCTTCTGCGGGTGCGAGAGTGCCATTCTGGACGATGCCACCTGCTCGCCGCCGGACGGCTGGCGGAAAGCTGAAACGCTGACCGTGTTCGGTCTGCCGCAGGGTAAGCCGCTGCCCCTGCCCGCCGTGGATGAAGCTTTGTGGACGCAGCTGACCCTCTGCCGGGAAGCTTCTGCCGTCCGGGTGGCAGAAGCGCTTTACCCAGCAGACCCCGCCCGGCAGGCAGATTTTTACTCCGAACTGTGCACAAAGCGCAGCCGGGGCAGGGCAGCGGCATGGACATTGGAGCAGGGGGGTACAGTCGTTTGCACCGTGGGCGCTTATGCCCTGTGCAATGGGCAAGCCTACATGGCCTGCGGGCAGACCGCAGAGCCGCTGCGGGGCAAGGGCATCGGCGGGCGGCTCATTGTGGAAATGGCAAACAGCCTTGACGCCGAGGGTCTGCGCCCGGTGTTCCTCTGTGCGCCGGAGCGGGTGCGGTTTTACACTCGCCTCGGCTTTGCAAAACAGGCAGAGTACGCCCGCTATGTGCCCGAGAAATAATAAAGCTTTTGCGCAAAATAGCCAATAATAACAGGAAGGAACTATCACGTTATAATGTCGATTCTGAACCACTTTTTTGATTATAAGCCCGAGGTGCTGGCGCTGGACGAAAAGGCTATGGAGCTGTGCCAGCCCTATTTCCGCCAGATGGAGGAGATCCGGGATTTCAACCAGCTGAAGATGCTCAAGGCCTTTGCCGATACCCAGATGTCCTCCACCGATATGCTGGGCACCACTGGCTACGGCCTGTGGGATACCGGTCGTGCCAAGCTGGAGCAGATCTTTGCACAGGTCATGGGCGCAGAGGATGCGCTGGTGCGCAGCCAGTTCCAGAGTGGCACCCACACGCTGGCGGTGGCGCTGTTCGGCTTGCTGCGGGCAGGGGATACCCTGTTGGCCGCAACCGGCCGCCCCTACGATACGCTGGAGGGCGTCATCGGTCTGGACGGCAAGGGCAAGGGTACCGGCACTCTGATGGACTACGGCGTAAACTATGACGAAGCCCCCCTCAAGGCCGACTTCACCCCGGATTATGACCTGATCGCCCAGAAAGCCCCCGGCGCAAAGGTGTGCCATATCCAGCGCAGCCGCGGCTATTTACAGCGCAATGCCTTTGATCTGGCTACTATCCGCAAAATTGCGGATACCGCCCGCGCCGCAAACCCGGAGATCATCATCTTTGTGGATAACTGCTACGGCGAGTTCACCCAGACGCAGGAGCCCTGTCAGGTGGGCGCGGATATCGCAGTGGGCAGCCTGATCAAAAACCCCGGCGGCGGCATTGCTCCCACCGGCGGCTACATCGTGGGCCGCAAGGATCTGGTGGAACTGTGTGCTTACCGCCTGAACGCCCCCGGCCTTGGCAAGGAGCTGGGCTGCACACTGGAGACCCCCCGGGATATGTATCTGGGCTTCTACTACGCTCCCGGCGTGGTGTGCGAGGCCATCAAGACCGCTATCTACGCCCAGTGCATGCTGGAGCTACTGGGTAAAAAGCCCATCCCACGCTACTGCGAGGATCATAACGATATCGTTACTTGCTTTGATGCCGGCACGGCAGAGGCGCTCATCGGCTTCTGTCAGGGTATTCAGGCTGCAAGCCCCGTGGACAGCTACGCCGCCCCGGAACCCAGCCCGGAGCCGGGCTATACCGACGAGGTAGTCATGGCCAGCGGCAGCTTTACGCAGGGCAGCACCATCGAGCTTTCCTGCGATGGTCCTCTGCGCGCCCCCTACACCTGTTATCTGCAGGGCGGCTTGAACTTTGCCGCCAGCCGCGCCGGTGTGCTGCTGGCTGTCCAGAAAGCATATTTTAAGGAGTAATGATTGCCCGGCGGGCAAATAACACGCAAACAAAAAGGAGCTATCGCACAACACGCTGCGATAGCTCCTTTTTTCCCTCTATACACAAAGTAACACACAAATAAACGCTTACACGGCACGGGCCTGCACCACGGGGATCGGCTCGATCAAGGCCGGGTGCATCCCCTCACGGTAGTCCAGATCTCCCTGATCCAGACCGCGCAGCAGCACCTCTGCGGTAGCAATGTTGGTAGCAATGGGTACGCTGTGCATATCGCACAAACGCAGCAGATTCTGCTCGGTCAGGCTGGCGGCATCGGCCTTCAGAGGGTCGCGGAAGAACAGCACCAGATCCACCTCATCGCAGGCAACGCGGGAGGTGATCTGCTGCACACCGCCCAGCTTGCCGGAAAGGTAGCAGTGCACCGGCAGGCCGGTGGTCTGCGCAAGCATCCGACCGGTGGTACCGGTGGCGATAACATTATTGCGGGAAAGGATGGCACTGTAAGCGGTACAGAATTGCAGGGCCAGTTCTTTGCGGGAATCATGGGCAAGAATTGCGATCGTCATAAGATGCTCTCTCCTTTACTTATTTTTACATAGTACCAGTTGTGATGTACGAATTTTGAAATCCTGTGAAACGGAAGTGAAATCGATATCAAATCTTACAATATAGTTTTACCGCACAGAAAACGCTCTGTCAAG
>OLWJ01000693.1_pt1 | contig 12671 bp, 6 predicted proteins | sample 1674291 | NCBI WGS metagenome assembly OLWJ01 (sample SAMEA103958159, study PRJEB25191) | human gut metagenome | biome: human-associated habitat [ENVO:00009003]; feature: intestine environment [ENVO:2100002]; material: feces | place: Germany | collected 2013/2015
GGCCGCCATGGGTCTTGCTGTGGACGCTCGCCTGGTCGCGGCGTTTTGCCTTGGCGTTATTGCCACCTCGCTGGCCGAGGTCGTACAGGGAAACCGCGCCCGCCGTGTGAGCGAGGCCGCGAGCTACGCCTGCATCATCGCGGCTGTCTTCGTGCCGCCGTTTGTGCCGTTTGCGCCTCTCGCTCTCTATGACATCGCGCGACGCGTTCGCCGTGAACGAATCTGGCCCGCGCTGGCGATTGGCGCCGTGTTTGTCTGCGCGCTTGTCGCGGACCTTCGTGGTGGCGTGCTCACCACCCGAACGCTGCTGTTAACCGCCATCCTTTCGGTCGCCGCCGCCTTGTTATCGCTACGCACCGCCCAGTTGGAGCGCGAGCAGCGGCGCATGCGCCGCACCCGCGACGAGCTGCAGGAACGAGCCCTCGCGCTCGAGGCGCGCAACCGCGATCTTGCCGATCGCCAGGACTACGAAGTCGAGCTCGCGACGCTCGCCGAACGCGCCCGCATCGCGCGCGAGATCCACGATAACGTCGGGCACCAGCTCACGCGCGCCTCACTGCAGGCCGAAGCCCTACGCGTGGTCCACGCCGACGAGCCTGGCGTCGCCGCCGATTTCGCCGACGTTAAACGCACGGTTGACGAGGCGCTCCAGCTTGTGCGCACCAGCGTCCACGCGCTCAACGACAACGCCGTCGACCTTTCCGTGCAGCTCGAACGCATTGTCGAAGGCGCACGCTCGGACGGCGGCCCGCAGATTGAGCTTGAAGTTATGGCCGAACATGCGCCCGCAAACGTCGCCAACTGCTTTGCAGCGGTCCTGCGCGAAGCGCTCTCCAATACCATGCGCCACGCTTGCGCCCAGACCGTCACCGTACGGTGCATGGAGCGTCCGTCGTTTTACCAGCTCATTGTTACCGACGATGGCGTGGGTGAGGTCCAAGCAAGCGGCCGCGGCACCGCGGAGGGCATGGGGCTCGCCTCCATGCGCGAGCGCATCGAGGCGCTTGGCGGCACCTTCACCGCCGGCCCGCGTGCCGGCGCCGGCGGCTGGCGTGTGTTTGCCACCGTTCCCAAACAGCAAGGAGATGAGGGCCGATGAGGCTCATAGTTGTCGACGACGACCGCCTGGTGGTCGATTCGCTCAAGATTATCCTGGGCGCTCAGCCGCAGATAGAAGTGGTGGGCACCGGTGCCGACGGCGACGACGCGGTGGCGCTCTACGCCGAGCATGCACCCGACGTCGCGCTGCTCGACATTCAGATGCCAGGACGCGACGGCCTGTCGGCGGCGCGCGAGATTCTCGAGCGCGATCCTGCGGCACGCGTGGTATTTCTGACGACGTTTTCGGATGACGAGTACATTGTGTCGGCGCTCAAGCTAGGCGCCCGCGGTTACCTGATCAAGACCGATGTCGCCGCCATTCCGCCAGCGTTGGCGCAGGTCATGGATGGTAAACGCGTGCTCGAGGGCAAGGCGATCGAGGACATCGATTTTGACGGAACGGGCGTCGAGGCGGGCGCGCCCCACCGGCCCGCGGCCTTTGCCGGCCTGACCGACCGCGAGTTCGAAGTCGCCGAGCTCATCGCCCGCGGCCTCGACAACAAGGAGATTGCCGCCACCGCCTATATGGGCGAAGGCACCGTACGCAACCACGACAGCTCGATCCTGGCCAAAATGGGCCTGCGCAACCGCACCCAAATCGCCATCGCCTACCTGCGAGGGTAATTGCCCGACGACCGACCGCCCCGGCATAGCAAAATGGCTGTTATCGATTTAATGCCATTTCAAAACCATGCCGGATTACGGGGCTAAACTCAGGACCCCCATCCATACCCATTGTTTCCGCCAAATGACGGCTTGTCTACCTGCGGTTTTATTTTCACGAATATCGGCATGGTTGGGGACTCGTGATTCAGCCCCGTAAACCGGCATAGTTTTGTTCGGGCGACCCCGCACGAGTGCCTCCGCCAGCCTCGCGGGACCAAAATGATCCGTCTTCTTCCGCCCGCGGAGATCGGTTGGCGGCGCCAACCACGAAATCGGTCCATCTACTACGTTTAACTCGACACCCCTGACCATACCTTCGTTTTGAACAAAACAGCAGGCGTTCTACCTGCGGTTTTGTTTTCGCGTTTTTTGGCATGGTTGGGGGTAAGGGGCTAAACGTAGTAGATGGGCCGGTTTCGTGGCGCCCCCGGCACACAAAAGTGCCGCCACGGAGGAGGGAGATACCTCCGTGACGGCCGGGGATGGGGGTGGGGGCTGTGTTCTGGCTCCCCGCCAGCCGCCCGGGGCCTTTTGGCCCCGGGCGTTGCCAGCGTGCCTAGCGCTTACGGATACCCCAGACCAAGGCTCCGACGCCGGCCATGGCGACAACAAATGCCATAAGCAGAGCGGCGGCCTGCTGGTCACCCGTGGTGGGCAGGAAACCCTTGACCGTCTTGACGATGTTCGTCACGGTCTTGGGCGTGCCGGGATCGGGCGTCGGCACGGGCGTCTCGGGCTTCTTGTACGCGTTGTTGAACACGATACCCTCGACGCTCTTGTCGCCCTTAGTATAGGTAACGCTCGCCTTGAGGTTACCCTCACCGTCGTCGACCACGTTGACGGTCGCGGTAAAGACGGACTTGTCATAGGTCATACCGGCCTCGTCGCCCTTGACCTCGCTGATGGTGTAGACGTGCGTGCCGGGCTCGCTGTACTCGAACTTATCGAAGCTGATCTTACCGTCGGCATCGTTGGTGACGGTGGACTCGATGCCCTCGCCAACGAGCTTAAAGCTAAACTCGTCCTTCTTGAGCTCGCGCCCCTCGAGCACCTTCATGGCGCCGATGGAGACTTGGGTGGGCATGGCGTGATACTTGTTGGTAAAACCAGCCGACTCGGTGGTTCCCTCGAGCTTGTGCGTCACGGCCAGCGTGCCATCGCCGTTGTCAGAGACGGTGGCCACGACGGTGTAGGTCGTACCGTCATAGGTGACGCCCTTGTACAGGCCGAGCGCATTGGGGCAAGCCTCGCGCAGCGTGTACGTGTGCGTGCCGGGCGCCTCGTAGCGGATCGGGCTCAGTGTCACAGTGCCGTTGGCGTCGTTGGTGCCGCTTGCGACAACCACGTCGTCCTCGAGCAGATCGAACGTGAACTCGCCGACTGCAAGGTCGCGTCCGGTCAGACGCTTGACCGTCTTGACCTGATCGGTCACGGACGAATCGGTAGGCGTTACGCTGTAGGTGTTGGTGAACGTGAAAGCAGCGCCGCCGTCGCCTTCGCGCACAACACTCAGGTGCCCGGCGCCGTCGTCAGTCACGGTGTAGGAAACCTTGCGCGTGGCGTTGGCGTCGTTGGTCACGCCAGGGGCGCTGCCGGTCTCGGTCACCGTATAGGTAAAGGTGTGCGAGCGCGGGGCGGTGGGAGCTGCAGGCTCGGACTCGTCGCTGGGCTCGTCGGCGTTGGCATCAGCGTCGGCCTCTTCAGCCTCGGCCTCGTCAGCTTCGTCCGCCTCGGCCTTATCGGTCGCATCGTCCGTCACGCCCAGGGCGCGGTTGAGATCCTCGAGCGTAAAGTGGATCTTGCCAAAGTCCACGTTGCCGGCCGCGTCGTTGGTTGCGGTCGTGTGCTCGGGCATCGGGGCACCCGCCTCATCGGCGGTCACGGTAAAGGTGAACTTACCCGTGATGTCGGCCGGGGTCAGGCCCTCGGCAGCCTGGAGCTTCTTGGTTCCGACGAGCGCGGCGTCAACGGCATCGGCGCCGTAGACGTTCTCGAACAAGGGCTCGACACCGCCGTAGTCGACCGTTGCCGTCAGGGTACCGTCACCGTTGTCGACGACGATAACCTTAAAGCCAAAGCTCCACGTTGTAGCGGAAACGCCATTTGGCAGCCCGAATAAATCTTCGTAGGCCGTGTAGTTAATGGTCCAGGCAAGCTTGCCGTCCTTATCGGTACGATAAGCAAGCCCAGCAGCCTCAAGATTAGCAAGCATCTTGGTGTCGTAGTGCAGCGTATCAAAGCTCACGTGCCCGCCGATATTGGGCTTGAGGTTTTCGTATGCCACAAGCTCACCCTGATAGGCGATGCCGAACCAGAACTCGCCGTCGGCCATCGGGCGACCGGTCAGAGTCTTGGTGGCAACGACCTGAGCAGCGGTGCCACCAGGCGTATTGGTCGTAGCGCTGTAACTGTTGTGGAACGGCACCAGGGCCTTCTCGACCTTGTTCTCGCCACTCTTGTGGACCGTCTCATGCGTGCCCTCGGGACCACCGGAAACGGTCGTCGTAGCAGTGAGCGTACCGGCGGTGTCGTCGGCGATGGCGATCGTCACCGTGCGTACGGCGTCATCGTAGGTGTAACCGGGCTGGCCGTCGTTCTTTTCGGCCACGGTGTACTTGAAGGTCTTGCCGGCGTCAGCTTGCGTAAATTTAACCTCATGACCAGCCAGAATGTCGATCAGTCCGACCGTTGTCTCTGCCGCTTCGGGGGACTTGAAGCTGTTGGCCCCGGGCAGCAGACCGAGCGCGCGAGCCGAAGCGTCGTCAGCAGGTGTCACGGTAAAGGTGAACTGGCCCTCGGTCATGGGGCGGCCGTCCAGATACTTGCTGAGCCACAGACCGCCGGCAGCGGTGTAGTTAAGCTCAGTGCGATACGTGTTGGTAAAGCGTCCGTTTTCCTTCTTGGTGACGTTGGCGGTCAGGTTGCCCTCGCCGTCCTCGGTCACGGTCACTTCGGCGGTCGCGACGTGGGAGTCATACGTCATGCCAACCGTATTACCCGCGTTCTCGCGGATCTCGTACTTGTAGGTTCCGGCAGCCGTGTAGCGAATCTTGCCGAACTTGATGGCGGCAATGCCGTCCTTCGCGTCGTGCTTGCTCACGGTTACGGTTGCGGGATCGGGCAGCGGGGCGCCATCGGGGGCGGTAATGGTAAAGCTGAACTCGTCCCCATCCGTCCACTCGCGACCGTCGATGGCCTTGCTCAGGTCAAAGTCGAGGTCTGCATCGGTCGGGGTCACGCTGTAAGTGTTCTTGAAGGTCGCAGCCGTGGCGCTCTTCAGCTCGTGCGTAGCGCTGAGGGTACCATCGCCGTTGTCAGTAATGGTGGTCTCGATAGTGTACTTGGCGTCACTGTAGGTGATGCCCTTGCTGGTAATCCCACCGTTGACCTCGCGCAGCGTGTAGGTGTGCTTGCCAGGCTTGTTGTATGCGACCTTGCTCATCGTGATCGTGCCGTCGGCAGCGTTGGTGCCGGTAGCGACGACCTCGTCGCCCTCGACCAGCTCAAAGGAGAACTCGCCTTCCTTGAGGTCGCGCCCGGTCAGGACCTTGGTCGCGGTGATCTGGTCGGTGACGCTCGTCTCGACAGGCGTCACGTTATAGGTATTGGTGAACGTAAATGCCACATCGCCGTCCGGCTTGCGGGATACGATCAGATTACCCTTGCCGTCATCGGTCACGGTGAAGGAAACCGTGCGCGAAGGCCTGGCGTCGTTGGTCACGCCAGCGACCTCGCCGGACTCGGTCACGGTGTAGGTAAAGGTGTGCTCGCGCTTCTCGGGCTTCTCGCCCAGAGCCTTGTTAAGGTCGTCGAGCGTAAAGGTAATCTTGCCAAAGTCGACCTTGCCCTTGGCATCATTGGTCACGCTCGCGTTCGCGGGCATGGGTGCGCCCTCTTCACCGGTCACGGTAAAGGTGAACTTGCCGTTGATGTCGACCGGGATCAAGCCGTCGGCGACCTGCAGGTTCTTGATGCCCACAAGCGATGCCTCGGCAGCATTCGTGGTGTAGGCGTTCTTGAACTCGATGTTCTTGACGTCCTTGGCGCCCCCCAGCTCGTGCGTAGCGACCAGCTGGCCCTTGCCGTTATCGGCAATGGTCGTCACGACAGTGTAGACCGTATTGTCGTAGGTGATGCCGCCGGCGTCGCCCTTGACCTCGCGCAGCTTATAGGTATGCTGGCCGATCTCGGTGTACTTGATGGCGCTGAACGTCACCTTGCCGTCGGCGCCGTTTGCAACGGTCTCGACAGGCTTAACTTCCTTGCCCATGACTTCGAGCAGCTCAAAGCTGAACTCGCCTTCCGCCAAGTCGCGCCCGGTCAGGGACTTGGCCACGGCAATCTGGTCGGTAACGCTGGACTCAACAGGATCCGAAGCGTAGACGTTCTTGAACTCGGTCTCACCCGAGGTCACCTTCACGTCAGCGCTCAGTTCGCCCTTCTTATTGGGCCTCACCGTCACGGTGATCTCCGCGACGTTACCGCTGTAGGCGATGCCGTCAATCGTGGTCCCGGCGTGCTTTTCACTGACCTTATAGACGTACGTGCCAGGTTTGGTGTATTCGATCGTACCGAAGTCGATGGCAGCCTTGCCCCGGGCGTCCAGGTCGGCCTTGCGCACGATCGCAGTCGTAGTCGCAGGCATCGGGGCGCCGTTCTCGGACGTCAGGCCAAACTCAAACGCGTCAGCATTCGTCCGGTCGCGACCCTCGAGCACCTTGGTCAGACCAAAGCTGGCCTTGGTGTTCACCATTGCCGGCGTCATGTCATACGCAAAGCTGATCTTACCGTTGTTGCCCAGGTAGGAATTGACATGCGTCGCGGTCGCCTTGGCGGACACGTTATTCCACTTGGGGTTGAGAACGTCGGTCGCGGTACCAGTGTTGTTGCCGCCCACGCTCTTCTTGGTGGTGTGGAGCTCATCGATAAAGGCCAGGCGCGCGGTTCCCACGCTAAACGACAGGTTTCCGTCCTTGTCGGCAACTATAGCGCCGTCAAACTTGGTAGCGTCGCCACCGATGAACTCGATGACGGCGGTGGCGGGCTTGGCCTCGCCGTTCGAGCCCTGCTCCTCAAACTCATCCTTGTAGTAATAGGTGCCGGTATCTGTCAGCGAATTCTTTGCAGGCTGCGTGCAGCCCTTGTCCGTGTAAATGGGAGTCTGCTTCTGGAAGTAGTAGTAGCGGTTGGTGTCGGCCGGCTCAAAGGTCGCGACCGTATCACCCAACGCACCACCGCTCCACTTGTTCGCGTAGAAACTCACGGTCTTGGTGCCGTCAACGGCAGTCGTATTGTTCTCGATGTAGTCCTTGAGTCCCGCGACCTTCTCAGGCGTAAACAGGTTATCGAGGGCGTCCCTCTTCACGCTCGAGGCATACTTCACCTGAATGGGCTTAACGCTGTCGACCGAAAGCTTGCCGTCTACGGTCTTAAAGTGACTCAGCGGAATCAACGACGCAGGAATATTGACCGTTACGATATCGCCCTTCTGGGGATTGTCATCGCCGGCGCGCTGCACGGTAATGAGCAGGTCTTTTGCCTTGCCGGCGAACTCGTAGGTGTCGGTATTGGTCTCTTTGTTGACCGTCTTGCTCGCCTTGGTAAACGGCGTGCCGTTGATGACGACTTCGGCAAATCCGTCGACCTGCATAAAGTCGCCTAGCTCGTCGGTAAACGTGATGTAGCCGGACTTGGTCTCGTCGTAGCCCTTATGGATTTCGGTCGGATAAGGCGGCTCCGATGTGATGGCCTGAGAGATGTCATCGAAGACCTTCTTGAGCTCTTCGGCATTGGTCGCCGACTTATAGTAGTCGGAGTTTTCCGCACGCGTGCCGTGAGCGTTCCATGCCGTGGCATTGGGATAGTTGCTCGAAACGGCCTGCATGAACTTGTTTTCTTGGCTTGTATTCGAATCTTGGATACTGGCGCTGGGGTTCGCACCGTCAAAGATGCCGATGGTATAGACGGCAGCCTTGCTGTCCTTCATATTCTTGGCAGCCGTCACAGCATCGTTGGCGACGCCAGGGTCAAACTTGTCAACTTTCGTTGGCGTGCCGTCGGTAAAGAACACAACAATCTTCTTGGCGTCCGCGCGACCAGAAGTGATGCCCTCGGCCAGTTCTAGACCATAGTCGGCACGCGTGGCGCCGGCAGGCTTAATAGCCTTAATTGTTTTCTTAAGATCAGTCACGCCGGGGCCGGAGCAATCGGTCAGGCCCGACATCACCTGCGAGTAGTTGTAGGTGTAGCCGTCAGCGCGATAGGTATCATTACCGACCTTTTTGGTCGTATCTCCCGAAAACTTAACGATAGCAACCTTATGTTGCCTATCCACGCCCTCGATACCCTCGTTTTGCTTGGCAATAGTATCGATAAAGCTATAGGCAGCGTTCTTCAGAGCTGTAATGCGCTTAGTGTTGTCGGTATCGCCCATAGCGCGATCCATTGAGCCAGAAGCATCCAGCACCATCACGATGTCGAGCGGCGTGGTAACCGTCACGGTTGAATTAGACGTCGAGGACATGGCCGAAAGTGTAGTCAGAAAATCCGACTCTTCGTTTTCCTCGGTTGCCTTGACCGTCTTGTCGGTCCAGATTCGGCCGACGTTTTGGGTCGTTACCTTATTGCCACCGTGGCCTGCCGCCCAGATTTCCCAGCGACCGCTGGTATCGGGGTCGACAACCTTTCCGGCCATTGTCGGTCCGTCCATTCCGGTGCTGGACCTGGCGTTGGCCTCGGGCAGCATGGCAAATGCTGCAGCCGGCAACACCAGCACTACGGCCAGTATCACCGCCAAGAGACCCCTCGTGTACTTACTCATCGCGTCTCCCTTCTCGCAGGCTCAGACCTTGCATCAGCCTAAAGTTACGGAATAAGACGCAATTAGGGCAGGTGACACATGTTCCAGATTCGGTTTTGGGCGTGAGACAAATGTCTCACCAAAGTTGAGACACGAGCGTTTTCGCAGGAAAACGGGTGCGACTCGGAGCCATCAGGCAAAAATGATCCGTTTTCCTCCGCCCTTGGGGGATCAATGGCTGTTACCGATATGATGCCATTTCAAAACTATGCCGGTTTACTACGATAAAAAGAAGGCGTCCGACCACGCGTGGCTTTTTCGCAAAGCTGCAAGCCGTCTACCTGCGGTTTTGGTTTTACCACATGCGGTGTGGTTAGGAGTAGGCGATTTGTCGTAGTAAACCGGCATAGTTTTGTTCGCGGCGGTACAACCGCGCGTTTAAGCGCGGGGCCGGTGGGGCAATTTTGCCCCACCGGCCCTATCCCAACGCTATACCAACCCCAGTCCAGAGTTATTCCGGTTTGGTTTCTACCGTGGGAGTCTTGTTCGCCGCAACTGGAGTGCAGGCGGTGTCCATGCTCAGACAGTGCTTGGGGCAGCTCTCGATGCACTCGCCGCACACCACGCAGGCGTACGGGTCGATCGACCAGGTGCCGCCTTTGCGATCGACCGCGAGCGCGCCCGCCGGGCAACGCCGCGCGCACATGCCGCAGCAGATGCACACGTCCATGTCATTGACGATATGCCCGCGCAGTCGCTCGGGCGCCGCGAGCTTCTCCTGCGGATAGCACACCGTGACCGGCCGCTTGACCATAGAACCCAAGGCCGTCTTGGCAAATGTCAGCAAACTCATGCCGCGCCTACCTTTCCGTGCAGCTAATGCAGGGATCGATGGTCAGGATAATCATGGGCACGTTGGCAAGAAGCACGCCCTGCAGCGCATGCGTCAGACCCGCCAGGTTTTGCGACGTCGGCGTCCGCACGCGGAAGCGGTCCAAGTTCTTGGTGCCGTTACCGCGCACATAGTAATACGCCTCGCCGCGCGGCTGCTCAATCACAACCTCGCCGAGCGCGCCGTCGGCCGGCGTGAGCTTGGTGCGCCCGCCGATTCCGTCGTGCGGAATCTTGCCCACAAGCTCCTTGATGATGTCCATGGCCTGCGTGACCTCGGCGCAACGCACCTGGCAGCGGGCATAGCAGTCGCCATCGGTCGCCACGATAGGTTCAAACGCGGCCAGATCCGCATAGGCGCCGTCGCCAAACATGCGCACGTCGTAGTCCACGCCCGAGGCACGACCGAACGGGCCGACCATCGAAAGCTCCAGCGCTTCCTTCTTGCTAATCACGCCCACGCCATGCAAGCGCTCGCCGCAGCTATTGTCGTCCAAAAACGTATGCACCAGGGCCTCGTAGTCGGGACGCATGGCATCGAGCGTCTGGACAATGCCTGCCAGCTCGGAGTCCTCGATATCGTGCTTAAGGCCGCCGATCTCGTTAATCGAAAGGATCACACGGCCGCCGCAGGTGCTCTCAAAAATCTTGAGAATCTGCTCGCGCAGCGTCCACGAGCGATAGAACAGCGCCTCGAAGCCAAAGGCATCGGCGAGCAGGCCCAGCCACAGCAGGTGCGAGTGAATGCGCGAAAGCTCGTGCAAAATGGTGCGGATATACTGCACGCGGCCGGGCACCTCGATGTCGAGCATGCGCTCGCAGGCGCTGGCATAGCCGCAGCTATGGCCCACGGCGCAGATACCGCAGATGCGCTCGGCGATGTAGCCAAACTGATGCATATCGCGCTTTTCGGTAAGCTTCTCGAGTCCGCGGTGCACAAAGCCGATCTGCGGAATTGCCTCGATAACGCGGTCGTCCTCGATCACCAGGTCCAGATGAAGCGGCTCGGGCAGCACCGGGTGCTGCGGGCCAAACGGAATAACGGAGCGATGTGCCATGGACCTTACGCCTCCTTTTTCTGCTTGTCGCGGGCGGCCTTGGCGGCAAGCGCCGCGCGGACCTTGGCCGCTTTCTCGGGATCCATGGCGGCGAGCTTTGCTTCCAGCTCGGCGGCTTTGAGCGCGGCCTTGGCGGCAGCTTCATCGTGCTGAGCATCGGAGCCGGCAGCCGCAGCGGACTGAGCGACAGTAGCACCCGCAGTACCCTCCCCCGCAGCGGCCGCGGCAGCGGCAGCCTTCTCGGCGGCGGCCTTGCGCGCCTTGGCCTCGGCGGCGGCACGGACCTTCATGGCTTTCTCGCGCGCGGCCTTCACCTCGGGCGTGATAACGCTCATGGGCTCGGCAGTCGAGACCTGGTAGAAAAAGCCGTTGAAGTCGACCTGCATGTCGGTGATGGCAAGACCAAATAGGTCATGCGCTTCGTTTTCAAACGGGAATACCGCCGGATAGTACGAGCTGATGGACGGAATCTCCTGGTACTGGTCGATACCCTCGACCATCAGATTCTCAATCGCATAGTTGCCGTCCTGCGCGATATGCTCCCGAGCAGCACGAACGTTGATAAACGTATAGACCAGGCGATACGATCCGTCGTCCACACAGCGCTCGGCGTGCATCTGCACAAAGCGGGCACCGAAGCCCTTGAGCGCCTGCACATGCGGCAACAGCTCGTCGATTCCGACGGTGGTATAGATTGCCTTTTGCATTACTCGGCCTCCTTTGCAGCGACGGGCGCACCGTCAGCCGCGCCTGCGTCGACACCGACCCCGGCCCCCGCAGCAGCCACGAACCCGTCCTCGCCCAGCTCAACGCCACCGTCCCAGGTTGCGGCACCGCCCACGGTGAGCGGGTCGCCGCCGGCGCGCATCACGGCTTCCTTCTGATCCAGGATGCCGCACGCCTCCACGATGGCATCGATCACCGTCTCGGGACGAATGGCGCACCCGGGCGCGTACACGTCCACGGGAATCGCGCGGTCCACGCCACCGATCACGTTGTACGCATCGCGGAACACGCCGCCCGAACACGCGCAGATACCGCAGGCCACCACGCACTTGGGCTCGAGCATCTGGTTGTAGATCTGGCGCACGACGGGCAGGTTCTGGGCATTGACCGACCCCGTCACCAAAAAGATATCTGCATGCTTGGGGTTGCCGGTGTTGACCACGCCAAAGCGCTCCGCATCGAACAGCGGCGTGAGCGAGGCCAGCACCTCGATATCGCATCCGTTGCAGCTCGAACCGTCGTAATGAATAACCCACGGCGAGCGCGACATTTTATGATCCATGGATGCCGCCTCCTAAATAAATACGTCGACGAGGATGGGCATAAGGTTGAGCAGGCCAAACACCAGCGCCACGCCCCATCCGAGCCTAAAGCAGCTGCGCCAGGTGCTGCGTGCGAAGGTGTTGTCGATCAGGACCTCGACAAAATACGTCGCGGCCATCACGACCAGGGCTACGACCCAGCTCACGGGGTTGTCCCAGACAAAGAACATGCCCACCCACATCAAAAACAGCACGGTCTCGCACCAGTGCATAAGAGTCATCTTGGCCAGCGTGCCGCCGCTCATCTCGGTGGCGACGCCCTGGACGATCTCCTGATGCGCGTGATGCGAATACGAAAGATCGAACGGCGACTTGCGCAGCTTGATGGTAAGCACCGCGAGCAGCGCGAGGAAAATGGGCGCGCTGTACACGATGATGGGGGCCGACTGCCCCGTCACGGCAATGGAATCGAAGCTGTCGGTGGCAAGGTACAGGCCCACGCTCATCAGCAGAACGGCGGGCTCGTAACTCATAACCTGCAGCAACTCACGATCGGCGCCGACCTGGGCAAACGGGCTTTGCGTCGAGGCGGACGCCAACACCACAAAGATCGCGGCGAGCGTCACCATAAAAGCGCACAGCATCGTGTTGGAGCCCGACACAAAGATGCCGCCGCCCACGACGGTAAAGATGAGCGCACACGCCATGTAGGTATCGTCCATGGTGTTTACGCTGGCAGGGGCCTTGCGCAGCAGCTTGGCCACATCGTAGAAGGGCTGCAGCAGGCGCGGGCCCACGCGGCCCTGCATACGGGCCGAAAGTTTGCGGTCAACGCCGTCGATCAGGCCGCCCACAAGCGGCGCCAGCAGGGCAAACGCCACGGTGCCA
>OLWJ01000695.1_pt1 | contig 12657 bp, 9 predicted proteins | sample 1674291 | NCBI WGS metagenome assembly OLWJ01 (sample SAMEA103958159, study PRJEB25191) | human gut metagenome | biome: human-associated habitat [ENVO:00009003]; feature: intestine environment [ENVO:2100002]; material: feces | place: Germany | collected 2013/2015
AGGTGTGCTAGAACAAGATGAAACAGTAATGGATAAAAATTGGAACAAAAATGAGAGGTAAGGAAAATGAAGCAACAGGAGAATAGAGCAGAGCCGCAGGAAAAGCAAATTCGATTTATAGACAGTCATTACAATTTGAAATTCTATATTCCCGATGGTGGAAAAATCAAGATTACTTTTCGTGATGGACACACAGCAGACAGAGTGTGCAAGTATATTGATGACTACCATTTGTATGTCGGAAATTGCTGCTATCATATATGCGAGTTTGCTGAAAAATGCAAATTTATAAAGGTAAAACAGTGTGAAAAGATTCTGCGGCTTTGGCTGCGGGAGCTTTTTGTTTCCGGGTTTGTCACGGACAGGGCGGGAAAGCGGGTTCAAACGCGGCATACCCTTTCGTTATAATAGAACCAAAGAATAATTCTGTTGAGTAAAAGGGGGACGCGTATGAAAAATGGGAAACGGGCGGTAAGCTTTATTTTGGCGGTGGTGCTGTTGTGCACGTCGTTTGCAGGATGCGGCATGGTGCAGCAGGACAAGGCGTATTTGGAGCAGGTGGCGGCGGCCGTGACGGAGACGCAGAGCATTTTAAAGGACGTGGAAGCTGCGGCGGACGAGCTTTCCGGGCAGAGCAGCATTGTGTATGAGAATTCTGTGAATGCAGAGGGCTTTGACGTGCTGGACGAGTATTATACTTTGTGCACGGAGAAACTAAACGCGCTTAACGACGCGGTGGGCGCGGTGCGGCAGCAGATGCAGAGCCTCGAGCGCTGCGACGCGCCGAAGACCGAAAAAGGCAAGGCTGTGGAAGCGGAGCAGAAAGCTTACTTTGAGGACGCGCTTGAGGTGATCGGCGGCATTCAGGAGGCGTTGATATTTTACACGGCGCAGTATGACGCTTTGCAGCCGCTTGTAACGGCTACGGTCGGCGACCGCAGCGACGAGCAGGCGTACCTCATTTCCGTTTACGAGGCGGCGGGCAATGTGAAAACGGCACTCAGTACGTTGGATACGCCGGAGTGGCTCAATGATCTGTGGCCGAAATACGTTGCGAACCTTGATGTGATGACGAAATACATGGAATCGCGCTCGTGGGGCCTTGCATGGTCGGACGTTTTGAGACTGTATTCCGCAAACCAGCTTATCTCGCGCGTGGGCATTACTTCCGGGCGGCACGAGGAGACGATGTTCGATTTATACAGCCGCGAATATAACCACGCCGCGTTTTTGCTCGATGAGAACCTTGACGCGTATGCGGATGAGATCCTGGCGGCCTGCGAGGGCGGCAAAGATGTTGGCGCGTATGACGCGCAGGCGCCGATCGTGTTCTCGGACTACTCGACCGTGGAGGAGATTTTTCCGAATTTGTACCCCTCGATGGACTCGGCGATCAACCTGCTTTTATATACGGACAAGGGCTACACCGACGTGATGGTGACGGCGGAAATTGCGGGTTTTACGCAGAAATATGAGCAGAAAGTGACACTGACGCCGGAGATGACGTATTTGATGATCAAGCCGCCGGTGCTCGCCGATATGCCCGACCTTTCAACGGCGAAGGACACGCAGATGACGCTGCGTGTGGAAAACACGATCACGGGCGAGGCGATTATTCAGGAGACGAAGAATATTGAGCTGCACAGCGTATATGATTATAAAAATTACAGCGATGAATTCGGCATCATCCAGAACGACAACATCTTGGCGTGGATGACGCCGGAAACGGACGGCATTTTGCAGGTGCGTCGTAATGCGGTATCGTGGCTGGAGCAAAGCTTCGGCACGGAATACGGTATGCTGCCGGGGTATCAGCCGGCGTACGGCTTTACGTCCGACCAAGGCGCGTACATCACGTATTATCAGGTGGCGGCGATACAGAGCGCCATCAGCAACATGGGCGTACGCTACAACATGGGGCCGTATTCGTTCAGTGCGAGCCAGCGCGTTTTGATGCCCGACGCAGTTTTAGAGAACGGCTCCGGAATTTGCATCGAAACGGCGGTTTTAATGGCGAGCGTGCTGGAATCCGCAAGCATGCACGCGATGATTGTGTTCACGCCGGGACACGCGCAGACAGCGGTGGAAACGTGGAGCGGCTCCGGGCAATACTTCCTTATTGAGACGACGATGCTGCCGTTTACGGCGACGCAGGACGCGCTGCAGTCGCTCATTCAGCCACTGAGCGCGGAGGAATGGGCGAACTACTTGTACAACAAGGAGCAGGAGGCGCAGCAATCCGGAGGCATGGTGTATGTGGTGGATTGCGATTTGGCGCCGGTGCTGAACATTCAGGGATTAAACTACTGAGGAGACAAACATGACACGAACGAAACGAATGACGGCGGCTGTGCTGACGCTTGTATTGCTTTTGAGTTTTGCGGGCTGCGGCGCGAAAAACGCGCTGTTTGACCGAGTGAGCGGCGCGGGAAAATTTGCGGCGGAAAGCCTGACGATTTACGAAGAAAAAGGAAGCTTTGCGGCGGAACCGAAAACGGTGCGGGACGCAAAGCAAGCGGAAGAAATTTTTGGCGCGTTGAAAGATGTGACGCTCGGCGAAGTTGTAAAGACGGACGACAAATACACGCGGTATATTTTTACATTTGCGGACGCAAGCGGCAGCAAAATAAGCTTTACGCTGCGTGAGGACGGGTGTGTTGTATTAGGCGGCAAGACATATGATGCGCTCGGCACGGACACGGTGTTTGAGGCGGCGGAGATAGACCCGGACGAGGAGACGGCGGAATCAAAAACGGAAGCGTCCTCCGAAGCTTCAAATGCGCAGACGGAGCCTGAAATGACGCCCGAGCCGGAAGTGACCGTGACCCCGGAGCCGACGGCGGAACCGACACCTGAAGCGACGTACACGTTGGTTGATTACGACGGCGGGGTGTTCACGATGCAGCTGCCGCAGGGGTGGCAGATTGTGACCGGCGGCGAATACGCGGGCTATTCCATCCGCGCGTGGGACCCGAATGACCCGGATGTGCAGATCTTCTATTACGGTGAGCTTGGCCCGTACTTTAAGAGTGCGGAAGCGAAGGCGCAGTATCAATCGATGAGCACGAGCAATGACCCGCTGACATATTTGCCGGTGCTGGAGGACCCGACGCTTGCGGGGTGCTTAAACGCGATGGACGATTACCAAGACGCTTACGACAGCATCATGCCCCAGAATTTTGCATTTGCAAAAATTCAAAACATGACAGTTTTGAGCGAAACGCCCATTACGACGCCGCTTGCAAGCTATGCGGTTTCGGAAGCTTCGATCTTAGCGAGCCTCACATCGGAAACAGGGGCGGCCTGCACGGGTATGTTTGAGGGCAGCATTTTAGATGCGGGCGGCTATGAAATCAACGGTGTGGACGTGACGCCTTCACGCAGTGCCTCGAACATTTTCGGCATCCTTGCGCCGGAGGGAAAATTTGAGACGGTGGCGCCGATCTTGATACAGTCTTTGACGAGCTTTACATTTACGGACGAGTACATTCAGGAAGCGATACGGCAAGGAAACATGCAGGCGGAAAACGCGGCCGAGGTTTCGCGCCGGAATAACGAAATGATGGAGCGTGTTGTGAATGATTTTTGCGAATATATTCGGCAATAAACGGCGATTAGCGCCGCGAACGCTGCAAAACTTTTAACCACCGTTGACGCGGGTGACGGTTAATCCTCAACGTAAGGCAAGATCATGTTTTGGAAGGCGCTGAGCATTTTACTGTGGCGAATGACGAAATGGATGGCGGGGGCTTTGCTTTTGGACAGCATGACCCACTCGTTTTCGTGGATTTGAATTTGGATATTGCGGAACGCGGGTTTCTCCGCAAAACGGACGGTGTAGTTTGGGTGCTGTTCAGCGAATATTTTGGTGGCTTTAAGGTGCGCTGTGTATTCTTCATAGGTGTACGTGACGGTGTTTTCGATGAATGCGTTTGAAAGCGAGAGCGTGAGGGGGCTTGCCCGGAACGCTTCTTCGCTTACATGCGGGAGCTCGTCGATGACGGTGTTTGCAGTGAGAATTTGCTCGATATTTTCCGTTTGCTGTTTGCGTGTGGCGTTGATGCTTTCTGCGTCTGCTGCCGACATGCCGCTGCGCTTTAGAATGCGTCCGAGCAGATCTTCCGGCATGGTATAAAGCGGCGGAGCGGAGAGAATGTTTTGCCGTGCGCCGACGGTGGCTGCGTCGTTTTTGAGGAATGCGCGGAACAGATCGGCCTGTGGGGCTTTATAAATTTCCATTAAGGGCTGCGCTTTTTGCAGCAGGTGGTCTGCGATGCGGCGGCTGTGCTGCACCTCTTCACGGTTATTCGTAAAATGGTAATGGCCGTCTTCGTGAAAGCCGTTTATGCATTCGCCGGTGAGCGCGGCGACGCCGGAGACGTAATGAAAGTGGCAGTAGACGGTGTTCTGCACGCCTTTTAAGTAGTACGGTGAGACCTGCCCCGTCATGTAAATGGGAATCCAGCTCTCTAACCCGAGCATCATTTCTTCAAACGGGCGGTCTATGTTGTGGATTATATCGAGATGCAGTCCTTTTCGGAGCGCGACGGCGATGCCGAACATCCATTTTTTACCGAAGTCGAGATCTTCCGCCATATCGGCCATGGGCATATCGCTGCACATGAAAACGGGGGCGGCGGATTTGGAAAGCGCGGTCGCCTTGAAAAAATCGAGCTCGCCCTGCTTCATTTCCTCTATGCCGTAGTAATTGCGCGAGGCAGGGAGTCGGAACGGGAGCGAAGGCACCTTAATCTCCCCAAAATGAATGGCTTCGATATATTCATTGAGGTCGAAGGTATCGAGATGCGCGAGAAATTTGGAGACGGACTCGGCATCGCGCTGCTTTGCGGCGCACAGCCACTCCATGAGGAGCGCAGTGTATTGCTCGGGCTTTGCAGGTTGCTCTGCGGGTGTACCGACGAGCGCGCAGAGGGCTTCTTTTTGGTCGTTTTTCAGGCATCGCCTTGTGACATAGCGGCAGACCTGCGTGATGAATTCCTCTGTGTTTGCGGGTTTTCTCTGTCCGGAGCAGACGCGGGAGAGGTAGGATGCGTCGAAATTCATGGCGCGGGAAAGCTCTGCGTAGTTGATGCCGAATGCGGTGAGCAGGTTTTTGAGGTTTTGAACGGCGCTGTCAAAATCAGATTTTTCGGTGTGCAGGGAAGCGCGGAGGGCGCAGAGAACTTCGTCCTCCGAAAAGCCGGGAGAATAATCGCTTTCGGCGGCGATGGCGCAGATGCCCTGTGCGAGCCGCAGAAGCTGTTCGCTGTCCCTGCCGGGTTCGCGCTCGCCGGAGCGGTAGCGGCTGATGGCGGCATCCGATATGCCGGAGGCGGCGGAAAGCGTTTTGGCGGAGCAGCCGAGTGTTTCGATATATAAATTGAGACGGTCACAAAATTTCATGCGGGTTCCCTCCGTATGCTTGATTTAAGGCGATTATACCACGCTTCGACCGAAACCGCCATAAGCGAACGCAGTGGGTTTTGACATTTTCCGGTGTGTCAATGACCAAACCGGGAAAACGCTTTTTTCGGTTACGGTCGTTTGGTAGGATAGGGGATAGAAAAGGGGGCGGGAAAATGAAGCGATGCGGTTTTATTTTGTTGTGTGCGCTGGTCGTTTTGTGCGTGCTGCTTGCGGGCTGCGGAGGAAAGACGGCGGAAAGAAACGAAGCCGGCGGGGTGTTTACGTTTTGCGGCAGCGAAGCAGAGAATTTCGCAAAGACATTTGACGTGAATGAGATGAACTGCATGGAATATCGCTACACGATGGACACGCCCGTTTCCTGCCGCATCACGGACAAGGCGGCGATGCAAACGATTTTTGACGCACTTTGCGAGGTGAAAATCGGCGAAAGAACGGACATGCGTGCAACGGACAGCGAGCAGAGTTTGACGTTTGTGAAAACAGACGGCACGACGTGTGTGATACGGTTTGAGCAGCGGAACCTGCTGTATGAAGAAGACGCTTATCAACTGGAAAATGATGCGGCGCTTTGGAAGGCGCTGCGCGAAGCGAAATAGAAATGGGGGAACGACATGAAAGAGTCGAGAGTATTTGAGCTGAACCAAGTGACTGCAGAGCAGGTTTTGGAGGCTGTGACGACGTTTTTGCGCGGCGAAAAGGGCATGGAGGTGCAGAGCGTGGCGACGCCGAACGGGTACCTCATTCAGGCAGCGCAGGCCGATACGCTGCGCACGCTTTCCGGCATGAAGCTGGCGACGACGGTGGAGCTCACGGTAAACGGCACGCAGCTCAATGTGACGCTCGGCGAGGGCCAGTGGGCGGACAAGCTGGGCGCGGGCGCCGTGGGGCTTTTTCTGCTGTGGCCGCTGGCGGTAACGGCGGGCATCGGTGCGTATAAGCAGAAAAAGCTGCCGAGCGAGATTTTTGAGGTGGTGTACCGCTGCACGATGGGCGAGCCAACGAGCTTCCGGACGGCGGGCGTACCCGTAAATGCGGCGCCGACAGCTCCGGCGGGGGCAGTCTGTCCGCAGTGCGGGGCGCAGATCTTCGCAAACGCGAGGTTTTGCAGCGCTTGCGGCGCAAAGCTACAAACGGTGTGTCCGGGCTGCGGCGCGCCGGTAAAGCCGGGCAGTAAATTCTGCTCGGAATGCGGGCAGGCGCTTTCCTGATTTATATATCCCAAAACGGCGGCGTGGAGCTTAGGCTTTGCGCCGCTGTTTTTTATGCGCACGTTTTGTACCGTGTGGAGTGAAGCGGTTGAAATCTTCGGCGAATTCTTGTATGATAAGGGAAAAGAAAGGCGGGGATGAAGATGAATATCACGGTTTATCTCGGTGCGAACGCGGGCAATGACCCCAAGCTGCAAGAGGCGGTGGAGGCGCTCGGCAAGTGGATCGGCAAAAACGGGCATGACCTCATTTACGGCGGCTCAAAATGCGGGCTAATGGGGTCGATCGCCGAAAGCGTGCTGCAAAACGGCGGCAAAGTGACCGGCGTGGAGCCGCAGTTTTTTGTGGACTCCGAGCTGCAGCACGACGGGCTGACGGAGCTAATTGTGACAAAGGACATGACGGACAGAAAGACGAAAATGATTGAGCTCGGCGATGCGTTTATCGCGTTCCCGGGCGGCACGGGCACGCTGGAGGAAATTGCGGAAGTGATGTCGAAGGTATCGCTGAAGCATTTAGACGCGCCGTGCATTCTTTATAATCTGAATGGATATTACGACGGGCTGAAGGCGCTTTTAGGCCATATGATCGAGATGGGGCTTTCGACCAAGGAGCGGCAAGAGGGCATTTATTTTTCCGACACATTAGATGAGATCGAACGCATTTTAACGGAAAAGTGAGGGATATACGAACATTGCATGGAACGCGACGGAGTATCAGCAGAATTTTTCGTTTGTGCCGTTTTACGGCGAAGCGGTGACAGAGCTTATCACGAAGCCACAGTGAGCGAAAAAGCGACACCTGACGGTTTCCGGGCTTGTGCGGTGGGGGTTCGTCCGCTATAATAAAAGCAGAACGAACGCAAAGGAGTGCTGCTTTATGGCAAAGACGAATAAGACACCGAAGGCGGAGGACAACGCCGAGCTGCGGACGATCTCGCTTTTGAAAATTCTGAACACATACAGCGACGAAAACCACGAGCTTTCTACAAAAAACATTATGGATAAGCTCCAAAAGGAATGCGGCGTTACGGTGCACCGCACAACCGTCGGCAAGAACATCAAGCAGCTTGCGGACTGCGGTTTTGATATTTACACGCACAAGACGACGCAGAACCGCTATTACCTTGCGAGCCGCTTATTTGAGATGCCGGAATTGAAGCTGCTTGCGGACGCGGTGGAATCTGCGGGGTTCATCACCGAAAAGAAAAGCGAGGAGCTGATTGAAAAGCTTTGCCGGCTGACGAGCGTTTATGAGGCCGAGGCTTTGCAGGAGGGATTTTGCGCGAACAACGGGAAATCCTGCAACGAGAGCATTTACTACATTGCAGACACAATCAACGCGGCTATTGCAAAGCGGAAGAAAATTGCGTTTTACTATTTTCATTACGGTCCGGGCAAGAACCGTGTGCTGAAAAACGACGGGAAGCCATATGTTTTCAGCCCATATAAGCTTGTTTGGAATACAGATGAATATTACGTTGTGGGGTATTCCGACAAGCACGAAAAGCTTGTGAGCTTCCGCGTGGACCGCATTGACCGTTGCCCGGAGATTTTAGATGAGGACGCGGAGCCGCGGCCCGAAAAAGAGGAGTTGATGCGGCATATCCGCACGATGACAAGCATGTATGACAGCCGCCGTGAGCGCGTGACGCTTTTGTGTGACAACGCGATGATGAATGCGGTGGTGGACGCATTCGGCGAGAATGTGGAAACAAAGGCCTTTGGCGACGACGCGTTTACCGTGGAAACGGAGACAGCGGCAAGCCCTGTCTTTTACCGCTGGGTGTTCGGCTACGGTGGGAAAATCCGAATCACGGAGCCGGAAAACGTGAAAAAGGAGTATGCCGAAATGGTGAAAAGCGCTTTTGGAAATACGTGCGGCCGGTGCGGCGCATAAAGTAAACAGCAGTCCGACCTTTGGCAGTTTGATGCACAAAGGTCGGGCCTTTTTTTGTGTTGAAGACGGAACATGAATGTGCTATAATGAACCGTAAGATTTTGGGAAAGGATCCGGCAATGTATAACTCCAAACAATTCGAAATGGTGAAGAATATGAGGGAAAACAAGAAAATATCGAATGCCGTGCAGGCGGCCATCGGCGTGCTGGCCGTGGTTTTGGCGGCGCTGATCGTTTGGATGATGGTGCTGGTCTCGGGCATTCAGGGCACGGCGCGCGTGGTGAACTATGCGGGCCTTGTGCGCGGCGAAACGCAACGCCTTGTCAAAATGGAGATTGCGGGTCAAGCGGAGGACGGGATGATGGAGAGCGTGGAATCGTTTATCAACGGTCTGCGCTTCGGCGATGACGAGCTTACCCTTGTGCGATTGGGCGACAAGAGTTTTCAGACGAAAATGGAAGAGTTGGCTTCTTGCTTTGAAAGCCTGAAGCAGGAGATTTATCTTGTGCGCGAAAAGGGTTTTGAGAAAACCGACATCATCGACAAAAGCGAAAGGTTTTTCGACATTTGCGATGAGGCGACGGGCCTTGCGGAAACCTATTCGCAAAAGCGCGCGTCCTCTTTGGCGGTTTTGGAGCGGTACATCACGGCGGACATCGTAGTTTTGATGATGCTGATCGGTTATGAGTTTATCAAGGCGCTGCACTACGCCGCCATGAACCACGCTTTGCAGAAAAAGGTGTACATGGACGAAGCGACGGGGCTGCCGAACAAAAATAAGTGCGAGGAGCTATTGAGCGCGCCGGAGATTATCACGATGCCTGTGGGTGTTTGCAGTTTTGACCTCAACAATTTGAGACGCATCAACAACAGCATGGGCCACGAAAAGGGCGACGCGTACATTCGCATTTTTGCGGAGCTGGTGCGCGAGGCGGTGCCGGCGCATTACTTTGTGGGTCGCGCAGGCGGCGACGAATTCATCGCCATTATGGACGGTGCGGACAAGGAAGAAATGCAGCGGTGCTTACAGCTCATCCGCGACCGTGTGGACACGTACAATGCGGCGAACCCCGATTTTCCGGTGAGCTACGCGGTTGGCATTTCGGTCTCCGACGAGAACGAAAACTGCACAATGCGCGATTTGTATATCCTCGCAGACAAAAACACGTATATCAATAAAAATCACGTGAAGCGCGAGGAAGCATTGGCCGAAAAGAAGCTGGATCGCAGGCTGCTGAAAAGCATGAAAAAATACGGCAGCAACTTTTCCGATTGCCTATACTGCGACGCAAGGCAGGACGCTTACCGGGTAATTCGTGCAAGCGAGGCGTTTTTCCTGGCGGCGGACGGCAGTTATTCCGGCGCGGTGGAGCAGATTGCAGAAGAACGCGTGGCGCAGGAAGACCGCAAGGCGGTGCGCAGCAGATTGCAGCTGACGGCGCTGTGCGAGGCGCTTTCCGAAAAGAACCGCGTGGTGGAATTGCAGCACAAGATTTTCGGCGAGAACAGTGCCGACTATGGGCGACTGACGGCGATTTTTGTGGATGCCGACCCGGACGGCGCGCTGCACCATTTCTTGCTGGCGTTTGAGACGATCGACAGTGTGCAGCCGGAGACGGACGCCAAGCAGCAACTGACGCAGTATTACGAGCAGCTGAAGCAGTCTATTTTGGAAAACGACAGTTACGTGGATGCGATGCTGGAGACTGCGGATGCGGTATACTCCGTGAATCTGACGGATGATCTGGTGGAGCGTGATTTCCGTCGTGAACGCGGCGCAGACACCTTTATTGAGGACTTGAAAGCACCGTGTCCGTACGGCGAATATTGCCACCGTCATTCTATGCTGATTTTGCCCGAAACGATGGGCAGCTACCGGTTGATCGACACGGCCGAAAAGCTTTTGGAACGCTATGCGAGCGGAGAAAAGCAGGTGACGGTGGAATACTGTGAGCGCGTATCCGGCAGCGAGACACGCTGGATACAGAAAACGGCGCTGATGATGTCTTCACGCGTATACGATGCGAAGAGCGGTGAGGAAAAGCCGATGATCCACAGCCTTGTGCTGCTGAAAAACACCACGGAGTTCCATGCACAGGAGCAGAAGGAGCACGAGCGCTTGCGGGCTGAGGTGGATGAAGCGATGCTGGCGAATAAAGCGAAGACGGACTTCCTTTCCCGCATGAGCCACGATATCCGCACGCCGATCAACGGTGTGATGGGTATGCTGGAGATTATCAAGAAAAACCGTGAAGATCATGAGCGCGTGGACGACTGCCTTGAAAAGATCCATGTTTCCTCCGAGCATCTGCTGTCGCTCATCAACGATGTTTTGGATATGAGCAAGCTGGAATCCGGCCATATGGAGCCGGAGCATGTGCCGTTTGACCTTGACGATTTGATGAAGAACGTCCGCGCACTGAACGAAGCGCAGGTGGCAAAAACGAGTATTGTGTATACCTACAGCAAGATTTCGTTTGCGCACGCAAAGCTTATCGGCAGCCCGCTGCATCTGCGGCAGATCTTATTGAATCTGTTCAGCAACGCGGCAAAATACAATAAAGAAAACGGCACGATTGAAACGCATGCGGAGGAGATTGCCTGTGACGAAAACACGGCGACATTCCGCTTTACAATACGTGATACGGGCATCGGTATGAGCGAAGATTTTGTGAACAACGAGCTTTTTGAGCCGTTTACACAGGAAAAACAGGGCGCCCGCACGCAGTATCAGGGCACGGGCCTCGGCATGTCTATCGTGAAGGAGCTCATCGAGAAGATGAACGGCACCATCACGGTGGAAAGCGTGCTCGGCGAAGGCTCTGCGTTTACGGTGACGCTGCCGTTTGAAATCGACAAGCATCCCTCTGCGCAGGCGGCGGCGAATGGCGCGGCGGACGAAACGGCTCTGCACGGGCTGAAAGTGCTGCTGGCCGAAGACAACGAACTCAACATGGAGATTGCGGAATTCTTCCTGGAAGACATGGGTGCCGAAACGATGCAGGCGTGGAACGGCAAAGAGGCCGTGGAGGCCTTCCGAAACTCCGCGCCGGGCGAGATCGGCGTGATCTTAATGGACATCATGATGCCGGTGATGGACGGCCTTGAGGCGGTGCAGCGCATTCGTGCGCTGGAGCGGCCGGATGCGAAAACGGTGCCGATCATCGCGATGACAGCAAATGCGTTTTCGGAAGATGTGGAGCGCAGCCGCAAAGCCGGTATGACGGAGCATCTCTCGAAGCCGCTGAATGCCGAAACGCTGAAAAAAGCGATCTTACGGAACATATAACCCGTGCGGTAAAGACAAATATTCGTTAAGGGCGGCGAAGAGCTGCCCTTTTTTCGTGTACCGACACTTGATTTTTCTTTTTGTTGTGGTATACTCATTTGGGAGTATTAGAATCAATTCTAAAACAGGGAAAAGAGGGGTATAAATGGCAAACCACAACGAAAAGGAGGCCTCGCGCAAGCGAATTCTTTCTACCTGTGTGCGTCTGTTTTTGGAGCAGGGGTTTAAGCATACACCGCCGAAGCAGATTTTGACGGAAGCGGATGTTTCCGCGGGCACGTTCTATAATTTGTACCGCACGAAAGCCGGTGTGCTCACCGAGCTGACCGAGTTCATGTTTCAAAATCAGTTTACTATCGCGGGGCAGATTGCACAGGGGGAGACAGACCCCGTAAAGCTCTACGCGGTGGAGACGGCGATTCAGCTGACGCTGGCAGAGCTGAACGAGAACCTGCGCCAAATTTACGTGGAGGCGTACACGCTGCCGGAAAATTTGGAAATCATCCACAGGATGACGGCCGAGATGCTGCACCGTATTTTCGGCGCGTATATGCCCGGGTACAGTGTGAGCGATTTTTATGAGTCGGACATCGGTTCGGCGGCGATTATGCGCGGATATATGGCGCGTCCGTGCGACGTGTATTTTACGCTGGAACGCAAGTTAGAGCGCTTTTTGCAGCTGACACTGCGCATTTATTGCGTGCCGGAGGAAAAACAGCGGGAGGTTATGGCGCTGATTGCGAGCCTCGACATTCGTGCCATTGCAAACGAAGTGATGCAAAAGCTGTTTGCCGCGCTTGAGATGCACTATGAATTCACGCTCGGCGAAGAGG
>OLWJ01000707.1_pt1 | contig 12587 bp, 8 predicted proteins | sample 1674291 | NCBI WGS metagenome assembly OLWJ01 (sample SAMEA103958159, study PRJEB25191) | human gut metagenome | biome: human-associated habitat [ENVO:00009003]; feature: intestine environment [ENVO:2100002]; material: feces | place: Germany | collected 2013/2015
GTCGCCAGCGCCAGGAACTCCTGGGCGCCGAGTGCAAACATCGGCGAGGCCAGCAGCGGCATAAGACCCTGCGCCGTATCGGCCGGATTGGCGAGCGCGCAGACCAGGGCACGCACCGTCTGCACCTCGGCTGCCTGGGCAAAGACCGAGCCGCCCGCGATGACGCAGTCGAGCCCTTGGTCGCGGAAGGCCTGGGCGTAGACGCCCGCGTTGGTCATGCGGCCCAGCAGCAGCACCATGCCGCCCTGGGGCTGGCCGGCATCGGCAAGCGCGCGGAAGCGCTCGGCGATCGCACGGGCCTTGGCCTGTGTGCGCTCCTGCGTACTGCCGCCGGCAACAAAGAGGGCCTGGCGACGCGAGGCGTCCGCCACCAGCGTGTCCTTGCGGCCGTCGCTCGCCTCAAGATCCAAAAAGCCCTGCATCAGGCCGCCGTCATCGCCGTCGAAGACGCGTGCCACGTAACGCAGCACCTCGTCATGGCTGCGGAAGTTGCGCACGAGTTTGACGAGTTCGCCGGCAGGGGCATCGGATGCGACGGACGTCTCGGGCGCAGCAGAGGAGCCCACCTTGCGCTCCTGACGGCGGAACACCTCGACCTCGGCGCCACGGAAGCGATAGATGGACTGCTGCGCATCGCCTACGGTGCACAACGCGCGCTCCCCCGCGCCCGTCAGATAGCGAATCAAATCGACCTGCATCTGGTCGGTATCCTGGAACTCATCGATCATGACCATCTTAAAGCGGCCCTCGTAGGCGGCTCGGATGGCGGGATAATCGCGCAGCGCCTCATATGCCATGCGCAGCAGATCGTTATTGTCGAGCGCGGACTGGTCGGCCTTGAGCGCACGGTACTCCGCCTCCACGGAACGGGCCAGGCCCACCAGCGCATCGAGCGCCGGGCCACCGCAGGCAAGCACGATATTGATAAACGCATCGGCGGCCTCGGCCTTGAGCAGCTCGGCCTGCTCCTTAGGGAATGCCTTGCTCGCGCGCGGCATGGTGCACGACATCATGAGTCGCGCCGCATCGGCCATGGTCTTGCCGCTCGCCTCGAACGCGTCGATGGCATCGAGCGCCGCCTGCGCCTTCTCGGTCGAGGCCTTGCTCGCACCCAGCGCCGCGCGATAGGCATCGGCGAGTGCCGAGGTATCGGCCTGGCCGCGCGCCACGCGCACGTCGTCCATACCGCCCGGCAACTGGCTCGACAGCTCCAGCAGGTCGCGCACCAGACCCTTGATGGTCGTACCGCCGCCAAAGGAACCGCCCTCGCCCGCCATGGGATACCAGGCATAGAGGGCCTTGAGCGATGCCGCGAGCTCGGGGGCGGCATCGGGTGCCGTCGCGCGACCCAGCACATGCTCAACAGCCTGATCCATGAGCTCGTCGGTATCGGTGAGCACCGTGAACTCGGGATCGATGCCCAGTTCCAACGCGTGCGCGCGCAGGATGCGTGAGCACATGCCGTGAATGGTCGAGATCCATGCGTCGTCGACGGTCAGGGCCTCCTCGTCCATACCCTCTTCGATAAGCGCACGGCGCACGCGGTCGCGAATCTCGGCCGCGGCATCTTTGGTAAAGGTAATGGCGAGCACCTGGTCCAGATGCTCAACGAACGGACCGGATTCGGGCGAGAGCGCATAGACGATGCGACGCGTGAGGGTAAAGGTCTTGCCCGAACCGGCGCCCGCCGAGACAAACAGCGGACGGTCGAGCGTCTTGACGATCTGCAGCTGTTGCGGCATCAAGGTCGAAAGATCCATGGTCTACACGCCCCTCCTTACAAACGTACCTTCGTGGTTATACGAGCAGCGGCCATGCGCGGCCTTTGTCGACGCCGGGTCGACAGCAGCGACGTTGCCCGCCTCGAGTTCGCGCAAGCGCTCGGCGATGCCGGCCTCCACGCGATCGAGCAGTGCATCGAAGTCCATGTTGCCGCCCTCACCGGGAAAGCCCTTCTTAAGCCCCGGGATGCGGCCGTCACCACGCTCCTCCTCGAGCAGCTCGGCACTCGCGGCGCCTCGCAGCGCCGGTTTGCCACCCTTGGTCGAAAAATAGAGCGCCGCGCGGGTATCCAGATCCAGCGCCCGGCGCATGGCCTGCGCGTAGATGAGTGTCTGGGTATGGGGTGGCAGCCAGCGCGGGTCGTCGATGGGCGCCGTGCCCGATTCCTCGTCGCGCACCGTAGGGTCGGCGAGCTTAAACTCCTCAACGCCCGTGCGATGCTTGTAGTCGATTACCACGGCGCGATTCTCGGCATCCACATCTACGCGGTCGATGCGCCCGCCGAGCGGCCAACCGGCATACTCAACGTTAAGATCGTTAAAGGCAAACTCCAGGTAGCGCGGAGCAAAAGGAGTCAGCGCCTCGGACTCGTAGGCAAGGACGCCCTCCAGCTGCGGCAAGATCTCGGCCACCTGACGCTCCTCCACCGGGGAGAGCGGCACCAGCGGGCCCTCGTTGCCACGCTTGCCCGCATGCTCGGCCAAGGTATCGGTAAAGACCTCGCGCAGCAGCTCCTGCACACGCGGCAGGTTCTCGGGCGTCACGCGCTCCATGCCCTTCTGCGGAAGACACGCATGCAAGTGCTCCAGCACGTCGTGGACGAAGTTGCCCTTCTCCATGTTGCCAAAGCCCGCGTCGATCGACTGGGGCTTGACGCGATACGAGACGAACCAGCACAGCGGGCAGGTGGAATAGGCCTCGATCTGCGAGGCGGACGTCAGACGCGGCACAAGCGGCGCGTCCTCACCCTCGCCATCGCGACGGCACAGGACCAAATACGGAATGGCTTCATCGCTCAGGTGCTGAGGAGCTTCGCAGGTCACGCGCTCGCGCCTAAGACCTTCACCTGCCGCGGGATCAAAGTCGGCGATGATATCGCCCTCGCCCACGCGCATGAGCTTGGCAGCGCCAGCGGCCTCGGCATGTGCCCACAGCTCGGTCCATACGGCTGCCGGGTAGCACTCGCGTGCCTGGCGATCGTGCGTCACACGGGCGAGCGCGACCGGACCGCTCGCCGCCTGCATCGCACGGCCAAAGCGCACGCGCAGCAGGGCAGCGGGCTCCAAAGACACGCCGTCGCGGCGCAGCTCGGCTGTCAACGTGGCAAGCGGGCCCTCTTCGTGCGAAAGCGGATAGCTGTCCAGGTCGACATCGGCAAACAGCACGGCATCGTAGCTGCCAGGGCGAAGAACCGACGCATCGGCAAGCGACGCGAAGCGCACTTGTGCTCGTGGTGTGCGATCGACCTCGTAGGTCTCGTAATCGTAGGCGGTACTGCGCTTGTCCACCTTGGTTCGAACGCCGTCGAGAACCGGCACGGTCGCGGCCTGCGACACGTCGAGCGCGCGAGCATCGTTCATAAGGATGTCGATGGCATGGCGCAGCAAAGCCGTCTCTGCCTGGCGACGGGCCTGGCCGTCAAGGCCGCCTAGAGCGCGATCGGGCAACGCCTCGGCAACGGCAAGCATGGCCTTAAGCGCCGTCACGGGCTTGTCACGCCACAGCGCCTGGAACACGTCCGAGACCACACACGGTACGTTCTTAAACCAGTTATCGTCGCTCGTCGCCTTGCGCGCGCCCCTCACCTGGCCCTGAACGCTCTGCAGCAGGCTCTTGACGCCCGCGGTAGTCTTGCTGCGCGAGAGACGCATATTCTTATCGAAGGTACGGGCATTGACGGCATCAGCGCCCGAAAGCGGACTGTAGATCCAGTCGGTAAGCTCCGGCGCGGGCCACCACTCAGTCTTGGAAGCGGTGCCCTCGTCGGCGGCTTTCATACGCTCGATCAGGTTGGCGAGCGCGGTAAACTGCCTGCCCGCGATGGACTGGGAAAACGCCGTGAACTCAGTCGTCTCGGCCGCAATGTGACGCGCCGCCAAACGGGCGGCGAGCTCGCCGAACAGCTGGGGTGCCCGGGCAGAAACGACGAGCACGCGCACGGGGTCGGCGGGCGTTGCAGTAGCTTTATCGGCCTTGGACTCCTTGTGCGCTTTCACCAACTTATCGATGGCGTCCGCATAGACATGAGCACGGGCATGGGGGCCGGCGACCTCAATAAAGGCAGGCTGAGCGGCGGTCCCGCAAGCGACATCAGACGCGACGGCATCCTCCCCCAGCGGCGCGATCTCAAACAGCACACCGCGGGCATCAAATGCCGTGGCAAGCTCCTCGCGCATCGCCGCCTGCTCGCGGGCAAGCAGCACGACGACCTCTCCCCCATTGTTCGCCGCGGAAGACAGCAGCTCGAGCAGGCCGTGCGTAAACAACGTGACACCGCGCACGCATACGGCGCGGGCGCACGCCGGCAGGTTATCGGCCAGGGCACCGGCCATAATGTCAGCTGCCTCGCAGGGCTCGACCATATCTCGACGGTCCAAACCGCCCGCGTAGGCACGCAAAAGCTCGAACACACGAGCCTCGGCATCGCTTTTTGGCTCAGGCTGGCAATTGTTGCCACGGCATCGCTCGGCCGTCGTCCCCGCCACACCCGGCAGCACATCGCGGGCCATGCGCGCAAACATGCGCACCGTGCCCTGGCTGCGCGAAAGCGGCTGCAGGTCGGCATCGTCGAGACGCGTGACCATGTCCGAGAACAGCATCTGGCGCTGCAGGTTGTCGACGAAACCGCGCCCGTCGCCCAAAAGCTCCCAAAGCGAGCGAAGCCACGATGCGGGTGTCTTGTAGTCGATACCCAGCGAAATGCCGGCTTCCGCCGCACCATGACGGCACAGATCGAGCTCGGCAAACGTAGACGCCAGCAAAACGGCACGTCCATGGCGGGCAATAAGGTCGGCAAGCAGCGCCGCCTCGGCATCGCTCAAATCCGTGCCGGCATTGGTGGTATAGATTCGAACAGGCATGGTCCTCCGCTCAAACTGTTCGCAATAATCAATGCATCCATCCTACCCGCCCAAGCGGACAGATTTGCCCCACGCCAACAGATTTGATCCCCTGGGGACGGAGGAAAACGGATCACCGGGTTAGACTGACCCCCTCGGTGATCCGTTTTCCTCCGTCCCCAGGGGATCAAAAAAACCGCCCCCGGAGGAGCGGTTTTGAACAATTGGTTTTGCGCGGCCTACTCGCCATCCTCCAACTTAATGAGGATCTTGCGGTAGCCACCGTACTCGCCGTTCAGCGCCTTTGAAACGCGGCTCACCGTGGTGGACGAAGCGCCGGTACGGGCCTGAACCTCAACATAAGGCTCGCCCTCGTCCAAATAGCGCGCAACCTGCAAACGCTGAGAAAGGTCGCAAATCTCGCGCGGCGTACAGATATCGGTCAAAAACGCTTGGATATCCTTCTCGTCATCCAAAAGACTAAATGCGTGGACCAGCTGCTTGACATCAGGCTTGTCAAACATGTTCTCGATATTCATCGATCACCGCCAAACCCGCCAAAAGGCATCGAAGTTGATACTGACATCGGGCATCGTTCGCCCGTTCTATGCAATAGGGCAACGCCTGTGGCTTTTGCCCGTAGCAGTGTAGCACACCACCAAACTAAAGCGACAAGACTCTCTGCCAGCGGCGCGTTTTTCAGGACGAACGCCGTTTAGAAACCGTATGCGCACGTAAGCTCCACGAATATTTGAGACAATGGGCGCCCAAACACCGCGGCGCGCCCGCGCAACCATCCAGGTCGCCGCCGCAAGCCGCTTCACGCGACGCCAGCAACCCCGGCGCAAGAAAGGATTCACGCCATGCGCTTTATGCTTAACTGGCTCTTCACCTCGATCGCCATCGCGATCGCCACGTTCCTCGTCCCCGGTATCCAACCCTTCGGCTTTGCCGAGACCTGGGTCTGCTTTGCCTTTGTGGGACTGTTCCTGAACATTGTCGATTCGCTCGTCAAGCCGTTCCTGACCGTCATCTCACTGCCGCTCACTATTATTACGCTTGGTGTTTTTCAGCTCGTAGTCAACAGCTTTATGCTCGAGCTGGCCAGCTACCTGTCGGTCAATCTGCTGGGCGCGGGCATCTCCATCGCCAGCTTTGGATCGGCCTTTATGGGCAGTATCCTGGTATCCATCACGCGCAGCATCCTCGACAGCATCGCCGAGGACTAAAACGGCCATTCCGGCCGTGCCCGTCTCAACAGCCCAAAACGAAGGCCGCCCATCGCAAAAATGGGCGGCCTTCTTATTTGTCAAGTCTCAAAGGGCGAGAGAATCTACCATTTCTACCCCGTCCCCAAATGGCAGGTGTGGGTTAGATGACGTAGTCGTAGCCATGGTTGGGAGCGACAAGTTGATCGAGTGTCACACCGTCGAGGTAGTCGTTGATGAGCTTGTCCAGGTTCTTCCACACGTCGAGCGTGGGGCACTCATCCGAGCGTGAGCAGCCCTTGCAGTCGCCATCCAGGCATGCAACCGGTGCCAGACTGCCCTCGGTCAGGCGCAGGATCTCGCCCACCGTGTACTGCTCGGGCGGGCGCGTGAGCACGTAGCCGCCGCCCTTGCCGCGCATGCCCGAAAGCATGTTGGCGCGCACGAGCGTAGCCAAGATGTTCTCGAGATATTTCTCGGAAATCCCCTGTCGCGCCGCGATCTCTTTGAGCGGGATGCGACCGGCCGCCTGGTGCTCGGCCAGATCGACCATAACGCGCAGGGCATATCTGCCCTTTGTAGAAACCAACATGTATAGTGCTGCCTTTCGGTCATTTAGTCCGTAGAAATTCTAGCCGAAAAATTGGTTTTGAAAATACCCGTTCCGGTCAAGATGGTTAATCAGCTCGTAATAATCTTCTATTTCCTATTGCATTACTAGGCTTTAGTGTCTAGTATGCTTCCCAACAGCTAAACGAACAACCTATAAGGTTTATGGGTTTAGCTGCTACACGCACCGTGAAACCACACGGCAACCAGCAACTTGAACACTTTGGAGGTTCACCATGAGCAAGGTTTACACGTCCATCGATCAGCTTATCGGCCACACCCCGCTCCTGGAGCTCACTCACTTTGAGGCCGACGAGGACCTCAAGGCTCGTGTGCTCGTCAAACTCGAATACTTCAACCCCGCCGGGTCAGTTAAAGACCGCGTCGCCAAGAACATGATTGACGAGGCCGAGAAGGCAGGCAAGCTCGTGCGCGGCGGCGACTACACCATCATCGAGCCCACGAGCGGCAACACCGGCGTCGGCATCGCCTCGGTGGCGGCCGCCCGCGGCTACAAGGTGATCATCACCATGCCCGAGACCATGTCCGTCGAGCGCCGCAAGCTGATGCAGGCATACGGTGCGCAGCTCGTGCTCACCGACGGCTCCAAGGGCATGAAGGGTGCCATCGCCAAGGCCGAGGAGCTGCAGAAGGAGACGCCCAACAGCATTATCGCCGGCCAGTTTGTGAACCCCGCCAACCCCGCCATCCACAAGGCCACGACCGGCCCCGAGATCTGGGATGACACCGACGGCAAGGTCGACATCTTCGTCGCCGGCGTTGGAACCGGCGGCACCGTGACCGGCGTGGGCGAGTTCCTCAAGGAGCAGAACCCCGAGATTAAGGTCGTCGCCGTCGAGCCCGCCACCTCCCCGGTGCTCTCCAAGGGCCAGGCCGGCCCGCACAAGATCCAGGGCATCGGCGCCGGCTTTGTGCCCGACGTCCTCGACACCCAGGTCTATGACGAGATCATCCCCGTCGAGAACGACGACGCCTTTGCCACCGGCCGTGCCGTGGGCCACAAGGAGGGCGTGCTCGTGGGCATTTCGTCCGGTGCCGCCGTGTGGGCCGCACTGCAGCTGGCCAAGCGCCCCGAGAACGAGGGGAAGACCATCGTGGCCCTGCTTGCCGACACCGGCGAGCGTTACCTGTCCACGGCACTGTTCCAGGACTAGAGCTTCTCGTTCTTAGAACGAGTCCAAGGCACGCCGGCCTTCCCTCTCTTCTGGCAGCCTGGGCTCATCCCAACAGGGCGTCCCACATGACACCCGAACTTGCTACAATGTCTGCGGCGCGGAACCAGCCTCCCGCGCCGCTTTTCTTTTTTGGCCACATGCCACCAAGGAGAACCTCCCCATGCACAACAAGCGCGTGCTCGTCGCCATGAGCGGCGGCGTCGATTCCAGCGTGACTGCCTATCTGCTCAAGCGCCAGGGCTACGAATGCGTCGGTGCCACCATGCGCCTCACCTGTCCCGCGCCCGATCCCGTCACGGGCATGAGTAAGGTCGACCGCGACATCGCTGATGCAAAGGCCGTCGCCGAGCGCCTGGGGATACCCCACCATGTGCTCGACCTGCAGCAGACCTTCGACCGCAACGTAATCGAGCGCTTTGTTAACGCCTACCAGGAGGGGCTGACGCCCAATCCGTGCATCATCTGCAACCGCCATATTAAGTTTGGCGCGCTGCTCGATGCGGCACTCGATATGGGCTGCGACTACATCGCCACAGGTCACTACGCCAAAACGAGCCAGGCGTCCGACGGCACCTGGCAGCTGCATCGCGGCGAGGACCCCAAGAAGGACCAGAGCTACTTTTTGTATTCGCTCACGCAGGAGCGGCTGTCGCGCACAATCTTTCCGCTGGCCGGGCTGGACAAAGAGCGCGACGTGCGCCGCATTGCCGCCGAACAGGGCTTTGCCAACGCCAAAAAGGCCGAGAGCGAGGATATCTGCTTTATTCCAGACGGCGACTACGCGGGCTATATCGAGCGCCGCTGCGGACATGCCGCCGAGCCGGGCGATATTGTATGGCGCGACGGCAGCGTGGTCGGGCGCCACAACGGCGCACTGCGCTATACCATCGGCCAGCGCAAGGGTTTGGGCGTAGCGATGGCGCATCCCGTATACGTGACAGGCGTCGACGCCGTCAACAACACCGTGCATCTGGGCGAGGCCGAGGACCTAACGGCCACAGCACTCACGGCCGACGACTGGATCTGGAGCGCCCCTGCCGACCGCATGGAGGCAGAACTCGATGCCGGCGGCATTCGCGTGGGCGCCAAGTACCGTTACCGTCAGAAAGACCAAGCAGCGACCCTTACGCGCGGCGAAGACGGGCAAATGCTGCTGACTTTTGACGAGCCGCAGCGAGCCATCGCCCCCGGCCAAGCCGTTGTAGTCTATCGCGGCGACATCGTCCTCGGCGGCGGTACCGTGACCGGCGCCATCAAGTAGTCCCATCCCCTTCATAAGTTGCGGTGAAATAGGGACTGTTTAAGCGTTTAAAACCGCCAAACAGTCCCTATTTCACCGCAACTTAGAGAGGACGGCCTCGGTCGGTACTGCCGTATCAGCCGAGGCCGCTGCATCGCTAGCGCTGTACGTAGGCGCGGACGAGCTCGAAGGTGTTGCGCACGCCGTCCATGTGGCTACGCTCGTAGTTGTGGCTCGCATACACGCCGGGGCCGATCAGACCATGGCGAATGTCGTAGCCGGCAGAGAGCGTGGCTTCGACGTCCGAACCGTAATGCGGATACACGTCGATAGCGTAATCGAGCTCAAGCTCGCGCGCGATATTGGACAGCGCCGTCACCAGGTCGTAGTTGTACGGACCGCCCGAATCCTTGGCGCAGATCGACACCATGTGCTCGGTGCAGCCTAGGTCGTCGCCCACGCAGCCCATGTCAACGCTGATCATCTCGCGCGTGTCGGCCGGCACGAAGGCGCCGCCGTGGCCCACCTCCTCGTACACGGTAAAGAGCAGCGAAACCTTACGCGAAAGCGTCACCTCGCCAGCGGCGACGGCACGCGCCAAGCCCAACAAAATGGCGGCCGATAGCTTATCATCCAGGAAGCGGCTCTTAATGTAGCCGCTCTCCGTCACCGTCGTGCGAGGATCCATAGCGATGATGTCGCCGGTCTGAATGCCCAGCTCAAGCACATCGTCCTTGCTGTCGACGTTCTCGTCGAGCAAGATCTCCATGTTCTTCTCGATGGTCTTGACCGGCTCGTCGGCCACGTGCGCCGAAGGCTCGGTGTTAAGAACCACGCCCGTGTAGACATTGCCGTCGCGCGTGTAGACGGTGCAGTTCTCGCCATCGGCCGTAGACCACTGATGCCCACCGAGCGTCGTGGGGCGCAGGCGGCCATTGTCCTTAATGGAACGCACCATGGCGCCTAGGGTATCGACATGGCTCGCCAGTACGAGCGGCTCGCCCTCGCCGCCAAGCTCAACGAGCACGTTACCCTTATTAGAACGCTCGGGCCCAAAGCCCATATCGCGCAGGGCCTCCATCAGATAATCAGTAGCCGCACGGGTATAGCCCGTAGGCGAGGCGATAGAAGTCAGCGTCTTAAGCTGTCCCGCGATATAGGAGAGCGTCCCCTCTAGAGAAGCATCAACATTAGAAGCCATATGCATCCTTCCAAGTAAAACTAAGACCGAGTCCCGATTTTAACCGTTCTGCACGGTCAATGCCCTAGGAGCCGAGCCGCCTCCCGACGTCCCCGCACCGGTTTTGTGCACGCGCACGGTTTACAACCCGAATCTTGCATAAATCCTATCAGTATCTGCATAAATATGAGACATCTTTTTGCTTCGTCTCAGGGTACCCCACCTTGGACCGTGCAAAAAACGGAGTATTCAGCACCGTGGGCCCCAACGACCCCATCACAAACGACAAAACGACGCGGTTACAGCAGTGTTGTAGACCGTCGCAAACCAAAAACGCGGCGACAGCCATCTCCGTCCATCGATAGCCCGCCCACAGGGGCTGTCGATGGGCGCCCGCGGGCCACTACGGCCCATTCACAACGTTATGCATTTTTCAGAGCTTGCTGAATACTCCCAAAAATGCACGCTGGGAAGTGCACCACCTATCCGCAGCGGGCAGCATGCTTTGGTTTTACCCGTCTCAGGACATTGACGCAGCACAAAAAGCCCCGCCGTGCGCAGCACGGCGGGGCCAGCAGCAAGTCAAAAGACCATACGCCTACGGGCGAAGGACCACCAAACTGGGTTAGGCAGCCGGGCAGATCTTCTTGAAGAGCTCGATGACGTCGTCGAGCGTCGCCTCGCGCGGGTTGCCCGGGAAGCAGGCGTCAGCCATGGCGTCCTTGGCCAGGATCTCGATCTCGTCAGCCTTCATGGCCTCGCAGACGTGTGGGATGTTCACGTCGGCAGAGAGCTGCTTAACGGCGGCGATGGCGGCATCGGCGGCCTCGGCGGTGCTCATGCCCGTGGTGTCAACGCCCATGGCGACGGCAACCTTGGCCAGGCGCTCAGCGCAAACCGGCTTGTTGAACTCCATGGCGATCGGCAGCAGCATGGCGCAAGCGACGCCGTGCGGGGTGTCGTAGTGAGCGGACAGGGTGTGAGCCATGGCGTGGTCGATGCCCAGGCCAACATTGGAGAAGCCCATGCCGGCGACATACTGACCAAGAGCCATGCCCTCACGGCCGGAGCCGGGCTGGCCGGACTTGGCCTCGGCGACGGAGTCGCGCAGGTTCTCGCTGATCAGCTTAATGGCCTCAAAGTGGAACATGTCGGAAAGCTCCCAGGCGCCCTTGGTGGTGTAGCCCTCGATGGCGTGGGTCAGTGCGTCCATGCCGGTGGAAGCGGTCAGGCCGGCGGGCATGGAGGCCATCATGTCGGGATCGACGACGGCGACCTCGGGGGCGTCGTTGGTGTCGACGCACACGAACTTGCGGACCTTCTCGGGGTCGGTGATGACGTAGTTGATGGTCACCTCGGCGGCGGTACCGGCGGTCGTCGGCACAGCGATGGTGAACACGGCGTGGTTCTTAGTGGGAGCAACGCCCTCGAGGCTGCGGACATCGGCGAACTCGGGGTTGTTGATGATGATGCCGATGGCCTTAGCAGTGTCCATGGAGGAGCCACCACCGATGGTCACGATAGCGTCAGCCTCGGCGGCCTTGAAGGCCTCGACGCCGTCCTTGACGTTCTGGATAGTGGGGTTGGGCTTGATCTCGGAGTAGAGGCTCCAAGCGATGCCGGCAGCGTCGAGCTCGTCGGTCACCTTAGCGGTAACGCCAAACTTGACCAGATCGGGGTCGGAGCAGACGAAGATCTTCTTGTAGCCGCGACGCTGGAGCTCGCCGGGGATCTCCTTGATGGCGCCGGAACCATGATAAGAGATGGTATTGAGAACGAAACGATTAGCCATTGATAGCCTCCCATCGTGTGCGGGGCATCCATTACGCCCCACGCTATGAGTCCCATCCTAACGCTTTTGAAACAAAAAACGCGTGAGAACGTCAATAGTGTTAAAGCGTTTCAACAGATGATGAAAAATATTGCGGCAAAGGGACAACCCCTTTGCCGCATTCGGTTACTTTCGGCAGCCCTCTTTCCAAGCCTCGGCCGCAACCTTCCAGCGTAAGCGCAAGTCGCGCTCGCGGTCGATGAACATGATGGCAAACGCGACAAACAGCAGCAAGCTCGCCACGACGATGGCGTGCAGGCCCATGCGCTCAATACACCAGTTGCCCAACACGGCGCCAAACACAAAGGTAAAGATCACGCCAAAGTACAGCAGGCCGTTTTCCAAAAAGCCGCGCCTGTGGGTGATGATGTAATCGTCCACGTTTTGCAGCGCGTTGCGCAAGTTGCCGATGCACATGGTCGTAGCGATGCCGTGACCGTGGATCTTGCGGAAGCTCTCGACCTGCATGCCGCAGGCAAACG
>OLWJ01000711.1_pt1 | contig 12563 bp, 8 predicted proteins | sample 1674291 | NCBI WGS metagenome assembly OLWJ01 (sample SAMEA103958159, study PRJEB25191) | human gut metagenome | biome: human-associated habitat [ENVO:00009003]; feature: intestine environment [ENVO:2100002]; material: feces | place: Germany | collected 2013/2015
AAAGATGTATTAGTCCATCATCGATTTTGTCTGTTCTTCGCGGTATTGGCGGGTGTAGAGGCGGTAGTAGGGGCCGTGGGCGGACATGAGGGAGCGATGGGTGCCGCTCTCGATGATCTTGCCGTCATGCACGACCAGGATCACGTCCGCGCGGCGGATGGTCGACAGGCGGTGGGCGATGATGAAGGAGGTGCGGCCGGTCATGACCTTCTCGATGGCGTTCTGGATGAGCTGCTCGGTCACGGTGTCGACGGAGCTCGTTGCCTCGTCCAGCACGAAGATGCGCGGGTCGGCCAGCAGTGCGCGGGCAAAGGACAGCAGCTGCTTTTCGCCGGTGGAGAGGGTGTTGCCGCCCTCGCCGATGTCGGAATCATAGCCGTCCGGCAGTCTTGCGATGATCTGGTCGGCCGAGACGGCCTTGACCGCGGCCTCGATCTCATCCATCGTCGCGTCGGGACGGCCGTAGCGCAGGTTTTCCAGGACCGTGCCGGAGAACAGGTGCGGCGTCTGCAGCACGTAGCCGATGTTGGAGTGTAGCCAGAGCTGGCTGCGCGCGCGCGCGTCGCGGCCGTCGATGAGCACGCGGCCCTCCGTCGGCTCAAAGAAGCGGCAGACGAGGTTCACGAGCGTGGATTTGCCCGCGCCGGTCTCGCCGACGATGGCGACGTTCGTGCCCTGCGGGACCTTGAGGCTGAAGTGCTCCAGCACGTTCTCGCTGCCGTCGGGGTAGCGGAAGGTGACGTCCTGGAACTCGATGTCGCCGTAGAGCGGCTCCCAGTTTTCCTTCTTCGGGTGGAAGGCATCGCCGTATTTCTCCGTGACTTCCGGCGTGTCGCGCACGTCGGACTCGGTCTCCATGAGCTTGGTGAAGCGCTCGACGTTGACCTGCACGTTGACGAGCGACGAGATGACCTGCACGAGCCACTGCACCGGCTCCATCATGCCCTGCGCGTAGTTCATGAACACGGAGAGCGTACCGATGAGCATCACGCCGTTTTTCGTGATGATGCCGCCGCGCCAGAGGACGATCGCCAGCGCGACGGAGGCGGCGAAGGCCGTCGTCGACATGAAGACGCTGCGGAAGTGCATGGCGCGCACGCTCATGCGCTTCATCTCGCCGGTGAGGCCGTCAAACTCGCGCTCGACCTTATCCTCGATCACGAGCGTTTTGGTGGTCTTCGCGCCGGTGATGCCCTCGTTGAACGCGCCGGTGATGCGCGAGTTCTGCTCGCGCACCCGGCGGTGGAAAAAGACGAGCTTCTTCTGGAAATACGCGCCCGAGACGACGAGGACCGGCACGATCACCATCACGCACAGCGCCAGATGCCAGTTGAGCACGAACATCATGACGACGGCGAACAGCAGATACGCGATGTACCACACGCCCTCCATGAGTCCCCAGGCCAGCGTGCTTGCGATGCGGTCGGTATCTGACATGACGCGGGCGTGGATGTAACCGACGCTGTTCTGGTTGAAATAGGAGAACGAGAGCGTCTGCAGGTGGTTGAAGGCCTCGCGCTTGAGATCCCGGCCGATGTAGAGCTCGACCTTGCACGCGCCGTAGGCGGAAATGTAGTTCGTGGCCGTCTGGACGAGCATGACCAGAATGTAGAGGGCCAGGAAGCCGCCGATGCCGTCCATGGTCTTTTCGGCGATAAAATGGTCGATGGCGTACTGCTGGAACAGGGGGATGACCGCGTCCATGGCGCTGCCGATCCCGCCCATGGTCACCATCCAGAAAAACAGCATCCGATAGGGCTTCAGATACGGGGCCAGCTTCGGGATGCCGAAGAACGGCAGACCCTTCTTTTCTTCTCGCTTCATGCCGGCTCCTCCTCTCCGATGGACATCTGCATGTCGTAGATCTGGCGGAACAGGCCGTCCGCCTGCAGAAGCGTCTGCGGCGGGCCGTACTGCAGGAGCTTGCCGCGCTCGAGGACCAGAACGTTGTCGCAGTCCATCAGCGTTGTAATGCGGTGGGAGATGATGATCGTGGTCGTGCCGGCAAGATCGCGGCCGAGCGCCGTGCGGATCTTCTCATCCGTCTGGGTGTCGACGGCGGAGAGCGAATCGTCGAAGACCATGATGGGCGTCTTTTTCGTCAGCATGCGCGCGATGGCCACGCGCTGCTTCTGCCCGCCGGAGAGCGTCACGCCGCGCTCACCGACCATGGTCTGGTAGCCGTCTGCGAACTGCTCGATATCGGCGGCGATGCAGGCTGTCTCGGCTGCTTTGCACACGGCCGCGTGGTCTGCGCCGCAGATGCCGATGTTCTCCTCGATCGTGCGGGAGAACAAAAACGGCTCCTGCAGCACGACGCCGACATGGTCGCGCACCCACGCCGCGGGCAGATCTGCCAGATCCGCGCCGCCGACCGTCACGCGCCCCTCTGAGGGCGCATAGAGACGGCAGAGCAGCAGCAGAAGGCTGCTCTTGCCCGAGCCCGTGCCGCCCAGGATACCGAAGCTTTTGCCGGCCGGGATGGTGAAGCTGACGTCGGAGAGGACGTCCGGCCCCGTCTCATAGCGGAACGAGACGTGGTCGAAGACGATATCGCCGTCCATCGGCTGGGGCTCGGCGCCGGGCTTATCCTGCTCGCACGGGGCGTCCAGCACCTCCGCGATGCGGGAGACCGATACACCCATCTTGCTCATCTCCGAGATCACGCGGCCAAGACGGCGGACCGGAGAGATGCTCATCGTGTTATAGATGGCGAAGGACACGAACTCGCCCTCCGTCATCTCGCCGCGCACGCACAGAAGACTTCCCAACACCACGACGAGCATGGTCTGGATGCAGGCCGTGGCGTCGCCGACGGCCCAGAAGTCCGAAAGCGTCCGGCAGAGCCGGACCCAGAGGGTGGTATAGTCCTCGTTCTGCGCTTCAAAGCGCTGCCGCTCATATTCCTCCCGACCGAAGGCGCGCACGACGCGCACGCCGGTCAGATTCTCCTGCGCGATGGTCGACAGCACGCCCTCCGACTCGTCGCAGGCGGTGAAGCGCTCGCGGATGGAGTTATGGAACAGCAGCGAATAGATGATGATCACCGGGAACAAAACCGCCGGGACCAGCGCCAGCTTCCAGTTCATCAGCGCCATGCACACGAGCGCGAATACGATCATGGCGAGCATCCGGAAGACGGAGACGAACTGCTCTTCAAAGAAGGTCTTGATGCGCTCGACGTCCGACGTGCAGCGCTGGATGATGTCGCCCGTGGGGTTTTCCATGTGCCATTTCCACGGCAGGTGCTGGATGTGGTGGTACAGAAGATCCCGGCTCGTCTTGACGAGCGTCTCGCCCGCCTTGGCGCTGTAGAGGTTCACGCAGTAGCGCATCAGGGCAGACAGCAAACCGAAGCCGGCCATCATGGCCGCCGGGATCCACAGATTCTGCCGGAGGTAGTCCACCCCGCCCAGCGCCTGCACGACGGGCCGGGCCGCCGCGACCTTCACCGGGCCGGACCCGATCAGCGAGTCCACGCTCACGCGGATGATCTGCGGGATGACGAGCTCAAACGCCGTAAAGAGCAGGCTCGCGGCGATGCAGGCGATAAAATACCGCCAGCTGCCGTGCAGCAGCTGCCCGAGCACACGCCTGTTCGCGCTGTTTTTCGTGTTTTTCAAGAGTTTTCGCCTCGCTTTCTAAAGACAGGCCAAGGGCGGAATTGGAACGCCCAATTCCGCCCGCAGAAGCGTCTTTGCGTTACGCGAGCCCAGTCAGGTCATAGCTGTCGAGCCACGCCTTGGCCGTCTCGCACACGCCGCGCAGGCAGGCTTCGCCGAACGGGCTTTCCAGCCCGGCGTTTTCGAGCAGCTTCGTAAAGACGCAGCTGCCGCCCTGCTTCGTGTAGGCCATATAGTGCTGCCACGCGTTGTCCTTGTCCTTCTGGAGCAGCGCCCAGAACTGGAGACTGACGGTCTGCGCGAGGCAGTAATCGATATAGTAGAACGGATTCACATAGATATGCAGCTGCCGCTGCCAGCCCTCGCCGTCGCCGTAGAACGGGATGCCGTCACCGAGCTTCACCCACGGCATATACACGCCCAGAAGCTCCTTCCAGACCGCGTGGCGCTCCGCCGGGGTCATCTCCGGCTTTTCGTAGACGATGTGCTGGAAATGGTCGACCATCGTGCCGTAGGGGATGAAGGTCAGCGCGCCCGCCAGATGGCTGTAGCGGAACTTGCGGGTGTCTTCGCCAAAGAAGCCCTCGGCCCACGGCCAGGCGAAGAACTCCATGGACATCGAGTGCACCTCGCAGGCCTCCAGGCTCGGCCAGATATACGACTGCGGGATACGGTCGCGGTTGAGCCAGGCGGCGAAGGCGTGGCCGGCCTCATGCGTCACGACCTCGACGTCGTGCTGCGTGCCGTTGAAGTTGGCGAAGATGAATGGCACATGGTAGTCGCCCAGGCTGGTGCAGTAGCCGCCCGCGCGCTTGCCCGGCGTCGAGAGTACGTCCAGCAGCTCGTTATCCAGCATGGTGTTGAAAAATTCGCCAGTCTCGGGCGACAGCTCCTCATAGAAGTGCTTGCCCTGCGCCAGAATCTCAGCCGGTGTGCCGCAGGGCTTGGGGTTGCCGCTGCGGAACATGAGGGCGTTGTCGGCGAAGTTCATGGGATAGGACTTGCCGAGGCGCGCGGCCTGCTCCCGATAGATGGAGCTTGCGACCGGCACGACATATTTGACCACGGCAGCGCGGAACTTCTCGACGTCTTCCTTCGTGTAGCAGTTTCTGCCCATACGGTAGTAGCCGAGCTGGGTAAAGCCGTCGTAGCCGAGCTTGCGGCCCATCGCGTCGCGGAGCCTCACGAGCTTGTCATAGATCTCATCCAGCTCCGGCTGATGCGCCTTGTACCAGCCGCCCTCGGCCTTCCAGGCCGCCAGACGCACAGCGTCGTCCGGGCTGTTTTTGAACGGAGACAGCTGCGAGATGGTGTAGGTGCTGCCTTCAAAGTCGATCTGCGCGCCGGCGATGAGCTTCTGATAGTCCTGCACGAGCTGGTTTTCCTGCTTCAGCTCCTCGACGATCGCGGGGGAGAAGGCCTTGCGGCCGATCTCGGCGTTGACGAACATCAGATCGCCGTATTCCGCCGCAAAGTCCTTGCGGAACGGGCTTTCGAGCATTGCCGCGGTCCATGCGTCGTCATAGGCGCGCAGTTCGGGGCCGGCCTCGTTCCAGAACTGCTCCTCGGCGTCATAGAACTTGTCGCGGGTGTCGATGGAGTTGCGGACGCTCGAGAGCGTGGCGAGGGTGTCGATGTGCGTCGACAGCTTCTGCTGGGCGAGGAAGGCCTCGTGCGCGGAAGCGTAATCCGGCGCGGACTTCAGCTGGTCGGTCAGCGCCTGCAGCTGCTGCTTCAATTCGTCCAGATCGGGCCGCGCATACGGCATTTCAGAAAATTTCATGGGGTTCTCCCTTCATCATTGTGTTGTAAGGTTTATTATAGCATATTCGTCCGGCTGCGCGCAACGCCTGTGTCTTGCACTCGCGGGCAAATCGTGCTAGGATAAAGAAAAATGTTCACGCAGGAGGGATCTTATGGATCTGATCTTTGTGACGCCCGTGCAGGAGCTTCTGCCCGGCGCGTTCGGCGCGGCCTCTTATGGCATGACCGGCTGCTGGGACCCGGCGGCGCCCAACACGCAGCGCTTTGCCCGCGACGTGCGCGGCACGGCGCTGACAGGCAGCTACGCCGATATCCTCGCGCAGCTCCCGGCAAGTGCGCCGCAGGCGGCGATCGTCCTCTTCGGCAACGCGGGCGGGGAAAACGCCTTCCTGCGCGAGCTGCACCGCCGCCTCCCCTGCCCCATGGCGGGCGGCGCGGCCGCCATCGACCCGGTCACGGGCTGGAGCCATCTGATCCCCGGCGGCGGGGAAGCCGCCGTTTTGCTGCTGGAGGACGAGCGGTATCAGTTTGAGGCCGTGACAGAAAACCTGCACACGACGCTGCTGGAACGCTGCACGCTGACGTTCTCCGACCCGCGCGTGATCGACACCATCAACGGCTGCGACGCGCTCGCGTGGTACCGGGAACAGCGCGCCGCCCTCGGCTTCGGCGAGACGGACTTTGAGCACGTCACGCTGACCGACCCGCTCGGCGTCAACGCGCATCTGTCGTGCGAGGGCGGAAAGCTCGTCTCCGGCCGGGATCTTTGCCCGCAGGTGACGCTGCGGCTGGCAAAGCCCGACACCGTCCTTCCCCGGATGCAGGCATTCTATGACGATCCGGACGCGCTCATCTTCGGCTGCGCCGGGCTCAAGGGCATCCTGCCCGCTGAGCTGCACAGCCCGGGCCTCGGCCTGTTCCTGTTCGGCGAGGTCTGCACCGTAAACGGTCAGGCCGAGTTCGGCAACCTCATGCTCTCCAAGCTGCGCATCACGAACCGGTAAAGCAAGGCCGCCGGACAAGTCCGGCGGCCTTTTGCGCTTATTTCAGGTGACCTTCCCGTCCAGGATCGTCTGCAGTGTGATCGAGCGCAGATAGTCGCGGATCGTCTTCTCCAGCCCCTCCCACACCGGGAGCGTCAGGCAGTCCGGCGCGCGGGGGCAGGTGTTTTCCGGCTGGTCCAGACAGGCGACAGGCGCAAGCCCGCCCTCAGCCACGGACAGGATCTCATAGACCGTATATTCCTCCGGTGCGCGGCACAGGCGGTAGCCGCCCTGATAGCCGCGCGAAGTCTGCAGCAGCTCTGCCCGGCTCAGAAGCGGGATGATCTGCTCGAGATACTTTTTGGAGACCTCCTGCCGTTCCGCGATCTCCTTGAGCGAGACGAACCCGTCCTGCTGGTTCTGCGCGATATCCAGCAGCAGCCGCAGCGCATAGCGCCCCTTGGTCGAGATCTTCATAGTACCGCCTCCTTTGCTTTTACCTTATCATGGATCAGCCTGGTATGCAAGCCGCTGGACGCGGATATGTGCAGAATGCGGAACAGACCGGCTGTCCTGGATGGACAGCCGGTCTTTCGCCGCTTATTCGGTCGGCAGCTCTTTGCGGACGCGGGCCGCCTGGCGGCGGCGGGCGTTCAGACAGCCGTAATAGGCCGGGATCAGGAAACAGTCGGCCAGCGCCCACGCCAGCGGACTTGCCAGGCAGGCCGCCGCAAAGCCGAACTGCGGCACCCCCCAGATGCCCACCGCCGTGCGCGCGATCATCTCCAGAAGACCCGAGATGAGCGACAGCCGGCTGTAGCCCATGCCCTGGATCGACAGGCGGAAGACGTTGACGCCCAGCAGCAGCGGCGTGCCGTAGGCATAGGCGTAACTTATACGCTGCGTGTAGTCCAGCACGCTCTGCGCCTCGTCGGCGTTCATAAACAGCAGCACCAGATACTGCGTGCCAAAACGCGCGATCACGATATATATCGCGCAGTAGATGATGCCGAGCAGCAAACAGGCGTAGGTACCCTGCCGGATGCGGTCATATTTGCCCGCGCCGAGGTTCTGGCCGGTAAAATTGGTTGCGGCCATAGCCAGCGCGTCGAACGGGCAGCAGAGCAGCATGTAGATCTTTGAAGCCACCGCCACGCCTGACACGCAGACCGCGCCGAGCGAGTTGACCGCGCTCTGCAGCATGACGGAGCCGATGGCCGTGATGGAAAACTGCAGCCCGACGGGCACGCCCATGCCGAGCAGACGCAGAACTTCGGTCTTCCGCAGCCGCCAGTCGTCCTTCTCCATGCGCAAAACTTCAAAATGCTTCCGCATATACCACACGCAGAGCACGCCGGAGCCCAGCTGCGAGACGACCGTCGCGATCGCCGCGCCGGCCACGCCCATGCCCAGCACGCAGACCGTCAGCAGGTCGAGCACAATATTGATGACGGACGCGATGGCCAGGAACCACACCGGAGACTTGCTGTCGCCGAGCGAACGCAGCACGCAGGCGCCCATATTATAGAGGATCGTCGCCGGGATGCCGATAAAGATGATGAAGATATAGTCATAGGCGTAGCCCATCTGCTCCTCCGGCGTGCCCATGAGCTTCAGCAGCGCCCGCGTCGTCGGCAGCGTCAGCGCCAGAAGCAGCGCGGACATCGCGATGCCCAGCCATACGCAGCCCGCCACATACCGGCGCAGCTGCCGGTAGTCGCCCGCGCCGAAGGCCTGCGCCAGCGGGATGGCCATGCCGGTGCACAGCCCGCCGCAGAAGCCGATAACCAGGAAGTTGACCGAGCCCGTCGCGCCGACGCCGCCCAGGGCCATCACGCCCAGCGCGTGGCCGACGATCGCCGTATCGACCAGCGAATACACCTGCTGCAGCAAAAGTCCAAACAGCACCGGGACCGCGAACTGCCAGATATCCCGCAGCGGCTTGCCGGTCGTCAAATCATGCGTCATGGTGCGGATCTCCTTTGCACGTGTTTTTGTCACGAGCATTAGTTATAGCATGTTTTTGGGAATTGTCAATTGATTTTTGTACGCATCGAACAATTTTTCTTCATTGATTTTGTGCATATCCATCATAAGCAAAACCCGGGGCGCGGCGCGTCCCGGGTTTTGGTCTGATTATGTTGCTTTCCTTTTATTCCGGCTCTTTTTCACCAGCCGGACCACAAGAACCGTCACGCCAGCGCCGACGAGCACCAGCGCGCCCACCGCCAGCAGCACGATTCCCTGCACATACGCGCCCCAGGTGCCCGCGAAGCCGAACGGCAGCTTCGTGCCGATCAGGTCCTTATAATAGAGCATCTGCGTCTCATAGGCCGTGGGGTCTGCCTCATGCAGGGTCACGAGCCGCGCACCGTGCAATTCCCCGGCGCCGTAGATATAAAAGCCGGTGCCGTTCGTGTTGACCAGATCGATGCCCTCGTAGGGGATGATGAAGTCGTTCACATGGTCGTGGCCGAAGAAGCCCGCGACGATATCGCCGCCCTGCTTCCACGCGTCGAATTCGCCCCCGTTCTGGTCCGGCGGGCACGGCGCTTCGCCGAGCGTCCCGGCCTCGATCACGGACGCGGCGGAATAATACGTCCCCTTGCGGCAGCCATAGCCCTCGACCGCGCCGTTTTTCTTCTCGCTCGCCGGAACGATGTCCATCGCGTCATAGATCTCCGGGACGATGATATGCTGGAAGGCGTAGGCCGGGACGGGCGTCCCGCCGTTTTCCTTCGCCAGGGCAGCCTCGGTCTGCAGGTACCAGTCGAGCTGGTCCTGCCGGACCCAGTCGTACTTGCCCTGCCCCTCCGGCGCGTAGGTGCCGGAGTCGAAGAACCAGAGGTTCACGGCCGGCGATGCGCCGTCGGAGCCGTAGACGAGCAGGTTGTAGTTTCCAACGCCCGTCACGCTGCCGGCCTCAGCCAGGCAGCCGGGGTAGCTCCGGTAATATTCCAGCTGCGTCTGCTTGTCCACGCCGCCCTCGTCGTCATGATTGCCGAAGACGACGGCAAACGGCAGCTCCCGCGCGGCGACCGGCTGCAAGATCGCGTCCAGCGCCTTCTGCGTGCGTTCCACGCTCCTGCCGGTCGACGGGCCGTGGATCTGGTCGCCGAGGAAGACGACAAGATCCGGCTGCGCCGCGTCCAGCTCCGCCTCGAGCAGCGCGATCGTCTCCTTCTGCGGCTTGTCGATATCCTGCGTGTCGGCCACGATGAGGATGCGGAACTCCCCGTTTTTGTCAAACTGCAGCTGCCCGCCGTCCTGCGCGGCCCGCGCCGCCGGAACAAGGGAGACCAGCAGCACCGCGCACAGCGCCAGCGCCGCCAGCATTCTGAACTTTTTCAAAGCAGATCGCCTCTTTATCTATAGATTGAAGTCTATTGTAGCAGATTCTTCGCCCGCGCGCAACCGCGCAGCCGGGACGCAGAAGAGCCGCCGGAGGCCCGGCGGCTCTTTTTGTCTGTTTCAAAACCCGGCTCAGAGCGTGATCTCCTCCGCGCTCTGCGCGTCGCTGCCGATCAGGGTGCGGCAGGCGGCCGTGAGCGCGGCGACCTGCTCCGGGCAGCGGCCGATGTAGCGGCTGGGGGTGAGCTCGGCGCGGATCTCCTCCGCGCGCATGCCGAATTCCGGCCGGGCGGCCAGCTGGGCGACCAGATCCCAGCTCTCGCCGTTTTTCATCTTCGCGGTCTCCGCCATGGAGGCCTCGCGGATGATCTCGTGCAGCTGCTGGCGGTCGCCGCCGCGCTTGACGGCGGCCATCATCAGATTCTCCGTCGCGATGAACGGCAGATAATCCCACACGAGCTTCTCCACGATCTTCTCGTTGACGTGCAGCCCCTTTGTGACGTTCTGCACGAGCCGCAGCACGCCGTCGGTGGCAAGGAACGCCTCCGGCAGGCTGATGCGGCGGTTGGCCGAATCGTCGAGCGTGCGCTCGAGCCACTGGGTCATGGCGGTCATGGGCGCGTTCTGCGCGTCGGCGATGACGTATCTTGCCAGCGAGCAGATGCGCTCGCAGCGCATGGGGTTGCGCTTATACGGCATGGCGGACGAGCCGATCTGCTTGTCCTCGAACGGCTCTTCGACCTGCCGGTCATGCTGCAGCAGGCGGATATCCGTCGCCATGCGGCACGCGCTCTGGCAGATGGAGGACAGGACGTTCAGGATCCGGCTGTCGAGCTTGCGCGGATAGGTCTGCCCGCAGACCGGGTAGCAGCGGTCAAAGCCGAACTCGGCCGCGATCTGCCGGTTCATCTCGTCGATCTTCGCCGTATCGCCGTCAAACAGCTCGACGAAGCTCGCCTCCGTGCCGGTCGTGCCGCGGCAGCCGAGGAAGCGGAAGGCCCGCAGCGTATCCTGCAGCTCCTCCAGATCGAGCAGCAGATCCTGCAGCCAGAGGGACGCGCGCTTGCCGATGGTCGTCAGCTGGGCGGGCTGGTAATGCGTATAGGCCAGCGCCGGCATGGCGGCATAGCGGTCGGCAAAGTCGCAGAGGTTCCGCATGGCGGCCTTCAGCTCTTTTTCGAGGTACCGCAGCGCCTCGCGGTAGATGATGAGATCTGCGTTGTCCGTGACGTAGCAGCTCGTCGCGCCCAGATGGATGATGCCCTTCGCGCCGGGCGCGTCGAGGCCGTAGGCGTAGATGTGCGCCATCACGTCGTGGCGGACTTCCTTCTCCCGCTTCGCAACAGCGTCATAGTCGATGGGGCTGACGTGCGCGGCCAGCTCGTCCACCTGCTGCTGCGTGACCGGCAGGCCGAGCGTATGCTCCGCCCGGGCCAGCGCCACCCAGAGCCTGCGCCACGTCTCGTAGCGCATATCCGGGGAAAACAGGTGCAGCATGGTCTTCGACGCGTAGCGCGAGGCAAGCGGGCTTTCATACGTCGGTTTCATGGCAGTGTCCTTTCTTCTCAGCGGTAGATGATCTCGTCGCGGCCCGCGCCGACGGAGACGTAGCTGATGCGCACGCCGATGGCCTTTTCGATATACTCGACATAGTCGCGCGCGGCCTGCGGCAGATCCTCATACTTGCGGACGCCGGAGATATCGCAGCCCCAGCCGGGGACGGTGGTGAGGACAGGCTTGGCCTCGTCGATGACGGCGGTGAAGGGGAAATCATCGGTCTTCTCGCCATTTACTTCGTACTGCGTGCAGACGGGGATCTCCTTCATGTAGGACAGCACGTCGAGCTTCGTGAGCGCGACCTCGGTCGCGCCCTGGATGCGGCAGCCGTAGCGGGTGGCGACCAGGTCGATCGGGCCGACACGGCGCGGACGGCCGGTGGCTGCGCCGTATTCCGCGCCTGCCACGCGCAGCTGCTCGGCCTCTTCGCCGAACCATTCCGCGGTGAACGGGCCCTCGCCCACGCAGGTGGAGTAGGCCTTGACGATGCCGACGGTCCGGTCGACATGACTGCCCGGGATGCCCGCGCCGACGCAGGCGTAGCCCGCGTTGGAGGAAGAGGAGGAGGTATAGGGGAAGATGCCGAAGTCGATATCGCGCAGCGCGCCCAGCTGGGCCTCAAACATGATGTTCTTGCCGGCCTTTTCCGCCTCATAGAGGTACTTGCTGGTGTCGCAGATATAGGGCGCGAGCTTCGAGCCGAACTCCTGGCACCAGGCGAGCATGTCCTCAAGCTTGTAGGCTTCCGCGCCGTAGACGTTCTGGATGGTCAGGTTCTTCCACTCGAGGATGCTGGCCAGCCGCTTTTCGAGGTACTTCGGGTACAGGAGCTCACCCATCATGATGGTCTTCTTCTGATACTTGTCGGAATAGACCGGCGCGATGCCGCGCAGGGTGGAGCCGTATTTCTTGTCCTTCAGACGCGCTTCCTCCAGCCCGTCGAGCGCGCGGTGGTACGGGAAGACGATGGTCGCGCGTTCGGAGATCTTGAAGTTTTCCGGCGTGACGCTGACGCCGGCCTTCTGCAGGGTCTCAATCTCGCCGCACAGGCTCTCGAGGTCGATGACGACGCCGTTGCCGAGGACGTTCACGACGCCCGGCAGGCAGATGCCGGAGGGGATGAGATGCAGGGCAAATTTGCCGTATTCGTTGACGATGGTGTGGCCCGCGTTGTTGCCGCCCTGATACCGGCAGACGATATCATAGTCGCTTGCGATGAGGTCGACCATCCGGCCCTTGCCCTCGTCGCCCCAGTTGATGCCTACGATCGCACAGTTGCTCATAA
>OLWJ01000718.1_pt1 | contig 12526 bp, 5 predicted proteins | sample 1674291 | NCBI WGS metagenome assembly OLWJ01 (sample SAMEA103958159, study PRJEB25191) | human gut metagenome | biome: human-associated habitat [ENVO:00009003]; feature: intestine environment [ENVO:2100002]; material: feces | place: Germany | collected 2013/2015
GCCGGTCTCAAGCCCATGAGACACTTGGAGCCATGACTACAGTTATCATGCGCACCTCCGAAGGTGACATCAAAATCAACCTGTTCGATGACGAAACCCCGGAAACCGTGGCCAATTTCCTCGGCCTTGCCACCGGCGAGAAGGAATGGATCGATCCGATGACCGGCCAGCCTTCCCATGAGCCGTTCTACAACGGTCTAACCTTCCACCGCATCATCAAGGATTTCATGATTCAGGGTGGCTGCCCGCTGGGCAACGGCACCGGCGGCCCGGGCTACGACTTCGACGATGAAATTGTTCCTGATCTGAAGTTCGACCACCCGTACCTGCTGGCCATGGCGAACGCCGGCCTGCGTCGTGGCATGGACGGCAAGATCCACGGCACCAACGGTTCCCAGTTCTTCATCACCACCGTGCCGACCCCGTGGCTCGACGGCCACCACACCATCTTCGGCGAGGTTGCGGATGACGATTCCAAGGCAGTGGTCGACAAGCTCGAAGCCGTGAACACCGATCGCATGGACCGTCCGACCGAGCCGGTCGGCATCGTGTCCGTGGAAGTGCTCAAGTAAGCGTTTCCCGCACAGCCGTACAATATAGGGAAGCCCCTCGATTGAGGGGCTTTCTTCATTTTATTTATAGAGGCGTTTGCTTGCAATCACCGGCTTATGTGATTCGTCAACATCACATTTTGCGCAGTCGCGGCTCCGCGGAATCCTTCGCGCCGGTGATGCGGTACACGTCGAACACGCCTTCGATTTTACGCACGGCGGCGAGCAGAGTGTTCAGATGCTGCGGATCGGCCATTTCGAAGCTGAATTGGCTGGTGGCCACGCGGTCGGTGCCGGTGGAAATCGAGCCGGAGATAATGTTCACGCCGTGATCGGACAGCACGCGTGTCACATCGCTCAGCAGATGCGGACGGTCAAGCGCCTCGACCTGGATCTTGACCATGAACACGCCCTTGGTGCTGGTCCACTGCACATCCACGACCCGTTCGGGCTGGCGCTTCTCCAGTTCGAGCATGTTCTGGCAGTCCACGCGATGCACGGACACGCCTTGGTTGCGGGTGATGAAGCCGATGATCTTGTCTCCAGGAACCGGCATGCAGCATCGGGCCAGCTTGACCCAGATGTCCCCCACGCCCTTGACGGAGATACCCAACGAGCTGGTGGTCTTCTTGGTACGCTCCACCTGCTTGAGCGGCAACGCCTCCTGCTCGACTTCCTCATCCACCTCGTCGCTGCCCGCGTCACGGACCAGATGCGAGATGACGTTCTGCGTGGAGATCTGGCCATCACCAATCGCCACGAACACGGCTTCCGCGTTGGCAAGGTTCAACTCGTCGGCGACACCCACCAATGCTTCCGGAGTCAGCAGCGTGGTGATTGGCAGGTTGCGCTTGCGCATGGCGCGCGTCAGCTCGTCACGGCCTTCCTCGACGGCTTCGGTACGGCGTTCCTTGCTGAACCATTGACGAATCTTGTTGCGTGCCTTCGGGCTCTTGGCGAAGCTCAGCCAATCACGCGACGGACCTGCGGATTCGGACTTGGATGTCAATATTTCAACGGTATCGCCATTCTCGAGCTTGGTATCAAGCGGCACCAATCGTCCGTTCACGCGCGCACCCATGGTACGGTGACCGACTTCGGTGTGCACCGCATAAGCGAAATCAATCGGAGTGGCTTCGGCGGGAAGCGAGACGATCTTGCCTTTCGGCGTGAACACGTAGACCTCTGCCGCGCCCAAATCCTCTTTGAGGGAGCCAAGGAATTCGTCGGAATCCGGCGTTTCGCTCGTCCAGTCGGCAAGTTGCTGAATCCATTTGAGGTTGTCGGCCTCGCTCAGCTCCTGGTTTTCGCCACGCTTGCGGTCGGACTTGTCAGGCGAGCTCAACGCGCGTCCGGCTTGGCCGTTCTCCTTGTACTTCCAATGCGCAGCGATGCCGAATTCCGCGCGGCGGTGCATGTCCCACGTGCGGATCTGAATCTCCACCGGCTTGCCGCCGGGGCCGACCACCGTGGTGTGCAGGCTCTGGTACATGTTGAGCTTCGGCATGGCGATATAGTCTTTGAAACGGCCGGGAACAGGGTTCCACCGCGCATGCACGGCACCCAACGCCGCATAGCAGTCCTGAATCGTGTCGACGATGATACGCACGCCCACCAAATCATAAATGTTGGCGAAATCGTGCCCGCGCACGATCATCTTCTGGTAAATGGAGAAGTAGTCCTTCGGGCGGCCCGTCACATAGGCTTTGATGTGCTGTTCGTCGAGATCCTCATTGATTTCGGCGAGAATCTGCTTCAGGTACACGTCGCGTCGTCCGGCGCGACGGGCCACTAATACCACAATCTCGTTGTAGATCTTCGGATACAGAACCTTGAAGCTGAGTTCTTCCAACTCGGTTTTGATGGCGTTCATGCCAAGACGGTTGGCGAGCGGCGCATACACATCCAGCGTTTCACGTGCCTTTTTCTGCGCGTTCGACTGCTTGACGTAACGCCATGTGCGGGCGTTGTGCACACGGTCGGCGAGCTTGACCACCAATACGCGCACGTCGCGGCTCATCGCCACCACCATTTTGCGGATGGTCTCGGCCTGGGCGGAATCGCCGTATTCCATTTTGGAAAGCTTCGTGACGCCGTCCACCAGGCCGGTCACCGTGTCGCCGAATTCGGCGCGGCATTCGTCGAGCGTGTAGTCGGTGTCCTCCACCGTGTCGTGCAGAAGGCCCGCTGCCACAACCAGCGGCCCCATGCCAAGATCGGCGAGGATCTGCGCCACTGCAAGCGGATGGATGATGTACGGCTCGCCGGATTTACGCCGTTGCGACGAATGCTGGTTGACGGCGCGCCGGTAGGCTCTCGCGAGAATGCTCATGTCCTCGTCGGGATGGTGGTATTCGCACATCTTGAGGATTGGTTCAAGCGGGTCAAGCGGATTCGTGCTGATCTCGCAGCCCAACATTCTGGCCGAACGAACCTCATGATCCATGTCGCTCATTTCGCTCCTCCTCGCTTGGAATGTACCCTATAGTACCCGCGCATCACCATATGACGGATGTATCCGGCCGCGTGTTGCACGGCCGGATACATCCTCGGTCTTTGTGTATTGCAGTCCCGTCAGGACGCAACGCCGGTTGATCCGAAGCCACGTTCCGCGCGGTCGGATCCGGGCAGGGTCTGCGCCTCGATGAATTTTGCCTCGACGTAGCGTTGGATGACCAGCTGTGCGATGCGGTCGCCCGGATGGAACGTCACGGCGCGTTCCGGATCGAGGTTGATCAACGGCACCTTGATTTCGCCACGGTATCCAGCGTCGATGGTTCCCGGCGCGTTAAGCACCGTGACGCCCTGCTTGACGGCGAGTCCCGAACGTGGATGCACCAGCGCCACATAGCCGGCAGGCAATGCGATTGCCACTCCCGTGGGCACCAGCGCCCGCTGGAACGGCTTCAACGTCACTTCTTCGGTGGTGCGCAGATCGGCACCGGCATCTCCGGCATGGGCGTAATGCAGCTGAGCCGGCTGCCCGGGATCCAGCGACTTTACCAGAACCTCGACGTTTTCCGGCTCGTTGTATGCCTCGTCGAACGCCATCAGGCCGCACACTCCTTGCATACCGGCTGTCCGTCGTCGGTAGTGTAGGCAAGCTGGCTGCGATGCTTCACCAGGAAGCATTCGGAGCAGATGAACTCGTCGCCCTGCATCGGAATGACGGTCACCGAAGCGTCCTCATTGCTCAAATCGGCGCCCGGCAGCTCGTAGTCTTCGGCAATGGCGTTCTCGTCATCGTCCATATCGTTGGAATTGTTCTGAGAACCCTTGCTCAAAGCCTGGAGCGACTCCTCGTCCTCGTCTTTGTTGCGCGGGGAATCATAATCCTGTGCCATCGAGATTCCTTTCGTCATCTATGGTGCTTATGCGCCATAGAATACATGACTTTTCCCCCGCTAGGATACACGAATTGAAATACTCGTAAAATCCGACACGTGGGGCACAATAGAATTAATAGAAAAATCTAAGGGAAAGTGGTGTGTTGTGCCTGAGAATGCGCTCGAAGATGCACGGTTCGATCATGTGAGTGAAACCGGTGAGCTCGTCTTTGTTTCAGGTGCCGGCAAATTCGCCGTCAAGGTCGATGAAGCGCTTGAAAGAGCCATTTTGGAGGCAAAGCAGATTCGCACCGAAACCCAAGAGGAGCGTCAGCAGCAAGCGCCTTCCACGCTGCCGATCTCCCAAATCCAATCCTTGATTCGAGCCGGAGCCAATCCGACCCGCGTGGCGGAGCGATATTCGTTGAGCGAAGCGCTTGTTCGGCGTTTCTCGGCGGCGGTGGAAACCGAAAAGCAATATGCGATCGAACAGTTCCTGGCGGTTCCCGCGCCGAAGGAAAGCCGTGTGCGCACGCTTTCCGAACTGATCGAACGCACGTTCGCCGCAGCCCACGTACGGTTGGAGGATGTGCGGTGGAAGGCCACCAGACGCGGTTTGGAACCGTGGAAGATTACCGCGGAGTTCGATTCCGCAGGTCATGCCGCCCGTGCGGAATGGTCTTGGAACATGCATGACAACGCGGTCAACTGTCTGAACGCAACGGCACGCAAGCTCATCGGCGAACAAGACACGCCGACGGAAGGACACGCCGAGAAGCAGGTCGACCAGAATTTTCTCGCATCATTGAATTTGCCGGGCGATTCCGCACGCTCCGCACGTATCGAACAGACGGTGTCCGCTTGGAATGCTCCGGAACCGGTTGCACCGCAAGCCACGAATATCAAGACCACCGTTGAGACTCAGCCATCGGCGACCGTTCCGCTGCCGAACCGTCCGGAAATCGCGACGACGCAGCACCCCGCCCCTTCAACGACGGAACCTGCCCAAAACTCGCAAAACACGCAATCCGCCGGCGAGCAGCAGTCCGATAAGTCCAAGATGGCATCATCCGATCCTCATAGTCAGAGCACCACCAAATCGAAGCGCCGTGCAGGACGCTCCGCAGTGCCGAGTTGGGATGAAATTCTGTTCGGTGACTGATTAACGTTCCCTAACATCCCACGGCAACATCCGTTCAGACGTTCGGATCATTCGATCAAGCCACGTCAATCAGGCATGGAATATCAGATTCCATGTAGGTCAGCGACCCGTGCACGCTGGGCAGATGCATCGCCTTCTCCGCCTGTGTGCGGGAATCGACAATGGTGGTAGAGCCCGCAGCGGAGACGACCACATCGCCGATCATCGACTTGACGCGTTCATCGACTGGTCCGTAGACGCCTTCCTCGATTGCCTGCCGGCGGGTGCGCACCTGGGCGCGCTCCCCCAGCACGTCACGCCAACGAGCGGCGATGTCCTCCGGATTCTCGCCATCCTCGCCATAAAGCATGACACAGCGTGGTTCGCCGCCGACATTCGCGACGCCCCACATCAGCTGGGGTTCGGACGCTATGTCGATGCAGGCTTCCGGGTCGGCGGTTATCATGCCATGATCCGCCACGATGACGATCAGCGTGTTCTTCGGCACACTTCGACGCAGCAAAGACAACTGGGCGTCGATACGCTCATATGTGCCGATCCACTTGTCGGAGTCCCAGCCGTAATTGTGTCCGATCTTGTCCGCGTCGCGCAGGTACACGTATGTCAGTCCGGGCGTGTTCGCCGCTTTCGCCGCGGTCATGATACGTCGGCGTGGATCGTCATTGGAGATGTAGTCGCTGCCACGTAACGCCGCCTGGGTCAACGCGGAGAACGCGAATTTCGGCAGTCCCGAACTGGTGACGCGAACGTCCTGTTCCGCCAATCGTTCGAATATGGTCGGCTGCTGTTGCAGTTTCAGCGGTGCGGGCGCGTTTTTGAAAGAGATGAGCTGGCAGATTTCGCCATTGTCGGGATTGAGCTGCGTATACCCCGTCATGCCGGTTAATCCGGGGCATGTGCCGGTACCGAACGTGGACATTGCGGCCACGGTGGTGCTGGGCATGCATGTGGCGATTGGCCGCTGGTTAACGCTGTCCGCCATCAGCGACCGTAGATAGGGTGAATGCCCCAATCTCATATTGATGTTCCAATATCCGAGACCGTCCACCAGGACCACGACTGCCGAACGCGCGTCCGGCAGGCCAAGTGCCTCTTGGAGTCGTTTCGGATCGGCATGGATGGCCGTTGGAATCGGATGCCCGATGGCGCTGGAAATGGCGGGAAGTACCGAGGATAGGTGGAGAGCACCGCCGCGGCCGCCCTCATCCGGCAGTTCGTCGCCATATCGTGCCGGACTGGTCATGGCTAGCAGCTGGTCGATTTCGGGCACTTCAACACTCATGGTTCCCATTCAAGCACCGCGGCAGTACCAGCTGGTAATATTGCTAGGTTGATTACCATAACCTTTCCGTGAGGAGAACCACCGCATGGTGTCGCACCGCAAACCGGCAAAACCAGCCTTTGACCCGCGTACGGTCAAGGAGAACATCGTCGAAACGCCGTTGAACGAGGAAATGAGCAAGTCGTTCCTCGAATACGCGTATTCGGTGATTTACGCCCGAGCGCTGCCTGATGCCAGGGACGGTCTCAAGCCGGTGCAACGACGCATCATCTATCAGATGGGTCAGATGAGTCTCAATCCGGACCGGCCGTATATGAAGTCGGCGCGTGTGGTTGGCGAAGTGATGGGCAAGCTCCATCCGCATGGCGATTCCGCGATTTACGAGGCGATGGTACGTTTGGCGCAGCCGTTCGCGATGCGGCTGCCATTGGTGGACGGTCACGGCAATTTCGGTTCTCTCGATGACGGTCCTGCTGCTTCTCGTTATACCGAGGCTCGTATGGCGCCGGCCGCGTTGGGCATGAATGCCGATATCGCCGAAAATACCGTCGATTTCACGCCGAATTACGATAACAAGCTTCAGGAGCCGACTGTGCTGCCTGCCGCGATTCCGAACCTGCTGGTCAATGGTGGTTCCGGCATTGCCGTCGGCATGGCCACGAATATGGCCACGCACAATCTTGGCGAGGTGGTGGCTGCGGCCAAGCATCTTATGCGCCATCCCGACACGACGTTAGAGGAGTTGATGCGCTACGTGCCGGGTCCGGATTGGCCGGGTGGCGGCGTGATTGTGGGCCGCAAAGGCATCCGCGAGGCGTACGAGACGGGTCGTGGCGCGTTGACCACGCGTTCCGTGACGCATATCGAAAACGTGACGGCTCGCAAAAAGGCCATCGTCGTGACGGAACTGCCGTTCATGGTGGGTCCGGAACGTGTGTTGGAACGTATTTCCGAAGGTGTGAAGAACCGTAAGCTGGACGGCATTTCCGGTGCCATCGATCTGACTGACCGGCATAACGGCACGCGCCTCGTCATCGAAATCAAAACCGGGTTCGATCCGAACGCGGTGCTGGCGCAGCTGTTCAAACACACGCCGTTGCAGGACAATTTCACCATCAACAATGTGGCGTTGGTCAATGGCCGTCCGCACACCATGGGATTGAAGGAAATGCTTCAGGTGTGGGTGGACCATCGTCGTGTGGTGATCCGCCGACGCAGTGAATTCCGCAGGAAGAAGGCGCTTGAGCGGCTGCACTTGGTGGAGGGCTTGCTGCTCGCCATGGTGGACATCGATGAAGTCATTCAGGTGATTCGCTCTTCTGATGATGCCGAGGCCGCGAAAACAAAGCTTATCGCCGTATTCGATCTGGATGAGATTCAGGCACAGCACATTCTTGACTTGCGGCTGCGCCGTCTGACCAAGATGAGTCGTATCGAGCTTGAGGCGGAACGCGACGATCTGAAGCGGCGTATCGAAGAGCTTGAACGCATTCTTGCTTCCGATGAGGCGCTTGACGGCGTGGTCATTGACGAAATGGATGACGCCGTGGCCAAATACGGCACTCCCCGGCGCACGGTGCTGCTGGATGAGGATGAGGAAGGCAATTTGACGCCTGTTGTGGCGCATGGCGATGATGGCGTCTCTGCAAACGCGATGGCTGCCGCGCGCGCCGCCGCGACCGTATCCTCCGCAGCAGCCGATGTCGCCGCAGCCGCAAAGGCCGCAAAGAAGGCCGGCGATGAGAATGCCACCGCATCGGCTCTGCAGATTGATGACGAGCCGTGCGCGGTGATGCTGTCCGCCACGGGCCTGATCGCACGCACTTCCGAGGATGCGGTGGAACGTTGGGAGAATCGTTCGGCTTCCGACGGACGCGCCAAGGATGATCAGATCGTTTCGATGTTCCGTACGTCCACACGTTCCTCATACGGCTTGGTTACTTCAGCGGGTCGTCTGGTGCTGGCCCATGTGGTCGAATTGCCGAAGGTTTCCGCGGATGGGCCGCTCAGTGTCACGGGTGGTGTGAAGGCCGAGGAACTGCTGGGCATGACGGAGAACACCGATCCGATCCGCGGCGAACGGGTGATTGCTGCGATTGATATGCCGTCCACGGATGACGGCGGTCAGCTTGTTCCTTTGGCGTTGGGCACCCGCAACGGCGTGGTCAAGCGTTGGAACCGTGAATCTCCGACCACAATGGATTCGTGGAGCGTCATCGATTTGAAGGATGATGACGAAGTGCTTGCCGCTGCCGAAGCCCGTGATGAGGATCGTCTGGTGTTTGTGTCCACCGATTCCTCGTTGTTGACGTTCGAAGCGAAGAATGTGCGTCCGCAGGGCCGTACCGCTGGCGGCATGGCGGGCATTCGTCTGGCTGAGGGATGTTCGGTGGCCGCGTTCGCGGTGGTGCCTGACGGCAAGGTGACATGGAATTACGAAGAAGGCGAGAATGGACTGTTCTCTGCTTCCGGAGCCGTGGTGTTGACGGTTGCCGGCGATTCCGAAGCGTTGCCTGGCACTGAAAACGGTGCCGCGAAGGTCACGCCGTTGGAGATGTATCCGACGAAGGGCCGTGGTACGGGTGGCGTGCGTTCGCAGCGATTCCTCAAGGGGCAGGATACGTTGATTCTCGCGTTCGTGGGCGCGTATCCGTTGCATGCTTCCACGCAAAGTGGCGCTCCTGTGGAATTGCCGAAGCCTGATATGCGACGCGATGGTTCCGGTACGGATCTGTCGGCGCCGATTGCGGTGGTCGGCTGATTCGACGAAATCGATTGGCGGGGCTCTGGACTGGTTCTTCTTCCGGTTCAGGGCCTTCCCGTTTTGCGCACTTGGGCTGCCAGGTTGAATGAGCAGGCTGGGTGAAAGTGCCTCCGGCTTGGTTCAGCCATATAGTTTCATGCCTTGTGGGCTGTCCACGAACCCGGCAGCATGCAGCAAACGTCTGTATTCGTTGCGTTCCTTCAATGATTCACCGTTCATTTCGGCGAAGCTGACGCTGCCCTTGGACTGATGCTGCATTGCATAGGCAAGTTCCGTACATGCCGGCTGCAATATTCGCTCGTCATCGGTGAAGCTGACGATTCTGTGGCTTTTCGGCACGGCGAACAGCACCGGCATGCCGTGGTCGAGCACGATGACCGATTCCGCTCTGCGCGCCGGTTTCATATGGTGTTGTTCGGGCCATGTGATCGCGGAGCCTGTCAGGTTGGCCGGGTCGGTCACGTCGAGCGCCACGCAGGATTGGCTGCGCGCTTCGTCGTCGCCGCGCAAGGCGTCCACTGTGTCACGTCCGGCGAATTGGGCCGCTCCGAATCCTTTGACGAACATGCCTCTGACCAGATTGCCGTGTTCCTCCATGCGTTTGAGTACCGGGTATAGTCCGGAGAATCCGCCTGCGACCTGCTCCTTGTCGATTAGCGGAGCGGCGATCACGCCACATCGGTCGAGCAGCGATTCGATCAATGCGATGTCGTATTCCTCGATGCCGGCTGTTGGTTTGCCGGCGGTATCGTCCGTTTGGTCCGGTATCGCCATTGGACTGGTCCGGGACGAGTCGACCGCGGACCATAATCCACCGAGCGTCGCCGGTGTCGAGACGTGGATCCGTACGCGTCTGCGTGCGGCAGTGCGTGGCGCGCGCACTGAAACCGTGCCTTGAGCCAAGGCCCGAACGGGAGCGAATGAACTGTTCGTCACTTTGCCTTGCCATACCAAGGACCACAAGGCTTCCTCGAACTGGCTTTCGCCCCATGCGGGAAGGATGATTTCCCCTGTTTCAGGATTCACGTTGACTTCCGCATGTTCCTGCCAGATGGCTTTGGCGGCTGTGGAAAGCTGCCGCGCATGGAAGGCTCCCCCATTCGATAATGCGGCAAGTATCGTCTCCGGCACGGTCATGGTTCCGGCACTATAGGCATTGTTCTGCGATTGTTCGCCGGGTTTCGTCAGCAGCCGTGAATCAGCTGGATGGAATGCGATGCCGCCGGCTTCCTTGGCGTTGGAACCATTGATTTTGGAGCCGACCCATACCACGTCTCCGGATGCGAGCAGTTCGTCCAACATACTCGGTTGGTAGTCGCGAACGCGTGCGGGGAAGACCGAGGATTCCCAAACGGAGGCGTTGAGGTATATGCCTTCAAGCTGTTCGATCACACGCATCAGCCCGTCGACGCCTTCATATCGGGCGCCACCCACAGGTCCGACACCTTGTCTGTCCAACAGGAACGCCTGATAGACGGCCGGTTCCACCGGCTTGATGGCTTTGCGTGCCTTGGCAAGCGAAAGCGCGCGGATACGCCGAAACACGTCTTTGTGGAGCCATTGCTGGGGCGTTTGCCGAGGTGACCGTTCCGATGCTGAATCATCGGAACCATTGGCGTCCGCTCCGGCCGCATCATCGACGAAATGGCCTTTCAGCAGTTCGCCTTTGGCATGTAATTCATCCAACATGCGTACGCCTTGGACAGCGTCCAATCCCAGTTCGGCGATCATCTGATCCGCGGTGAATGGGCCATGCGTTTTGGCATATCGCGCCACACGGCCGGCAATGTCGGTCTCGTCCAAATCGTTCCAGAACGTCCGTCCGGCAAGCTCCTTCCCAATCTGCGCGATGACGCCGGCATCCAACAGCGAAGCCATGTCCGTGGCGCCCAGAAGACGTTCCAGCACTTCCGGGTCCATGGACAGCAGTTGCGTACTGCGTTCGGCTTGCGGCACGTCGTATTGGTACATGACCGCGCCCACGTATCCGAACAGCATGTTTTCCGCGAACGGCGACGGCGTTTCCGTGACGGTCTCGCTCAAAGAGATGACGCCGGAGCGTAATCCGGACATCACATGTTTCAGCGCGGGCAGATCGTACACGTCCTGTAGGCATTCGCGTGCGGTTTCCAACAGCAGCGGGAAGTTCTTCCGAGTTCGGGCGGCGTTGAGCAGTTGCGCCGCGCGCAGCCGCTGCTGCCATAAGGGGACGCGTTTGCCGGGGTTGGCGCGTGGCAGGAACAGCGATCGCGCCGCGCATTCTCGGAATCGTGCGGCATACAGCACGCTTTCGCCGACTTGTGTTCCGATGATGCGTTGCAGCTCTTCCGTGTCGAACAGCAGCAGCTCGCGAATCGGCAGGTTGCCGTCGCCGTCCGGGAGGCGGATGATGATGCCGTCGTCGGCCGCGTATACCTGCCCATCGAACCCGTATCGTTGTTTGATACGTGTGGTGATGGCCATGGCCCATGGTTCGTGCACGCGTCTGCCGTATGGCGAGTGGACGATCACACGCCAATCGCCTTCTTCATCCTGGCAGCGTTCGACGACCAGCTCACGGTCGTTGGGAATCGTTCCCGTGGCGGCGCGCTGTTCGGCAAGCAGGTCGGCAAGATTGCCGATGGCGTTGTCATCCAATCCGTCACGACGCAGACGTGCGATTGTTGTCGTGTCGAATCGGCTGGTCTTGTCTCCTGCGATGCCGTCCGAGACTTCCGCGCGTAGTCCTTGCGCCATATCGCGTATGAATCGGCCTTGGGACCGTCCGAATGCCGCGTCCCGCCCGTCGCCTTCGCCATGCCAGAACGGCAGTCGGGCGGTACGCCCTGGAGCAGGAACCACCACCACACGGTCCCGGGTGATTTCCTGGATCTGCCAGGTCGATGTGCCGAGGGTGATGACGTCTCCGACCCGGGATTCGTACACCATTTCCTCGTCCAGCTCCCCCACTTTGCGTGGGCCCGGTCCGGAGCCTTCTTCGGGAAGCACCACGGTGTAGGTTCCTCGGTCGGGTATGGTGCCTCCGCTGGTCACGGCCAGTCGTTGAGCGCCAGGGCGCGCGGAGATGAGACCCGCCTCTTCGTTGTATTGCAGTGGTGGCCGGAAGGCGGAGAAATCCTCGCCGTTGTAGGCACCGGTCATCATGCCCATCACAGCATCGAACATGGTTCTGTCGAGATCTTCGAATGGCGCGGCCTTGCGCACGGTCACGTACCAGTCGTCTGGTTTCAGATCATCCATCGCCGCGGCGGCGACGGTTTGCTGGGCAAGCACGTCCAAGGGGTTGCATGGAATGGTCAGTGTTTCGATGTCTCCGGAGCGCATGCATTCGATGCTTGCGGCCGTGCCGATGATTTGCTCTCGTGTAATCGGGTAGAACAGTGCATGCGAGACTCCCCCGACCTTGTGGTCGGCGCGCCCCACCCGCTGCAATCCCGAGGA
>OLWJ01000725.1_pt1 | contig 12462 bp, 10 predicted proteins | sample 1674291 | NCBI WGS metagenome assembly OLWJ01 (sample SAMEA103958159, study PRJEB25191) | human gut metagenome | biome: human-associated habitat [ENVO:00009003]; feature: intestine environment [ENVO:2100002]; material: feces | place: Germany | collected 2013/2015
TCCTCTCTTGCAATGAATTTCCTACGTTCACGATTCGGGAACAGACTTACACTTTTCCGTGTGTATCAATATGTACGGCAAATATAGCGATCCTTTTCGAAATATACAATAGCGCATCGCGTCGGGAACTGCGACCGCAGAACAAGCGTGAAGCACGACGTAGAAACGAAATCCGGCCAGGACACGATCTCCCCGCTGCTAATCCCCGAACCGGACGGCAGCGGTTCTACGCATCCGCTCTTTCGGACCGCATTCAGTCCGGCCGTTGCCGAAAACAAAAATTTTCAGTACATTTGAGCGACAAAAAAATGCTTTCCATGTCCATTCCCCTCGCCGAACGACTGCGTCCCCGTACGCTCGATGAATATATCGGACAGGCCCACTTGGTCGGGCAGAACGGCGTATTCCGCAAGTTCCTCGAAACGGGCAATGTCCCCTCGTTCATCCTCTGGGGTCCGCCGGGCGTGGGAAAGACTACGCTGGCCAAGATCGTTGCCACGACTCTCAAACGCCCGTTCTACACCCTGTCGGCCGTCACGTCGGGCGTCAAGGAGGTGCGCGAGGTGTTGGAATCGGCCCGCAAGCAGAAATTCTTCGACTCCAAACCGCCGATCCTGTTCATCGACGAAATCCACCGCTTCAACAAGTCGCAGCAGGACTCGCTGCTGGGTGCTGTCGAGCAGGGCGTGGTGACGCTGATCGGAGCTACGACCGAAAATCCCTCGTTCGAGGTGATCTCACCGCTGTTGAGCCGCTGCCAGGTCTATATCCTCCAGCCGATGACCGACGGGGAACTGCAAACCCTTTTAGACCGGGCTCTGGCCACCGATCCGGAGCTCAAAACCCGGGAGATCGAGGTACAGGAAACCGAAGCGCTGTTCCGCTTTTCGGGCGGCGACGCCCGAAAGCTGCTCAACATTCTGGACATCATCACGGGCGCCGCAGACGGCAAAGTAACGATCACCAACCAATACGTCACCGACTGTCTGCAGCAGAACATCGCCCTCTACGACAAGAACGGCGAACAGCACTACGACGTGATCTCGGCCTTTATCAAATCGGTGCGGGGCAGCGATCCCAACGCAGCGATCTACTACCTGGCCCGCATGCTGGCCGGAGGCGAAGAGCCGCGCTTCATCGCCCGCCGGCTGGTGATCCTGGCCTCGGAAGACATCGGCCTGGCCAATCCCAACGCCCTGCTGCTGGCCAACGCCTGTTTCGACACGGTGCACAAGATCGGCATGCCCGAAGCCCGCATCACGCTGGCCGAAACCACGATCTACCTGGCCACCTCGCCCAAGAGCAACTCGGCCTACATGGCCATCAACCAGGCGCTCTCCTTCGTCGAACACGATACGACCAACCGGCCCGTACCCCTGCACCTGCGCAACGCCCCGACCAAGCTGATGGATCAGGCGGGGTACGGCAAAGGCTATAAATACGCCCACGACTACGGCGGATTCGCCGGGCTGGAGTTCATGCCCGAAACGCTCAAAGGCAAGAAATTCTACGAGCCGAACACCCGCAACGCCGCCGAAGCGAAGATCGCCGCATGCATCCGGGAGCTGTGGAAGGACAAATATAAATAACAGCCGGAGACACAACGCCTTCCGGCATTCCTGAAGCCGACTGCCGGACAGCCCCGAAAATACGATCGGACGACATCCCGTATTTCACCCCGGCGAACGGCAGCGACACAAGCGACCAAAATATACCGACAAACGGCAAAAGAGCACAGCGGGCAATCCCTGAATCATAAATCCCGAAACCGGGACGGAATCTATCCCCGGAAACATAAAGACTGCCGACATGTTGAAAACAGGCGCTATATTGAATTTCCTGGTCGCGGCGGGACACCTCGCCTGCCTACCTTGGCTCTATCCCGTACTGTCGATCTATCGCATCGACGGAATCATGGAAACGCTGGCCCTCCGCTACGGGGCCGCCATTCCTTATCTGCTGACCGTCGCCATTGCGTTCATCTTCGCCGTATTCGGCCTCTACGGACTTTCGGGCGCCGGGATCATCCGCCGGCTGCCGCTGCTCGAAACAGGTATTTACACCATTGCCACCCTCTTCCTGCTGCGGGCCGTCGCGGGCGTTGCGGAAATGGCCGTGACGGGCTGCGCTCTTCTTGCGGACAGTACGGCAGCCTTTGCTGCCGCCGTCGTCGGCACGCTCTACCTGCTGGGCGGGCGGCGTAAATTCGGCAGGCAGGAATCCGAATGAAACACAAACTTCGCCGGCAGTTTACCGAAGAATACAGAGAACAACAAAATAGCATGAAACGCATAGGACTCATATCCGACACCCACGGCACGTTCGACCAAACGCTCAAAACATTCCTCAAGGACGTGGACGAAATCTGGCACGCCGGGGACATCGGCTCTCCGGAGGTCGCCGACCAGATCGCGGCGTTCAAACCCCTGCGGGCCGTCTATGGCAATATCGACGGAGGTATCATGCGACGCACCTACCGTGAATTTCTCTCCTTCGAGTGCGAAGGGGTGAGCGTCCTGATGACCCACATCGGCGGCTATCCCCGCCACTACACCCCGCAGGCCGTAGCGCGGATCCAATCGCTGCGCCCGAAAATCTTCATCGCGGGGCACTCCCACATTCTCAAGGTCATCTACGACCCCGTTTACGACCTGCTTCACCTCAACCCCGGCGCTGCCGGCTGCTACGGTTTCCACAAGGTGCGCAGCGCCCTGCGCTTCACCATCGACGGCACCGACATCCGCGACATGGAAATCGGCGAATGGCCTCGTCCCGGCGCTTGATAAAGGGACGAAATCGTTCAATATGCAATATTTTTATTTAACATAATATTATCTGGGATTCCGTCGTTATAAGTCTGTAATTTTAACAGGACAAAACGTACATTTTCGACAAGCGAGGAGAGAGCGACCGCGTTCGCTTTTCCGAACACGGAAAACTAAAAAAGGAATCCAAGATGCAAGCTAAAATCTCAAAAACGCTCGAGGCCATCATCGCCCGTACGGCATTCGAAACCTCGAAACGCGCTATTACCCACTCACTCAAGGATTTTCTCACCCTTGAGATTCTGCGGGAAGAAGGGTCCTTAGCGCATCAGATACTCACCTCCCGCCTCAAGGACTGGGAGATTCACCAAATATGCCTTCGCATCGAAAGCGAGATTCGGTCGGTATCGGCACCCGATTCATCGAGGCAGAATCCCGAAGAATTTTTCCCTTTATACACCAGAGAATTACAACGATTGTTCGCCCCGATGCACCATGTTTCGACGGCACACGCACTGCTGCACATCGTGAGCGACCCGCACACGATCACTTCGCAGGTGCTGGCCATGTACCATTTCGATGCACAGGCGATAGCGACCGAACTGCAAAAGATGACCCTGGAGGCCGATCAAACGACGCCTCCGGATACCAATTTTCGGCCGACACCCGAACTACGGTTCATCGGCCTGCGCGAACCTGTCCGGGACACTCCTCCTGCGGAACCTGCCTTGTTGGACAAATTCGGCACCGACCTTACGTACGAAGCTCGCAGAGGCCGCATCGATCCCGTCGTAGGACGCGAGCGGGAGATGGAACGCATCGTGCAGATCCTCTCGCGCCGCAAGAAGAACAACCCGATCCTGATCGGCGAAGCCGGCGTGGGCAAGAGCGCCATCGTCGAAGGGCTGGCCCTGCGGATGGCAGCGGACGAAGTTCCCGCCACCATCCGCGGCAAACGGCTCTATTCGCTCGACGTATCGTCGCTCCTGGCCGGGACCAAATACAGAGGTGAGTTCGAAGAACGGATGCAGCGACTTCTCGAAGAATTGCGCAGGAAGCAGGACTCGATCCTCTTCATCGACGAAATACACACCATCGCGGGCGCAGGTTCGACCCAGGGAAGCCTCGACACGGCCAACATTCTCAAACCCGCCCTGGCGCGGGGCGAATTGCAGGTCATCGGAGCCACGACGCTGGACGAATATCGCGAAGATATCGAGAGCGATCCCGCGCTGGAACGCCGCTTTCAGAAAATCCTCGTCGAACCCGCTTCGGAAGAGGAAACCCTGCAAATCCTGCACAACATCGCACCCCATTACGAACGGCACCACGGAGTGCGCTACTCGGACGAAGCATTGCGGGCCTGCGTCGCCCTGACCGGGCGCTACATTACCGACCGCAACTTTCCGGACAAGGCGATCGACGTGCTGGACGAAGCCGGGGCACGTATTCACCTGCAGGACAAAGGCAAAACCGAAAAACCGTCCCGAAAAACCGCATCCCGCGAACCGGTCGGCGCCGCAGCAGGAGCCAAAACGCCCAAAAACCGCTCCCGCAAAACGGCGGCAGCGGACACGACGACTGTCGGTGGCGCCGTATGGACTCTTCCGTCCGATCCCGGCCCGCCCGAAATCCGGGCCGAGCATATCGAGCAGGTTATTACCTCCATGACGGGAATCCCAGCCGAACGGCTCTCGGGCAGCGAAAGCGAACGTCTGCGCGGCCTTGCGGACTATCTTTCGGCCCGCGTCATCGGCCAATGCGAAGCCGTCGAAAAGATTTCGCGGTCGATCCAACGCTCCCGGGCGGGACTCAAGGACGAAGGGCGTCCGATCGGCGTCTTCATGTTCGTCGGACCGACGGGCGTGGGCAAAACCCTGCTGGCGAAAGAGCTCTCCAAATGGCTCTTCGACGAGAACAAGGGGCTCATCCGTATCGACATGAGCGAATACAGCGAAAAACACAACGTCGCACGGTTGATCGGCTCCCCGCCGGGATATGTCGGCTACGGCGAAGGCGGACAGCTCACCGAAGCGGTACGCCGCCATCCCTATTCGGTCGTCCTGTTCGACGAAATCGAGAAAGCCCACCCCGAAGTCTTCAACACCCTGTTGCAGATCTTCGACGAGGGACACCTCACCGACGGTTCGGGGCGCAAGGTCGATTTCCGAAATACGGTAATCATTCTCACCTCCAACGTCGGATCGCGGGCCGCGGCAATACGCTCCACGCAGGTCGGGTACAGCACCTGTTCGAAATCGGACACCCAGCAGAAAGCCCCGCAGTCGGAATACCGCCGGGCGCTGGAAGAAACCTTCGCACCGGAGTTCCTGAACCGCATCGACGACATCGTCATCTTCCGCACGCTCGACCTCTCGGACGTGGAGCGGATCATCGACCTGGAACTCAAGGAGCTGCTCTCCCGTACCGACCGACTCGGCTACAAGGTCGAAATCACCGACGAGGCGAAGCGGACCCTTGCCGCCATCGGCTACCAGCGCAAATACGGCGTCCGCGCCCTGCGCCGCACGCTGCTCGAACGCATCGAGGAACCTCTCTCGGGACTGATTATCGACGGCAAACTGCACAGCGGGGAGCGGGTGATCGTGGAACCCGACGGCGAAAAGGAGGTGATTCTCCGGGTCGCCTAACATAAATCCGCACCAGTGGCGGACGGTTTTCGAATCCCGGCCGAAGCAAGTATCGGCCGGGATTTTCACGCCTCACCCACTCCTTCGACGAAGCGGTTTTCCAGAACCGACAACAACCCCGGCCCGACATAACGGAATAACCCCAAACAGACCTCCCGGCAGCAAGGCATTTGCATCGAAATCGGAAACAAACCCCATATATGTCCGTCCCGCATGCTTTCAATATCTGCCTGCAAAATCGGCCCCGACACCCGGTCGAAAGGTCCATACATCAGCCCCCGTCCCCCTTTCGAAACGGATGCGAAAGAGGGATAACCGATTATTTTCGTACCTTTGTCGTCTGATTCAAGAAATATGTACCGTTTTTCAACCTACAAACAACAATACAAAGCCAATCTGAAACTGGCCCTGCCCGTCGTGATGACCCAGTTGGGGCAGATCCTCGTACAGGTCGCCGACAACGTCATGGTCGGCCGTTACGGAGGCGACGACCCCACGCCGCTGGCCGCCACTTCGTTCGGCGGCTCGGTCTTCTTCATCCTCTTCATCGCCGGCGTCGGCATCGCATTGGGCCTCACGCCGCTGATCGGCGAACTCTACGCCCAGGGCGACCGACACAAATCGTCGCAATACCTGCAAAACGGCGTGATGTTCTACACATTGCTGGGATTCCTGGTCTGCGGCCTCCAACTGGCCGTCATCCCTTTGATGTACCACATGGGACAGCCCGTCGAAGTGGTCGATATGGCCATACCGTATTACAAGTTGCTGGCTTACAGCATGCCGTTCATCATGCTTTTCTTTACCTTCAAGCAGTTCCTCGAAGGCGTCGGAAACACCCGGGTCGAAATGGTCGTGGTGATTCTCTGCAACCTGATGAACGTCGGCTTGAACTGGATTTTCATCTACGGCCACCTCGGATTCGAAGAACTGGGTGCCACGGGTGCGGGGCTCGGCACCCTCGGATCGCGCATCGCCATGCCGATCATGATTATCGGCTATTTCTACAAAAAACAGAAATACCGCGCCTATCTTCAGGGATTCTCGCCCCGCAACTATTCGGTCAAAACGATCCGCACATTGCTGCGTATGGGCCTTCCAATCTCCCTGCAGATGTTTCTCGAAGCCTCGGCCTTCGTCGGCACCAGTATCATGATGGGCTGGCTGAGCAAGACGGCCATCAGCGCCAACCAGATCGCCATGACCCTGGGCAACTGCGCCTTCATGATCGTAACTTCGATCGGTGCCGCCACGACCATCCGCATCTCCCACTGCTACGGCGCCCGCAGCTTGAAGGAGCTGACTCTGGCGGCAAAGGCCTCCTACCACCTGGTCATCGCCTGGAACCTCTTCGCCGCCATCACGTTCATCTCGCTCTGTAACGTCATTCCGACTTTCTTCACCACCAACGCCGAAGTGATCGACCTGGCCTCGAAGCTGATCCTGCTGATCGCCGTTTACCAGTTGGCGGACGGCATCCAAAACGTTTCGGTCGGCATCCTGCGGGGTATTCAGGACGTGAAGATCATCATGCCGATCGCCTTCCTCTCGTACATCGTATTCAACCTGCCGGTGGGTTACCTGCTGGGCTTTACATTGGGAATGGGGGCACAGGGGCTGATCCTGGGCTTCACCGTCGGTCTTACGACGGCCGCCGTACTGCTGATCGTCCGCTACCGCCGCGACATCCGGCGCTGGAAGGCCGGCATCCGATAATCCGGGATCTCCGCTTCCCGGCAGCGACGCACGTCCGCCCGACGGGAATATGCCGGAGTCTCAGCCGAATAAATTTGGCATTGCTCCCGGATTTCACTATCTTTACCGAAATTTATGACTCCAATGGATAACACCAAACCATATACGAAAGCGCCCAAGCCAGAAATCGGTCGCGGCTGCACGTTCTACTACGCCCCCGAAGGGGTCGCAGCCAAGCCCTGCGAGGGGTGCTACAAACTGCACGAAACAGCCTGGCTGGAGCAATACCCGCCACACACGCCGACCGATATTTTCGAAGTGCGCTTCAAGAACACCCGGCGCTCCTACTATCAGAACGTCAATAATCTGCCGCTGGAACGGGGCGACATCGTCGCTGTGGAGGCTTCGCCGGGACACGACATCGGCATCGTTTCCCTGACGGGCGACATGGTAGCCCGCCAGATGCGCCGCGTGGGTTTTAACCCCTACAACGGCGAATTCAAGAAGATTTACCGCAAGGCCAAACCCTACGACATCGAACGCTGGCAGGAGGCCATCGCTCTGGAGCACGAAACGATGATCGCCGCACGCCAGATCGCCGCCGAAATGGGACTCAATATGAAGATCGGCGACGTGGAGTACCAGGGCGACAAGATCAAGGCGATCTTCTACTACATCGCCGACGAGCGCGTGGACTTCCGCGAGCTGATCAAGGTCTTCGCCGAGCGGTTTCACATCCGCATCGAAATGAAACAGATCGGCGCCCGGCAGGAAGCGGGACGCATCGGCGGCATCGGAGCCTGCGGCCGCGAGCTGTGTTGCGCATCGTGGATCTCGAACTTCTCGAGCGTGACGACCAACTCGGCCCGTATGCAGGAGATCTCCCTCAACCCCCAGAAACTGGCCGGACAGTGCTCGAAACTCAAGTGCTGCCTCGCCTACGAATACGATACCTACGTGGACGCCCGCAAGGAGTTTCCCCGTCTGCGGGAACCGCTCCAGGCTCTCGACGGCGAATATTACCTGGTCAAAACCGACATCCTGGCCGGTACCATGTCCTTCAGCAGCAGCAAGGATACGATGACCAACGTGGTGACGCTTCCCGTCGCCCGCGTCAAGGAGATCATCGCGCTGAACCGTGCCGGCAAGAAGGTCGATCAGCTGTCGGCGGAGCAACCACAACGGGAGAAGTTCGAAGAACCGACCTACCGCTCGGAGGAAGGCAGCATCACACGCTTCGACGGCAACGGCTCCAAACGCAAGGGCCGCAACCGGCGTCGCGGCGATCGGGCAGAAGAACGCGAAAACCGGAACAACAACGGTGCCCGCAACGAAAGCGCCGCAGAAGCGTCCGCCGTTTCGGAATCCCGCAAGGACGAAAAACAGGAAAATGCAGCCAACCGGAGTGAACGCCGCGAAAAACGCGACCGCCGTGAACGGAATAATCGAAACGGACAAGGCGAAGGCCGCGAATCGCGCGGAGAACGGAATAACGGTCAGGGCGAACCGCACAACCCACGCAACAGCGACCGGAACGGGCCGCGAAACGGACAAAGCACCCAGAAAAACGAACAGCGCACCGAACGCGGGAACACCTCCGGCGAACAGAACGGTGAACGCGGCAACGGTCAGGGCTCTCGCAGCGAACAGCGCGGGGAACGTCGTTCGGAGCGTTCTCGTTCCGAAAACCGTCCGGGACAAAACGGCTCCGAAACCGATCCGACTCCGACACACTCCCAATCTCCGGGCGAAGAGGGACAGAACGGTGCCCGCCGCCGTCCTCGGGGACGCGGAGGACGCAACCGTCGGGAAGGCAACCGTCGGGAAGGCGGAAACGGAGAGACAGCACAACCCGAACCGCCGAAAAAAGAGCAATAACGACTCGTAATGTACCTGCGGAGTATCATAGCGATCGCCGGAATGCTCGTTACGAGCTGCCTTTCGCCGCATCAGACGGTCGTAACCGATACCGGGGGCGGCACGTGGAGCGAAAGTGCCGAAATCGAAATTCCGAACGCGGATACCGTGACCCCGCGCGACCTATACATCGTCGTGCGTTACAACGACTCCTTTCGGGACGACACGCTGCGGCTGACGATACGGACCATTTCGCCCGACTCCCTGGTTTTCGAGGAATCCTACACGCTGGGCCTTCCTCCCCGCAGGCACCCGGCAGCCCTCGCGGAGGAAGCGTCGGTTCCCTATCGTCGGCACGTAATTTTTCCCGACAGCGGCATTTACAGGATGGCTTTCACCCCGGCGATGCCGGTCCGGGGCGTGGAAGCCATCGGCATCAACCAGCAAAAAAGCGAATAAAAACAGATGGGCAAAGACAAACTCAGACGCTTTGCGGAGAACCTCACGTTCGAATGTTTCGTACAACCCGCCTTCGAGGAGGCCTTCCGCCGCGACCATCCGCTCAAAGGACATTGGCACAGCGACTTTTTCCATAACGACCGTCCGATCGTACTCGAACTGGGCTGCGGCAAGGGCGAATACACCGTCGCACTCGCGGAGCGCGACCCCAACCGCAACTTCATCGGTATCGACATCAAGGGTGCCCGCATGTGGCGCGGAGCCAAAACCGCCACGGAACGGCAAATGCGCAACGTCGGTTTTCTGCGTACCCGCATCGAAATGATCGCCTCCTTCTTCGCCGAAGGAGAGGTCGATGAGATCTGGATCACCTTCCCCGATCCGCAGCTCAAATCGCGCCGGGCCAAGAAACGGCTCACCTCACCCCTCTTCCTGGGCCAGTACGCACAGATGCAGGTTCCCGGCGGACGAATCAACCTCAAGACCGACTCGCAACACCTCTACGCCTACACGCAAGCCGTGATCGAACGGTTCGGTCTGCCCTGCGACGTGGCCAACAACGACATCTACGGCTCGGGGTTCGCGGACGAAATACTCTCGGTCAAGACCGCCTACGAACAGATGTTCCTCGAACGGAAGCTGCCGATCACCTACACCCGCTTCTCGCTGGGTGAACGACGCGATTTCCCGCCGTTCGACTGGGAAGGCGACGACACGGACGAGAAGGACAACGAAGAAGCACGGAAAAACCGAAACGCAATGCCATAAATTACAGCGCAGGGTGTCGATCACAACACCCCGCGCTTTTTCTCTCCGGTCCTGCGGACTTCCCGTACATCCGAATCAATCGGGCACATTCGCAATCCGTCCGCTATCCGGCAATACCAGCCATTTCAACATACGGGCCAGCTCCGTGTTGTCCAGTACGCCGTTAATCCGTTCGGAGCCTGTCCCGTACAGATAGACGGGCACCATCGCCGCCGTATGTCCGCCGGTGCTGAAACGGTACTCGATCCCGGCCTCCTCGTGCTCGAAATCGACATCGGCCGAAGGAATCGAAAGACCGCCCGTTTCGTGATCGGCCGTAACGACCACGAGCGTCCCAGGATGCCGGTCGGCGAAATCCATCGCAGCGGCAACCGCCCGGTCGAAATCACGCATCTCCGTCAGGACGCCTTCGGCATCGTTATCGTGAGCCCGCAAATCAATCTGGGATCCTTCGACCATCAGAACAAAGCCCCGATCGCGCTCGCCGGCTTCTCGCAACAGAATCTCCAGCGCCTTGCGGGTCGCCCGCTCCAGATAATCGCCCCGACCCTCCGACATTTTCGGCAGGTGACCGTCGGCAAAGAATCCCATCACAGGTCCCCGGCTCAAGGTATCGAGCTGTGAGGGATCGGTCAGCACCCGGAAACCGCGATCCCGAAGGCGCTCGATGCCCGGTACACCGTCCTCCCGCTCCGACGCTTCGGCATACTTCAATCCGCCGCCGAAGGCCACCGTCAAGTCGCTTCCGGCCAGTTGATCGGAAATTCGCTGATACTGTCGCCGATAAGGTACATGGGCATAGAAAGCGCCGGGCGTAGCGTGTTGCAGAGTACTGGTAACGACGACTCCGGTCGGCATCCCGGCTCGGATCGCATCCGCCATAATCGACTCCGCAGCCGTCGAATCGGGCAGCACACCGAGCATACCGTTGCCGGTCTTATGTCTCGTCGCCAGCGCCGTACCGGCCGCTGCGGAGTCCGTCACCCGGTTGTTGGCTGAATAAGTAGTAATCAATGCGATGTTCTGCGCCCGGTCGAAAGCGGTCGTACCGTATCCCTCCTCGAGCATCAACATCGACACGTGACTCAATCCCATACCGTCCCCGATCAGATAGATCAGGTTCCGAACCGGCAACGTGTCGGCTGCGGGAACGATTTGCGACGGTCGAAGGTTCAGTTTACGGGCGACCTCCCCGCCTCCTATCCCGACGGCATAGGCCGCCGACAACAGGACGAGCATGGTAATTACAATTTTTTTCATAACAAATAATATATATTCTTTTGATGCCACTTTTCAAATTTACGCATTTCCGACACGCCGTTTCGAACTTTCTTTGTATTTTAGCAAAAATTTAACCTGATTATATAGCTCGATTACCGACCTGCTCCGGCTCGAAACCGACCGACATGCTTCGACGAAAAGTCGAAACTCTTCCCGGGAAGAAGGTCAGAACGAAACGACACCCCGCAGGATCGAGGGCTGCCTGCCGAGATCAACAAAAAACGGTCGTGGTACTCGAAATATATAACAGCCTAATTCAATACCAGCCATGGATGTTAAAATCGCTTCGGACTGGAAAGAGATTCTTTCCGAAGAGTTCGAAAAACCCTATTTCGCGCAGCTCACGGAGTTCGTGCGGCAGGAATACGCCTCGCGGCGCATCTTCCCGCGCGGCAGCAACATTTTCCGCGCCTTCGACAAATGCCCGTTCGACAAGCTGAAAGTGGTCGTCATCGGCCAGGACCCCTACCACGGTCCCGGACAGGCCAACGGGCTTTGTTTCTCGGTCGCGGACGGGGTTCCCTTCCCGCCCTCGCTGCAAAACATCTTCAAGGAGGTCTCCGACGACACCGGCACGCCCATACCGCCTACGGGTAACCTCGACCGCTGGGCCGAGCAGGGGGTGCTGCTGCTCAACGCGGTGCTCACGGTCCGCGCCCACGAAGCCGCGTCGCACGCCGGCCGAGGCTGGGAGACCTTCACCGACGCCGTGGTGCGCGCCATCGCCCAGCGCAAAGAGGGCATCGTCTATATGCTCTGGGGCAGCTACGCCCAGAAGAAAGGCGCCATCGCCGACCCGCAGCGCAACCTGATCCTCAAAGCCGTGCACCCTTCGCCGCTGTCGGTCTACCGGGGATTTTTCGGCTGCCGCCACTTTTCGCGCGCCAACGAATACCTGCGCTCGGTCGGCAAAGAGCCGATCGTATGGTAATCCGCCGTCCGAAAGACAAAAATCCCGGCCCTGCATTGCGCAAGGCCGGGATTTT
>OLWJ01000729.1_pt1 | contig 12415 bp, 10 predicted proteins | sample 1674291 | NCBI WGS metagenome assembly OLWJ01 (sample SAMEA103958159, study PRJEB25191) | human gut metagenome | biome: human-associated habitat [ENVO:00009003]; feature: intestine environment [ENVO:2100002]; material: feces | place: Germany | collected 2013/2015
GCCATGGCCTCGGTGTTGTCCGTGTGAAGCATATACACGCTCACGTCCCGTTCCATGAGCTCCAGCGCACGCTCCTTTGTCAGCGGCAGCATATTGGAATCGGTGTAGCCGTAGGCGTTCATGCTCTCAACAGAAATTGCAGGATCGGGGACGCAGCCGTTGTCCGGCGCTGTGACCGGCTCCTGCTCCTGCACGGCGATCTCCTGCACAGGCTGGGCGGCAAGGCTCTCCGTCTCCCTGTCCAGCCCGCGCTCCTTGCAGATTTCCGCGTAATGGCGGTCGATATCCGTAATCAGGGAGGATGAGGTTCGGTTGATGGTCTCCAGCGATGCGCGAAGCTCGGTCAGCTCCCTGTCCTTTGCCCAGGTCGCCAGATACCCGAAGCTGTTTTCGCCTGTCTCAATGCCGTAATAGGCGCAGACAGCGAAGGAGATGCTCTCCGCCTGAATCTCCTCGGCGGCGCGGGAGAGCTTTGCCTTTTCCGGGTACTGTGCGTGCCAAAACTCCTTCACGGTCTGCTCGCCGCCCGTGAAGTTCAGCCCGTCCTCGCCCAGATACAGAAAGCCCTGCTCCGGCAGCTCAATGGGCGCTGCGGCAATAACGGTTGCCGCATGGTTCACCACAACGTGCTCCTGAATGGTCACGGGCAACCCCGGATCGTCATCCGAGCCGCGCAGGTCATACGCATACAAGCCCTCCGGCAGCTTATCCCGGTCGATGCGCCCGTTGGAGAACAGCGCGGGCTTGCCGAACAACTCAATCTCCTGATATTTTTCTCCGATTTCGTCCTTATTGTGGAGCTTGGAGTGGGCGATCTCATGGACGGCGGCGCAGACCGTCTGCACCTCGCTCATGCCTTCGCGGACAGCGATGCGCTGTTTGTCCACGGAGAAGTATCCGTCCATATTCTCCGCCAGCTTCTCAAAGAAGATGGGGACGGGCGCACTGCGGCGCAGAGCCTCCATGAACACCTCGTAATTCTGCACGTCCCCCGTAAGGTTCGCCGCCAGCTCCGGCAGGGGCTTGCCTGCTGTCTGCTGCACGTCGAACACCACCACGGGCTTGTACATGGGGATCTGCACCGTCTTTTCCTCCGTGATAATATCGCCGTTCTCGTCCCGCAGGGGAAGCTTGGTGTCGGGGTCTAACTTCTGCTGCTCGATTTTCTTCTTGAAGGGCGTGGGGGCGATGATCTTAATGCCCTTTTCGCCCTTTTTGACGCTTCTTCCGAACTGATCGCGCCATTTGTTGAAGCCAGCCACATGGGTGGCGTCGGGGCGCTGCATATAGATGAGCATGGTGTTGTTGACGCTGTAGCGGTGAAAGCGGCTCATGGTGGCAAGGTACTGCCTATATCTGTCGCTCTCAAACAGCTCCTTTATGCCCGTCTCTATGCTGTCGGTGATGTCCTTGAGCCGTTCCTTGTTGGTCTGTTTTTCAGCCATTTCGTGCATACCTCCTTTGAATCATGGTAAAAACAGCGGCTCCCGCAGGGGAATGAAACGCCCGTGCGGGAGCCTGCGAGGGTCATTTGGTGAAGTCCAGCTTATAGGAGGAACGCGCGCCGTCGTCCTCCAGCACGATGAATGCGTCGTAGGTCTTGCCGGTTTTCTCGGAGTAGATACCGCTGGCGTAGGCGCGTCCCTGCGTCAGGAGCGAGGAAGTCATCTTCTTTGTCAGGCTGATCTTCTTGGCGGCAAGGAAGCGGTTGTCCCGCCACAGCCCGAACTTGCAGCTCCGTCTCTCGCAGAAATAGCCGTTTTTGCTCTCCGTGACCTCTGCGCCGCAGCGGGGGCATTTGCCCACAACGGGTCTGCCGGAGGGGAACAGTACCTCCGCACCGTCCACAGGCGCAGCGTCCCGAACCAGCGCTGCGACCATATCGCGGATGCCGGCAAGGAACTCGTCTGCGCCCAGCTCGCCGCACTCGATCTCCTTGAGGCGGTGCTCCCATTCGGCGGTGAGCAGCGGGGACTGGAGCTGTTCGGGCAGCACGGTAATGAGGGAAACGCCCGCTTCGGTGGGAACGAGGCGTACAGATTTTTTCGCCTTTCTGCGCTCCGCAAAGCCCGTGGCCACCAGCTTTTCAATGACCGCCGCCCGGGTCGCGGGGGTTCCCAATCCCTTTCTCTCGGCATCTTCCGGCATATCCTCTTTGCCCGCCGTCTCCATGGCCGACAGCAGCGTATCCTCGGTGAAGTGCTTTGGCGGGGTCGTCTTACCCTCTTTGACCTCGCAGGAGGAAACGGGAAGCAACTGTCCCTCGGAAAGCTCCGGGAGGGTGCTGTCCTGCTTGCCCTTTTCCGTGTATGCCCTCCAACCCATATGAAGGATTGTTTTCCCTTTGGCGGCAAAGGCATTTCCGCCGCAGTCCAGCCTTGCCTCGGTCTCCAGATAGACGAAGGGTGCGCTGACCGCCATAAGCACCTGACGGGAAACAAGGCGCAGCAGCTCCCGTTCGCCTGCGAGCAAGGTTTCCAAATCCGTTTCGCCCGCCGCCATCGTGGGAACGACGGCGTGGTGGTCGCTGACCTTTTTGCTGCTGCACACCTGCCCCGAACAGACGGCTGCGGGCGGCTCCGTGCCGCAGACGCCCGCGCAGCACAGCGCCAGCGCGTTTACGCCGCCCTCCATATCGTCGGTGAGATAGCGGCTGTCGGTGCGGGGGTAGGTGCAGAGCTTCTTTTCGTAGAGGCTTTGCAGATAATCCAGCGACTGCTGCGCCGTGTACCCAAGCAAGCGGTTCGCATCCCGCTGGAGCGTGGTCAGGTCGTAGAGCGCCGGGGCTTTCTCCGCCTTTTTTGTCTGCACAACGGAGGTAACAGCGGCGGCTTTGCTGTTGCAGTCTCCGGCAAGCCGCTCCGCCTCTGCCTGCTCCTTCATGCGTTCGCCTGCGGCGGAGAAGCCGTCAAAGTCCAGATGGACGGTGTAGAAGCTCTCCGGCTGAAAAGCGCTTATTTCCGCTTCCCGCTGCACCAGCAGCGCAAGGGTAGGCGATACCACGCGCCCCACGTTCAGGGTGCGGTGGTACATCACGGAGAACAGGCGGGTGGCGTTGATGCCCACCAGCCAGTCCGCCTTGCTGCGGCAGAGGGCGGAGGCGTAGAGGTCGTCGTACTCCGCGCCATCGCGGAGATTGTCAAAGCCATCAAGGATAGCCGCATCCTCCATGGAGGAAATCCAGAGCCGCTTTACGCGCTTGCGGCAGTTGTTGAGATTATACGCCGTGCGGAAAATCAGCTCGCCCTCGCGCCCGGCGTCGCAGGCGTTGACGACCTCGCAAACGTCCTCTCTGTGCATGAGGGTGCGCAGGGTGTTCATCTGCTTCTGCTTGTCCCGCGCCACGGTATACTGCCAGCTTTTCGGCAGGATGGGCAAGTCCTCCCTTCGCCATTTGCCGTACTTTTCATCGTAAGCGTCCGCATCCGAAAGCTCCGCAAGATGCCCGAAGCACCAGGAGACGAGATAGCCGCCGCCCGAAAGAAAGCCGTCCTCGCGCCTGACTGCGCCAAGAACGGCAGCGATGCTCCTTGCCACGGAGGGCTTTTCACACACAACCAATCGGTATTCGTTCATATTCCTTTATTCCTCCTCATCGTTGATATCGAAATCATCCGGCGCGTCCCAGCCCTTTGCCCGCAGGAACTCCTTGCGCAGGGTGTTGTTCCCGCAGTCCTCGATGGCCTTCTCCACACACAGGTCGCAGTTTGCGTAGCTGTATTCGTCGAAATAGTATTTGAAGTCGTAGTAGATGGATTTGACGGGCTTGGGGGTGCGGAGCAGCGCCTCTGCGTCCCCGCAGCCCGCCTCCACTGCTTTTACGATCTTCTGCCGGATGAAGTATTCAAAGGCTTTCTTGCCGCCCCGGTATCCGGGCTTTTGGGAGAGCGTCTGCCGAATGAAAAGCGCCTGCTCGCGCTTCATGATCTGAATAAGCCGCTCGCGGGGAGACAGCTCCATGGGCGATTCTGTGCTGACTGTCTGTGTCATGCTTCGCTTTCTCCTTTCACAACCGTTCTCAACGGGTTGCCGGTAAATGCCAGGGGGACGAACCCGTACAGATTTACGCAGAGCGTTTTCACAATCTGGATGCAGAAGGAATAGATACGCTGCCTGTCGGGGCAGTGCTCCCGGAAGAACGCAAAAATCGAATAGCATGACAATCCTTTGTGATCCTCCATAACCAAATCCGCAACGGATTTCCAGTCCTCGTCCGCAGCCTCCGGGATTGCCGCATTTTCCAGCAGTGCCAGCACCGTGGTAAAATCCTTCTCCTGCTCCACGCTGATTTCCAGAATGAATCCGATAAACGCACTCAACGCCATGCGCGCCCAGCCCCGCTCCTCCATGGTCATAAAGGACAGCATCCTCGGAACGGCGGGAAATATCTCCTGCTCCACGAAACAGGCTTCCCGTCCGGGCTTCAGCTTTTGCAGCGCATCGGCGCTGAGCTTCGGGATATACGGCTCGTCCTCCTCCGCAGCGGCAAAGCCCTCGAATACAGGCGCATCCGCCCTGTGCTTCTTTCCTCTGAGCGTCCGGCAGAACTCGTGAACGATGAAGCAGAGGAAAAGCAGATGGGTCAGGGCGATCAGGCTCATTCCCGCGATATTCAAAATTCTCATTCTTCCGCATCCTCCCCGGCGTCCGTCTCGTCCTCGGCTTCAAACTCGTAGTCCTCATCTTCCTCGTCCTCGCCGTAGTCGTAATCGTCTAGGTCGTCCGCCCCACGGGTGTCGGCCTTTGGCTTGCGGAGCTTGAACCAGTACAGCGCACCGCCTCCGCCCAGCAGGAGCAGGAGGACGACCACAACAAGCCCCGCACCGCCGGACTTCTTTTCGGGCGCGGTCTCCGCAGGCTCGGCGGGCTGGGGCGTAATTTCTGCGGCTTGCTCCTTGCCCGCGCACTCACTCATATTGGTTCTGCACACCTTGCAGCCCGTGTTGATTTTGCCCACGGCGCATTTGTCCGTGCAGGCGCAGGCGGGGACGATGCTCTCGCCGTCCTTGGTCAGCGCCAGCAGGTCGGCCTCGTCCACAAGATTCAGGAAATGGACGTTCTCATTGCCCTTATCGTCCCGGTCGATGATGAGATAAAAGGTATTGCCGCCCTTGGTCGTCACGGTGATGAACTGCTTGCCTGCGCCGAAAGCGGAGCCGATGTCATCCATGAGCGTCAGGTTGCCGTCCGGGGTCAGGGGAGCGGAACCTCCGGCAGCGGTGTAATATTGCAGCAGTATCTCCAGAAGTCCCGCCATATCCGTATCGCTTCCGCTGTTTTCTGTCGGCGCGTTCATGACGTCAAGGTATTTGCCGTATACATAGCCTGTCTGCTCCGGCACGACCACCTTGTACCAGCCGTTGCTTTCCTCCAGCACCTTCACCTCCGCGCCGTTGAGCAGACGCCCGATCACGGTGTAATCCGTGCCGGGGCCGGTGCGCAGGTTCAAATAGGTGCGGACGTTGACCACCTTTCCGGACTGCTCCCGTTTGGCGGGAAGCGTCCAGCTCCGATCCCCGATGGTCACGGTATGGCTCCCATCCGCATTTTCGGTCACAAGCACGGTCAGTGTCTGTCCGTTTGGGGTCTGCTCACCGGTATTCGTATTCTCCGGCTGTGTAGTTGCAGTTGGGGTTTCCATGGTCGGGTCGCCCATTGTCGAATCGACCATATCGCCGCCTGCATAGGCCGTAACGGAAAAGACCGTCATGCAGAGCACGACGGCCAGTGTCACGGCAAAAAATCTCCATTTATTCTTCATCCACAAATTCCTCCGTTTTTCTGTATTCGTCGGGCAGCGCCGCCGTGGGACGCTTTTCCAGCATCTCCATCAGCGCCGCGAGCTGCTCGATGGTCAGCCCGTTCTCGCGGACGATGCCCACAATATCCGTGTTTTCCAGCTTCAGAATCTGCTCGTCCAGGGCTTTGAGCCGTGCGGTCAGCGATGTGAGCTTTTCCGCCAGCTTCTCGCGCTCCTGACGCAGCTTTTCAAGTCGCGGGTTCATAACATCCTCCTTTTTGCGTTGATATGGTTGTTGTTAAGGTAATCTGCCGAACTGGAGAAAATGGCTTCGCCAGTAGCTCGTGTCGATGGAAGCGTAGTGAATGGGGTCGCCGCAGTGGAGCATCCTGTTATTGCCCACATAGATGCCCACATGGGACGCGCCTGCGGTGTCGTAGGTCTTTTCAAAGAATATCAGGTCGCCGGGACGGGCGCTTTCCGGGGAGACATAGGCGCACATGCCCCGCAGCCCCTCCGCGCCCAGCCTGCCGAAGCTCCAATGCAGGCCGCAGTTGTTGTAGACATACGAAACGAAGCCGGAGCAGTCGAAGGAGGTGGCGGGCGAGCTGCCGCCCCAGACGTAGGGGTAGCCCAGATACTTTTCCGCTTCCTTGATGATGGCGGCGAACTGCTCGTCCGCCAGCGCCTCCGGGGGTATCTCGTACTTCTCATACTGGGTGTGGTAGTACCGGTTCACATACGGGGAGCCGGGGAACAGGTCGGGGCGGTTGCCCAGCACGCTCATATACACGGCGTACATGGAGAGCTGATTGTGGGACATGATATGCACCGGCACATGGGAGAGGTTGAAGTTTTCCAGCTCCACATGGCAGATATACCAGGTGTAGGGAACCTCCGCCTCGTACTCGTAGCTTTGCAGATTGCCGTTTTCGTCGGTGTAATAGCCGATATGCGTTTCGGTGCGGTATCTGGTTTCCGTGGCGACGGTTTCCGTTAAGATATACTGCTTTTCAAACAGCGTCTCCAGAATCCCGCCTATTTCGTCAATCGTCCATTCTCCGCCCTTGAGGGCGGTAATCATGGAAATGAGCACATAGGGGTCGTGCTCAATCTCGTCCAGGTCGAAGTGGTACTCGTCGTAATCGTGGGTGCTTTCGTAGCTGTTCAGGTATTCCCGCAGCTCGTCCTCCATGGCGCAGTAGGCGGCTTCCGCCGCCAGCATATCCACATCCTCCAGCGGATAGGTGGAGGCCGCAATGCCGGATATTCCTCCCTGAAACAGCGTGGAGCAGGAGGAAATGCAGGTCATGAGCAGCAGTATCGCGGCGGCGACGCCGCCCGCGATGAGGAAGCCCTTCTTGTGCCGGACAAAAAAGCTGCCGGCCTTTTTGCTCCCCTCGGCGGCGCGCTTTGCCGCCTTCGCGGTGGTCTCGGACGCTTTGACGGTATTCCCCGCGCCGTTCCCCGCTTTTGCGGCGGCGTATTCCTTTTTAATGGCCTGCTTCTGCTGCCAACGGGAATAGGGGTTGGAAGCCCTGCCGTATTCCTGCTCGTACTGTTTGTTCAGCGCCTTGAGATTGGCTTTGTCTGCGGCGGCTTCCGCCTTGTCCGCTTTGCGGTAGGGCTTTTCCGCATGGGAGCGGTGCGCCGATTCCGCAATGCGCCAGGTGCGCTCCGCCGTCTCGGTCAGGGTGTTCGCCGCCTCCGTGCCGGGGTTGTCATCGCCCTCCTCCCGGAGCTTGCGGTGGACTGCGCTGCGGACGGTATCCAGCGGCGCTTTCCTTGCGGCGTGCGCCAGCTTGGAGGGCGGACGCTTTTTGTCCGCCTCCTCAAAGAAAAGGCGCGTCGTGACCTTGCCGCTCTCACTGTCCACAACGCGCTTTTTGACCTTTACGGTTTTCTTGGGGATTTTCGCTTCGGCCTTTTCCAGCTTAACCGCCGCCCTGTCCGCCTTGCGGACGACGCGCTCCAGCTCCGGCAGGGCGCGTTCTTCCTCGGTGAAAATCAGCCTTGGCGAGCGTTTTGCCATATTCATCACCTCCTGATGGGACTGCTGATGGATTAAAAGCGTTATTCAAACAGAATTTCATCCGTTCTCTCCAGAAAATGCTGCTTGCCCGCCGGGGTGATGAGGGTATAGTGTCCCAGCTTGCCACGCTCGGTGTAGAAGTCCCTCACCAGAAACAGACCGGCGCTCTTTTTGACCGCACGGGGAAAGAGCTTGCGGTTCTTGTCCCGGAACAGATACTTCTTTTCCTCCAGATACCGGGTAAACTGCTTTTCGGGAACGCCCAGCTCCTTGGCGGTGGTGCGGATGTTGGTGCAGTCCGCAGGGTCAACAAAGGCGTCGTAATACTCCGCCTTGGGGAGGGCAAGCCGGAGACGGCGGGTCAGCTCCCGGTTTCGGGCGTTTTCGCTGCGCAGACGGTTCAGGTACTCCGGCACGGCCTCGGGGTGCGCCTCCAGCGCATCCAACAGGCTGTCCGTCATATACGCGCCGTGCTTGCGGATGGAGGGAATGACCTCATGGGTGATCCAGCGCTTGAAGGCTCTCGCTTCCGGCTTTTTGGAGCAAAGGATCAAATGATAGAGTCCGGCTTCACTTACTGCATTTATTTCAATCGTCTTATCGGCGTTCTGGGGGTGGGGTACTTCAAGTAACCCACCTTCATCCGAGTCCAATCTGGACATTGCGCGCGTAACCTGGTTCAATCCGAGAGCTTTGCACACATCAACCGCAACAAACCAAGGAGCTCCGTCTTTCAGCACGGAACGTACCCGACCAAAATCTGCGCTTTCAAAAATCATAAGGTGGTTATCCATATTCTTTTCTCCTTCCTTACTCTGTAATTACGTCCTTTGCTTCCTCCCCGGTTTGTTCGGAGAGGTCGGACAATTTTGTCGTGATGATTTTGTACAGTTCCGTATCCTTGGGGAAGCGGTCTACGAAGGGCAGGATTACGCTGCCGTAGAACAAAAGCCCCTCGCCCTCGGCGGATTGGGTCACATACGAGAGCTGATGGGGCGAGATGTTGAGCTGCTTCGCCAGAATCTGCCGGTCGCCGGAAGCCTGGTTGAGCATATACACATAATCGGAGTTTTCAAAGATGTTCTCCACCTCACGGCTGGATAGCAGGTCTTTGACGTTCTGGGTGATGCCCGTGGGAACGCCGCCCCACTTGCGGAAGCGCTTCCATATTTCCACCGTATACGCGGCGGTCTGCTCCTCCTTCAGAAGAAGGTGCATTTCGTCGATATAGTAGCGGGTGGACTTGCGCTGCTCCCGGTTGACGGTGACGCGGTTCCACACCGCGTCCTGCACCACCAGCATCCCGATCTTTTTGAGCTGCTTGCCCAGCTCCTTGATATCGAAGCTGACCACGCGGTTTTCGATATTCACGTTGCTGCGGTGGTTGAACACGTTGAGGGAGCCGGTGACGTAGATTTCCAGCGCCGTGGCGATATATTGCGCTTCCTTTTCATCCTGCCTGCGAAGCTCGTTGTACAAGTCCTCCAGAATCGGCATCTTTTCCGGGCGTGGGTCGCTCAGGTATTCGCGGTAGACAGAGCGCACACAGCGGTCGATGATGGTCTTTTCCACCGGCATGAGGCCGTCCTTGCCGCCCACGATCAGCTCGCACAGGGACAGGATGAAGTCGGATTTCAGGCTCAGCGGGTTTTCATCGTCGCTGTAATTCAGGTTCAAATCCATGGGGTTCAGGTAGTCGGTGGAGGTGGGCGAGATCTTCACCACCTGCCCGTGCAGGTGTTCCACCAGCGGGCCGTACTCCGCCTCCGGGTCGCAGATGATGATATCGTCATTGGTGACGAGGAACACGTTGGCGATCTCACGCTTGGCGGAGAAGGACTTGCCGCTGCCGGGCGTGCCGAGGATCAGCCCATTTGGGTTTTTCAGCAGCTTGCGGTCTACCATGATGAGGTTATTGGAAAGGGCGTTCAGCCCGCAGTAGAGGGCTTCCTTGCCGTCCTGAAACAGCTCCTGGGTGGTAAACGGCACGAAAATTGCCACGCTGGAGGTGGTCAGCCCCCGCTGAATCTCGATCTGGTTATACCCCAGCGGAAGCGCGGACATGAAGCCCTCCTCCTGCTGAAAGTCCAGCCGCGTGAGCTGGCAGTTGTACTTCTGGGCGATGGAGCCCGCCTGAAAGACGTTGTTGCCGAGGCGCTGCCTGTTGTCCGCCACGTTCACCACAAGGAAGGTCAAAAGGAACATACGCTCGTTGCGGCTTTGCAGCTCCTGCAAGAGCTTTTTCGCCTCCGTGCCGTAGGTGGCAAGGTCGGAGGGAATAATATCCATATCATAGCCGGAGCGCACCGCCTTTTTCTGCTCCTCAATGGTCATCTTCTGCAAGTCGGTGATCTTGCGCTTAATGGTCTTGATGGCCTTCACCTGATCCACGGACTGGACGTGCATACTGACGATAAGGGAGCTTTCCATATCCAGGAAGTCCGCCAGCATTCGGTCGTTGAGTTCGGGGGCTAAAATCTGCAAGAAGGATACGCAGCCGGTCTTGCTGCCCACGCCGAAGCTGCTGCCGGTCTTGAACTCGAAGGCACTGGGCGCGATGAAGTCCTTCACCGACAGCCCGGAGGGAGCCAGCCAGTCCCACGAAAAGCGGAAGGGCTGCGGCTCGTCCATGTGGAGCATCCCGTGCAGCAGGCGCAGGCGCTCCATCCCGTTCAGGCTCTCCGCTGTCACGCCCAGACGGCGGAAGTTGTTGAGGATATCCGTCTCGATGCGCTCCAATCGGGGCTTTGCCGCCTTCAGGCTGTCCGCCTCCACGCCGAAGGTCAGGTATTTGGTCTTAATAAGCCCGTTGTTGCCGCGGGCAAGCTGGCTTTGCAGCATCCCGGTGTATTCGGTGCGGAGCTTGTCGAAGCAGTCGCCCTGCAAGGGGATGGCGATGCGCCGGGCGTAGGTGTCCCGCGTGGCGGAGAGGTTGATAAAGGAGAGCTGGAAACGGATGGAGGAATCAAAATAGTTGAGGAAATCGCACCAGCCGTCGAAAATGGCGGTCTTGTCCTCGTTCTGGTTGAGCTGGTAGTTGATATCCTGAAACTGCACGGTTTTCGTGTAGTAATTGTCCGTCACGCGGCACACGCCGTCGGGGTACATCCGCTGAAAGGGGATGCTGTCCTGGGCGGACTTCTTTCGCTTATCCTGACGCCGGGCTCTTGCAATCGCCGCGTCGATCTGCTTTCGCTCGGCTCGTGTGAGCTTTCTTGCGGGGGTTTTGTTTGTGGACAATCGCGTAGACCTCCTTATCCAAAATATCCTGCCGGTTCAGCAGGTCGTAGAAATTGTTCGTCCTGTACGGGCGCTGTTTGGGGCGCAGGAAGCATACCTGCACGATGTTGCGGATGAGCTTCTCCGGCGGCTGACCGTTCTTTTCGTACATGGCCAGCAGGAAGAAGGGCAGCATGACCAGCATCATGCAAAGAGCCGCCGCGCTGCTGCCGATATGCCCCTTGAGCAGAAAGAAAAGCGGTACGCCGATGAGCGCGCCGCCGCCGAAGCACAGAATCTGCCGTTTTGTTAAATTGAACATGACCTTGGTTTTCACCGCGTTCAAGTCCTTGGGTACGGGAACGTATGCCAATTTTCATCACCTCCGTCAGTGGGCGTGGAACAGGCTCCTGGCAAGGGAGCTCGTCTTAAACAGCGTGAAGCACAGCAGCACCGTATACCCCATGCACGTCCATATGGCCGCCGAGACGCTGCTCTCCACCACGATGTTCTGGATCAGCACCGCGTAAATCGCCACGCAGACGATGATGAGGAAGCCCTGAAACCCCAGCGCCAGCAGGCTTCTGAGGTAATTCTGGCCCATCTGCCCCCATTCCCGGTTGGCCATGGTCGCCATGGGGACGGGCGCGATGGAGGTCACGCAGTAGATTTCGATCATCCTGCCGTAGCAGATGATGAAAATGCAGATGGTCAGCGCCCACATGGAAAGATGCACGACCACGGACTCCAGCCACAGTCCCAGCAGCGACCAGACCTCCATTTCCATGAGTCTTGCTTCAAATTCCGCAATGTGATCTGCCAGTGTCAGGGAGGTATCCGATATGATAATGCCCGACGCGCTGTTGACGACGCTCTGAGCCGCCTCGAACACGCCCATGACGATGTTCCATGTGTTGGTGACGATGAGCACGGCGCAGGCGGTCTTGAATATCCATTTGAAGAACATCCAGGTGTCCACGTCGTGCATGTTGTTCTTTTCCGTAATGAGCTGAATCAGCTCCAGCGTCATGACAAAGGCCAGGATCACGCCCGCGATGGGCAAAATCACATTGTCCGACAGCGTTCGGATCATGCCGTAGACGCCGCTGTTCCAGCCCTGGGGCGTTGCGCCCACCTGTCCGGCGATGCCCGCCACGCGGCTGTTCACGTTGTCAAACAGTCCGTTCACGTTGTCCATGATGCCGCTGATCAGCAGCTCCTTCAGCCATTCGGTGAATTTCTGCCATATCAAATCCAATGGGCTTTACCCTCCTTTCCCGCAGCGCCCGCCCAGAGGGGCGGACGCCGCGAAGGATTCGTGCGGGCGATTAACCGAACAGGCCGGAGAGCAGGGGAACGAGAATGACGCCGATGAGCGCCACGCCGCCGCCCGCCATGAGCTGCTTCATGCCCTGACTTTTTGC
>OLWJ01000731.1_pt1 | contig 12409 bp, 9 predicted proteins | sample 1674291 | NCBI WGS metagenome assembly OLWJ01 (sample SAMEA103958159, study PRJEB25191) | human gut metagenome | biome: human-associated habitat [ENVO:00009003]; feature: intestine environment [ENVO:2100002]; material: feces | place: Germany | collected 2013/2015
AAGCCCTGAACACCAGCATTCTGGAAGAAGAGCTGAAAAAGCCCGTCCTGACCCGCGAATGGATGCGGTTCTGGTTTGAAAAATTCCGCAAGGGTGACATGAGAGACATGGAGCACCAGCGACAGATCATTGATACCTTTGTCAACTCGGTCTACGTCTTTGACGACCGGGTCGTGCTCAATTTCAACTTCACGGATGATTCCAAAACCATCTCCCGTGAAGAGGTGTTGGGTTCGAGTGCTGTGGAGAATGCTCCACCACATCCCCAGACCATTCGGTCTGGGGATTTTTTTGTGGTGGACGGTACAGGACTCGAACAGCACGGCCGAGCGCAGCGAAGGTAACCAAAACCCCGGCGGGCACTGGACATCCTCTGCCGGGTGGTTTATACTGGGAGCAGCAAAAAAACAGAGGAACAGGGGAGTGCGGAATGGTGCAGGAAAACGGGATGATGCTGGAGGTTCTGCCGCTGGAAGCAGGCGGTGCGCGGCTGGTGCGGGTGTACGGCCAGGACCCCTGCGTCGTACTGCCGGGCAGCGTTCCGGCCCCGGCGGGAGGCAGCTGGCCCATCACCGAGTTGGGGGACTACTGCTTCTCCGAAAAGCCCCGCAGTCTGCCGGCATCGGATGCCGTCTGCCGCTATCAGGTGGATGATACCGGTGCAGTCCGGCTGACCCGGGCCTTCGGGCAGGCGGTGGGCGGCAGTGCCCGCCGGTACGATTTTGACTTTGACGCCCCGGCGGCGGACCCCGACGACCTGCACCCCGTGTGCGGCAGCTTTGTGGAAGAGGTGACCCTGCCGGACCGCCTGCAGGTCATTGGCAGCTGTGCCTTTTACAACTGCCGGAAGCTGCGCCTGCTTACGGTGGGAGCCGAGGGCCTGACGCTGGGCAGTGATGTGTTCCTGAACTGCTTTGCACTGGAGACCATCCGGGTGCAGGCAGAGGCGGACGCGGCCACCGGCCTGTTTGCGCTGGTCAACAACATCACCGAGGCGGTGCAGGCGGAGTTCCGGCCCGCTGGTGCGGCGGCCCCGTTGGCGGCCCTGTGGTACCCCGCCTACTGGGAGGATATTGAGGAAACGCCCGCCCACATCCTGCTGCACACCTTTTCCGGGCAGGGATATCATTACCGGCAGTGTTTTTTGAACAATAAATTCCTCCCGGCAGAATACGACGCCATTTTCCCGCAGGGGCACGACGCCGACGATGCCAACATCATGGCCATGCTCTGCTTCGACCGTCTGCGCTGGCCATGGCAGCTGAGTGAAACGGCGGCCGGGCATTACCGGGCCTTTCTTTCCGCCAACACCGGTCGGGTGCTCGCCCGTCTTTTAAAGGCGCAGGACACCGACAGCATCCGCGCTCTGCTGGCACTGGACGTGCTGGACAAAGCTGCCTTTGCCGAGGGGGCCGCCCTTGCCGCAAAGGCGGAAAATGCCGCTGCCGCTGCCCTGCTAGCCGACGCGGAGCACAAAAAGTTCGCCGCGGAAAAACCGAAGCGGCGGTATGATTTTGATTTTTAAGGGGGTGAATCCGGTTGCCAAAGGAAAAATTTGTGGACCCGCGCAAGGAATTCCGCTCCCAGCGGCCGGAGACCCATGAGGAGTGGCAGGCCCGCATGGGCGGCGAGGTGCTGGCCGTGGTGCGCAGCGGGCTGTATCTGGACTTCCGCTTTTTGGATATGGCCCTCTCGGCCCTCACGCCTGCCCCGGATGAGCGCTGCCGGGTGCTGGCCACCGACGGTCAGATGCTGTACTACCAGCCCGCCCGGCTGCTGCAGCTTTACCAGCAGAACCCGAAGTATCTCAACCGGTTGTATTTGCATGTGGTATTCCACTGTGTATTTCGCCATCTGTGGCTCAAAGGCCGCAGGGAGCCGCAGCTGTGGAGCCTGGCCTGTGACATCGCGGTGGAAAACGTGATCGACAGTCTGAACCGCGCCAGTGTCAAGCGGCCCCTGACCTATGTGCGGCAGAATGCGTATCAGCAGATCACCGCCGAAGAAAAGGTAGTGGCGGCGGCCCCGGCGTACCGGTGGCTCACCCGCCAGACGCCCGGCGTGCTGCGCCAGCTGGAACGGGAATTCGTGGCCGATGACCACCGCCTGTGGCCGAAGGATGCCCCGGAACAGCCCCAGCAGATGCCCACCCCGCTGCCCCAAAAGACCTGGCAGAAGATCGGGGAACGGATGCAGACCGAGCTGGACCTGCGGGACAAAGAAGCCGGGGAAGGGGCCGACGCCCTGAAACAGCAGGTGAAGGCCGCCAACCGCAGCCGCCGCAGCTACAAGGATTTTCTGCGCCGGTTCTGTGTCATGCGGGAGGAAGTCAAGCTGGACCCGGACGAGTTCGACCTGAACTTCTACACCTACGGCCTGTCGGTGTACGGCAACCTGCCCCTCATCGAGCCGCTGGAAACGCGGGAAAGCAAAAAGATCGAGGAACTGGCCCTGGTCATCGACACCAGCTATTCCACCTCCGGTGCGCTGGTGCGGGCCTTTCTGGCCGAGACCTACACCCTGCTGAAGGGGCAGGAGAACTTTTTCCACCGCATGAACCTGCACCTGATCCAGGCTGACAATGCCATCCGGCAGGACCTGCTCATCCGAAACGAGGACGAGCTGATCCACGCCATGAACCACTTTGAGCTGCGGGGCGGCGGCGGCACCGACTTCCGGCCCGCCTTTGCCTATGTGGACCGGCTCTGCGCCGAGAAAAAGTTCTCGAACCTGCGGGGACTGCTCTACTTTACCGACGGCATGGGCACCTACCCGGCAAAGCGCCCGGCCTACGACACGGCCTTCCTGTTTTTAGGAGAGCGGTTCGACGACGCCAATGTGCCGCCCTGGGCTATGAAAGTGGTGCTGGACGAAGAAGAATTTACCGGTGCGGCGGCCCGCCCGGCCAGCGCTCTTGCCGACGCGCTGGCCGAAGAGGACGACCTGTACCGTGACCTGAACAACTCCTGAAACGAGGGGGAAGCTGTTATGAACATCAAACGCGCCAAAGAAGAGATCGAGCATACCGTAAAAGCCTACCTTGCCAAGGATGCCCTGGGCGAATACGCCATTCCGGCCATCCGGCAGCGGCCTATCCTGCTGATGGGCCCTCCGGGCATCGGTAAGACCCAGGTGATGGAGCAGGTGGCCCGGGAGTGCGGGGTGGCACTGGTGGCCTATACCATCACCCACCACACCCGCCAGAGCGCCGTGGGTCTGCCCTTCATCCGGCAGCGCCACTACGGCGACAAGGACGTTTCGGTGACCGAGTACACCATGAGCGAGATCATCGCCAGCATCTACGCCAAAATGGAGGCCACCGGCCTTTCGGAGGGCATCCTGTTCATCGACGAGATCAACTGCGTGTCCGAAACGCTGGCCCCCACCATGCTGCAATTTTTGCAGTGCAAGACCTTTGGCAATCAGGCCGTGCCTGCGGGCTGGGTCATCGTGGCGGCAGGCAACCCGCCGGAGTACAACAAATCCGTCCGGGACTTTGACATCGTCACCCTCGACCGTGTGCGCCGCATGGACATTGAGCCCGACCTGCCGGTGTGGAAGGACTACGCCCGGGCAGCTCACATCCACAGCGCCATCCTGAGCTATCTGGAATTGCACCCTCAGAACTTCTACCAGATCAACGCCGACGTGGACGGCACCCAGTTCGTCACCGCCCGCGGCTGGGAGGACCTGTCTAATCTGCTGGACACCTACGAGCAGTTGGGCCTGCAGGCCGATGAGGATCTCATCAGGGAATACATCCAGCACCCGAAGATCGCTGAGGACTTCTCGGCCTATCTGGACCTTTACTATAAGTACCGCGATGACTACGGCGTGGAGGAGATCCTGGCCGGGCAGGCAAAGCCCGCCGTGTTCGCCCGGCTGCTGCAGGCCCCGTTTGACGAGCGACTGTCGCTGGTCAGCCTGCTTCTGGCGGGCCTGAACACCCGGTTTGCTGCGTCCCGGCAGGCAGATGCGGTGGCCGATGCCTGCTACGCCTTCCTGCGGGAGACGAAAAAGGCCCTTGCCACCCTGCCGGACGATCTGCCGGACGGCTCTGCAGAGCTGTTCAGCCAGCAGATCGCAGACTACGATGCCGAGACCCAGCATCAGCGGGACGCGGGCCTGCTGAGCCACGACGCCCTGACCACTCGCCTGCAGGTGCAGGCCGTGCTGCGCCGGTGGGAAGGCGAACTGCGCCGCGCCAACGCCGCCGGGACCCAGGAGGCCTTTGAGCTGCTGCGTGGGCAGTTCCAGACGCTGGCCGATGACCGCGAAAAAGCTCAGCAGACCGCCAGCGCGGCACTGGAAGCAGCCTTTGACTTTATGGAGCAGGCCTTTGCCGAGAGCCAGGAAATGGTGGTGTTCGTCACCGAGCTCACCGTGAACCCGGTGTCCCATGCTTTCCTCACCGAGAACGGCTGCGAGCGCTATTTCCAGTACAACAAGGATCTGCTGCTGGACCACCGCAAAGCTGCCCTGCAGCAGGAGCTGGCCGCTGAGCAGCGCCGCCACGGGGGCGTGTGAGCCATGTGGGAAAATGTCCGGTTCAGCATGAACAGCACCATGCCGTTGTTTTTCGTCATGCTGCTGGGCTATGTGCTGTACCAGAAAAAGTTCCTCAGCGATGCATTCGTGGCCGGGGCCAACAAGTTTGTGTTCTATGTGGCGCTGCCGGTGCAGCTGTTCCGGGACCTGGCCGCTACCGATGTGCGCGCGGCCTTTGACGGGGCCTATGTGCTGTTCTGCTTCGTGGTCACACTGGTCAGCATCCTGGGCATCTGGGCGCTGGCGAAGCTGTTTTTGCCGGACAAGCGCCTTGTGGGCGAGTTCGTGCAGGTGTGCTACCGCTCGTCGGCAGCCATTCTGGGAACAGCCTTTCTGCAGAGCATCTACGGCACGGCGGAGATGTCCAGTATGATGATCCTGGGCAGCGTGCCGCTGTACAACGTGATGGCGGTGGTCATCCTGATGCTGGAAGGCCCGGAGGCGGCCCAGGCAGGCAGCATGACAGCAAAGCTGAAAAAGAGCGTGAAAGGCATCCTGACCAATCCCACATTGCTGGGCATTGCCGCCGGGTTTGCCTGGAGCCTGCTGGGCCTGCCCATGCCCACCATGGCCGGCAAAACCCTCTCCAGCATTGCCAGCCTGACAAGCCCGCTGGCGCTGCTGGCCATCGGAGCCGGGTTCAAGGGCCGCAAGGCGCTGGGCTACCTGCGCCCCACGGCCGTGGCAACTGCCGTCAAGTTGATGGCCCTGCCGGCGCTGTTCCTGCCGGCGGCGGTGCATCTGGGCTTTACGGACGAAAAACTGGTGGCCCTGCTGGTGATGCTGGGCAGCATTGCCACGCCAAGCTGCTATGTTATGGCAAAGCAGATGGGCCACGAGGGCGTGCTTACCGGCAGTGTGTGCGTCACCACCACCCTGTTCAGCGCATTCAGCCTGACTTTCTGGCTGTTTTTGCTGCGGAGCATGGGCTGCATCGCCTGAACGAAACCTGAAAAAGCTGAGCACCTGCCAGACGACGGATGCTCAGCTTTTTGTTTTTGCGGTATTTTGAGGTCGGCTCAGTCCAGCCACAGCTTCCCTTCGCAGGCCAGCACCTGGTCCAGGATCATGCGAGACACCCGTGCTCCGTACACGATGGCGGGGTGGTCGTTGTACTCAATGATGTCGTGGAAGTCCTTGTTCATCAGCACGATGACATACTCCCCATAGGGCGTGTGCACGATGCCGCCGTCGTTGCGGCAGGCGTTCATGCTGCCGCTTTTGCTGGCCACCCAGAGCAGCTCCGGGGCCCCGGTCTCCTCGCAGTCCAGATAATACTGCGGGAAGTCCTTGGTCAGCATGGTGTTGTAGTGCTGCTGACGCAGGATGGCCAGCATCTCGACGCTGGCGGCTTTGCTCACCAGGGTGCCCCGAGCCATCTGGGCCAGCAGGGAAGCGTAGTCCCGGGGCGTGGTGGTGCCCAGCTGCCGGTACCGGTCAAAGTGCAGGGCGTTGTGCAGTACTGTGTGGGCAAAACCCAGCTCCCGGATGCAGGCGTTGATGGTGTCCAGCCCCAGGTAGTCGATGAGCATGTTCGTGGCGATGTTGTCTGAGCAGATGATCATCATGGTGGCAGTGTCCTTCACCTTGAGGCGGGCCCCCACGCCCAGGGCACGCAGCATGCCGCTGCCGTCCACGAACTGGCTGGCCTCGTATTCGATCTCGGCGGAAAGATCTGCCATGCCGCGCTCGGCCTGCAGGTAGAGCGCCGCCAGCAGAAAGGCCTTGATGACCGAGGCCGTCTCAAATTCCTCGTCAGCCCCGCGCTCCACGGTGTGGCCCTGCAGGTCGTCCACAAAAACGCTCATCCTGCCCTGATAGGAATACAGTTCGGCGTCGATGCGCTTTTCCAGTGTCATGTTCTTGTCCATTGCGGTACGCTCCCGTCTGTTTTACAGGTTGTGCTCAAAGAAATCCCGGGCATTGCGCCAGAAGATGCGCTCCACCTCGTCCTCGGTAAAGCCGGCCCTGCGCAGGGCGTCGGCCAGCAGCGGCATGTCCGCCGCTGTTTCCAGCTGGTGGTGGCCGTCGATGCCGTCAAAGTCGCTGCCCAGGGCCAGCACCCCGATGCCGCCCACCTGCTTGTAGTGGGCCGCGTGCTCTGCGATGCGCTCCACCGTGCTGCGGCAGGCTTCCGGGTGAGCGGGGTCGGTGTCCAGGAAAGCAGCATAGTAGTTCAGCCCCGCGATGCCGCCTTTTTCGGCCAGGGCGCGGATCATCGCGTCCGTCAGGTTGCGGGTGTGGGGGCACAGGGCGCGGCAATTGGAGTGGCTGGCCGCAAAGGGGCGGGTGCCGTGTTCCACGATGTCCCAGAAGCCCCGGTCAGAAAGATGGCTCACGTCCACGATCATGTGCAGGCGCTCCATCTCGGCCAGAAAGGCAAAGCCCGTTTCGGTCAGGCCGCGCTGGGTCTGAGCCGCCAGCGGCCCGCCGGGGTTTGCCTGCGGGGCGGCCAGCTCGTTGTCGTGGTTCCAGGTCAGGGTCATCATGCGCACGCCCAGCTCATACATCCGGCGCAGCACGCCCAGGCTGCCCTTGCAGCAGCCGCCCTCCTCCACGGTGAGCAGGCCGCTGATCTTTCCGGCTTCGGCGTTTTTGCGGATGTCGGCCGCCGTGTACACCGGGGCAATGCGGTCCGGGTATTTTGCCATGATCCGCTTGAACACGTCGATCTCTTCCAGCGCCGTCACCAGCGGGTCGGCACCGGGGGTGGGGTCGGCCAGGTTCACAAACGCGGCCAGACATTGCAGCATGTAGTCTCCGGCCTGCAATTTTTCTAGGTCGATGTGCAGATCATTGTGGACAAAGCTCGCGGGGGTGCCATTCTTTTCGGCACGGCGCAGCTCGCTGAGGGTATCACAGTGCAGATCCCAAACCTTCATAATGCTTTCTCCTTATGCTTCTTCGCCCAGCAGCTGCAGCAGCTCCTCAGGCTTCATGGACAGGATCGCGCCGTCGGCCGAGCCGGTGACGGTGTCCGCCAGCGACTGCTTGGCCTGCTGCAGCTCCACGATCTTTTCTTCAATGGTGTCCTGTGCAATGAGCTTATACACCTGCACAGGGTTCTTCTGACCGATGCGGTAGGCGCGGTCGGTGGCCTGATTCTGGGCCGCCACGTTCCACCACGGGTCGTAGTGGATGACGATGTCGGCCGCCGTCAGGTTCAGGCCGGTGCCGCCGGCCCGCAGCGAGATCAGGAATACGCTGGCTTCCCCGGCATTGAAGCGGCGCACCAGCTCGGCACGCACCGGCTTGGGGGTGGAGCCCTGCAGGGTGAAGTGGCTCACCCCGGCCTCGTCCAGCCGCTGGGCCAGCAGGTCCAGCATGGAGGTGAACTGACTGAACAGCAGGATGCGGTGGCCGCCCTCCACGGCGGCGGTGACCAGCTCCATGCAGGCGTCCAGCTTGGCGCTGCCGCCGGACCAGTTGTCAGCCACAAGGCGGGGGTCGCAGCAGATCTGCCGCAGCCGCATGAGCACCGCAAACACCGCCATTTTGTCCTCGGGCTTGGCGGCGCGCAGCTTCTCGCGGGCGTCCACCACGGCGGCAAGGTACAGCTTGCGCTGTTCGGTGTCCAGCTCGATGCGGTGGACATTTTCGGTCTTGGGCGGCAGCTCCCGCAGCACATCCGCCTTCATGCGGCGCAGGATGAACGGCCCGGTGAGCTGATTCAGCCGCCGCACGGCGTTGGCATCTTCCTCCTGCACGATGGGCTTTTCAAACCGGGCACAGAAGTTCTTGTACGGCGGCAGATAGCCCGGCATGAGGAAGGAGAAGATGCTCCACAGCTCGCCCAGCCGGTTCTCCACCGGGGTGCCGGTCAGGGCAAAGCGTACCTGACTGCGGACCTGGCACACGGCCTTGTATTTCTGGGTGGTATGGTTCTTGATGGCCTGCGCTTCGTCCAGGATGCAGGCATAGAAGGGCTGTTCGGCGTAGCGGTCCTCATCGCGGCGCAGCAGGTCGTAGCTGGTCACCACAAGATCGGCCTCTGCCCACCGGCGGGCCAGCACAGCGCGGTGGGCGGCGTCGCCGTCCATCGCCACACAGGTGAGCTGCGGGGTGAACTTTTTGCACTCTTCCTCCCAGTTCAGCACCAGTGACGCCGGGCACACGATGAGGCTGGGCAGGGGCTGCCCGCCCTCCTTGAGGGCCAGCAGGTAGCTCAGCACCTGCAGGGTCTTACCCAGGCCCATATCGTCGGCCAGGATGCCGCCCATGCCGTAGCCGTCCAGCGTGCGCAGCCAGCGGTAACCGTCCCGCTGATACTTGCGCAGCACGCTGTGCAGGGACTGGGGCGGGGTATACTCGCTGTCCTTCACGGCATGGAAGCTGCGGCTGATGCGGCGGAATGCGTCGTCGCGGCTGAAGCGCAGGCCGTTCTGGCCCGAAAGTGCCCAGTCCAGCGTTGGAGCACGGTAAAGCGGCAGTTCCGCATGTCCATCTTTGAGCTTTGCGCCGGACAGCTCCAGCGTTTCGTTCAGCTCGTCCAGCCCTTCCAGATTGTCGTCCAGCCGCAGCAGGCGGCCGTCGCGCAGGCGGTGGTAGCGTTTTTTCTGGTGCAGGGACTGCAGCAGCTCCCGCAGCTCTGCGGTCGGGAACTCGCCGGTGTCCACCTCCAGGTCCAGTACGCTGCCGTGCACCGACACGCCCACCGAAATTTTGGGCGGGGCGGCCTGCAGATTGCGGAAGGCGTCGCTCAGGTACACTTCACCTTCGTCCATCAGGGCGGGCACGCCCTCTTCCAGCAGGCGGTACAGCGGCTCTTCGTCCGTGACCATGTACTGTCCCGGCTCGGTGGGGTCCGGCTCCAGCCAAGTGGCCAGCAGCCGGTCGGCCCGGCGCTCGGCGCGGGTGTCCCGCAGCAGGCCCGCCGGGGCCGGGCCGGAGGGGGTGATCCGGTCCTCTCCGTACAGGAATTCGGCGTGGGCGGTCACGGTCATACCACGGTCGCGGGGCGCATCCAGATAGAACTGCACCACGGGTTCCAGCGGGATCTGGTTCAGCAGCAGGCGTTCCGGGTCCACGATGGTCAGCTTGCTGCCCAGCTCCGGCAGCACATAGCTGCAGAATTCGGTGGCGTCGGCACTGGTGAAAAACAGGCTTTTGCCGCACAGCGCCTGCAAAGCCGGAAGGATGCGGGCACTGGAAGCCCGCTGCAGCCGCCACAGGGTATCGGCGCTGTAAAGGTAATCATAGTCCAGCCCGTGCACGGCGTTCAGGGCCGGAAGGGTGTCAATCTGCACACCGCCCCGGCGGCGCTGCACCGTCATGGTGATGACGGGCAGGCCCTCCTGCAGGGCGTAGCCGCCCAGCGTGCCGGTGGGCGCATACAGCTGCACCAGCGCGTCAAAGATCTCACCGGTCAGCGGCAGGCCGCCTGCCGGGGCATCCGACGCCGCATAGCTGTAGCTGCGCACCACGTTGGTCTCCATGCTCTGCTTGGCGTTCACCTGCCGACGCAGCAGCTGCAGCAGCTGACGGCTCTCTTCGTCAAAGGCGTCCCAGCGGTGCACAAAGGTCAGAAAGCGGCCATAGCCGGCACTGCGGCCGTGCTCCACATCGTCCAGCAGGGCAGGGATGCTCTTGACCACATACTGCCGCCCCCGCTCCCGGTTGGCGATGCGCAGCCGCAGCCACGGCTGCCCGCCGGACAGCATGGTCAGCTCCGGTTCCAGCTCCACAAAGCCGGTGTCCTGAGGGGGATCTCCGGCCTCGCCCAGGTCCTGCAGGGCACTCTGCTGGTAGGTCTCCAGCAGCTTGCGGGCCTCCTGGTCGGTGACGGGGGCGTCGCCCCGCCACTTGCGGCCGAACAGCATTTCCAGCCCGGAAGCATAGCTGTCCTTCCGGGAAGCGGCGGGGTTCAGCCCATCGGTGCCGCGCACCACGCCCGGGATGGATTCCGGGGCGGCCGGTGCCTTGGGGGCGGGGTGCTTGGCCGCATCCTCCAGCAGCAGCGCGCCAATGTGCTTGCAGTAGGTGCCGTCGCCGTTCTGGTTGTAGGGACAGTCGCAGGAGGCACTGACAAAGCTGCCGTTCTCCCGCAGCCAGACCTGTGTATAAAAACAGTCGGCTCCATTGCCCTGCACCAGCGCCGAGACATGGCGTACGCCATCCTCGTTGGTGGTGCAGCTGCTCTGCAGGATGCGGCGGCGGTATTTCTGGGCACGCTCAAATACCATTTCGCCCAGCAGTGTGCGGATCTCGTCTGCGTCCATGGTCGTTTTCCCTCCCCGGTCGATTCGTAAAACGGTTCTTATCTTATAAGAATACCGCACCCGCTGCCCGGATGCAAGGGCCAACCCCGCCCCGGTGCACAAAAAATACCGCCCTCTGTACCACAGGTACAGAGGGCGGTATCGTGCGAATTGCTGCTTATTGGGCGCTGCCGGTTTCGGCGTCAGTCTCAAGGGCGCGTTCGCGGATCTTTTCCAGCGTCTGCTCGCTGAGGATGTGCTCTGCCTTGCAGGCATCCTCGGCGGCAGTCTTTTCGTCCACGCCCAGCTGCATGAAGAAGTGGGTGAGCAGACGATGGCGGCTGTAGATGCGTTCTGCGATCTCACGGCCCGGCTCCAACAGGGTCAGGTTGCCTTCGCCGTCCACCGCGATATAGCCGTTTTCCCGCAGCTTTTTCATGGCGATGCTCACGCTCGCCTTGGTAAAGCCCAGCTCATTGACCACGTCAATGGAGCGCACCTTGCCCATGCGCTGGGTCAGCATCAGGATCGTTTCAAGATAATCTTCTGCGGATTGGTGGATCTGCATGGTTTGTTTGCCTCCTGCCTTGCCCCGCCCCACGGCGGGAAGTTCTCTGCCGGGATGCAAAGCACCACGGTTTGTATGTTACAGGATATCACACTTTTGCCGTTGATGCAAGCAATTCGCAGGAAGTTTGTGCAAACAAACCAACTTTCTTCTGCACAAAACAGCGGGTTTGCCAATTCCAGGCCGGTTTTGTTTTGTGCAAAGGGGACAAAACCCCGTTAGTTTTCGCTTTCCAGATACGCTGCCGGGCCGGTCTGGTACAGGTCGCCGCCGTGGGCGTCCAGGATCACGGTCAGGGGCATATCCTTTACGGTCAGGCGGCGCACCGCCTCGCAGCCCAGGTCCGGCCAGGCAATGACCTCCAGCGTCTCAACACTTTTTGCCATCAGGGCACCGGCACCGCCGAGAGCCGCCAGATACACGGCCCCGTTGCGCACCACGGCATCCTTTACCGCCTGGTCCCGTTTGCCCTTGCCGATCATGATCTTGTTGCCCAGATCCAGCAGGCGGGGGCTCATGGCGTCCATGCGGCCGCTGGTGGTGGGCCCGGCCGAGCCGATCACCTCACCCGGACGCTCCGGGGTGGGGCCGACGTAGTAAATGGCGCTGCCGGTCAGGTCAAAGGGCAGCGCTTCGCCCTTGTCCAGCGCCTCGATCATCCGCTTGTGGGCCTGATCGCGGGCGGTGTACACCACACCGGACAGCAGCACGGTATCGCCCGCCTTCAGCGGGGCAAGGTCCTGCGCGGTGCAGGGAGTGGTCAGTCTGTATTCCATGCTTTTCCCTCCTTACAGTTCCGCGCTGGCGCGGCGGGTGACGTGGCAGGAAACGTTCACGGCCACCGGCAGGCCCGCCACATGGGTGGGCATCTGCTCAATGGCAAGGCCCAGGCAGGTGGTCCGGCCGCCAAAGCCCTGGGGCCCGATGCCCAAGCCGTTGATGGCGGTGAGCAGTTCCTGTTCCAGCTGTGCGTAGTAGGGGTCGGGGTTGGGTACATCCAGCGGGCGCAGCAGGGCCTTTTTGGCCAGATACGCTACCTTATCAAAGCTGCCGCCCACGCCGATGCCCAGCACGATGGGCGGGCAGGGGTTGGAAC
>OLWJ01000737.1_pt1 | contig 12355 bp, 9 predicted proteins | sample 1674291 | NCBI WGS metagenome assembly OLWJ01 (sample SAMEA103958159, study PRJEB25191) | human gut metagenome | biome: human-associated habitat [ENVO:00009003]; feature: intestine environment [ENVO:2100002]; material: feces | place: Germany | collected 2013/2015
TACCGATGGTGACGCAGTGCTCGGAAAACTCGCGCAGCCACGCCTCCCGGTCTGTCAGCAGCGCGTCCTCCATCCGCGAAAACTCGCGCAGAAGCGCCGCCGCCAGCGCGCAGCGGCTGACGGCCTTGCCCGTTTCGATGCGAAGCGAGGTCGCGATGTCGCGCAGCTCCTCGGGAAACTCGGCGTGCGCGCAGTTGACGCCGATGCCGACGATGACATAGTCCGTCTCCATCGTCTCCGCCACGACCGAAAGCTCCGTCAGAATGCCCGCCGTCTTCCGCGTGCCGAAGACCAGATCGTTCGTCCATTTGATGCCGGGACGCACGCCGCAGACCGCCTCGACCGCACGGCTGGCGGCCACGGCGCTCATGGCCGTCAGATGCAGAAGCTCCGCCGGGTGCGCCTGCGGACGAAGCAGGACGCTGAGATACAGGCCGAGCCCGCCGGGAGAATAAAAGCTCCGCCCGCGCCGCCCGCGGCCGGCCGTCTGGCGGTCGGCAATGGCGGAGGCGCCGTCCGGCGCGCCCTGCGCCGCAAGCTGCTTGAGATAATTGTTCGTCGAGTCGATCTCCTGCATCACATGCACGTTCTGCGCCCACGGATGGCCGTCCAGCAGGGCGGTGATGCGCTCGCGGCTGAGCGTGTCCGGCGCGAACACCAGCCGGTAGCCCCGCCGCGTCGAGGCGCTGATCTCACAGCCCTCCTGACGAAGCTGCTCGATGGCCTTCCAGACCGCTGCGCGGGAGACCCCGAGCCGGCGGCTGATCTGCTCGCCGGAGAGCTCGCCCTGCACGCTTTGCAGAAGCTCCAAAACCTTCTCTTTCATCGAAAAACCTCCGATTTTTGCTGCGTTTTGCGTGCACCGATGCACGCGGGAAGCCGCCCGGCGGTGCATGGCGGAAAAAACGCTTGCCTTTTGTATTGTAGCATGGTATACTCTCGATTGTAAACCGCGTTGCGAAATTTTAGTTTACAATCGAGGACAATATGAAAATCAAAGACATCATTCTGACCGCACTCTTTGCCGCGCTGACCGCCATCGGCGCCTTTTTGAAGATCCCGTTCCCGCTGGCTGCCATCACGATGCAGTCGTTCTTCACCGCCATGGCGGCCATCCTGCTCGGACGGAAGTACGGCGCGCTGTCTCAGGGCGTGTATGTGCTGATCGGCCTTGTCGGCATTCCGATCTTCGCGCTCGGCGGCGGCTTTTCCTATGTGTTTCAGCCGACGTTCGGCTTCCTGCTCGGGCTGATCCCGGCGGCGTGGGTCATCGGCGCACTCTGCCGCAGACCGCTCACGTTCTGGCGCACCGCGCTTGCGATCCTGGCGGGCTACGGCGTGCTCTACGCCATCGGCGTGCCGTATATGGCGCTCATCGCCAACGGCTATCTCGGCAAGGGCCTGACCTTCTGGCAGGTCATCCGCGGCGGAATGCTGCTCTATCTGCCGGGCGACATGCTCAAGGTCGTGGTCGCGAGCCTGCTGTGCGTGACCATCGAGCGGCGTCTTCCGAAGGCGGCGCAGCCCTCCACCCCAGCCTGACACATTTTTCGTCAAAAGTCAACCGCGCATTTTTGACACCTTGAGCCGTACAGCTTCCGCATCCCGGAAACTGTACGGTTTTTTGTGCGGCTGCGGACGGCGGCGGCTGTGAAATTCGGTGGATTTCCAGGCGCGGAGACGGGCAAAATGCACAATTGAAACTTGACACGCCCCACCGGAAACGATACAATATAACGTAGGATTTGTATGGCCTGCCGCCCGCGGTAGGGGACGCGGACGCCGGGCTTGACTGATTCCATCGCATCCTTAACCCAATACTGATGAATAGGAGGTGTGTCCGCAAATTATGGACTTTGATTTGATATCCTTCCTCCTTGGCATCGCAGGCGGCCTGATCGTCGGCGGCGTGATCTTCTTTATCCTCGGCGTGACCTATCGCAAAAAGGTCGCTGAGAAGGAGATCGGCAGCGCCGAAGAAGAAGCCAAGCGCATCATCAACGAAGCCATCAAGGGCGGCGAGAATAAGAAGCGCGAGATGCTCGTGGAAGCGAAAGAGGAAATTCATAAATCCAGAACCGAATACGAAAAGGAAGTCAAGGAGCGCCGCGCTGACCTGCAGAAGCAGGAGCGCCGCCTCCAGCAGAAGGAAGAGTCTCTCGACAAGAAGCTCGACGCCTTCGAACGCAAGGAAGACGATCTCCGCCGCCGTCAGGCAAACATTGCCGCTACGCAGGACGAGGTCGAAATGATCAAGAAGAGCCAGCTCGAAACGCTGGAAAAGCTCTCCGGCCTGACGCAGGAGGAGGCTAAGAACCACCTGCTGAAGAATCTCGAAAACGAATGCAAGCATGACGCCGCGCTCAAGATCAAGGAGATCGAGACGAACCTCAAGGACAACGCCGATCAGCTCGCCCGCGAGATCATCTCCATCGCCATCCAGCGCTGCGCCGCCGACCACGCCGCCGAAACGACTGTCTCCGTCGTCGCCCTGCCGAACGACGAGATGAAGGGCCGCATCATCGGCCGCGAGGGCCGCAACATTCGCACGCTCGAGGCCATCACCGGCGTCGATCTCATCATCGACGACACGCCGGAGGCCATCACCGTCTCATGCTTCGATCCCGTGCGCCGCGAGGTCGCGCGTCTCGCGCTCGAGAAGCTGATCGCCGACGGCCGCATTCACCCGACCCGTATCGAGGATCTCGTAGAGAAGGCCCGCAAGGAGGTCGACCGCGTCATCAAGCAGGAGGGCGAACGCGCCACGTTTGAGACCGGCATCAACAACCTCCACCCCGAGCTCATCAAGCTGCTCGGCCGCCAGAAGTACCGCACGTCCTATGGTCAGAACGTTCTGAACCACTCCATCGAGGTCGCCCACATCGCCGGTCTGCTCGCAAGCGAGCTCGGCGTGGACGTCGCGCTGGCCAAGCGCGCCGGCCTGCTGCATGACCTCGGCAAGTCTGTCGACCACGAGATGGAAGGCAGCCACGTCCAGCTCGGCGTTGAGCTGGCCCGCAAGTACAACGAATCGCCCGACGTCATCCACGCCATCGAGGCGCACCACAACGACGTCGAGCCGCGCACCGTCATTGCCTGCCTCGTGCAGGCGGCCGATGCCATCTCGGCCGCTCGTCCCGGCGCACGCCGCGAGAACGTGGAGAATTATATCCGCCGTCTGGAAAAGCTCGAGGAGCTGACCGGCACTTACCCCGGTGTCGAGAAGTCCTACGCCATTCAGGCCGGGCGCGAGGTCCGTATCATGGTCAAGCCCGAGGATGTCTCCGAGGACAACATGGTCATCCTCGCCCGCGAGCTGACGAAGAAGATCGAGTCTGAGCTGGAATATCCCGGCCAGATCAAGGTCAACGTCATCCGCGAGACGAAGGTCGTCGAGTACGCCAAATAAGGTCAACCGCCTGCCGGGCACGGATTTTCCGTGCCCGGTGTTTTTATGTCCTGATACAGCCAACCGGCGGACTGCCGCCGTTTTCAGGCTTGGCAATCCGCCGGTGTTCTGCTATAATATTAATATTGGAGAATCGCCAGCCTGCTCAACGGCCGCGCTCCGTGCCATAGAAGAAAAGGGCGACCATGCCCGGCCCGCAGTGGCTTCCGAGCGTCGTACCGACGGTATTGATCACGATTCTCCCGCGCAGCTGCGGGAATTTCTCTTCGATCATGCCTGCCAGCTGTTCGGCGTCCGCAAGATTGTCCGCATGAGAGATATGGCAGGGGCCGTCATAGGCCATGCCGCCCTCGGCATAGCTGACCATTTTCTCCACAAGAACGCGCAAGGCGCGCTGCTTGCCGCGAATTTTCTCCCGCGGGATCAGCTTGCCCTCGCAGTTTGCCTCGATCACAGGGCACAGACGCAGGAGCGTGCCGATCCAGCCCGCCGCAGCGCTGACCCGGCCGCCGCGCACAAAATATGCCAGCTCCGGCGTGAAGAGCCAGTGGTGCACATGGAGCCTGCGCGCTTCGATCCAGGCGGCGGTCTCCTCCATGGTCCGGCCCGCATCGCGCTGACGCGCTGCTTCGAGCATCAGGATAGCAGCGCCGCCCGAGCCGCAGAGCGAGTCGACAACGATGATTTTCCGCTCCGGGAATTCCTCCAGCAGCATGTCCCGCGCGGCGCAGGCGGAATGATAGCAGCCCGACAGGCCGGACGAGAGCGAAACATGCAGGATGTCGCTCCCCTGCTCCAGAAACTGCCGGAAATACAGCTCGAATTCCCCGGTCGTGACCTGCGACGTCCCCGTCGTGGCCCCGGCTGCCATGGCGTCGAAAAACGTCTTCATCGGCAGACTCTGGCCATAGTCGTCAGGATATTCCTTCCCGTCCAGCAGAAAATGGAGCGAAACATAATGCAGATCGAGCGCGGCGTATTGCGCAAGCGTCAGATCCGTCGTGGAATCACAGCTTAACATGTACGGCATGGTGTGGGTCCTCTCTGTGTGTTGATTTTGCAGTTGCATAAAAATCCGCACGGACGGACGTGCTGCCCGTGCGTTGGGATTCCCTGTTTACAGGAATTGCGCCCGGCAGATCAGCATAGCCAGCACCGGGATGACGCAGCCCGCAAGAAGCTGCAGCGCCGTGTGACGCTTGAGCCGGATGCTCGACCAGATGATCGGCGTCAGGAGCACATAGCCGACCAGAAACCACGGATTGATAAAGATCGACAGCGCCGCGATCGGGCCGGAGCAGCCGCAGGTATGGCCGCTGGCTTTGAAATGCAGCAGCGTGCACACGGCAAGCGTTGTGCCGGAGATGAGATACGTTCCGAAAACGACCTTTTCCATCGCTGCGCCGTCGTCCAGCACGGCAGCAAGGAAGCCGATCAGATAGCCGAGCACGGAGAACACCAGCGCCAGATTGCGCTGTGTCTTTCTGCCGCCTCTGCGAAGCGCCGGGATGAGATAGGACACCGGATAGGCCAGCACCGGCAGCAGCGACAGGCACACGATCGCAAGCAGATAATGTCCCAGCGAAGCAAACGAGCCAGGCACGAGCACATAGAGCAGCGTGCACATCAGTGCGGAAAAAACCGGCGGCGTTGTCAGGATACGGACCGCCTGTGCAAATTTCTGTTTCATGATGAAGCCTCCCCGTGAGTCATTCGCCGGGCCGCCCCGGCTGCTGGACTCATCGTACCATGCCCCGCCCCGTATGTCACGCTACCGGCGTGAGCCGTCCCTCTCCGCAGTCTGGAGAGCGACTCCATCAGCCCGAGAATAGGGTTCTACTGTGAGTAGAGTCCTTGATTTGCAAGGGTTTGCGGGCATTCCCCACCAACAGAAAGGACAAACGCCCATGAATGAATCCGATGAAAAGCTGCGGCAGCTCATCGCCGAAAACATTGTCTATTACCGCAAGCTGAACGGCGACACGCAGGCCGGTCTTGCGGAAAAGCTCAGCTACTCCGATAAGTCCGTCTCCAAGTGGGAGCGCGGCGACGGCACGCCGGACATCTTCATCCTCTCCCATATCGCCTCGCTCTACGGCATCACCGTGCAGGACCTGCTGCGCGAAAAGAAGGTCGCCAAAACGCGCACGCGCCACCTGCTCATCTCGCTGCTGTCCGTCGGCCTTGTCTGGCTCGTGATGACGGTGTTATTCTGCGGCGCGCAGATCTTCTCGATCTGCGACCGGTATGCCTGGCTGCTGTTCATCTACGGCATCCCCATCTCCGGAATTGTGGCGCAGGTTTTCTGCGCGCTCTGGAGCAACCAGCTCTCGCAGATCTTCGCCTGCTCGCTTATCATCTGGGGCGCCGGTCTGAGTCTGCACCTCACGGCGCACGGGAACCGGCTGTTTCTTGTCTACGTCATCTGCGCCGTGCTCGAGGTCCTTCTGATCCTGCTGTACACCCTGCGCGCGCAGACGCGCTGGCGTGAATGGCGCGAAAAGCGCAAGAAAATGCAGAAATCGTCCGACGATTCCGCAGCTTGAGCGCTGATAATTCCATTTTCTCCCTGTTTTGTCGATATTGTCAATTTTTCTTTCTATAATTTGTTGAATTCGCCACGAATTTTTAGTCGTAACATGCTTGCACTTTTTTGCACAACGTGGTAAACTGGCACCAGAGAGGAGAAGATCTCCTCTGAACATAGTCGGAGCAGCGCGGCGGCCGCCGCAGCGCTGCATGGTTCGCCATTGACCGGTCCCGCTCGTTCGTTCTCCTGTCCCGCACAGAGCGGTGTGCGCAGCCGTCTTTGTGAGCAGGCCTGTCCTGCAGAGGCTATGGGCTGCACTCTGGGATCCCCGCGGCTCAGTCCACGTTCGTTTTCATCTTTTCTTCTTTCTTTCGTTATTTGGTCAGGCAAGAGTTAACCGCGAGTATGGGTAATTTTTTCTTACTATCTTATTCTCCTTTCTAGCATCTCCTAATAATTTGAAGTGAAGTATTGGTATTGTCGAACATCTTGTTTTATCTGTCTCTTCCGCGGGGCTGCTTCTTTTGGAGCAGCCCCCATTTTGTTGAAAAATCCCTTTGGGCTTTCAGAATTGCAAAACAAAACTTTGCAGCATTATTTTGCAATTCTGCCGCGGCGGCGGGAGGCCTGCGATTCACCGAACCCCACCGGCTGTTCCGGCGGGGTTCTCGTTTTCCTTTTCTTTTTCCGGAAAACATGGTACAATACAGAAAAACAGGCGGCTGGGCCATGTTGGCACGGCCGCCGTATCCGAAACACACGGAGGAGATCGGAATGGAAGATATGATCCGGCTGCTGGCAGCCGAGTTGGGGCAGAAGCCGCAGCATGTGGGGGCGGTCGTCCGCCTGCTTGACGAGGGGAACACCATTCCCTTCATTGCCCGCTACCGCAAGGAGCAGCACGGCGCAATGGATGACACGACGCTGCGCACACTGGCAGAGCGCCTGCAGTATCTGCGCAATCTGGCCCAGCGCCGTGAGGAGATCCGCCGCTCCATCGCCGCGCAGGAGAAGCTGACGGACGAGCTGGACGCTGCCCTGCAGGCCGCAGTGACGCTATCGGAGCTGGAGGACCTATACCGGCCCTATAAGCCGAAGCGCCGCACGCGCGCGACCATCGCCCGGGAGCGCGGCCTTGCGCCGCTGGCTGAGCAGCTGCTGGGGCAGGCCCGCGATCTGCCCGATCCGCTCACGCTTGCCGCCGGATTCGCAGACCCGGCGCGCGGCGTGGAGACGCCGGAGGACGCGCTGGCCGGTGCGTCCGACATCGTGGCGGAGACCGTCTCCGACGATGCTGCCGTGCGCAAAGCTCTCCGCAGCCTGATGCAACGTCAGTCCGTTCTGCGCACGCAGGCCGCGAAGGGAAAGGAGGAGGAGACCTCCGTCTATCAGCTCTATTATGACTTCCGCCAGCCGGTGTCCAGACTGCAGGGCCACCAGATCCTCGCCGTGAACCGCGGTGAACGCGAGGGCTTTCTGAAGGTCACGCTGGAAACGAACCGCGATCAGGCCCTCATCTGCGTGCGCCGCTGCGTGCTCGTGCCGGGCGGCGGCGCAGCCGCCTTCCTGCGCGCCGCCTGCGAGGACGCGTATGACCGCCTCATCGCGCCCAGCATGGAGCGCGAGCTGCGCGCCGCGCTCACGGAGCGGGCCAACGAGGGAGCCATCCGCAATTTTGCCCTGAATCTCCGGCCGCTGCTCATGCAGCCGCCCGTGCGCGGCCATGTGACTATGGGCCTCGACCCAGGCTACAGCCACGGCTGCAAGGTCGCCGTCGTTGACCCGACGGGCAAGGTGCTGGACACCGCCGTCGTCTACCCCACGTTCTCCAAAGCAAAACGCGCCGAAGCGATCGAAACGCTCCGGCGGCTCATGGATCGGTATGAGGTCACGCACATCGCCCTCGGCAACGGCACGGCCTCGCGCGAGACGGAGGCCATGGTCTGCGAGCTGCTGCGGCAGAAGCACGGCGCGGCCTATATGATCGTCTCGGAGGCGGGCGCCTCCGTCTATTCCGCCTCGCCGCTGGCGGCGGAGGAATTTCCGCAGTACGATGTCAACCTGCGCAGCGCGGTCTCCATCGCGCGGCGGCTGCAGGACCCGCTGGCCGAGCTGGTCAAGATCGACCCGAAGGCCATCGGCGTCGGTCAGTATCAGCACGACGTGCCGGAAAAGCAGCTCGACGAGGCGCTCTCCGGCGTGGTGGAGGATTGCGTCAACGCCGTCGGCGTCGATCTGAACACGGCCTCCCCCTCCCTGCTGCGGCGTGTGGCCGGTCTGAACGCCACGACGGCAAAGAACATCGTCGCTTATCGCGAGGAGCACGGGGCCTTTACGGCGCGGCGGCAGGTCCTGAAGGTGCCGAAGCTCGGCCAGAAGGCCTATGAGCAGGCGGCAGGCTTCCTGCGCGTGCCGGAAAGCCCGCAGGTGCTCGATCACACCGGCGTGCATCCGGAGTCCTATGCCGCGGCAGAGACGCTGCTGGGCCTGTGCGGCTATCGTCTTGCGGACGTCGGCGCGCTGACCGAGCTGCCCGCACGGCTGGAGGCCTACGGCCCTGCGCGCGCCGCAGAGGCCTGCGGCATCGGTCTGCCGACGATGCGCGACATTGTCCGCGAGCTGTGCAAGCCCGGCCGTGACCCGCGCGATGAACTGCCGCAGCCTGCGCTCCGCACGGACATCCTGGAGCTGAAGGACCTGAAGCCCGGCATGGTGCTCACGGGGACCGTGCGAAATGTCATTGACTTCGGCGTGTTCGTGGACATCGGCGTCCACCAGGACGGCCTTGTTCACATCTCGCAGGTCTGCAATAAATTCATCAAGCACCCGTCCGAGGCCGTGTCCGTCGGCGATATCGTGCGCGTAGCCGTGCTGGAAGTCGATGAGAAGCGCAAGCGCATCAGTCTGACCATGCGCGGCGTGCCGAAGGACGGCGAAACCGGCCCGGACTGTCAGAAAACTGCCCGGTAATAAGTTTCGGAGGGAAGAAAAGTGTGAAAGGAAACCGTCAGGGTGTCCTTTCGCGTTCCATCACCCGCCGCAGCGGCAGAATTGCAAAATCATACTACAAAAATTGATTTTGCAATTCTGGAAGCAGCTTGGCGAAAAAGGCCCGAGGGGACTTTTTTGACAGGCCGGCCGTTAACCGTCCTGCTCCGCCGGGCGGTCGAACCCGTGGTTGGCGCGGATCATCTCCATGAACCGCCCTGCCGCGGCCGACGGCGGCGTATTGCGGCGCGTGCACAGCACGACGCGGCGCGACGGGATCTCCTCGGCCAAATGCAGCTTGCGCACGACGCCGCGGTTCAGGCCGGAGAGCGACAGCTCCTCCGTCACACCCGCCACGCCGAGGCCGATGCGCGCCAGCGAAATGAGCAGGTTATGGCTGGCCAGCTCGATCTCCGGCTGCAGGCGCAGACCCCGCTGCAGGAAGCAGTCCTCCAGGAAGCGGCGCGAGCTTGCCTCGCGTTCGAGCAGGATGAGCGGGAATTCACTGATCTCCTGCAGCGTATAAACGCGGTCAAAATCGCAGGGATAATCCGGCGCCGCCACGAACACCGTGTGCGTATCAAAGCACGGAAAAACGGAAAAGCTGTCTGCATCCGGCGTATAGGTCGCAAACGCAAGCTCGACCTGCCCGCTGCCGAGCAGCTGCAGCACACGGCGGCTCGTTCCGTTCAGGATGCGCACATGGATATGCGGATATTGCTGATGGTAGTCCCGCAGGAAGGGCAGAAGATAGTATTTCGTCAGCGTGCTGCTCACGCCGATGGACAGCTCGCCCTTCAGAAGCTCACGCGACTGCGCGATGCGCGCCTCCCCCGCCTCGAGCAGGGACAGCGCCTGCGCCGCATAGTCATAGAGCACGCTCCCCTCCGCCGTGAGCGTCACGCCGCGCGCCGTCCGCGAAAACAGCCGCACGCCGAGGGCGCTTTCGAGCTGCTGCAGCGACTGGCTGACAGCCGACTGCGACAAATAGAGCTGCTTTGCCGTCCGGGAGATATTTCCCGTGTCGGCAATTGCTTTAAATATCCGGTATTGCTCCAGCTTGACTGTCATGCTCTCACACTCCATCAGAATTATTGATGTCTTGCATAAGATATTCATGTTTTACTTATGTCTAGGTTTGTATTATAATAGACGCGTTGTGTGAAATCAAGCCCATTGGGCAGAAACAGGAGCAGAAGTATTATGAGCAATTGTGCAGTCGTCGGCATCAACTGGGGCGATGAAGGCAAGGGCCGCATGGTCGACCTCATCGCAAAGGATTATGATATTGTCATTCGCTATCAGGGCGGCAACAACGCCGGTCATACCATCGTCAATGAGTACGGCAAGTTTGCCCTGCATCTCATCCCGTCCGGCATTTTCTCCGAGGGCGTTGTGAATGTGCTCGGCAACGGCGTCGTCATCGATCTGGAAGACCTGTGCCGCGAGATCGACAATCTCCGTGCGCACGGCATCCGCATCACGCCGGAGAATCTGAAGATCTCGGAGCGTGCCACCATCGTCTTTCCCTTCCACCGCGCACTCGACGGTCTGGAGGAGGCCCGCCTGAAGGATCGGAAGTACGGCTCCACGCTGCGCGGCATCGCGCCCGTTTATTCCGATAAATATCAGAAGAAGACCGTCATGCTCGGTGAGCTGCTCTACCCGGAGCACCTCAAGGCCCATCTGGCCACCATCCTGGAATGGAAGAACCTCATCATCCACAATGTCTACGGCGCAGAGCCCTACAAGCTCGAGGACATGCTCGCCTGGTGCGAGGAGTTCGGCGGCAAGCTCCGCCCGTTCCTGTGCGACGTGCCCAAGTACCTCTATGAGGCCGAAAAAGCCGGCAAAAACATCATGTTTGAGGCCCAGCTCGGCGCCCTGCGCGACATCGATTTCGGCATTTATCCCTACACGTCCTCCTCTTCGTCCATCGCGGGCTATGCCTGCGTCGGTGCCGGTATGCCGGGCAGCCATGTGGACCGTACCGTCGGCATCGTGAAGGCCTACTCCACCTGCGTCGGCGAAGGCCCGTTCACAGCAGAGTGGTTTGGCGAGGAGGCCGAGAACCTGCGTGAAAAGGGCGGCGAATACGGCGCTTCCACCGGCCGTCCGCGCCGCGTCGGCCCGATTGACCTTGTCGCCACGCGCTACGGCTGCCGCATCCAGGGCGCGACCGAGGTCGCGCTGACGAAGCTGGATGTGCTGTCCGGCATGAAGGAGGTCCCGCTGTGCGTGCAGTATGAGCTGAACGGCGCGCTGACGGACGATTTCCCCTTCCCTGCCATCCTGCCGGAGGCAAAGCCCGTCTTCCGCACCATGCCGGGCTGGAACTGCGACATTTCCGGCGTGCGCCGCTATGAGGACCTGCCGAAGGAAGCGCGCGACTATGTAGAGACCGTGGAAAAGGCCATCGGCTGCCACATTTCTTACGTCTCCGTCGGCGCGGAACGCGAGGCGATCATCACGCGCTGATCCCGGTTCGGCGGGACATCCGTTCCGTACCGCAGCGCAGAGATCGGACGCTCCGCACGCAGATAATACGCCAGATACAGGATCGTTTCCCGGGCGGGACGCGGCAGCAGCCGCTCCTGCCCGGTGATTTTTCGCAGCTGCTCCGGGCTTCCGCAGCGCCACAGGCGCGCAGTCATGCGCTCGACGCTTCGGGATACCGAATCGGAGCTGCGGCGCAGGAGCTTGGCAACGGTGGGATACACATCCTTCGTGATGCGGAAGTCGTCAAAGCCGAGGTTCTCGTCAAACAGCAGTTCGGCAGTGATCTCCGTTGCAAGGACGGAGGGAGTGATCTCGGCCCGGGTCGTTCCCAGAATCGCAAAAAACAGGGATTCAGCGGTGATCATAAGTTTTCTCCTCTCTTCGTGCTCAGTTGCTGGCCTCCCGGCCCTCGCTGTCGATCTCCATGTGGAAGAGCCGCGGCTTGCCCTCTGCGACGGCAAAGACGAAAATCCCATAGGGCTCATGCGCGTACTCGCCCGTGTAGGCGGCCGTGATCGCCGTCAGCTCCGCGGGCATGTCCCCACGATCGAGGAAGAATTCCTTCAGCGTTTCCTGGTCGCTCCGGAACCGCACGAGCCGGCTCTGCTGCGTGGAGATGGCAAAGGCGTCGGCATAGAGCGTCCCCTCTGCCGCCACCACGTCCGCCGCCACGAGCCGCGTGTCCGCCGTGCCGTCGGCCCGGCGCTCGTGCCAGTAGATCTTCCCCGCACTCGTGCGGAAGCAGATGCGCCAGGCCGATGGGCTGTCCATGTGCATCTCCAGGATCTGCACGATCTCCTCCCCCTCGGGCAGCCGGTAGGAGGCGCGGAAGGCCTCCGCAAAGCGCTGTGCGCCCTCGTGCATCCGCTCTGCATCGAGCGGATAATTGTAGCGGTACGCATATCGCGCATGAAAAGGATCGCGCAGCG
>OLWJ01000740.1_pt1 | contig 12335 bp, 10 predicted proteins | sample 1674291 | NCBI WGS metagenome assembly OLWJ01 (sample SAMEA103958159, study PRJEB25191) | human gut metagenome | biome: human-associated habitat [ENVO:00009003]; feature: intestine environment [ENVO:2100002]; material: feces | place: Germany | collected 2013/2015
CTATCTTCTTCAGCATGATCCTTGTCAACAACTACGTGCTGGTGAAGTTCTATGGTATCTGCCCGTTCCTGGGCGTTTCCAAGAAGCTGGACTCCGCCGTTGGTATGTCCGGCGCTGTTATCTTCGTCATGTTCATGGCTACCGCCGTGACGTTCCCCATCCAGATCTTCGTTCTGGACCCGGCTGGCCTGAGCTACCTGCAGACCATCGTCTTCATCCTGGTCATCGCGGTTCTGGTCCAGTTCATTGAGATCTTCCTCAAGAAGTACATTGTGGCCCTGTACAACTCCCTGGGCGTTTACCTGCCCCTGATCACCACCAACTGCTGCGTGCTGGCTGTCACCATTCTGGTCGTCGGCGATTACGGCGCGGATGTGGAGAGCCTGGGCTTTGGCATCGCTTACATCGAGGCCCTGATCTGCGCCATCGGTGCAGGCGTCGGCTTCATGCTGGCCATGGTCATGTTCAGCGGCGTGCGCAAGCGCGTGGAAGCCTGCGATCCCCCGGCTCCCTTTAAGGGCCTGCCCATCACCCTGCTGGCTGCCGCGATCACCAGCTTGTCTTTCATGGGTTTCGGCGGCCTCGTCGAGAACCTGTTTAATGTGACGCTGTAAGGGAGGAGACAGAACTATGAATATTGCATCGGCTGTTATCCTCTGTACCATCGTGGGCGCCGTTGGCGCGATCATTCTGGTCGCGGCGGCCAAGTTCATGGCGGTTGAGGAAGATCCTCGTATTGAAGAAGTTGCCGCCTGCCTGGCAGGCGCAAACTGCGGCGGCTGCGGTTACGCAGGCTGCTCTGATTACGCAAAGGCTGTCGTCATGGACGGCGTTGCCTGCGACAAGTGCGCACCCGGCGGCCCCAAGGCTGCTGCTGCCATTGCCAAGATCATGGGCGGCGAGGCAAGCGCTGTGGAGAAAAAGGCTGTGGTTCAGTGCCAGGGCAACTCCGAGCACTGCAAGCCCGCTTATGATTACACCGGCATCCAGACCTGCGCGGCTGCCGCCAACCTGTACGGCGGCCCCAAGACCTGCACGTTCGCCTGCATCGGCCTGGGCGACTGCACCAAGGTCTGTAAGTTTGACGCCATCCACATTGTGGACGGCGTGGCCAAGGTGGATAAGGACAAGTGCACCGGCTGCGGTGCCTGCGCCAACATCTGCCCCAAGCATGTCATTATGATCGACGCTGGCGGCCCCCGCAAGCCTGTGGTCATGTGCTCCAACCAGGATAAGGGCCCTGTGGCCATGAAAGCCTGCACGACCTCCTGCATTGCCTGCGGCATGTGCGAGCGTACCTGCAAGTTTGATGCCATCCACGTTGTGGACGGTGTGGCCCGTGTGGATTATGACAAGTGCAAGGGCTGCGGGATGTGTGCCCAGAAGTGCCCGAAGAAGATCATCCTCTTCCCGCTGAAGGACAATCCGTATCCTCCGGAGCCCAAGAAGCCCGCTGCTCCTGCAGCAGCTCCCGCTCCCAAGGCTGAGGAGAAGCCCGCTGCTGAAAAGGCAGAATAAGCAAACCAGTAAAAAGAGGGACGAACCCTGTAGGGTCCGCCCCTCTTTTTTGCGCCTGTTTTGGCGGGGCGCGTTCCGCGTGGGATCTCTCTTCAACGAGTCGCGTCCTGCGGCAAATTTCCTGCAGGAGCACCTGTAAATTCAAAAAGCGGATTGCATTTGCCCAAAACTGTGGTTAAATAAAAAAAGAGCAACAAAAACAGGACGAGGAGCAAACGGCCATGGAACAGCAACCCCAAAACACCCGCCTGCGCAATGCGGGCTTCCTCACATTCTTTTTCAGCGGGATCTGCGCTATTTCCAGCGGTGTGGTGGTCAGCCTGTTGCAGGAGAAATACGGCTTTGCCTATGGCATGACGGGCACTCTGCTCTCCCTGATGAGCATTGGCAACCTGCTGGCGGGTTTCCTGACCGGCGTGCTGCCCGGGGTGCTGGGCTTCAAGCCCAGTGTCCTGCTGCTGACCACGGGCTATGCGCTGGGCTATGGGATGATGGGCCTCTCCGGCGCGGAGCTGCTGTTGAGTGTCTCGTTCTTCCTGGTGGGCATCGCCAAGGGCAGCGCTATCAATACCTGTACCATTCTGGTCAGCGATCACTCCGCCGACCGCACCCGGGGCATGAACCTGATGCACAGCTGCTACGCCTGCGGCGCGCTGCTCTGCCCGTTCCTCATTGCAGCGGCGGGCCGGGTGAGCACCGGGCTGGCCCTGCTGGTGCTGGCGGCGCTGGGCGTCATCGTCTGGCTCATCTATCTCACCACCCCCATGGGCGGGCAGGGGAGCACCAAAAGCAAAACCGGCAAGGAGAAGATCGACTGGAGCTTTCTGCACTCTGTGCAGTTCTGGCTGCTGACGGGCCTGCTCTTCTGCCAGAACGCGGCCGAGCAGAGCGTCACGGGCTGGATGGTCACCTACTTCAAGGGCAGCGGCATCATTACCGGCGCGCTGGCGGCCTATACCGTCACGGTCATGTGGGGTGCCACTCTGGTGGCCCGGCTCCTCATCGCGTTCGTCTTCCCGTTCAAACAGCCCCGCAAGGCCATGGTGGTCATGGGGGTGGGCTGCACCATCTTTTATTTCTTCCTCATGCAGGCCCACACGCAGGGGGCAGTCATCCTGCTGCTGTTCGCCTTTGCCTTTGCCATGGCGGGCATGAACCCCACGGCTGTGGCCAGCGCCGGTAAGATGACCAGCGTGACCAGCATGGGCATCATGCTCCCGGCGGCGTCCAGCGGTGCCATCCTCATGCCCTGGATCATTGGCCGGGTGGCAGAGCGCGCGGGCCTTGCCGTGGGCATGGCCTGTAACATCGTGCCCTGCATCGGCCTTGTCATCTTTGCCATTCTGGTGGCACGGATGCCGGAAGAAAACTAAGGCGGCAAAACAAAAACGTCCATCCGTCAGGGTGGACGTTTTTGTTATAGCCCGCGGGCCCGGGCGCTGAACTCACACCCGCAGTAATCCTGCCGGTAGAGGCCGTATTCCTCCGAGAGCTGCAAACTGCGCAGGTAGCCGTTGTGCTTTTTGAAATCCGAGGGCAGGTGCTTTACACCGAACTCTTCTTCCAGCTGCTGGCCGATCTCATTGATCCGCTTGGCGTCCTTATGGGGGCTGATGGAGAGGGTGGTGGTGAACCAGTCGAACCCGTGCTCGGCGGCATACTGGGCCGCCCGGCGCATCCGCAGCCGGTAACAGACGGTGCACCGGCTGCCCCGCTCGGGCTCCTGTTCCAGCCCCAGCACGGCGGTGTAGAACTCCTGCGGGTCGTAGTGGTCTTCCACCACCGTTACCCCCAGCGGGTGGGCGGCGGCCACGAACTTTTTCAGCTCCTCGCCCCGGCGGTAGTATTCCTCCGCGGGCCAGGTGTTGGGGTTATAGTAGAGGACAGTGATCTCAAAATACTGGCACAGCTGTTCCAGCACGGCGCTGGAGCAGGGCCCGCAGCAGGCGTGGAGCAGAAGCTTTGGCCGGGCGGGGGCCAATGTTTTCAACACTTCGTCCATCTGCTGTGCAAAATTCAACTGCTTTGACATGGGTCTCATCCTTTGGTATACTGGATTAAACCTCTCCGTCACCCAGCAAAGCGCCTGAGAGGCTATGCTAATTATATCACACTTTCCGATAAAATACAGGAGTACACCATGACGAATGAGAAAATTGCCCGCATCAACGAGCTGGCACACAAAAGCAAGACCACAGGCCTGACGGAGGCCGAAAAAGCCGAGCAGCAGGCCCTGCGCCGGGAGTACCTGGACGACATCAAGGCCAGCCTCCGCGCCCAGCTGAACAACACCTCCATCCAGGAGCCGGACGGCACCATCCATAAGCTGGCAAAGAAAGACTGATTTCCGCTATTTGGCTCCCCTGATAGGAATGACTCCCTCCGGCCGGAGGGAGATGTCGCGCTAGCGACAAAGGGAGGACGGCTGGACGCGCCAGAGCGCGGCCTGAGAGGTTGAATTTCTGATAAAATCAGGTACTACCCAGACAAAAGGGGGTGCAGAGAGGGAAAAGTCGTACAAAAGCGGTTTTCCCTCTTTTTTCGGTTGCGCAATCGTGCTATAATATACTTGAGCTGTTGTGGTCTGCCGGGCGCAGGCGGCGCGGCCAAATGTTGTTTCCAAGGTGGCGTATCCCGGGCAAGGTGCACGGAAAAGGCTGTCTTTTGAAAAAATGATAAAGAGGTCATTTATTATGCTTACTGCAATTACGGGTATCAACTGGGGCGATGAGGGCAAGGGCCGCATGGTCGACCTGATCAGCCAGGAGTACGACATTGTCGCGCGCTATCAGGGCGGCAACAACGCCGGCCATACCGTGAAGAACGAGCGCGGTAAATTTGTGCTGAATCTGCTGCCTTCCGGCATTCTCCGCCCCAACGTCGTCTGCGTTATGGGCAACGGCATGGTCATCGACCCGCACCATCTGGCGGGCGAGATCGAGAACCTGCGCAAGCAGGGTGTCGAGATCAGCCCCGCCAACCTGAAGATCTCCGACCGTGCGACCATCACCATGCCCTACCATGTGGAGCAGGATGGTCTGGAAGAGGCACGCCTGTCCAAGACCGGCGCGCAGTTCGGCTCCACCAAGCGCGGCATTGCTTACGCTTACGGCGATAAGTACATGAAGAAGACCCTCCGCATGGGCGACCTGCTCCATCTGGACGACTCTGTCAAGAAGCGCCTGGTCACCATGGTGGATTCCAAGAACCTGGTGATGGAGGGCAGCTACAACGCCGCTCCCATCAGCGTGGATGAGATGTGGGCATGGCTGGAGCAGTATGCAGCCATCTTCAAGGATTATATCTGCGATGTGGGCCAGTACCTGGCGGATGCAGACGCCGCCGGCAAGAAAGTGCTGTTTGAAGCACAGCTGGGCGCTCTGCGTGACATCGACTTCGGCATCTACCCCTACACCACCTCCTCCAATGTCATCGGCGCTTACGCACCCATCGGTGCCGGCATCCCGGGCCACAAGCTGAACAACTCCATCGGCGTGATGAAAGCTTACTCCTCCTGCGTCGGCGACGGCCCCTTTACCGCGGAGCTGGCGATGACCGAGGAAGAGAAGCACGCCCTGCGTGAGGCTGGCCACGAGTATGGCGCTGCCACCGGCCGTCCCCGCCGCGTGGGCCCCATCGACCTGGTGGCAAGCCGCTACGGCGTCTTCTGCCAGGGCTGCGATGAAGTGGCTCTGACCCTGCTGGACGTGCTGGACTACATGGAGAAGATCCCCATGGTCACCGCTTACAAGCTGAGCGATGGCACTACCACCACCCGTTTCCCCATGGGTGAGGCACTGGATACCGCACAGCCTGTGGTGGAGTATCTGCCCGGCTGGCACTGCGATATCACCGCAGCCCGCAAGTGGGAGGACCTGCCCCAGGAGGCCCGTGACTATGTGGAGCGCCTGGAAAAGGCTGTGGGCTGCAAGATCACCTATATCTCGGTCGGCGCGGAGCGTGAGGCTTATATCCACCACGTGGTCTGAGCCACTGGGCGTTTATCCGGAACAAAGGAAGCGTGCGTTTATGTTTGATATCATTACCGACAGTGCCTGTGACTGGACCCCGGAAAAGGCAAAGCAGTACAATGTAGAAGTTGTGCCGTTCTATGTCTCGCTGGATGGCGAGCATTACCGCAAGGAGGGCAAGGAGATCGCAGTGCGGGATTTCTACCAGTTTATGGTAGATAACCCCTCCGCTTACCCCAAGACCAGCCTGCCCTCGCTGGAGGACTTTGAGCAGATCTTCCGCCGCCAGGCCGAAGCAGGCCGCCCCACCCTCTGCCTGTGCTTTACCAGCAAGATGAGCGGCTGTGTGGGCAGCGCCCGCAACGCCCGGGAGCTGGTGCTGGAGGATTACCCCGATGCAAAGATCGAGGTGATGGACTCCACGGCGGCCACCGTGACGGAATCGGAAATGGTGGAAAACGCAGTGGCCATGCGGGACGCAGGCTGCACGCTGGAAGAGGCTGTGGTCTGGCTGAGCGCCGAGCGCGTCACAAACCAGATCTTCTTCACCGTGGGCAACCTGGATTATCTCATCAAGGGCGGCCGCATCGGCAAGGTGACGGGCCGCGCGGCCAATATCCTGGGCATCAAGCCCATGATCCTCTTCAAAGAGGGCGAGATCTTCTCCGGCGGCATGGCACGCGGCCGCCAGAAGAGTTTTGAAAAGGCGCTGGAGCAGCTGATGGCTTATCTCGACAGCAACAACGCAAACCCGGACGACTACTGCGTCACCGTGGGCTATGGCTACGATGAGGAAGAGGGCAAGCGGCTCTGGATGCAGACCCGCGCCGCCCTGCTGGCCAGGTACCCGGGCAGCGCCTGTGAGGTAGAGCTGCTGCAGATCGGCTGCACCATCGCGGTGCACACCGGCCCCTATGCACTGGGCATGGGCGTTATGCGCCGTTGGAAAAAGCAGTAACCGTTTCAAACGCAATAGAACACAAAACCCCTGAGACGCAGCCGCGTCTCAGGGGTTTTTGCTTAATTGTGGTTTTGTAGGTGGCGGGAGGGTAGCCATTTTTCCCGGTCATGGTCGTCCTCTTTCTCCGCCGGGGCGGGGATGGGGGTGAACCGCACCTCGGTCACGCGGCGCTTGGCCGTGCGGGTGACCACGCCGTTGAAATTGTCCAGCGTGAAATGGTCGCCCACCTTGGGCAGGTGGCAGGTCTTTTCCTGCACCAGACCGTTGACGGTGTTGGAATCAATGTCCTCGTCCTCGGGCAGGCCCAGCGTCTCGTAGAGGTCATCCACGCTGGCAGAGCCGGACACCAGCCAGCTGCCGTCCGACTGCTGGCGGAAGTCCTCGGTCACCTCGTCGTGCTCATCCCAGATCTCGCCCACCAGCTCCTCGAGGATGTCTTCCAGGGTGATGATGCCCTCGGTGCCGCCGTACTCGTCCACGACGACCGCCATGTGGTGGTGCTGCTCCCGCAGGGTGCGCAGCAGCTGGGAGATCTGGGTGGAACCCGTGGTATACAGGGTGGGTGCGATGAGGTCTTCCACGGTGGTGGCTTTTTTGAGCCGGGCCAGGTAGAAGTCCTTTTCATGTACCACGCCAATGATGTTGTCGATGGTATCATGATAGACGGGCAGGCGGGAATAACCGGATTCCGCAAAGGTCTGGGCCAGCTCTTCCAGCGAGATGTTGTCCTCCACGGCCACCACGTCCACGCGGGGGGTCAGGATCTCTTCCACCTCCACGTCGTCGAACTCAATGGCGCTGCGGATGAGCTGGCTCTCGCGGTCGGTCAACTCGCCGTCATTTTCGGCCTCGCTCACCATGGTCATGAGCTCACCCTCGGTGATGGTATCTTCCTCACGGCTGTGGATGAACTTGCCCAGCAGCTTTTTCCACTGGGTAAACAGCCAGGTCAGCGGGGTAAAGAGGAGCATCAGCAGGTTGAGCACCGGGGACACTGCCGTGGCAATGGTCTCCGGCATCTCCTTGGCCAGGCTCTTGGGCGTTACCTCGCCAAAGATCAGCACCACGATGGTGAGCACCATGGTGGAGACTGTCGCGCCCCGCTCCTGCCCCAGCATCTGGGTAAACAGGATGGTGCCGATGGAAGCGGCGGCAATGTTGACGATATTGTTGCCGATGAGGATGGTGGAGAGCAGCTTGTCGTATTTTTCCGACATGGCCAGCACCCGGGCGGCGGACGTGTCGCCGTCCTCCGCGCGGCTTTTCAGACGGATCTGGTTCAGGGAAGAGAATGCGGTCTCGGAGGCGGAGAAAAAGGCGGAGAATGCCACCAGGATCACCAGCGCCACCAAGAGCGTAATACTGCCATCGTCCATAATAAAGGGAAATCACACTCAACTTTCTGTTTGATATTTTCTGGCCCAAACGGGCACGCAGCGGATGACGGGGCAGTTTCCCCGCCGGCGGCGGGAAAACTGCTTCCAGGCTGCTGATACTAAAAATGTGCTTCCCACCGTGACTGTTCCGCGATGAAAAGCACATGTTCAAAGACTATAATATCATATTCAGTCCCCCGGTGCAAGTGTTACCACCTGTCCGTGGGAACAAAACAGGTAAAATCTAAGGGAAATTTCAGCGTAGCGTCAGGGCATTGCCGTCATAATCCACCGTCAGGGTAGCGCCCTCGGCGTAGCTGCCCCGGATGATGGCCTTGGCGATGAGGGTCTCCACCCGGCTCTGGATGAACCGCTTGATGGGCCGCGCGCCATAGACGCTGTCGTAGGCGGAATCAATGATGAAGTCCTTGGCGGCGGTGGTCACGTCCAGCTTGAGGTGCTTGCCCTCATCCATGCGGCGGCGCAGGTCGTCCAGCTGCAGGTCCACGATGCTCCGCATCTCGTCCTTGGTCAGGCTCTTGTAGTAGACGATCTCGTCCAGACGGTTGAGGAACTCGGGGCGGAACTTGCTCTTGAGCAGGGCGTCGATCTGATGCTTTGCCTCGTCGCTCAGCTCGTTGGAGCCGTTGGCGCGGCGCTGCTCCAGATCGTTCAGGATGATGTCGCTGCCCAGGTTGGAGGTCAGGATGATGACCGTGTTCTTGAAGTCCACGGTACGGCCCTGGCTGTCGGTGATGCGGCCATCGTCCAGCACCTGCAGCAGGATGTTGAAGACATCGGGGTGGGCTTTTTCCACCTCATCAAACAGCACCACGCTGTAGGGTTTGCGGCGGACGGCCTCGGTCAGCTGGCCGCCCTCTTCATAACCGACGTATCCCGGAGGCGCGCCGATCAGGCGGCTGACGCTGAACTTCTCCATATATTCGGTCATGTCGATCCGCACCATGTTGCGTTCATCATCAAACAGGGCCTGTGCCAGCGCTTTGGCCAGCTCGGTCTTGCCCACGCCGGTGGGGCCCAGGAACAGAAAGCTGCCGATGGGGCGGTTGGGGTTGGCGATGCCGGCGCGGCTGCGCAGGATGGCCTCGCTCACCTTGGTCACGGCCTCATTCTGGCCGATGACCCGTTTGTGGAGCACATCGTCCAGATGCAGCAGCTTCTCGCGCTCGCCCTCCACCAGCTTCTCCACGGGGATGCCGGTCCAGCGGGCCACGATGCGGGCGATCTCCTCGTCGGTCACACGGTCACGCAGCAGGCTGTCCTCTTTCTTCTCGTTGGCCAGCTTCTCTTCGGCTTCCAGCTGTTTCTGCAGCTCGGGCAGCTTGCCGTATTTCAGCTCGGCGGCCTTGTTCAGGTCGTACTCACGCTGGGCTTTCTCAATGGCGGCATTGGTCTGCTCGATCTGCTCGCGCAGGGTCTGCACTTTGCCGATGGCGTTCTTCTCGTTCTCCCACTTTGCTTTCATGCTGCGGAACTGATCCTGCAGCTCGGCCAGCTCTTTTTCCAGCTCTTTCAGGCGGCTCTGGCTCAGGGCATCCGTCTCCTTTTTCAGGCTGACCTGCTCGATCTGCAGCTGGGTGATGCGGTGGGCCAGATCATCCATCTCGCTGGGCATACTGTCCATCTCGGTCTTGATCATGGCGCAGGCCTCATCCACCAGGTCAATGGCCTTATCGGGGAGGAAGCGGTCGGTGATATAGCGGTCAGAGAGGGTAGCGGCGGCGATCAGGGCGTTATCGCTGATCTTGACGCCGTGGAACACTTCGTACCGCTCTTTCAGGCCGCGCAGGATGGAGATGGTGTCTTCCACCGTGGGCTCATCCACCTGCACCGGCTGGAAACGGCGCTCCAGGGCGGGGTCTTTCTCGATATACTGGCGGTACTCGTCCAGCGTGGTGGCACCAATGCAGTGCAGCTCGCCGCGGGCCAGCATGGGCTTGAGCAGGTTGCCCGCGTCCATGGCACCATCGGTCTTGCCGGCACCCACGATGGTGTGCAGCTCATCAATGAAGAGGATGATCTTGCCCTCACTCTTCTTGACTTCGTTCAGCACGCTCTTCAGGCGCTCCTCAAACTCGCCGCGGTATTTTGCACCGGCCACCAGAGCGCCCATGTCCAGGCTGAACACGGTGCGGTCTTTCAGGTTCTCGGGCACATCGCCGCGGACGATCCGCTCGGCCAGACCCTCTGCAATGGCGGTCTTGCCGACGCCCGGCTCACCGATGAGGCAGGGGTTGTTTTTCGTCTTACGGGACAGGATGCGGATGACGTTCCGGATCTCCTGGTCACGGCCGATGACAGGGTCCAGCTTCTGCTTGCGGGCCAGATCCACCAGGTCCTGGCCGTACTTCTGCAGGGCGTTGTAGGTGTCCTCGGGGTTGTCGTTGGTGACACGCTGGTTGCCGCGCACGGCGGTCAGCTGCTGCAGGAACTTATCCTTGGTGATGCTGAACGCGCGGAACAGATCGGAACAGTTCTGGGTGGGCTCATCCAGCAGGCCGAGGAACACATGCTCGACGCTGACGTAATCGTCTTTCATGGCCTTGGCTTCCCGGGCGGCAGCACTCAGGACCTTATCCGTTGCCTGCGAGATATAGACCTTGTCGGGGTCACGGCCGGAGCCGGACACCCGGGGCATGGCAGAGAGCTTTTCAGCCACAGCGGCGGAGAAGCTGCCCGCGTCCACATTCAGCTTCTGGAGCAGCTGCGGGATCAGGCCCTGCTCCTGGGTGGCCAGTGCATGGAGCAGGTGCTCCGGCTCCATGGCGTTGTGCTGGTACTCCACCGCCAGCTGCTGGGCAGCCTGCAGTGCTTCCAGTGTCTTCTGGGTATATTGATTGGTATTCATAGAATCGACCTCCATTCATACCGGAAGTTGGTTTTTAAATGAGATTTGTCAAATAAGATTGAACTTTGCTAATTTTGTATTAGCACTCTATCTGTTCGACTGCTAAAAATATACTCCAAACAACCCACTTTGTCAATAGGGCGGAAGAAGCTGAGCGGAGAATTCACAAAAAGTTTGCAAATAAAAACACTCTCCCGGCAGCGGGAGAGTGCGGAATGCTGGAAAAGAACGCGGGAAAATTATTTTACCTGCGCGCCGGTGGTCAGGGCGTCGGTCACGGTATCCATCATGGCGATCATGGTGCAGTAGTTGGCGCCATAGGCCTCGGTGTAAGCCGAGTAGGTGTCGATCTGCTCCTGGGTGGGGGCCAGATCCATGGCCTCGGCCACAGCCTGGTAGAGCAGGGCCTCTTTTGCGTAGGACTCAATGCTGTCGGCCATGGCGGCCAGCATGGCATCGGCGCTGTCATAGCCCAGCATGGACTGGACGAACGTGTCCAGATCGTAGCCATAGTACTGGGCCATCTTATCATAGTAGTTGAGGCATTGGGTCACCTGGTAATCGGTCACGGCCTTGGGCACCTCGCGGAACGTGGCGTTGTCCATCAGGTAATCCATGACGGCGGTGTTGAGGTTGGAGGTGTAAAGCTGCTGCTGGCAGAACGCCCGCAGGGCCTCCACACTGTGCAGGTCATCGCTGGTGCCGTAGTTCTCGTCTACCCAGGCATCGGTCAGCTCCGGCAGGACCTCCTCCTCAATGGAGTTCAGGGTGACAGAGAAGACCGCCTGCTTGCCGCTGAGCACCAGCGCGTTGCCGTCGGCATCGGTGGAGTCGCGGTAGCCGTCCGGGAACGTGACGGTCACGTCAAAGGTCTCGCCGGGCTTGTGGCCAACGATCTGGTCCTCAAAGCCGTCGATGAAAGAGCCGCTGCCCAGCTTGAGGCTGTAGCCCGTGTAGGTGCCGCCGGTAAAGGCCACGCCGTCCACGGTGCCGGCGTAATCAATGTTGACGGTGTCGCCGTTGGCCGCGGCACGGTCGGTCACGTCCTGGGTGGTGGAGTTCTGGCTGAGCAGGCTGTCGATCTGGGCCTGCACGTCCTCGCTGGTGGGCTCTACGTCGGCACGCTGGACCGGGATGGAAGCGTAATCCTCCGGCAGGGTGACATAATCCAGTGCCCGGATGCCCTCCCAGTAGCCGTTTTCATCCAGACCATCGCTGTAAGTGAAGTTCTGGTAATCGTAATCCGCCGCGGAGCCCAGAATACTGCTGGCGGCCTCGCTGGAAGCGGAAGAAGAGCTGTCGGACTTGCTGCAGCCTGCCGCGCCCAGAGCCAGAGCTCCGGCGCAGACCAGACAGAGCGCCTTGGTGATGCTACGTTTCAAAAGAATACCTCCTGTTGGAATGCCGGGGAGCCCCGGCGGTGCGCAAATCAAACATGCTCTATTATAAGGGGTAAAAATGAAAAAGAAAAGTTTTTTGCAAAATTTCCACAAATAAACGTTCGACTTTGTCGGACTTTTGCGGGAACCCGGGCGGAAAACTGGGAAAAGCGGTGGAAATGCCCACCGGGTTTTGTTATTATAAAAAGCAGGAGCTAATACAAAAACAGGAGGAACGCCCCATGGATTACAACAAAGCTG
>OLWJ01000749.1_pt1 | contig 12292 bp, 15 predicted proteins | sample 1674291 | NCBI WGS metagenome assembly OLWJ01 (sample SAMEA103958159, study PRJEB25191) | human gut metagenome | biome: human-associated habitat [ENVO:00009003]; feature: intestine environment [ENVO:2100002]; material: feces | place: Germany | collected 2013/2015
GAATACACGTTTGCGAGTTATCGCTGGATAGAAAAAACAATGAATTGATATGAAAGGTGACTTGATTATAAACGGCAAGGATGCTTACACAACATGGGGTGTGAGCTTGTCGCAAACGGCTCTTACATCACTGATGACACCACCAGAGATGAAAGACTACATAAAGACCACGGCGCGAACCGAACACGGTTCAAGATTGATAAACAATAATCCCGTTTTCGCCGAGCGTACAATCTCGCTGGATATGCACCTAATCGCTGCGGATGAAGAACACTTCATCGCGCAGTACAATGCGTTCTGTCGCGTACTCGCTGGGGGCTATCTTGAAATCTCGACACGATGGCAGCCAGATATTATCTATCGCACCTTTTTTCAGTCGTGCAGTCAGTATTCGCAGCTAATTGACGGACTTGCTAAATTCACGCTGAAAATCATCGAACCAAACCCGAACAACCGAGCCAAATGAGAGCGGAAATTAGCATAAAGACAAGCACAGGCAAGGAGCGCGCGACGGTGGTCGTGGGCAGCGGTTCTGTGCGGCGGTTCGCGCTCATGGGCGATGACTATGTGACGCTGAAATTCGTGGTCGCCGAGCCGCTATACATCGCAATCGGCGACTATATCGATACCGACTTCGGACGCTTTGTTATTGTCTCCGACCAGAAGCCGAACATCAGCAAGACGACAGGCGGCTATGAGTACGAATTGAAATTCGAGGCACCGCACTGCGCGTGGAAAAATAAAATCTCGATGCTTGTCTACAAACAGAACGTAGGCAACGTGGAGAAGCGTTACCGCAAGGAATCGTCGTGGAATCACACAGCCGACATCATCACTCAGGCGGAAGCGGCAATCATCGACAACCTTGAATGTTTGGGAATGGACTACCGCGTGCAACTGCATGGAGTCGATGAAGACACGGCGAGCAAAAGCGTGCTTGTGACCTACGATAATACAAGCATATACGACGCACTCACATTGATTGCCGACGCTTTCGATGTCGAGTGGTGGATTGTCGGGAACATCATCTACTTTGGCAAGTGTCAATTCGGCGAGGAAACGGAATCCGTAGACTTGATACTCGGTGACAATGTGAGCGATATGGGCAACGCCAAGTCTTCAGCCGACTTCGCCACAAGGTTCTACGTCTACGGCTCTGACAAGAATCTGCGCAACTACCGCAAGACCGACCGAGGCGAGAGTGTCGCTCTCGGTGTAGTCACCGACAGACTGATGCTGCCGAAAGGCACGGACTACATAGACCTGTACAAGTATGACACGGAGGGCAACCGCGTGTACATCACGGACAGCGCATATACCGCCGACACCAATACGGAGATGCCTTCCGAGGAAGTCGTGGAGAATACGATCGTCTTCGATGATGTCTATCCAAAGCAAGACGCTACGATTACCGATGTGTTCGTGTATCGGACGGCGCACATAAAAGACAGCGAAGGAAACGTAGTCAAGAAAATCCCTATCTATTGGTGCAAGGTTGACGGCTTCATCTTTGACCGCAAATATCTGCTTGAAGGGAAAACGATTCAGATGATGTTCCAAAGCGGCTTGCTGTCGGGAATGACATTCGACGTCACATTCAACCCAGCGAACGACGCAGTGAAGCACCCCGACGGGAGCGTGAACAAAGACGCGCAGCGGTGGGAGCTTGTCTACAATACCGACTACGGGCGTGAGTTGCCCGATGAAACGCTGAAGCCGAGTGCCGGCGACAAGATTGTTTTTATCAACTTCGATGCCAAACTTGTGACGGAAGGCGATATGGTTGCCGATGCAGAAAAGAAGCTCTACACCACCGCCGTCGACTATATCAAGAAACAGGCTACCGACAATCAGACATACGACTGCACGATTATGTGCGACGTGGCTCGTGACGGGTTCACGCTCGATGTCGGTCAGCGTGTGCGTCTTGTCAACGCCGCATTCTTCCGCACACCGAGGAAAAGCCGTGTTATCGGATGGGAAATCCCTTTGGATATACCCTACGACAACCCAGTGTACACCATAGGCGAGGCGGTCAGCTACTCCACCATAGGCACGTTGTCGAAGTCGGTGGAGGCTCTGACTGCACAAGGACAGCGCAGAGAATCGGAAAGCGGCGGTGTGTATCTCATCCGCTCCTACGACAATGTGACACCAGCCACCGACTTGAACGCCTACTCGGCACTCCGTGCGCTGCGTCAGTTCGTCAATGCGGTTGACGATGATGATGTCGCTGGCTTGCTGACGTTCGCCAAAGGCTTGCAGTCGGCTGGCTTTATGGAGGGTTCTTTCGGGCGTGGCTTTGAGCTGATGAAAGACCGAAACGGACGCTCCTACTTGGAGATTGACGAGATATTCGTGCGGATGCGTGCCGTGTTTGAGTCTTTGGAAATCAAGCACGTCAGCCACGTCGGGGGTGAGAACATCCTCTCGCCTGCTGGCATTGAGTGCTACAGAGTCGAGACTGTGCCAGCGCAGATAGGATTGCGCAGCAGTGACGGAGCGGACTTGCTCGACAAAGACGGAGAGCAGTTGACGGCGAAAGCCACGGACACGAACGTCTACCGCTGCTACTTCAAGACGACCGACGGAGAGCGGACGATATACAATCAATTCGCGGTGGGCGACCTTGCTCTGTGCCGCGAGTTCAACACGATGAAGAATGCCGACGGAACGACCCTCGGACGCTACTATTGGCGCGCAGTGGTCGGTGTCGGCACTGACTATATAGATTTGTCAATCACAGACTGCCTTGAAGGCTCTGACGTTCCGATGAAGGGCGACACGATTGTTTGTTTGGGAAACAAGTCCGACAAGTCGCGTCAGAATGCGGTCGTGGTATCGTCATACGGAGTGGGAAGCCCGTCTATCAAGATGTATCAAGGCATCAAGACTTTCGCGCTCTCGGACGACAATGCGCCTGTGATTATCTCCCCAGACGGGAACAAGTTTACAGGTGATTTCGTCAGCCGTAGCGGTGACAACATTGTCGACATCATCAACGGCAAGGCGAAGGTGTACACCGAGAAGCCATCGTTTCAGCCGTACAAGGTCGGCGACTTGTGGGTGAACGCAACTGACGGGACGTATAAGAACGAACTGCTCCGCTGTGTTTCCAATGCGAAAACGTTCACCTATCAAGGCAAGCTGAACTATCTGTACAATATTGATGATTGGGAGCCGTCAAACGGCTATACGTCGGAGATAAAGCAGACTTCCGACGCAATCAAGATGTCGGTGTATGCGCTCGGTCAGCCGAAGCGCAATTACGCTACAATGCCGCAGACATACAAGACTACACTCATCAAAAGCAGTGTGCAGTCGGCGGCTAAGGTCGTGGGAAGCGTCCTTACCGACGGCTTGTATGCTGGGCAGAAACTATATCTGTCTTTTGATGCCAAGTCTGTAGTCAATGCCTTGCTGACGGCGAAGCCTGTCACAATCCAATTGCGTTGCGGGTCGTTGGTTGTATGGGCGAAGACGATACAGACGGGGAAAGGGACTGCCGTGGCTACATCGGTTGCTGACGAAGTGTTGACGGTGCAAGATTCTTGGCTGCTTGTCAGCACTCTCGACATCGTGCTGACTGTCGAGAGCATCGCCACGGTGACGCTGACGGATTTCCGCGTGTGTCTTGTTCCCAACACTTCGTACTCCGAGGCTCAGGAACTGAAGCTTGAACGCACGGGAATCGACATCGTGAACGAGCGAATCTTGCTGCAAGCTGACACTACGGAGTTTGTCGGCAACGACGGCACTACACGTGTGCGGATTTTCGGAAGCGACGGCAAGATTAATGCTGAGATGATTGACGCTGACAGCATTGTCGCAAAGCGTCTGCAAGCGAAGACGGCTCTCGGCACGGTGGACATTGACAACGGTGCCATATTGCTGACTGACGCGAACGGAAAGCCGAGAATGCGCATATCGGGGGGCAATCTCACCGCTTCGGCTTCGTCGGTCGACATCCCGATGGAGCTGTACTCTGGGCAGATTGATGTTGACGGGAGCAAGGACTACTACCACGCGGAGATTGCATTGCCCGAAGCGAGCGGATATGTGTTCAAGACAGCCGATGGAGCGGTGGCGAAACTGCCGACAATAGGACTCGGTGTGTCAGAACTTGTTTCCGACGCATTGGCATACCCTGGAGGGCGCATCCGTGTACGGCTCGAACTGCTGCTTGACGGCAAGGTTGTCGGTGCGCTTGACAAGGAAACCGCCGCTACCGACTTGTCTGTCTCGGGGACGCTCACCCTTGATTCGCTCTCGGTGTCACTCGCAGAGGGTGTTCACTCCATCACTGCCAATGTGTGGTTCAGTGGCAACGGGAACGCTATCACTTCGGCATCGTTCCGCATCGAACCGAACGGCAACATCTTGGTGTCATATCCGACAGATATGGTAGAAATCGCAGCGGACGGATTCCGCGCCGCAACCGCTGGCGGAACGTACATACAGCAGACCGCCGAGGCTTGTGTGATGGCTTATCAGCAATACCGCTTGGAGGTGTCGGGCAAGGGCATCCGCGTCACGGCTGACGGAAACAATTGGGAAAACTTAATATAGCGTGAATAGTATGATTAGAATAGTAAGAGGAAACAAGTTTCGGTTGCTGATACCGCTCGAACTGACAACAACAGAGGGCGGAGTGAGCAAGACTGAGAAATACACGCCGACAGAACAATGCCGCGTGTGTGTCCGCAAGGCATCCGCCTCCTACGATGTTCCGCACTCGGTGCAGGACACGAACGTGCTTGTCGTTGACATCGCCGCCGACTTGCTCGGCAACGGGACGTATGCGGTGGAGGTGACTGACAAGGATGTGCGCTCAATGCGTCTTGCTCAATTCGCTATCGTTGAAACGACGGAGGAGGCGGACATCAAGCAGCCGACGGACTTTGAGTTGCAGACCGCCGCACTTGACGCACAGGTGTTTTTCGGCGGGATTACAGAGAATGACGTGAAGCGGATTGTCGATGAGCATCTCGGCATTCCAAAGGACGCGAACGGAGAAATATTAATAACAAAAGAACATAGTTGATTATGGCATATCAGATTAATTTGACAGGACAGGAGATTGACGAGCGGCTTCAGAACATAGGCACTGCCGAGGATGTGGCGGCGGCTGACGGAACACTCTACGCTCGTATCAGCAAGAATGCTGACGACGTTGATGAGCTGAGAGATACAGTAGGTCACATAGATTCCGCTCAGACAGCGACAGGCAATACGGTGACGCAGCACACGGCGGACATCAGCACGTTGCAGACGGCAGTGGGCAATAACAAGACCGAGCAGGACGCGATTGCGGTCAAGGTGGAGAACAATGCCAAGGCGATTGGCAAGCACACGACCACGCTTAAGGAACAGGAGAAGAAGTTGAGCAGCGGCACACTCCGTGACCTGTACATCTCTGCTGGTGCGGTGTACAACGAGCAGACGGGGTACTATGAATTGAACGGGCTGACGGACATTACCGAGGAGCAGATGAGGGTGATATATAAATATGCTGGGACTCCACAAGTCAGGGGAGCATTTGCTTATTCCAAAGCGAGGACAAATCTTCCTATGCCGGGAATGTATAACGGCTCGCTTGAAGCCAGTATGTTTTATGGAAGCAAGAACCTCGAAGTGGTTTATTTGGGATATAGGCAGCTTTCTCCAAGTGTATACGATGAGCCGTCCGCCTATGTAGCGGGCACCAACAGTTTCTATCTTTGCCAAAAGTTGAAAAAGATATACGGTAAAATAGCATGTTATTTGCCCAATTTCAACTGGGACTTGACTTTTGGCGAATGCCTTGCTTTAGAGGAAGTACGGATTGCTTTGTTGAACTCGCCCATAAAGTTGCAGTGGTCACCTAATCTTAGCAAGGAATCGGTACTGTATATGATAACTAACGCCAACCCACAGAGTGGAGCGGCGGCAGGCAGCATAGCAATCACACTCCACCCCACCGCCTATGCCCGTCTGAAAGACGATGCGGACATAGTGGCAGCGTTGGAGGCAAAAGGAGGAGTAATAACATTAGTAAGTGCATAGAATTATGATAAAAAAACAGAACAACGAGATTTTCAGCACGGAAGGAAAGTACGTGCATATCATAGGAACAGACAACTATTTCAAGCGGGGACTTGCTATTGGGCTGTCTGTAGAGCAGTGTGAGGAAGTGGACGAGATACCGCAGACCATCAACACCAAAGCGTATGAAGACAAGGTAGACAGCCTTATCCGCGGTCGTTACTCGCTCAGCGAGGAACTTGGCATACTGCGACAAAAAGAAGTGAAGAAAGCGGAATATGACGCTTATTTCGCCTACTGCGAGCAGTGCAAGGCAGAAGCCAAGGAGTGGCTCAGAGAACATCCGAACGGCGATTTGCAGCCATTGCCGCAAGTGGAAGATGTGACGGAATATCTTTCGGAAACAACTGACGATGTTGTGGGATTCGGGCAATAAAAAAAGGCAGCACGGGCGAAGCCCAACACTGCCTATTATGATTCGCACGGGCGAAGCCCAACACTGACCATTATAGTACGCACGGGCGAAGCCCGACACTAACTATTACACAACAAATATAGAAACAATATTGAAAACCACAAAATAAATCAAGAAAAAAATGACAGGAACGGCAGTGAATAACAGTGTGCGCATAGGCACGGCAAGTATGGGAGTGTTCATCGGAGAAATCAGCACACTGCTTTGGAATATGCGGTGGCTGATGCTCCTCGCTGGAGTGCTGATTATCGTAGACTTGTGGCTCGGTGTTCACAAGTCTATCTCCAACAAAGTTGACATCCGAGCGAGCCGCGCTCTGAGAAGAACGATGATGAAGATAGCCGACTATTTGTGCGTCGTGATACTCGGTGCGGTGGTCGGCAAGGCACTCGGAGAACCGCTCGGATGCTCCGCCATAGTAATCGCTGTGGTGCTTATGTCGATAGCGTGCTTGTGCGAGCTTGACAGCATCATCAGCAACTGGGGCGAAATCAAGGGAGTGAAAATCAACTTCTTCAAAATTATTCTCGGTCTTTTAGGTTACAAGCGCAAGGAACTTGGAGAAGCACTAAAGGGAACAATCACAATAACTAAGAAAAGGAAGAAATGAAATATTTCACACTTAATGAACTGACACGGAGCGACACCGCATCACGGATGAAGATAGACAACACACCGACCGCGGAAGCGGTGAAGAACTTGACGGCACTTGTAGACAACGTGCTTGACCCGTTAAGGGAGATGTACGGCAAGCCGATATACATCTCCAGCGGCTACCGATGCCCACGGCTGAACAAGGCGGTCGGAGGTGTCGCCGGCTCACAGCACAAGACAGGACAGGCAGCCGACATCAATCAGCGAAGCCGCGAGGAGAACGCGCGTATCTTCAAACTGATTGAGGAGAACCTTGACTTCGACCAACTGCTGTGGGAGAACGGCGGTCAGTGGGTACACGTCAGTTTCCGCGCAGACGGCAAGAACCGAAGACAGGTGAAACGATTATGGAAAAAGTGATATGAGAGATGACGAGAAATGCAGATATGTCTGCGTGGTGATAGGCTGGGTGCTGATTGCCGTGCTTGCGGTGATGTGCCTCGGGTGTAAGTCGGTGCAGTATGTACCCGTTGAGACGGTGCGCACCGATACTTGCTACGTCAACAAGATTCGCACCGATTCCGTGTATGTGCGCGACTCGGTGGTCGTGGAGCGCGGCGGTGACACAATCAAGGTTACTGCGTGGCGGTGGCGCGAGCGGTACGTTGTGCGGCGCGACACCATCTATCGGAGCAGGACGGACAGCATTGCCGTGCCTTACCCAGTGGAGCGGAAACTCTCTCGGTGGGAAAAGACGAAGCAGGACATCGGTGGCATAGCCATCGGTGCGTTCATCGCCGTTGTGTCGGCGGTCGTGATTTGGCTGAATATAAAGAAAATGAGGAAATGAAAAAGCTCCCGACATAAATAAAATATCACCACAACATCCTATTTAACACACACGTTCCGTGCGGTGTCGGGAGCCAATTATGCCTGAATCGCACGGACGTTTTGTGTCTTGTCTAAAGATAAAGCGGATGTTGTGGTTCGGCAAAGTTAGTAAATTAAATAGGGAAATCAAATGAAAACAATCGAAATCTTTGCCGAGGCTGTGAAATTCGCCTCCGAAGCATCCGACATTCCGAGCGACAGGATATTGTCGGAGAGCCGTGATGCTGACGTTGTGGACGCAAGAATGCTCGTTATACAGACGCTTTATGACATAGGGCTGTATCCGCGGAGGATAGCCGAGCTGTTCGGAATGACGCCATCCAATGTGTGTCATCTGCTGACTGCTGACAATCGGAAAGCAACAAACAAAATCTACGCAAACAACTTGCAAGCATTACGCAAGCACATAGCAAGCATCTTCTTTGACACTGAGTGATTCCGTGCGATATTTGCATCACTGGCAATATTGCCAGCGTCTTAAAATCAATATTTATGGAATCAAAAACTTATGTTTTCGGCGAGAACGGCAACAACGGAATGATGTCGCTTCTTGCTCCGCTGATGCAGAAGAGCGGTCTTGATCCGAACTTGCTTCTCGCCATGAACCGCAACAACGGCGGCTTTGGCGGCGAGGGAGGTTGGTTTATGTGGGTGATTTTTCTGTTCTTCCTTATGGGTTGGGGAGGCAACGGTTGGGGTTTCGGTCGCAACAACGGCGGAGGCATAGCCAACGAAATCAACAACGACTACGGGCGCAGTCTTCTGATGGACGCTATCGGCGGAAACCGCAACGCATTGAGCAACCTTGCGACGCAGCTCAATTGCACCGAGGGTCAGATTCAGAGCGCAATCGCCGCTTTGACATCACAGGTGCAAAGCGTCGGCAACCAAGTCGGAATGTCGGGGATGCAGGTAATCAACGCGCTTCAGCAAGGGAATATGCAGATTGCCCAGCAGATAGCCAACTGCTGCTGCGAGAACCGTCTTGCGATGTGTCAGCAGACGAACACCCTGCAAGGCGCAATCAACAACGTTTCCGTAGGACAGGAGCGCGGCTTCTCTTCGGTAGCGTATGAAACACAGCGTCAGACGTGCGACATTGAGAAATCCATCAAGGAGGCGACAGACAAGATTGTCGCTGGACAAGCGGCAGCGGAAATGCGCGAGATGCAGAACAAGATTGACATTCTCCGCGAGGAGAACGGAACGTTCAAGTCATCGGCAATGACATCGCAGATTGTCGGCAGCGCAATCGCTCCTCTCAATGCCGCTCTTGCTAAACTGCAAAGCGAGGTGGCTGGAATCAAATGCAAATTGCCCGAGACTGTAACCTTGAGCTATTCACAAGCAACCGCAGTCCCGAACTGTGTGGCAGCGCAGATGGGCTTGTACGGACTGAACGGCACTACCTTTTGGACGTAGAAAGGAGGGCGCTATGACTTTCCGAGCATTTACATTCGTCAATAGGCGCGGCTCTGCCGCCATATCGACAACAGGTGTGAAAGTGAACACCGACAGCGTGGTGTTCTCGTTCGCCAACCACGCATTCGTCAACGCGTGGTATCGCGGCACTCTGTTCGTCGACTTGGTGCAAGCCGTTCCGACAGGCACGACAGGCACACTGCCCGTCCTCTTCGAGACAAACGGAGTGACAAAAGCCGTCACTAAATTCAATGGCGACGCACTGACTGCCGCCGACATTCCAGGAACTGGAGTGGTGCAGCTGTGGTTCGACCGCCAAACCGACACCTTGCAATTGATGTCGGGAATTGTTTAATCAAAAAAAGCAACAGATATGTTCAGTGGATTAAGACAGAACGCATTGATATACATCCTCGAGAAAGGGGAAACCCCGACATTGAAAGTCGGACAAGTGGTATCGGTAAGCAATCCGACACCGAGGTACGCACAACCGACAAATCCATATTCGGCATTCTCGCAGAACGTGGAGCAAGTGGTCGACATCTCGGTGAAGACCGACGACGGAACGGCGGTTGACTTCAAGCAGCTTCCCGCCTCGCTCGCCATAGCCAACCAAGGGAACGTTGTCGTTGCAGACAACAAGGAAGCGATGACATCGGAGGTGGAAGCGATGCTCAGAACGTCGCGCAGCGTTGTCGAGAGTGTGGACTACCACAAGCGAGTTATCGGAGCGTGCGACACTATGTTGCAGACTCTCAACCCTCAATTCGCCAAGGAGCGCGAGCAAGAGCAGAAAATAGGCTTGCTCGAGGAGAAGGTTACAGGAATGGAGGGAACATTGTCGGACATACGTTCGATGCTGTCCAAGGCACTGAACACGTCTGCTGCAAAAACCAAAAACTGAAACGACTATGGGATATATGATTGAAATCACTGAAGACAAGCTGGGAACGCTTGCCGAGAACGCGGAGAAGATGCTCCGCTATGGTGGAAAGGTTATGCAGTGCATAGATGATTTGCACCGCGGAAGCGGACGGATGGGCGAACGTCACTACGACGACTACCGCACCATGGGCGACGACCGCGAGAAGTGGAACGATGATGATGACCGCGACCGCTACGGAGAACGCGGCTATCGTCGCAGATATTAGAGAGCGCTATGAAACATCGTGAGCCTCTTGACCTGTACGACACGAAGTCGCACGGAATGTCCGAATACCTCAGACACAACGGGTGGCATTTCAACCGCCGTATGTGCGAGTTCGCCGTATCGCTTATGCGTAAGGACGGAAAGCGCATCGATCCGTGGCGAAAGGAAGATGTCGACGAGCTGTTGAAATCCGCATCGGTGCAGATTGACTGCACAGACCACGACTATGTGTATGTGGCGAATATGGCTAAGGCTGACTTCCTCGGCGGATGTCTTGCGGACAACACCGCGGTGGCGAAGTATGTGAGTGATGTTTTGAGCGATGAAGACCAAGCCGACGGCTTTATTTTCAACCGCTTTTATGCCGACTGCGCGCGCAACGGAGTGGGCATTCCGTGGGAGGATGTATTGTGATACGGCTTACGCTTGACATAGTGGGTTATGGGTGGACGGCGGAGGTGTTTCTTGCCGTCCATTCTTTTGACGCAGACGCGGTTCTTGCCTGTCTTCGTGCGGTAGACTGCGACGATGAGTATTTTATCAAGGCGGAAGAGAACTTGCGTCAGAACCGCTTAAACCGAGGTCTGACGTACAGCAACATCGCTTTACGGAGGTCGGTGATGGTTGTCGGCGCTGCTTCGTCCGCGTCGGAGTGTGCAAATTCGCTCGTCCACGAACTGCACCACCTTGTAGCGCACATCTGCGAAGGCTCCAATGTGGACTTGTCGAGCGAAGAAGCGTGCTATCTCGCTGGCGGTCTTGCCCAGTTGATACACAATGATGCCGCGCCGCTCCTGTGCGATTGTTGCAGAAAGAAGAAAGGGAAACATTGTAAACTACCAATAAACTAAAGATTTGTTGGCTTTAGACGTAGAATCTAACAAAAGAGGGAATAGTGGTTCAATTCCTCCCAGAAGCTAAAGACTTCTGGGTTTCCTTGAACCAAGTTTTATGAAGAACGACATCATCAAGACACGGAAAAAGAATAGCCGTCACGCTATCGACTTGTATCGGATTGTGCCATGCCGAGAGCGTGCGGCGGACATTGAACGCTTTGTCCGTTGTTTCGGCATATCCGCGAACGACATCAAGAATCCGAAACAAGTCTGCGACAATCCGTCGTAGAACGATGTCCAACAAAAAAAAGAGGATGCACGATATGTGCAACCCCTTTCGGTGTGGTGGTGTGGTCTTGCTATCTTGGGATCAAGACCAACGAGCAGTCAAGAGCCTCGCATAGGCTTAGTATCGTATTAAGACTTGCATTAAGGTTTCCGCCTTCAATCCGTGCTATGTTTGAGCGAGCGACACCGCTCTTCTCGCTGAGTTCCATCTGCGACATTTCCTTGCCTGTCCTTGCTTGCTTTAGTGCCTTGCACAAGCGCATCCGTGCCTCTGCCTCCGCCTTGCGCTTGCACACCTTGTGGTAGGTGTCCTCGTCATCAATTACTATCAGGCGGTATACATCATCATCACTCCATCCGTAGTCATCCTCCCAGGTAGGGTTGTATCTGGGATCGGCGAAGTCAGCATAGGCAGCCTTGTCCATTTCTATGAGCGTGTATTCGGTTTTTTCCAAATCCTTCTCGTCTACATCATCAACCCACTCTATGTCGTCTATTGTGACGTATCCATATTTCGGTGTCTGCGTAAGGTAGCATACATCTGTAATTGTTGCCATTTTCTTATTCGTTTATAATTTTGTTGTTATGTTTGTTTATTTCTTCAGCCCAATC
>OLWJ01000751.1_pt1 | contig 12276 bp, 11 predicted proteins | sample 1674291 | NCBI WGS metagenome assembly OLWJ01 (sample SAMEA103958159, study PRJEB25191) | human gut metagenome | biome: human-associated habitat [ENVO:00009003]; feature: intestine environment [ENVO:2100002]; material: feces | place: Germany | collected 2013/2015
ACTTTCTGTTCCCGCGCAAGCTGGCCGCTGTGGCCGACGCCAGCGCGGTGAATATTGCCCGCGGCAAGGAAGAGGCTGCGGACTTCCATGAGGCAGAGAACGTGGCCGCTGCTCAGGCAGTGGCTGCGAAGATCAACGGCAAGACCGTGACGATCAAGGCCAAGGGCGGCGCTTCCGGCCGCCTGCACGGCAAGGTCACCGGCAAAGAAGTGGCGGCAGCCCTCTCCGAACTGGCCGGCACCGCCATTGATAAAAAGAAGATCGAGCTGGAAACCAAGGACATCAAGGACGCGGGCGTTTTCAACGCCAAAGTCCGCCTGCATGTCGGTGTGGTGGCTTCGTTCAAAATTCAAGTGGAAGTGGAGCAGGCCTGATCTGAAAAAAGCCTGTCTGCGCCCCCTCACGGCAGGGGGCGCTTTTTGTAGTATGAGACCCAGAGGAAACGATCATGCCGAACGAACGACATTACTCCAATGAACTGAATCTGGAAAGTGTGGGCATCAATCTGCCCTACAACATGCAGGCCGAGCAGAGCGTGCTGGGCGCGGTGCTGCTCAAGCCGGAAACACTGACCGACCTGGTTGAGATCATCCGGCCTGAGATGTTCTACACCCGGCAGAACGCCCAAATTTATTCGGAAATGCTGCGGCTGTTCACCAGCGACCAGACCATTGATTTCGTCACCCTGCTGGACGCGGTCATCTCAGACGGCGTGTTTCCCAGCGCGGACGAGGCAAAAGTCTACCTGACCGGTCTGGCCGAGACGGTGCCCAGCATCTCCAACGTGAAAGCCTACGCCCAGATCGTGCAGGAAAAATATCTGGTCCGCCAGCTCATGGGTGTGGCAAAAGATATCTTGCAGGACGCGGGCGACGAGCCGGACGCGGACCTGCTGCTGGAAAACGCCGAGCAGCGCATTTATGAGATCCGCTCCGGGCGGGATTCCAGCGCCCTGACGCCCCTTTCTTCCAGCATGGTGGAAACGCTGACCAATCTGCAGAAGATCAGCGGCCCGGATGCCGATAAGTACAAGGGCATCCCTACAGGCTTCCGCCTGCTGGACACCGTGCTCACCGGCCTTGGCCGCGGCGACCTTATTATTCTGGCCGCCCGCCCCGGTATGGGCAAGACCAGTTTTGCGCTGAACATTGCCACCCGTGTAGCCATGCAGCAGAAAGTACCGGTGGCCATCTTCAGCCTCGAAATGACCAAGGAGCAGCTGACCAACCGGATCCTCTCGGCGGAGGCCGGCATCGACAGCCAGGCGTTCCGCACCGGCGCCCTCCGGGCGGAGGACTGGGAGTACCTGGCCCTTGCCACCGAGAAGCTCCATGACGCGCCCATTTATATGGATGACACCTCGGGCATCACCATCACCGAGATGAAAGCCAAGATCCGCCGGGTGAACCAGGACCCCAGCCGCCCCAATGTGGGCCTCATCGTCATTGACTATCTGCAGCTGATGACCACGGGCCAGCGCACCGAGAACCGTGTACAGGAGATCAGCTCCATCACCCGAAACCTCAAGATCATGGCCAAAGAGATGAATGTGCCCATCATTGCGCTGAGCCAGCTGTCCCGTGCGGTGGAAAAACAGGGCAACAACTCCTCCCACCGCCCCCAGCTGTCCGACCTGCGTGATTCCGGTTCCATCGAGCAGGACGCCGACTGCGTGCTGTTCCTCTACCGTGATTCCTATTACGCCAGCCAGAATCCGGACGGTGCCGAGGTGGACGCCGACACGGCCGAGTGCATCGTGGCCAAAAACCGCCACGGTGAGACCAGTACCGTGCCGCTGGGCTGGGATGGTGCCCACACCCGCTTTATGGATGTGGACTTCAAACGCTGATGAAACACGACGATTTTTCCGGCATTTTGCAGCGTGTCCGCGCGTTTTGCGAGGCTGAGGCGCTGCTGACGCCGTTGGCAGCCGGAAAGCCGCTGCACTTGGCCGCGGCGGTGTCCGGCGGGGCCGACAGCATGGCCCTGCTGCACCTGCTGCTGGCCTTACAGGCAGAGTCCGGCTTTGTGCTGAGTGTCTGCCATGTCAACCACGGCCTGCGGGGGGAGACGGCCGACCGGGACGAAGCTTTTGTACGGGAGGCCTGCGCGGAGCTGGGCCTGCCGCTGCGGGTCTTCCGCCCGGCGGAGGTTGGTTTTACGGTGCCGCCCCATGCCGGGGAGGATTGGGCCCGCCGTCTCCGCTACGCCTGTTTTGAACAGCTGCGGCAGGAGGGGATAGACTGCATTGCGACGGCCCATACTGCAAGTGACCAGGCAGAGACGCTGCTGTTCCGGCTGGCCCGGGGCACCGGGCTGCACGGGGCAGGGGGCATCCGCCCCAAACGCCCCGGCTACTGCCGCCCTCTGCTGGGCCTGACCCGGGCAGAGACGGAGGCTGTCTGCATGGCCCGCGGGCAGCGCTGGGTGACGGACGAGACGAACACGGGGGACGACTACGCCCGCAACCGCCTGCGCCACGCCGCCCTCCCGGCTCTTGGCTCGGTCAACGAGGCGGCGGAGGAAAATCTGGCCCGCTTTTGCGAGAAAGCCGCCCGGGCAGACGCCTATTTTGCCCGGCAGGCGGCAACACTGCTGGAAGAGGCCGGGCAGCGGCTGCCCCCAAAGCTCCCCGCCGGGGCGCGGTATGCGCGGGAGGCCGGGGAGGGCGTCTGGGCGCTGGAGCCATTGCAAAAGGCCGACCCGCTCATCCTGGAAACCGCCCTCCACAGTCTGACGGCCCCGGTGCGGGACGCCGAGGAAAAATACATCCGCCTGCTGGAAGCGCTGGTGCGGCGCGGCAGCGGGGCGGTGCAGCTGACCGGAGAGATCCGGTTCCGCGCCGGGGAGGGGACATTCTGGCGGGAAAAAACGCCGGATGCCTGCCCGGAGAACACCGGATTTTATGAGCCGTTTTTCCCCACGGATGGGGCCGAATATCCCCTGCCCGGAGGCCAAAAGCTGAAAATCCGGGTGGTTCCGGCCCCATTTGAAGAAAAAATACAGGGTGTTCATAAAAAAGACTTAAAAAATCAAGCGGATTATGCTAAAATAACTACGTTGTATCCTGCTCTTGTTCTGCGCTGCCGTCAGCCGGGAGACCGTTTCCACCCGGCAGGCCGGGGCGTGGGCAAGGAGCTGCGCAAATGGATGAACGAGGCGGGGATCCCGCCCCGGCAGCGGGCTGGCCTGCCGCTTCTGGCAGCAGGCAGCGAGGTGCTCTGGGTCCACGGCACAGGCTTTGCCGCTGGCCTTGCCCCGGATACGGGCAGCACGCTGGTTTTGCAATTGGAACTGCAAACAATGGAGGAAGTAGAATCATGAGTATGCATGACGATATCAAGAACGTTCTGGTCTCCGAAGAAGAGCTCAAGGCCAAGGTGCGGGAGCTGGGCGCACAGATCAGCAGGGACTATGAGGGCAAAAACCTTGTTCTCGTTTCCATCCTGAAAGGCTCCGTGGTCTTTATGGCCGACCTGATGCGGGCGGTGAGCATCCCCTGCAGCATTGATTTCATGGTCGTGTCCAGCTACGGCGGCAGCAACACCAGCAGCAGCGGCCTGGTCAAGATCATCAAAGACCTGGACGGCGACCTGTCCGGCAAGGACGTGCTGATCGTGGAGGACATTCTGGACACGGGCATCACCCTCTCCAACCTGGTGCCCATGCTCAAGATGCGCCACCCCAATTCCGTGAAGATCTGCACCATCCTGGACAAACCCAGCCGCCGCAAGGCTGATATCAAGCCGGATTACGAGGGCTTCCAGGTGCCGGATGAGTTCGTGGTGGGCTATGGCCTGGATTACGACGAAAAATACCGCAACCTGCCGTATATCGGCATCCTCAAACCCTGCGTTTACGAGAAATAAAAACATTACCAGAACTGGAGTTGATCATTCTTGCAACCAAAAAGACCTCGTATTAACCCGTTGATCTTTGCGCTGGCATTGGCAGCGGTGCTGATGATCTGGTCGGTGTTCACCAGCGGCACGGGTATGTCCGGCGGCTCTACCATGAGCTACTCGACGGTGGTGCACTACTTTGAGCACAATCAGGTCACCAAATTCACCCTGGACCGCAACACCAGCGTCATTACCCTGACGCTGAAAGAGGGCGACCTCGACCTGCCGCAGGCTGCAGCTGCCTCCACGGCAGATTCCACCGGCGGCCTGCTGTCCGGGATGCTGTCGTCTTCGTCGGCGGATTCCACGGCCGCGGAGAAGAACTCAGACGGTACCGTGACGGTCCGCTACAAGCTGCCCTATGCCTACGTTTTCATTGAGAACGTGCAGAGTTATATTGATTCTTATGACGCGGCCAACCCCACGGCTCCCATGGAGTACGATTACACCTCCCTCAAGGAGACCATCCCCTGGATGGAGATCTTGTTCTATCTGGGGATGCTGGGCTGCACAGGGTTCCTGCTCTTCTCCATGATGCGCGGCGGCGGTGCCGGCGGCGGCATCATGAATGTGGGCAAAGCCAAGGTCAAGGACGAGCGGGAAAACAAAAAGACCGCTACCTTTGCCGATGTGGCGGGCGAAGACGAGGAGAAAGAAGAGCTCAAAGAGGTGGTCGAATTCCTCAAGAGTCCGGATAAATTCAACTCGCTGGGTGCCCGCATCCCCCACGGCGTGCTGCTGGTGGGCCCTCCGGGTACCGGTAAGACCCTGCTGGCCCGCGCCTGTGCCGGTGAGGCCGGCGTGCCGTTCTACTCCATTTCCGGCTCGGATTTTGTGGAGATGTACGTCGGTGTCGGTGCTTCCCGTGTGCGAGACCTGTTTGACAAGGCCAAGAAGACCATGCCCTGCATCATCTTTATTGATGAGATCGATGCGGTGGGCCGTCAGCGTGGTGCCGGCCTCGGCGGCGGCCACGACGAGCGCGAGCAGACCCTGAACCAGCTGCTGGTGGAGATGGATGGCTTTGAGGCCAACGATGGCGTCATCGTCATGGCCGCTACCAACCGTGCTGATATTCTGGATAAGGCTCTGCTCCGTCCCGGCCGCTTTGACCGTCAGGTCTATGTGGGTCTGCCCGATGTCAAGGGCCGTGAGGAGATCCTGAAAGTCCACACCAAGAATAAGCCTTTGGCCCCGGATGTCTCCCTGAAAGTCATCGCACAGCGCACCGCGGGTTTTGCGGGCGCTGACCTGGAAAACCTCGTCAACGAGGCTGCCCTGCTGGCTGCCCGCCGCAGCCGCAAGGCCATCACGATGGAGGACATCGAGGAAGCATCCATGAAAGTGATGGCCGGCCCGGAGAAGAAGAGCCGTGTCGTGACCCCCGAAGAGAAAAAGCTCACGGCCTACCATGAGGCAGGCCACGCGGTGGCGGGCTTCTACTGCAAGCACCACCCCCGTGTGCATGAGATCACCATTATCCCGCGCGGCCAGGCTGGCGGCTACACCATGTATCTGCCCGAGAAAGACCGCAGCTATGTGACCAAGGGCGAGATGTTTGAGGACATCGTTTCCAGCCTGGGCGGCCGTGTGGCCGAGCAGCTGATCTTGGAGGACATCTCCACGGGTGCTTCCAACGACCTGCAGCAGGCCACCAACATTGCCCGCCAGATGATCACCAAGTACGGCTTCTCCGAGCGGCTGGGCCCGGTGGTGTACGGCACCTCTCAGGAAGAGACGTTCCTGGGCCGCGACTTTGCGCAGGGCAAGGGCTACAGTGAGACCACCGCTGCCGAGATCGACAGCGAGATGCGGGACATCATCGACGAGGCCTACGAGACCTGCCGCCGCACCCTGACGGAGCACATCGACCAGCTGCACGCGCTGGCCAAGGCCCTGATGGAGCGCGAAAAGCTCAACGAGCAGGAGTTCAACACCGTGATGGCGGGCGGCACCCTGGCCCCCCGTGACGGCGAGGAACCCAAGGCGGAAGAGCCTGCCCAGCCGGCTCAGACCACGGTAGAACCGGCAGAGCCCGCCGAACCGGCAGAGCCCGCCGAGATGGCGGAACAGACCCGGCCCGTGGAGACTCCGGCAGAGGAGACCCCGGCCCAGAAACCCGAAGAATAAACCCGGAAAGGGGAGAGTGTTGTGGAGGAAAATTTTGAACCGGTCGCACGGACACGCGCCAATTACTACACCCCGGGCAGCCCGGTGCAGTTTGTCTGCGTGGAGCTGCTCAAGGGCGAGATCAGCGGCGAGCACGCGGTCTGCCTGACCTTTAAGAATATTTCCAAGGTGACGCTGACAGCCCTGGAGATTCATTTCAAGTGCAAGGGCGTGGACGGCATCATCCTCTGCGAGGACGAGTTTGAGTATCGTGACATTGCCGTGAAGCCCGGCGAGAGCTTTGGCATGGACGATGCCGTGTTTGTGACCCAGAAAGCCATCACCAGTGTGGATGTTTCCCTCAAGAACGTCTACAACGGCAAGCGAGTGGTCCATCTGGACGCCATCAAGCGGGTGCGCCTGCCGGCCCCCCGCCGCCTGAGCCCCGAGCTGCAGAAAGCACTGGAGGCCCGGATGAACCGTCAGGGCCTGAAGTATATGCCCCAGGTATTTGAAAACGGCTGGTACTGCGCCTGTGGCGCGTTCCACCCGAAAGAAGAGGATACCGTATACTGCACCGAGTGCGGCTGTGACCGCATCCTGCTGCAGAACGCCCTGAACACCCTGCTCCAGCCGGAGCAGCCGGACCCCGTGCCCGCTGCCCAGCCGGAAGCACCGGTGCGGCCCGTTCAGCCTGCCGCGCAGGAAGAGCCTACCCGTATCATGAGCAGCGCGGCCCAGGAAGAGGCGACCCGGGTCATGCCTGCCCGCCCCCATGTGGAGCAGGCGGCCTCCTTTGCGCCGCCGCTGGAGCCGGTGGAAGCCGGAGAGCAGACCCGCATCCTGGATGCACGGAACTACCAGCCTGCTGCCCGCGCGGCCCGGCCGGACGACGAGGGCACCCGTGTGATGCCCGCCGCCGTGCGGGACGCTGCCCCGGCACCGCAGCGCGCTCCGGAGCCGCAGCCCGTGGAAGAGGACGACTACGAGGAGGAAGCGGACTCCCGTGACAGCATCGCTGAGACCCTTATCCGCTGGGTGCCGCCCATCACGGCCATCATCTGCGCGGGCATTGCGCTGTGGGGCTTTGTGTATTATCAGTTTATCCTGTAAAACAGCAGCGGAGGAGGCGGTGAGCGTTTCCTCCGCTTTTTTGTTGCAACTGCTATTTGGCTCCCCTGCCAGGACAGACTCCCTCCGGCCGGAGGGAGATGTCGCGCCAGCGACAGAGGGAGGATAGCTGGACGCGCCAAAGCGCGGCCTGAGAGGTTTTATTTCAAATCGAGGAAGTGGCAATATGGTAGACGAGACGTTACAAGCGGCGTTTGAGATCAAGACGGCCTGCGATGAGATCAGCCGCAAGCTGCTGCGCTGGCACTGGGAGCAGAAGCCCGGGGCCCACAGCCTGGATGCCCTGCTCAAGCACCTGGCCCAGCGCCAGAAAGAAAGCCCGGATTACTACGACCGAATGCCGGACCTGAGCGGAAAGACCAGCTGGCAGCAGCTGGATACCACCCTGTGTATGCGGGTGCTGCTGGACCCGGAAAAAGACGCGGCCAAGCCTCTGGACCTGCTGGGCAATACGCCGCACCCCTCGGCGGCCCGCCGGGCCTGCAACGCGGTGCGCACGGCCCGCAACGAAGCCGCCCACGCGGCGGACCGCACCGATGGCACCCAGGCGGCCATCCTCTTCAATGAGGCCATCGAGAGCCTGGAAGAGGGCTATGCGGGCACGGCGTTCAAGACCAGTGAGCTGGAGCAGTATTACCGGATGGCGGAGGATTTCCTCAGCCGCTGCGGGGCCAAAAAGCCGCTGGCCTCGGCCAAGGCAGAGGAAGAAGAGCCCCGTGCCAGCACGCGAAACCGGAATGGCACAAAGCCCCGCAGCCAGAGCCGCGGCAGCGGAAGTTCCCGCAGCGGAAATGCCCGCCGCACAAACAGCGGGCGGAGTGCGGGCCGGGGCAATGGCTCCCGCAGCCGCGGCAGCAGCCGCAAAAAGCAGCGCCGGGTGCACTACAGCCGCAAAATGGCCGTGGTGCTGGTGGCGGCGGTGGTGCTGGGCCTGGTGGTCCGGGCTGTCAGTATGGGCCTGTTTGCGAAATAATGCAGGAAAGACAAAGAACCGAGAGGACTTTTCCGGATGGAGAAGCGCTCCCGGTTCTTTTTATGCGCCCGGGCCATACAATGGCAGCAGAACCCAAAAGGGAGGGAGGACCACGGAAAGGACAGGGATTTTACCACTGTTTGGTGGGCTGGCGCTGTTTCTGTTTGGAATGGACCGGATGAGCGAGGCACTGCAGCAGGCAGCGGGGGAGCGGCTGCGGCGGGCATTGGCAGCCCTGACCCGCACCCCGCTGACCGGGGCGCTGGCCGGGATGGTGGTCACGGCAGTGGTGCAAAGCAGCTCGGCCACCACGGTCATGGTCATTGGGTTTGTCAGCGCCGGGCTGCTGGAGCTGCCCCAGGCGGTGGCAGTCATCTTTGGGGCCAACATCGGCACCACGGTCACGGCCCAGCTGCTGGCATTCCGGGTGGAGGAAATGCTGGGGCTGGTGCTGTTCGGGGGCTTTTTTCTCTGTGCAGTGGCCCGGACGGAGCGGGGGCGGCAGATGGGGACGGCGGTGTTTTCATTCGGGCTGCTCTTTGCGGGGATGGAGCAGATCCAGAGCGTGGTGGAGCCGCTGGCCCTCCGCCCGGAGTTTGAGGCCTGGATGGCGCAGGTGCGGGAAAAGCCGCTCTGGGGTCTGCTGCTGGGGCTGGGGATGACGCTGGTGGTGCAGAGCAGCTCGGCTACCATCGGCGTGCTGCAGGGCGTGGCACGGCAGGCCGGGCCGGACGGGGTGCACAGCCTGCTGGGGCTGGCCGGGGCCGTTCCGGTATTGCTGGGGGATAACGTCGGCACGACCATTACGGCGATTTTAGCGGCGGCGGGCGGCACCCGGGACGCCAAACGGGCGGCGGCCGCCCATTGCTGCTTTAACCTCTCGGGGTCACTGGTCTGCCTGCTGGCCCTGCCGTGGTTCGTGCGGCTGGTGGAGCTGCTGCCGCCGGAGGGGGAAGAGCTGGAAATCATCGCGCGGCAGATCGCCAACGCACACACGTTGTTCAATGCCCTATGTACCCTGATCTGGCTGCCGCTGACGCCTCTCATGGTCCGGCTGGTAACGACACTGGTGCCGGAAAAAAGAACAGAATAAGGTCAAAATCGTTGCCATGGCAACGGCCGGGGGGTTGACAGATGTGATATACTGATGTTAACTTTCAAAAGGAGGGTCTATCATGATCCGGAAAATCATTCATATAGACGAAGAAAAATGCAATGGCTGTGGTGCCTGTGTCACCGCCTGCCACGAGGGAGCCATCGGCCTTGTCAACGGCAAAGCCAAGCTGATGCGGGATGATTACTGCGACGGCTTTGGCGACTGCCTGCCCGGCTGCCCCACCGGTGCCATTACATTCACCGAGCGGGAGGCCGCTGCTTACGATGAGCAGGCTGTGCTGGAAAACAAGCAGAAAAAAGCAGCGGCTGCACAGGCAGCTCCTGCCCAGCCCGCAGCCTCGGCATTTCACGGCTGCCCGGGCAGCCGGATGCACCAGTTCCACCGGGAGGAGGCAGCGGCTCCTGCCGCGGCTGCTCCGGGAAGTCAGCCCTCACAGCTGGCCCAGTGGCCCTGCCAGATCAAGCTGGTGCCTGTGAACGCCCCCTACTTTGCAGGGGCCAAGCTTCTGGTGGCGGCAGACTGCACGGCGTATGCCTATGCCAATGTCCATCAGGAGTTCATGCGGGGCAAAGTGACGCTGATCGGCTGCCCCAAGCTGGACGATGTGGATTACAGCGAAAAGCTGACCCAGATCCTGTGCCAGAACGACATCAAGAGCGTGACCGTTCTGCGGATGGAAGTGCCCTGCTGCGGCGGGCTGGAGCGGGCTGTGGTCACGGCCCTGCAGAACAGCGGCAAAATGATCCCCTGGCAGGTGGTCACATTCTCGGTGGACGGCAAAATTCTGGACCGCTGAGAAGCGCGTGATCGGATCAAAAGAGAGGAACGAAGAAAAACGGCAGGTGCCCCCATTTAGAGGGGAACCTGCCGTTTTGGCGTGTGTGTTTATTGGATGGCGTTGAGAGTGCTCTGGACGAGCTGCGCGATCTGTTCCAACGTCTGCCGCAGCTGGACGAACGAGGCAATATCGCTGTCCTGAATGAGATCTGTGGGGGCCGAGAGGTTGTTGACAACAGGGGCCACAGAGCCCGTGAGGGTCACAGAGACATCATGGGCGGGGATCTCCAGATGGATGTCCACCGGGATGCTGTCGTCAAAAAGAAGAGACTTGAGGGACAGGCCCAGCACCAGCGTGGGGGAGCCAACGCCCTCCGACGGGAACTGAAAATAAGTAAAGCCCTGGGGATCGTAGTCCGGGTGGACGATCCACTTGGGGTCCAGTTTCAGGGTGTAGCCGGACATGTCCTGCATGGAAACCTGAGAATCCGGGACGCCCAGCATCTGGGCCAGCTGCGCCTGCGAGACGTAATTGGGCAGCGACCACTCGGGGAAGAACGTCCCTACCAGCGGGTAGCTGGAAACGACGGAATCCCGCAGGGTCCGGTAAAGCTTCCCGGCATTGAACAGAGTCTGGTCTGCATCAATATAGACATCGGTGAAAAAGTTGTCGCCGCTGGTCTCGGTGGTGGCGGCATCGCGGGAGTAAAGATAAAGCTGCAGCTGGCCGGGGGAGTAGAGGCCGGTCATCCGGCCCTCTGTGGCCCCGGCCTGGTCCAGAATGGAGTAAAGGGCCGGGTGGGTGGTGCCGCCCTGGGAGGTGACAGCGTAAGTGAACTCGAAATCCGCGCCCTGCTGCAGGGCTTTCAGCTTGCGGTTTGCAAGGCCGTAAAGGACAAGAGCCGCCACGATGCAGACTGCCGCAAGGCAGAGCAGGAGAGTGACAACGGCACGGGAACGCTTTTTGCGGGAAGATGCCATAGAGAACGCCTCCTTTTATTGAGAATACGAACCAGAACTTAAAAATCGTGCAAGCTGCCGGGGATTTTGGATCAAAATAAATTTTTCGGGGTATTGCCGGGCAATTTGCCGGTATCCGGCAATCCGGGCAGGTGTGCGGCCCTGATATAAGACCCACCAGACGAATTCAGCGTCGATCTTTTCCATACAGCCGGGCGCGGAGGAATCCCGCACAGCGCCCCGGTTGGCCCACCACCGCCGGATGACCCGCCAGAGGCAAAGAAAGCGGTTGAAAGCAAGGACGATGATCTGGTCTGCCTCTTCCAGCCGCCGGGCATAACAGGTTTTGGTGTAGTTTCCGTCCATGACCCAGCTGCTGTGGGTGTCAAGAAACGAGGTGACCAGCTGCTCTTCCTCTCCCGGAACGCGCTCCACCCAGCCGGGCAGAAAGTGCACAGCGTCCAGATGCAGGACCGGAGCGTGATAAAAACTGCCCAGCTGTTTGGCAAGGGTGGATTTTCCGCTGCCGCTGAGGCCCAGAATCGCAATTTTCATAAAAAACCTCTTAATGGCAGGCTTTGACAAAAGCGTCAAACAGGGCCTGCTGGCGGGGGTCGGCCTCGCTGAGCCACTCCGGGTGCCACTGGACCCCGAGGCAAAACGTTGCGTCCGGCTTTTCCAGCGCCTCGATGAAACCGTCCTCGCTGAGGGCGGCAATTTCCAGCCCCGGAGCCACCCGGCTGGCTGCCTGATGGTGCTGGCTGTTGACCAGAACGGTGTCCTGCTTTAAGATCTCCGCCAGCAGGGTGCCCCGGCGGACGGTCACGGTGTGGATTTTAGCCCAGTGATCGTTGTGAGGCAGATGCTCTAGGGGCTTGATGTCCTGATACAGCTCACCGCCGAGGAACGCGTTCAGCACCTGGATGCCCCGGCAGATGCCGAGGATGGGCTTGCCCGCCGCAAGGAATGCATGGAGCAGCTTGGGCTCAGCGGCATCCCGCAGGGGATTGGGCTCCCCGCAGGCCGGGATGCGCTCCTGCCCGAAGAGGCTGGGCTCAATGTCGCCGCCGCCGGGCAGCAGCAGGCCGGCGCATTCCAGTGCCTCGGCCACGGCCTTGTCCGGGTCGGCCAGCTCCACCCAGCGGACGGAAGCACCCGCCCGGGCCAGACTTTCCACATATTTGGATTGTGCGGTGGTCAGCTCCGGGTCAGTGCTCATCCGGGGCATGGCGATCGTAATGGACATTTTATCATCCTCTCAAATTTTCACATAAAGCAAAAACCCGGAACTTTTCAGTTCCGGGCGT
>OLWJ01000753.1_pt1 | contig 12255 bp, 10 predicted proteins | sample 1674291 | NCBI WGS metagenome assembly OLWJ01 (sample SAMEA103958159, study PRJEB25191) | human gut metagenome | biome: human-associated habitat [ENVO:00009003]; feature: intestine environment [ENVO:2100002]; material: feces | place: Germany | collected 2013/2015
AAGAGCACGTCCGCTTTCCACGCTCCAACAAAAATTGGTTCAAAACTTTACCTGATACGCTGCTTCTTCAATGGAGGCGGCGTATTTTTTCGCTCAAATCCCTTGCATCTGGCCGGTGGGTGAGGTATGCTTAACCAATAGAGCATTGCAGAGGGAGGAAACGGGCATGGACATGGAAGAGATCCGCTATCTGCTGGGCAGTACCATCTTTGCGCGGGCCAAGGCGTATCTGGACCGGGTGGAAGACCTGGACTGTGAGACCAGCGAAAACGGCGTGCGGCATCTGACGGCCGATGTGCGCGGCGGCGGACGAAACCGCTACCATACGCAGGCCTGGCTGCGGGAAAACGGCAGCTTTGTGAGCGCCAGCTGTACCTGCCCGTATAACGAAAACGGCGAGGGCCCCTGCTGTAAGCACATCGGTGCCCTTTTGATGCTGGATGAAGAGGGCAAAACGCAGCCTGCCGCGGTGGAGTCTGCGCAGAAGCCCCAGCTGAACAATATCCCGGGCGTGGTGCGGGGAACAGAGTTTGCGCAGGAGAGTGCTGCCCGGAAAGACAGCTATGCTTCCAGCCTGGAAATGCTGTTTGGAAAGAAATGGCGGGGCGATGAGCCGGAAACGGATGCCGCCGCCCGTCAGCTGCTGCGGACCTATCAGGAAAATACACTGGCTGAGCTGCCGCTCCCTGCACCCGAAGAGGGGCAGCGCCGGGAGTTTGCCGAGCTGGAACCGGAACTGACCCTGCTCTCCGGGGAGCAGCCCTGGCTGCGGCTCCGTATTTCGGATGGCGGGCGGCAGTACCTTGTCAAGAGCATCCCGGACTTGCTGAACGCTGTGGAACAGGGCCGGGTGGTGAGCTACGGCAAAGCGCTGACCTTTCTGCACCGGAAAGAGGCCTTTGCCCCGGAGGCACAGCAGCTATTGGCCGTGCTGCGCCGCCAGCAGAGCGTGCGGGAAAGTCTGGAGCAAAACCTCCAGAAGCTGCGCGGCTACGCCACAGCGGCCAGGAGCCCAGTGGCAGGCGGCATGGCCCTGAGCGGCGAGGGGCTGGACGAGCTGGTCCATCTCTATGAGCCGACGGGGCAGGTGGGCGGTTATGCCTTAAAAACGGGTCTGCCCGCCCTGACCATGCAGGTGGAAAAGCGCCGAGGCGGCGTGCAGGTCAGTGTAACGCCCTCGCTGGGGTTTGTGGCAGGGCTGGACCATGATTACCTGTTCAGCGACGAAACGCTCTGGAAGCTGGACCGTGTCCAGAGCGGGCGCGTTTTACCGGCCCTCAAGACGCTATGCGGCAGCAGCCTGTTTTTCACGACGCAGGATGCAGCGGATTTTTGCAGTTTTGTCCTGCCGGAGTTGGGCCGGAACGTGACCATCGAGGATCCGGAGCGGCTGCTGCTGAATCAAATTCCGTTGGAACCGGTGGTGCAGTTTTATCTGGACGCGCCCCGGATGGGAGCCGTCTCGGCCCACGCCGAGTTTTTGTACGGGGAGGAAAAAGTGACACCCTTTGCCCCGGCCCCGGGTGGCCTGCTGCGGGATGCCAGGGCCGAAAAGCGGGCCGCGCGGCTGCTGGGAACCTACTTGCAGCCCGGCGAGGACGGCAATGCCGCCCAGTACAGCACCGACGACGAAGAAATGGTCTACACCTTTCTGGAAGAGGGCGTGCCTGCCCTGCTGACAGAGGGGGAGGTCTACCTGAGCGATGCATTCCGCAATCTGCAGGCTGCCCCGCCCAAGATTGCGGTAGGGGTGTCGGTGCATGGGAGCGTGCTGGACCTGGAAGTGGACACCGGGGAGTTCCCGGTTGGGGAGCTGCGGGCCTTGCTCAAATCTCTCCACCAGAAAAAGCGGTATCACCGCCTGAAAGACGGGCGGCTGCTCCGGCTGGACGACTCGCTGGAGGGGTTGGACGAGCTGAACGAGACGCTGGAACTTTCGGGCGCGAAGCTCGGGCAGGGCCACACCCAGCTGCCGTTGTACCGGGCTCCCAGCCTGGACTGGGCCCTCTCGGGTCAGAACGGCATCCGCTTCAACCGGGACGACGCGTTCCGGCGGATCAGCCGGAGCTTCCATGCGGTGAAAGACAGTGAGTATACTCCGCCTGCATCCTTACAAAAAGTATTGCGAAAATACCAGCGGGACGGCTACCGCTGGCTGCGGACGCTGGATGGCTACGGGATGGGCGGCATCCTGGCAGACGATATGGGCCTGGGCAAGACGGTGCAGGTGCTGAGCTACCTGCTGGCCATGAAAGAAAACGGGCAGGAACGGCCCGGCAAACCGAAAGACGAGGGCGTTCTGCCCAGCCTCATCGTCTGCCCGGCGTCGCTGGTGCTCAACTGGGCCGAGGAATGCCAGAAGTTCACGCCGGAATTACACTGCCTGGTCGTGGACGGCGACGCCGCCCACCGGGCCGCGCTGGCAAAACAGTGGGGCAGCGCCGATGTGGTGGTGACCAGTTACGACCTGCTCCGGCGGGATGAAGAGTTGTACGCCGGGCAGGCGTTTTACGCCTGCATCCTGGATGAGGCCCAGGCTATCAAGAACCACACCACTCAGAAATACAAGGCGGTCTGCCAGATCAACAGCCGGGTGCGGTTTGCACTGACGGGCACCCCGGTGGAAAACCGGCTGGGAGAGCTGTGGAGCATCTTCTCGTTCCTGATGCCGGGCTATCTGCCGCCTTATAAGAGCTTCTGCACCCGGTTTGAAAAGCCCATCGTGCAGGAGGACGACAAGGCTGCCGCCCGCCGGCTGAACCAGCTGACCGGGCCGTTCCTCCTCCGCCGGATGAAAGCCGACGTGCTGAAAGAGCTGCCCCCCAAGACCGAGAACATCCACCGCATTGAGCTGGAGGAGGAGCAGCGCAAGCTTTATCTGGCAGCGGTGGTGGACGCCCGGGACAAGCTGCAGGCGGCAAAGCCGGAGGACAAAATGGCGGTGTTCGCCGTTCTCATGCGGCTGCGGGAGATCTGCTGTGACCCCCGCCTCATCGTGGACGACTGGGAGGGCGGCAGCGCCAAGCTGGACGCCTGCATCGAACTGGTGGCCTCCGCTGTGGAGGGCGGGCACCGTATCCTGCTGTTCAGCCAGTTTACCTCCATGCTGGAGCTGCTGGCCAAACGGCTGGACGAAGAGGGCATCAGCCACTTCACGTTACAGGGCTCCACGCCCAAGCCCGTGCGGGCGGAGCTGGTCCGCCGGTTCAACGGCGGCGAGGTGAGTGTCTTCCTCATCTCGCTGCGGGCAGGCGGCACCGGCCTCAACCTGACGGCGGCCGACATCGTCATCCACTACGACCCGTGGTGGAACGTGGCGGCTCAGAATCAGGCCACCGACCGCGCTTACCGCATCGGGCAGCAGAACCCGGTGCAGGTGTATAAACTCATTGCGCAGGATACCATTGAAGAAAAAATCGTGGAATTGCAGCAGGCCAAGCAGTCACTGGCCGATACCGTGACCGGGACGGCGGATGGCGCCATCCTGTCCATGCGGCCGGACGAGCTGCTGCAGCTGCTGGAGGGGAGCGAAACATGAAATACGCATTGTTTTCCGTGCCAGTAGGCACCATTTACGATCTGCCTCAGCCCATCAAGGAGGGCGAAACGGGGCCGGTCTCCACCATTGGCGATGAAGGGCTCTACGGGCAGGCCTGTCAGGTGCGCACTGCCCCCGGCGGCGTGACGGCGGCCGGTGTCCATCTGGCCCCGGATGTGGCCGAGGTGGTCAGCTTTTACGGCTATCACGGCTATGTTTTTACCCGGGAGCTGCAGTTTATCGAGGAAGCTCCCCTGCGGGACTACCTCGCGGAGCCGATGGTCCTGGCGGGACGGGCCACCGATGTCCTCAACCTGCCCAAGGTGCAGGGCGTCCGGATGATGGAGCTGGAGCGGGGCGGCCTGCTGCGTCGGGTGGCGGAAGCGCCCGAGGAGACCGAGGCCCACAAGGGCTGGGCCAAGGTGCGGCTGGTGGATGGCCGCGTTGGCTATGTCCGGGATGTGGCGCTGGAACCGGTGCGGTATGAGATGAGCGCTGTGTTCTCGCAGGAAGAGGGTCTGCCTTTTGACGAGGCGCTGGCAAAGCAGAAAGGCATCCCCGCCGCAGAGCTGGTGCAGGAAGCCCTGAACCGTTGGTACGGCGGCAGCGAGGAGGTATTCCGTGCCGCCGTCTGTGAGCAGGCCAAGAAATACATGGGAACGGAGTACCGCTGGGGCGGCAAATCCGGCCGGGGCATTGACTGCTCGGGCCTTGTCAGCAGCGCCTACATGCAGTGCGGCGTCCTCATTTACCGGGATGCCAGCATCGTGGAGGGCTGGCCCATGCACGAGGTGCCTTTTGAGGAAAAGAAGCCGGGCGACGCCCTCTTCTTCCCGGGGCATGTGGCGCTCTACCTTGGCGGCGGGCGGTATATCCACTCCACGGGAGCCGCGGTCAGCGGCGGCGTGGTGCTCAACAGTCTGGACCCGGCGGACCCGCTCTACCGGGAAGATCTGGTCAAGTGCCTGAATGCGGTGGGAAGTATCTTTTGAGAACGGAAGGCGGATATTATGAAAGTCTTTGATTTACATTGCGACACGCTCAGTGAGCTGCGGTATGCCGAGGAGGCAGGCCAGCCCAAAAGCTTTGCGGAAAACGATTTACAGATCGACCTGAAAAAGCTGCAAAAAGGTGACTACATGCTGCAGTGCTTTGCAGCCTTTGTCAACCTGGCCCGCCCGGGGCAGGACCCGCTGGTGGCGGCGCTGGAGGAGATCGACATCTTCAAGCGGATCATGGCAAAGTACAGCGATTTTATCGCGCCGGTGTATCAGCCGGAGGATCTCCGCAAGAATGCGGAAGCGGGCAAGATCAGCGGAATGCTGACCATTGAAGAGGGCGGCTGCTGCAAGGGCAGCCTGGGCGTGCTGCGGCTCATGCATGAGCTGGGCGTCCGGATGATGACCCTGACCTGGAACCACGAAAACGAGCTGGCCAGCCCCAATGTGGTGCCGGGAGCCGGCACGGATACCATCTGGCCCTGCCAACCCAATACGAAGACCGGCCTGAAAGAAAAGGGCTTCGAGTTCCTGGCCGAGATGGAGCGGCTGCACATCATTGCAGATGTGAGCCACCTCTCGGATAAGGGCTTCTGGGACATCGCCGAGCACAGCACCCGTCCCTTTGCGGCCAGCCATTCCAACTGCCGCGCTCTGGCACCCCACTGCCGCAACCTGACCGATGAGATGATCCGGGCCATGGCAGAGCGGGGCGGCCTGGTGGGCCTGAACTACTGCTCTGGCTTCCTGGACAACCAGCCGGAAGAGTCTCTCTGCCGCAGCACAGTGGCCCTGATGGCAAAGCACGCGGCGCACTTTAAGAAAGTGGGCGGCATTGAGATCATTGGTCTGGGCAGCGATTTTGACGGCATCGGCGGCGAGCTGGAGATGGACGACTGCTCCAAGCTGCCCCTGCTGGCCGAGGCGCTCCGCCGCGAGGGCTTCACCGAGGACGAGGTGGAGCGCGTCTTCTACCGGAACGCACAGCGCTTCTTTGAGGACAATCTGTAAAAATAAGAGAGGATATTCCAAAATGGATCAGAATATGACGCTGGAAAAGCGAATCGCTGCCGAGCTGTACTCCTATCAGGGCAAAATGAGCGTCTTTGTGGACGACCTGCAGGGCCACACCGTGGAGATGGGAGCCGACGAGGAGTTTGAAACGGCCTCCACCATCAAGGCTTATATCCTGGCGGTGCTGTATTTACAGGCCAGCCGGGGCAAGGCCAGCCTGACCGAGGAGATCGAGTATCGACCGGAGCACTTTGTGGACGGCTCCGGAATGCTGCGGGCTCTAGGCGTGGGAGCAAAGCTCAAGGTGAAAGACACGGCCACCATGATGATCATTTGCTCGGATAATATCGCCACCAACATGGTCATTGATTATCTGGGGCTGGATACCATCAACGCCTGCATCAAAGAGCTGGGCTTTGCCCACACCGTGCTCCACAACCCCCTCCACTTTGACCGCTATGAGAAGCTGGGCACCACCACGCCCCGGGATTACGCCTCCCTGTTTGCGCAGGTGGCCAAGGGCACCCTCGTCAGCGCCGAAGCCAGCGCCGAGATGCTGGCCATCTTCCGCCAGCAGCACTACAACACCATGCTCACCCACGATTTCCCCCAGTTCTACCTGGACTGCGAGGAGACCGGCGAGCCGGAGCTGATCTGGGTGGCCAGCAAGAGCGGCAGCATGAACGCCTGCCGCAACGACGGCGGCATCATCCATACCCCCTACGGCGAATACGTCATCGTGCTGATGAACAAAGACTTCCATGATATCATCGAGTACGACGGCCACCCGGCCATGGTGTATGGTGCAAGGGTCTCCCGGATGATCTTTGACCAGATCCTGGCCTGTGAGGGCAAGCTGTATCGGAATTGAAAAGAAAACCTCTCACCGCTCCAAACCCGCTGACAGCGGGGATGTCGCGGAGCTCCTCGATCAGGGGAGTCTGATGGGAAATTTAGGATAATAAAGAGGAATTATAACAATGGGTATTACGATTTCCCCGGTCATGATGGTGTTTCTCGTCTTTATGACCGGATTTGCAGGGTTTGTGGATTCCGCGGCGGGCGGCGGCGGGCTCATCAGCCTGCCGGCCTATCTGTTTGCAGGGCTGCCGCCGCACTACACCTATGCCACCAATAAGTTCAGTGCTGCCTGCGGCACCACCTTTGCCACGGCCAGCTTCTTCAAAAATGGTGCCATGAACGTCAAGGTGGGCATTCTGGCGGCCATCGGCAGCTTTGCGGGCAGCGCACTGGGGGCGCACATCGTCCTGCTGCTCAGCGATGAGGTGCTGAAGACCACCATGTTCATCATCCTGCCCATTGCGGCGGTCATCATCCTGTGGCAGCGCAACCTCCCGGACGAAAACCGGGATGACGGTACCATGAACCTGAAAAAAGCGGCGTTGGCGCTGGGCATCGGGCTTGGCATCGGCCTGTACGATGGTCTGGTGGGGCCCGGCACGGGCACCTTTGCCATCATCGCCTTTTCCAGCCTGATGAAGTTTGATCTGCGCACCGCCAACGGCAACGGCAAGGTGCTCAACCTGGCCAGCAACTATGCCAGCCTCTTTACTTACCTTATGAGCGGGCTGGTGGTCTTTTCCATCGGCATCCCCTGTGCCATCAGCGGCATTGCGGGCAACCTGCTGGGCTCCCACTTCGCCCTCCGCAAGGGGGCAAAGTTCATCCGACCCATGATGCTGGTGGTGCTGGTGCTCCTGCTGGGCAAGCTCATTTCGGATGCGGTGCTGTAAAAGAAGAAGCGAGAACGCAAAAAAAGCGAGGAGCCAGGCTCCTCGCTTTTTTCATGGATCCTATTTTTATTCGATGACCAGTGCTTCATCAAAGAACGCCAGGCCGAACGCGCCGGGGCCGGCGTGGGTGCCAATGACGCAGCCGATCTGGCGGGTCAGGGCCTCGGGACGGTGCAGATTATCCTGCAGGTAGGTCTGGATGGGGGCCACCTCGCGGGGGGCGACGGTGTAGCCTGCCAGCGCGGGCAGCGTGGGGTGGATGCCGCCCAGCTCTTCGATCTTTTTGAAGAGGGCAACGTAGGCGCCGGGCAGGCCCCGGGCCTTGCCAGCCAGAGCCACCTTGCCCTCTTTGATGGTGATGAGGGGCTTGATGCCCAGCATCCCGCCTGCTACGGCAGCAGCGGCGGGCAGACGCCCGCCCTTGCGCAGATATTTCAGGTCGTCGATGGCGGCCACCAGATGCAGGTGCTCCTTGGCGTGCTCCAGCGAGGCTGCGATCTGCACGGCCGTCTTGCCAGCGTCCCGCAGCTGGACGGCCAGCCGCACCAGCAGGCCCTCGCCCAGGCAGACATTGGTGCTGTCCACAAACAGCACGTTGTCCACGTTGGCCAGGTCTGCCGCGAGCTTAGCGCACTGGCAAGTGCCGGAAAGCTCATGGGAAAGAAAGATGCCGATGACCTCGTCGCCTGCGGCCTCTGCCTCGGCGAAGAAGCGCTCAAACAGCTCCGGGCTGGGCTGGCTGGTGGTGGGCAGCTTCTTGCAGGCGGCCAGCTGTGCATAATATTCAGAGGGGGTCTTGTCAAGGCCGTCCCGGAAGACGGTGCCGTCCTCCAGCGTGACGTTGAGGGGGATGACTGTCACGCCCAGCTGCGCAGCCTCTGCGGGCAGGATATCGGACGCGGAATCGGTGAGAATGCGGATCATAAAATACCTCCATGGGCGGAAGCCGCCCGGAACGGTTGTAAAACAACAGAAATAAGTAAAAAGTCGGTAAAAGTATAGCAGAACACCAACCGGAAAGTCAATCTTTTGAAGCAGATTTCTTCGTGCAGGCGCAAAACTGCTTGCACCCAAGGGGGCGGGTGTGGTACAATGTCCGCCGACAGGAGGCAGCGCCATGAACAAGATCGAAAAAGGCCCGGCGTTCTGGAAAGCGTTCGGGCAGGCGGCGGCCCTCTGGGCTGCGGTGGCCGTGGCCGGCAGTCTGCTGCTGCCCGGCGGAAGCATGACTCTGCCGGGGGAGCCGGAGAAGATGGGCTGGACGGTTCTGCGGGTCTGTGCCGTGCTGCCGCTGGGAGAGGAATTGATTTTCCGGGGCGGGGTACAGCGGCTGCTCCGCCCGCTGGGGCCCGGCGTGGCGCTGGCGGGGCAGGCGGTGCTGTTTGCCGCTGCCCATGGCAGCGCGGAGGCGAAAATTTACGCTTTTGCCATGGGGCTGGTGTTTGGCTGGGCCGTGGAGCACACCGGGCGGCTCTGGCCTGGCATGGGGCTCCACTGCCTCAACAACTGCATCGTGCTGGCCGGATGTCTGGCAGAGAGGGGACTGGGATGACCGATTACGAACTGATGGGTGCAGCCCTGGCCGAAGCCGAAAAGGCCGCGGCGCTGGGCGAGGTGCCGGTGGGGGCCGTCATCGCAAAGGACGGCGAGATCATTGCCGCCGCCCACAACACCCGGGAGACCGAGAAAAACGCCCTCCACCACGCGGAGCTGCTGGCCATTGACGCGGCCTGCAAAAAGCTGGGCGGCTGGCGGCTGTGGCAGTGTGAGCTATTCGTCACGCTGGAGCCCTGCCCCATGTGCAGCGGGGCCATCCTCAACAGCCGGGTCAAACGGGTGGTGTACGGCGCGGCCGACACCAAGGCGGGCTGCTGCGGCTCGGTGACAGACCTGTTTGCCCTGCCGTTCAACCACCACCCGGTGGTGGAGCAGGGCCTCCGGGCCGAGGAAGCGCAGGCTCTTTTGCAGGCGTTTTTCCTCCGTCTGCGGGAGCAGCGGGCTGCAAGGCCGAAGTGGAAACCGCCGGTACAGGGACAAAACAAGTCCAAATGATGAAAAAAGTGGGAACTGCGTGAAAAAGCACGGGTTCCCACTTTCTTTTTTCGGCAATTTGTGCTATATTATTCAATGGTAACTTGTCGAAACCACGCGCAGGAGCCAGCGGGCGCACCGCAGGACCGGACATGACCGGAAGAAGAAAGCAGAGTGCAGCTCCGCTGGGCGCAGGGCCGACCACCACCCCTGCAAGGCTGGAAAATGCCTTACAGAGAAACAAGCGACAGGAGGGTTTGACTCTTGTACGACGACGAATTTGAACTGACATTTGACATGGCGGAGGACAACGCCGAGACGGTGAAACTGCCCGGCAAGCCTCTGCAGCCTGCCCCGGAAGCCCCTGAGGCCCCGGAACCGGCTGGAAAGGCGAAAGAGCCGGAAGTCCCGGATTTCCCGGACGACGAACCCACCATCGTCATCCCGGCCCGGAAGCCGCGGGAGATGCCCAAACAGGAGCGGGAACCTGTGCGGGCAGAGCCTGTGCCGGAGCTGGCCCCGGCGGAAGTGAAAGCGCCGGAGGAGCCCGCGGCGGCCCCGGAAGCACCTGTGCCGGCGATCCGGACAAACGGGCGGACGGTGCTGATCTCCGGCGGAGACCGGGGCATCGGTGCGGCCACCGCCAAAGCCTTTTATGAGGCAGGCTACCGGGTGGCGGTGCTCTACCACAAAAATGCGGAGGCCGCTGCGGCGCTGGAAAAAGCCCTGCCGGGCTGCACCATCGTTCAGTGCGATGTGGCCAGCCGGGCCAGCTGTGAGCTGGCGTTCCATGCGGTGGAGCAGGCGCTGGGCCGGGTAGATGTGCTGGTGAGCAACGCGGGCATTGCCCAGCAGAAGCTTTTTACCGACATCACGCCGGAAGAGTGGCAGCACATGCTGGATGTCAACCTGACCGGCGCGTTCAACCTGTGCCAGCTGGTGCTCCCCGGGATGATCCGCCGCAAGGCGGGCCGCATCCTGACGGTGAGCAGCATGTGGGGCCAAACGGGCGGCAGCTGCGAGGTACATTACTCAGCCGCCAAGGCGGGCCTCATCGGCCTGACCAAGGCACTGGCCAAGGAAGAGGGCCCCAGCGGCATCACCGTCAACTGTGTGGCTCCGGGTGTCATCGACACCGATATGATGGCGGCATTTACCGCCGAAGATAAGGCCGCTCTGGCTGAGGAGACCCCTGTGGGCCGCCTGGGCAGCGCGGACGAAGTGGCAAAACTGCTGCTCTACCTTGCCGGAGAGGACGCCGGATACATCACCGGACAAGTGTTTGGTGTCAACGGCGGGCTGGTGATCTGATGCAGTTTTGTCCGCGGATTTTAAGAGCAACACCCCGGACGGGGTTTTCCCAAAGCGAAAAGGAGAGAGCGAAATGGGCATGACTTTAAAGGAACTGTTGACCAAAGGTGAGGGCACCCTGTCGGCACAGGAGGCCAAAGATTTGGCTGCACAGTGCAGAATGGACGTGGAAACGCTCTACACCCTCCTGGAGGAGCGCGGCATCAAGATCCTGGACAACGAGGTCGAGGCGGATACCAGCCTGGACGTGGACAGCATCATTGCCGAGGTGGAAAACGCCGAGAACAACAGCGATGACATGGGCATCAGCGAGGAAGAGGAGGAGAGCGCGGAGGAGAACCCGGCGGACCTCAAAGCTGCCATGGATGAGCTGCTGGACGACCCTGTGAAGAACTACCTCAAGCAGATCGGCCAGATCCCGCTGCTGAGCGCAGAACAGGAAGTGGAACTGAGCCGCCGCATCCATGCCGGTGCCGAGGCTGCCCACATCCTGCAGGCCGACCGCCAGAAGTACGGCGCGCCGGAATACATCAAGAAGAACAGCGCCCGCTTCTCCTTTGAGGAGGACGAGAACAGCCGCAGCTACACCGAGGACCTGGACGAAGAGGGCAACGAGAAATCCAGCGAGGACGCTGAGGAAAAGGCCGCGGAAGAAGAGGCCATGGAGGCGGTGGAGAACGGCCCCCTGACCGAGGAAAAGCGTCAGGAGCTGCTCAAGACCCGCCGCGACGGTTTGAACGCCCGCCGCAGCCTGAGCGAGGCCAACCTCCGTCTGGTAGTCTCCATTGCCAAAAAGCATGTCGGCCATAACCTGGCGTTCCTGGACCTGATCCAGGAGGGCAACATCGGCCTCATCAAGGCCGCTGAGAAGTTTGACTGCGACCGCGGTTTCCGCTTCTCCACCTACGCCACCTGGTGGATCCGTCAGGCCATCACCCGCGCCATTGCGGATCAGGCTCGCACCATCCGCATCCCGGTGCACATGGTCGAGACCATCAACCGGATGCGTCAGGCCACCAACCAGCTGGTCTACCAGAATGGCCACGAGCCCACCCCGGAAGAGCTGGCAAAGGCTATGGACATGAGCGTGGAGCGCGTGCGCGAGATCCAGCGGATGGCCCAGGAGCCCGCCAGCCTGGAGAGCCCTGTGGGTGAGGAAGAGGATTCCTCCCTGGGCGATTTCGTCGCTGACGAGAACGCCGAGGCTCCCGGCAAGGCAGCTGACCGTGCGATGGTGGCCCAGCAGATCAACCAGGCCCTCAAGAGCCTGACCCCCCGTGAGGAGAAGGTCATCCGCCTGCGCTTCGGCCTGGACGATGGCCGTCCCCGCACGCTGGAAGAGGTTGGCCGCGACTTTGGTGTCACCCGTGAGCGTGTCCGCCAGATCGAGGCAAAGGCCATCCGCAAGCTGCACAGCCGCAAGTGCCTGGCCCTGCTGAACGGCCTCATTGAGTAAGAATCCCGAGCAAACCCATCCAAAGGAGCTGCCGCGGCACTGCGGCGGCTCCTTTTTTGCAAAAAACAAAACTTTTTTGCCAAAACCTCTTGCAATTCACGGCACCTTATGTTAAAATAATCGAGCTGTGAATGTGCTGCTATAGCTCAGTTG
>OLWJ01000769.1_pt1 | contig 12092 bp, 8 predicted proteins | sample 1674291 | NCBI WGS metagenome assembly OLWJ01 (sample SAMEA103958159, study PRJEB25191) | human gut metagenome | biome: human-associated habitat [ENVO:00009003]; feature: intestine environment [ENVO:2100002]; material: feces | place: Germany | collected 2013/2015
CCCGAGCTCATCGGGGACCTCGTTGCGTCCGTCCATGGCACGATCGTGGAGTGCAACACGGCCTATGGCGGAAACCGCTGCAACACAGAGGATCACCTCAAGGCGATCGCTGAAAGGGGCTATGACAAGATCGCTCCGGTGGACATTATGGATTCGGAAGGCGAGATTAAGATTCCTGTGAAGGATGACAAATGGATCAAGTACGACATAGTCGGCTCTCACATCGCCAATTACGATTTTATGATCGACTTGTCGCACTTCAAAGGACACGCGATGGGTGGATTCGGTGGAGCCTTGAAGAACGCTTCCATCGGTGTGGCTTCCCGAAACGGCAAGGCGTACATCCACACGGCTGGCAAGGCTGAGGACTATCAGCTTCTGTGGCAGAACCTTCCTGAGAAGTGGGACGAAAGCCCGGAGGGCAACACTCCGTTCATCGAGTCGATGGCCGCCGCCGCCCAGGCCGTCAATGATTATTTCGCCGCCAAGAAAGGAATTGTGTACATCAATGTCCTTAATAATCTCTCAATTGACTGTGACTGCGACGGTGATCCTCACAAGCCGACAATAAAGGACATCGGAATGGCAGCTTCCCTCGATCCGGTCGCCCTTGACAAGTTCTGCCTCGATCAGGTGTTCAACCTTCCGAAAGACAAGGACAACGACACACAGGCCCTCCTCGACAGGATCAGCCAGCGTCACGGCATCCGCATCGTGTACCGTGCTGAGGAAATGGGTCTTGGCTCCACTGAATATGTCGTCAAGGACATTGACTGATTTCAACGCATCACCTTGCCGAGACGATGTAGAAACAGGAGGTGGAGAGGTAGTTGCGGAGGTATGGGATGTGGTCGAGGCCCATACGAAGGCGGGTGGGGCGGAGATGGAACTTGGCCTTGTAGTGGGGGCTGATCAACCACAGCTTGCGTTCAACAATTTGAAAGCCAGTCTCTTTGCAGAGGCGCTCGAACTTTTCGGGGGTCATTTTGGAGCGCTTGATGCTCAGCAGCTCATCAATCTTGGCTGGATCTTCCTTGAATATTCTTAAGTAACCTTGGTAAAGGGGGGCCGGGAGGAGGTGGGAGAAAGGAACTTTCGAGCAGAATCCGCTACGGCAGATCTGCTGATGGCCGCCGAACGGCATCTGCCAGGCCGGGAATCCGAAGAACACGATTCCGTCGGGCTTCAGGAATTTTTTCAGACCAAGGAAAAAGGCAGGCTTGTCCTCCGGCTCGATGTGCTCTATGACATCGTGGATCAACACGATGTCGAAGCGGTCTTCCCGAGGAGGCATATTCAGAAAATTCCCGCTGATGAACTCTCCCGACATATTCATTTTGCCGAAATATTCCTTGGCATGCTCTATCTTGTTGGTGGCCAGGTCAATGCCCGTGACGGAGCATCCCGCTTCGGCTAACGGCAGGAGGTTTCCGCCCTCGCCGCAGCCGATCTCCAGAACGCGCGTTCCGGCTCCGACGCTCTTGAAATTCTGAAGGTAGTCGATGTAGAATTCCTTGGAAGTCTGCGCCAACTCCTTGAAATACCGTTCCCTGTCAGTGTGCCTCTCCTGCATTGATTTTTGAATATGTGGTTAAATAATCGTTAAAAAACTTTGCCAAATCTGCGGCAACTTATTATTAACTGTTGTAAAAGTACATTAAAAATGCGAGCTTTTTGTACTTTTGAAAGACAAAATCACATAACATGAAACGATTCTCGACAATCATTCTATTGTTGGTCATGATCTGTGCCAATGCTCAGGAAAACATCCATTACCAGTGGATGGACTTCTATGGAAAGAATCTTGGTACTGACAGAAAGGCTTTCAACCCGCGCAAGATCGACCTTCCGTCCGTTGACGGCTTCAATGCCTACACGGCTGACCTGCACATGCACACAATCTATTCAGATGCGCAAGTGACACCTGAGATGAGGGTGTATGAGGCTTACCTTGAAGGGCTTGACATTCTGGCCATCACGGATCATCATTCGCATCCGAGGGTTTATAGGGGATCTGATGACATGAATGTGGCGGTGGACTGCGCTGTCGAGGCGGCGAAGGATTTCGACCTCAAGATAGTGCGAGGGTTCGAGATAACAGGCAGCGAGCCGGTTGGACACATCAATGTGCTTTTTACGGGCGACCTCAACAAGTACAGGCTCAGCCAGGGTTTTGACACCAAGGAATGCGACAAGGTGTTGGAGATAGCACGCGGCGAGGACGCTTTCATTACTACAAACCATCCTGGCTGGCCGGATCAGAACAGCGATCTGTCGGACTACATTGCCGGCCACATCAAGGACGGAACCATCCAGGGCATCGAGGTGTTCAACCACAAGGAGTTCTATCCGCTTGCCATTGACCATGCGCTCAACTACAATCTTGCGATGCTTGGCTGCACCGACAGCCACTATCCGACCTACATGCTGTATGACCAGAAGGATAATCATCGTGATCTTACGATAATATTCGCGAAAGACAAGAGTGACGAGGCAATCAAGGAGGCGTTGCGCGCGCGGAGAACCATTGCCTGGGCGAACAACATGCTTTGCGGCGAAGAGAGTCTGCTGCTCTCCTTCATCAAGGCGGCTGTCAAGGTCGAGCGTTTCCGTACTCTGGAAAGCGGCGAGGTTCTCTTCCGTTTGTACAACAGTTGTTCGGTTCCGTTTTACCTCAGCGCCGAGAACAGCAATGAGAACATCTACCTGCCTGCCGGAGGCTATGCTGAGTCGAAGTGCAGGAAAGAGGACTTGAAACATATTTTCAAGGTGGACAATGTGTACTGTGGCTCGACAAGCCACCCTTCATTCCCTCTGTCATTCCTGCTGGAGGCGGGGAAAATAGCTGCTCCGTACCTTAAGGAGGAGAGTCTGGCCATCGATGATGACGGCATCAGTTTCCGTTTTGCCCCGAGCATGGGGACGATTTACTACACCTTGGACGGAAGCGAGCCGACCGAACAATCGACCTGCTATGACGGCAACCCGGTGGTGCTGGCAGGAGGAGCCCATGTCAAGGCGATCTGCAAGAGAGGCGGCAGCGTCAGCGGAGTCTATGAAAGGAATATTCCTTATGCCGCTTCCGTAAAGGCCAAGGCGCGTAGGCAAGGTGTCAATTTCAAGTACTTCGAGGGAGCCGACATGTCGTCAACCGAGGAGATCGACAAGTTGGAAAAGGTCACGCTTAGCGGACAGAAGAGGGATTTGAATATTTCCGAGGGCGAAGGAAATGACTATTTCGGCTATGTGTTCGAAGGTGTTATGAAGATTGAGCAAAGTGGCTTGTACACGTTCACTCTGCTGACAAACGACGGTTCGGATCTCTACATCGACGGAGTCCTGGCTTGTGACAACAATGTCCGTACAGGTTACACCGTGGCCTCCGGCAGCATATTCCTTCAGAAAGGCTTTCACAAGTACCGCATCCGTTACTTCGAAGGCTACGGTGGCGAGAGTTTCGCCCTCAAGTGGCAGGCTCCCGGCGATCTCAACGCCAAGGACTTCCCCGCGGCTCTCCTCTTTGTTGAATAGCAACGTGTTTGCCTGACTTCTTCGGAAGATGCCTATTCTTGATTACCGCAAGCTTTGAGTGTGCGGCAAGCCATCTTCGGCGACGGTTTCGGCTCGGAACGTCGCCCAATAGTGCCGCGGAACACTCTCGGGCTACGAAACGGCCTTAGAATGTCGCCTAACGGTGCTGCGGGGATTGTTCGGGAATTATCGAATGCAATAATGTAGCCCACTGGCTGCGGGATTGGACACAAAACGGTAAGCCGCTAACTGCTGGGATTGTTCATGGCCGTTCGGATGATCTCCAGGATTTCTTCGCCGTATTTTTCGCACTTGGACTTGCCGAAGCCTTTTACGCTGAGGAGTTCCTCTTTGGTTGTGGGGGCGAGGTCGGCTATGGCCAGAAGGGTTTTCTGGTGGAGGATCATGAAGGCGGGGACGTTGTCTTTCTGGTATTTTTCACGCCGCCAGTCCACAAGGGCCTGGGCCAGTTCAGGATGGATGCTGCCAGTGTAGGTGGCCGATTCTCCAACCGGTTCCCGAACCTGTCGAAGGGCCGACGGTTCGACAGGCTCACCAACCGCGTCTGGGCGTTGAGCTTGCTGAATCGACTCCTTGGATGCCGAAGCCTTCTCAGGTGTGGAAATCAGCGACCTGACCAATGCCTTTAACGATCTGGCATCCGACAACTCGTTGTCCGTCTTTAACTTATGGTATGCTTTCGTGCTGAATCCTTCCGACAGGATAGTCTCGTAGAGGGTCATCCGGAATCTAAGCTCTGCCAGAAATTCCTCGGAGGCGGCCTTGAAGGCTTTCCTGACCTCTTTGTCGTCAATCTCTACAAGAGTCAGCGGCGCGGCGAACGAGGCCAAAGGACGGAATTGTGTGGTGAAATATTCGCAGGCCTTGGTGACGCGCTCCCGCAGGAGAGGGAACTCTTCCGCCGTGCCGCTATGGATTGTCGAGGTGATGTAGCGGAGCTGCTTCTGGAATTTCTGCGCCGTGTCGCTGAGGGATCGTATTCCCTCGAAGGGCTGCGGGGCGCTTTTGCCGGAGCCATCGGAGCTGTCGAACATTCCGCCTACTTGAGCGGCATTGCCCGCACCTACTGTGTTGAACCTGCCAGCCTGGTCGGGGTAAAGGTTCGAAAGGTTGACCTGGTATATTCGGTTAACCCTGTTGTAGAGATAGCGAAGGCGTTGAAGATCAAAGGCATCGCACAAGGTTGAGGTGAAATATTCATTGGCCATGGCGGGGAGTTTGAGCCGCGCCTCTTCCGCCGGCTCGCGGCTGCTTTCGAACGTCGAGACCTCATCGCTGGTGAAGGTACAGCGCCGTGTGATCGGGGTGGTCAGGATGATGCCTTCGAGGGTGCGGCAGCGGGAGAGGGCGACGTAGACCTGGCCGAACGAGAATGCCGCGCCCGCGTCGATGATGACTTGGTCGAAGGTCAGTCCCTGACTCTTGTGGATCGTCACCGCCCACGCCGGACGCAAAGGAACCTGCTCGAAAGAGCCTTCCACAATTCCCTCTATCTCACCGCTTTCCTCGTTGAGGCCGTAGCGGATGTTCTCCCATCTTTCCGTGTTGACCTCGATGCTTTCGCCGTTCTCGTCCTCTACGATCAGCGCCGGCTTGACTTTCTTCACTGTCGCGATCTTTCCGTTGTAGTAGCGTCCCTCTCCCGAAGTGTCGTTGCGCACGAACATCACCTGCGCCCCGACCCTCAGACGAAGCTGAGTCTCAGCAGGATAGGCGTTTTCCGGGAATATTCCCTCGATCTGTGCCTCGAATGTCGCCTCCTCGGTCTCCAGCGCGTTCATCTTCGCCTCATTCACGGAGTCCGCCTGGGCGTTGTGGGTGGTGAGGCGGATCCAGCGCTCGTCCTCCGGTGGCACGAAGCCGGGGAAGAGCCTCTTGTTCAATTCGTTCAAGGCCGCGTCGCCCGGCATCCCGGAGCGAACCTCATTCAGTATGTCAAGGAATAGCCTGTCACTCTGCCGGTGAACTTTCTCAAGCTCGACCGTTACGAACGACAACCTTTGCAACACCTTGGAATTGAAGAAGAAAGGTGATGAATATACTTGCTCCATGTACGGTCTTTCCGATTCTTTGACCACCGGCGGAAGCTGCTGGATGTCCCCGATCATCAGGAGTTGCACCCCTCCGAACGGACGGTCGTTGCGCCGGTAACGCTTGAGCGTGTCATCGATCGCGTCCAGAATGTCGGCTCTCACCATCGAGATCTCATCGATGATCAGCAGGTCGAGAGTCCGCAGGATCCTCACCCTTTCCTTCCGCAGGGAGCGCATCCGCTCCGGCATCTGATACTCTGTGACAAGCTCTTTGACATCAGGGAGATACGGGCAAAGGGGCAATTGGAAGAAAGAGTGGATTGTCACTCCGCCGGCGTTGATGGCCGCAACTCCTGTGGGAGCCACGACGGCGAACCGTTTGGAGGTCTGCCGCACAATCTCTTTAAGGAACGTTGTCTTTCCCGTCCCCGCCTTGCCTGTCAGGAACACGGAGACCCCCGTCTCTTCCACATATCTCTCCGCCAATGTGAATCTCTCGTCCTTTTCGATCATAGCTCTTTTAGCCTTTCTGTTTTGTCAATGGTTTTCCAATCAACTTTCTGATTGTCGGTGGCAATCCGGTACGTAAAGTCCGGTTCTGTCTGGAGGCCGGCCGATAACCGGTCTGTCTCTCTTTCCGTTAAAGTTAGCATTAAAAGTTCTTACGACAAAATCGGATTTTGGTTGCGAATTTGTGAACCGGGAAAATCTTGTGGCAGGTAATTCGTTGGTTAGCAACGTCTTGATGTAGTGCTTTCCCCTTGTTTTCAGTAGAGGATGCTTTGGTCAATCTTTTGATTAACAGTTTTTTAACAGCCTCGTCTGAAACTTCTGTTTCTCAAGAAAAATCGTTATGTTTGTTACAGAAATGCCGAACGGGAATATTTATAAAAGGGGATTTGTTCCGGAGCTGCCGGGAGGGTGCGACCTTTCTGGGGAGCGCATCCTGCTGCATTGCTGCTGCGCGCCTTGCTCGACCGCCATCATCGAGTGGATGGTCGGCGAAGGGCTGCGTCCGGGAATATTCTTCAGCAACTCCAACATAGTTCCTTTCCGTGAATATGAGATCCGCCGCGACGAGTTGCGCCGCTATGCCGCCGCCCACGGTCTGGAAACCATTGATGATGAATATGATCACGCGGCCTGGCTGGCCTTTGTCCGCCGGTTGGAGACGGGTGTGGCCGCTGATGATTGTCCGGTCGCCCGAATCGCCGACATGCCGGAGCGCGGTCCCCGTTGCCTTGAGTGTTTCAAGTTCCGTCTCCTCCGTGCCGCGCGCTATGCCTCTTCCAACGGCTATCGTATGCTGACAACCACCCTGGCCTCGTCCCGGTGGAAGGATCTCGCCCAGGTTGATGCCGCCGGTCGCTGGGCCTGCGATCGGGTGAACGGTACCAGTGGTGATGGATGCGCCACTGGTCATGGGACGGAGACAAACGCAGAAACCCATCCGTCCGTCCGCCATGAGGTCTTGTGGTGGAACCAGAACTGGCGCCGCGGCGGTCTTCAGGAACGGCGCTGCGCCCTGATCAAGGAATGGGAAATGTACAACCAGACCTTCTGTGGCTGCGAATTCTCGGAACGGCATTGAGCCAAGAGTCCCTTTTGATTTTGTTTGTGGTTTTTCTCCACGAAGAGTATTTCAAACACCAAAAATCAGCGTCTTTGGTGCGCGGGAGCGGTGCTTTTGCTCACGAGGCTGGTCGTGGGCTGTCTCTGGTGCGCAGGGGCGGTGCTTTTGCTCACGGTTATTTCTTGTAGAGGGCGAAGAGGGCGGAGCCGGAGCCGGACATGGAGGCGTAGGTGGCGCCGGAGTCGTAGAGGGACTGCTTGATGGCGGCCAGCTCGGGGTGTGCTTTGAAGACTGTGGCCTCGAAGTCGTTGACCAGCAGGTCTTTCCATTCGGAGACTGGTTCTGCCAGCACAGATTTCAGGCCTGTTGTCTCAGCCGGCTTGCCAAGTCCGGTTGGTGAGCGATGACTAACCACTGGATTGCCAGGCTGCTCGCTGAACCTGTCGCAACGCTCTGGTGATCCAGTTGAGGCCTGCTCGCCGGATCCGTCGCGGCGCGTTTCCCGAGGAACGATCCCTTTGTAGGCCTCTGCGGTGGAGACCGAAACACCTTCCGGAATCAACACCTTTATCTCGTACTCTGAGAGATCAATGTCGTAAGGCTCAAGCACTTCTCCTCTTCCTGATCCGATCATTGGACGGTTGAAAATGAAGAAGGCACAGTCGCTGCCAAGTCTGGAGGCATATTCAGAAAGCCTTTGCCCGGAAAGCCCGAGTCCGCAAAGTTCGTTCAGAGCCTTGAGGGTGAATGCCGCGTCCGCCGATCCGCCGCCGAGGCCGGCCCCGACAGGAGCGTTCTTTTCAAGGAATATCTTGACAGGCGGCAGGTCAAAATCCTTAGCAAGAACATTGTACGCCTTGGCGCACAAATCTTTCATCGGATTCCAGTCCACACCCTCCTTGCGGGCGATCGTGATCATCAACTTTCCGTCCTCGGATATTCCCTGTGCCAGATCTACTTCGTTCTCCTTCTGGTCGCAGAACTTGCCGACGCACCCGTCCTGACCTCCATATTCAGCGAAAAGCGCCGCCGAGGTGCGGCTGTAGTCGTCGCCGGCGATGATCTCAAGCGTGTCCCCGAAATCAAAGCACGGCACGAACAGCGTCTCGATGTCGTGGAACCCATCGGCACGCTTCCGCAGGACACTCAGCCCCAGATTCAGCTTGACATTCGTCTTGACAATCATGGTCTTTAAGTAAGCGTTAAAAATTAAGTTCAAGTTATTTTTTAATGATTACTAAGCGAAGCTGCGGATGGCGTTCTCGACCTGGCCGGCAACGGCTGACCGGCACGGACTTCCGTCACTGGACTCTTCCGGGACGGCTTCCAGGACAGGAGCCACGAAGGAGATCATCTGAAGCACCTTGGCCTCTTCCTCAGGAATGCCACGAGAGCGCATGTAGAACTGCTCGTCCTCGTTCAGTTTGCCGACCGTGGCTCCGTGCGAGCACTTCACGTCGTCGGCGTAGATCTCCAGCCGGGGCTTGGTGTTGACTCTTGCCGAATCCGAAAGCAGTATGTTGTGGTTCTCCTGGAACGCCTCGGTTCTCTGGGCGTCCGGCGCGATGACGATCTTGCCGAAGAATCCGCATTTGGCTTCACCGGCAGCCAACCCGTTGAAAATCTGTCGGGAACAGCAATCGCCAGTGCGGTGATGCATCGTGATGTCGAACGTCACCTCGTCGTGGCCGGAGCAAAGGTATATTCCTGAAAGCCTGACTTCGGAATGCGCTCCGGTCAGGTCAATCGTCAGCGGAATCCTTGCCGAGACTCCCGGCAGTACTACCACCGTAAGATCCAGCGCCGCGTCGGCCCCCACCTCGATGTTGGACGGAATACCATAAGGATCAGTCGCTTCGACAAACCTAGGGACCGGGGAGACAGCGACTCCGGCTCCAACGGCAGCGTCTGCTGAACCGAGCACAAAGACTTTACGAATATGCTCACCGTCAGCGACCTTCATTCCCGTCACGATGGGCGAAGGAATATAATTGCCGTGGTCTATGTTTTTAGAACTGTTCAAAGCCATTTTTCTCTATCTTGTCAATCAGTTCGTAACCGCCGCTGGCCACGATGCGGCCATCCTTCAGGACATGCACGACATCCGGCCTGACATATTCAAGAAGCTTCTGGTAGTGGGTGATGACGATCGCCGACTTTTCCGGGGTGTGCAGGGCGTTCACTCCGTCGGCCACGATCTTGAGCGCGTCCACGTCCAGTCCGCTGTCCGTCTCGTCGAGGATCGCGAGGGTCGGATCGAGCATCGCCATCTGGAAGATCTCGTTCCTCTTTTTCTCTCCGCCGGAGAAACCGACATTGACCTCGCGCTTGGCGAACTCCGGCTTCATCTGGACGAAGGCCATCTTCTGCTTCATAAGTTTCAGAAAATCACCGGCTTTCATCGGCTCCTTGCCTTGGGCCTTGAGCTTGGAGTTGATCGCGGTCTTCATGAAGTTCGTGATGGAGACTCCGGGGATCTCGATAGGGTACTGGAAGGACATGAACAGTCCGGCCCAGGCTCTTTCCTCCGGCTTCATCGTCAGCAGATCCTTGCCGTCGAACTCTATCGTGCCGGAAGTGACCTCGTAGTTCGGCTTTCCGGTCAGGACAGAGGACAGGGTGCTTTTGCCGGCTCCGTTCGGACCCATCACGGCGTGGATCTCGCCGCGGCGGATCTCAAGGTTGATGCCCTTGAGAATCTCCTTGTCTGCGACACTGGCGTGCAGATCGGTTATTTTCAGTAATATGTCTGTCATGGTCATCAATATTTTGCGTGGAGGCCAAGCTCCTCGTTGTCAATTATTTCTCCTCTCTGTACAGTCGGTACCAAGTCCAGAGGGACCAGATGCCGTTTATGAGGTACAGGGCGCTGACGATCGGCATGAACACGAGTCCGGCGCTGATGTAGAGGGTGATGTTGGTGACGTTCACCACAAGCCACACGATCCAGCAGTCCCACTTCTTCTGGGCGGAAAGGAACTGCGCCAGAAGCGTCAGCATCAGCCCGAACGAATCCAGCCACGGATTCGGATCAGGTGTGAATATGTCCGTGAACCACGATGTCCCCAATTTGTGGAGGACGAATCCCCAGATCGCACCGGCAATCACCACGACGGTGAGCGCCGCACACCAGTCCCGCATCGATAGCCGTGTCACTTTCAGGGCGGAAGCGTCTTTCGAACTCTGCTCGGAAGGTCTCGGATGAGTCCACCTCCAGTGTCCGAAGGCGTTGATGCCGAAGGCTATCGGCTGGAGAAGCATGGCCGAGTACAGATGCCTCTGCCAGAACAGTGTGAACAACAGGATGTTGTACAGGTAGCCGACCCAGAAGTTGTACTTGTTGTTGCGCCCGGCCATCACCACGCAGGTAAGTCCCGCGATGACACCGAGCAGCTCCAGGAAGCTCACTCCCGTTCCGCCTAACGTGAACGCAATGTTTTCTATGTCAAAGAATCCCATAATTCATTCGTGAATATATTCATTAACCTACCGATCCTTCGAGGGAGACCTGAAGCAGTTTGGTGGCCTCGACGGCGAACTCCATAGGGAGGCGGGAAAGCACCTCGTGGGCGTAGCCGTTGACAATCAGACCGACAGCGTCCTCCGGGCCGAGTCCCCTCTGGTTGCAGTAGAAGAGCTGCTCGTCGCTGATTTTCGAAGTCGTGGCCTCATGCTCCACGATCGCCGTGGGATTCGCGCTCTGGATGTCCGGGAACGTGTGCGCCCCGCACTGCGAGCCGATCAGAAGGCTGTCGCACTGCGAGAAGTTCCGCGCCCCGGTCGCCCCGGCGTTCATCCGGACGAGACCGCGGTAGCTGTTCTGACTGTGACCCGCTGATATTCCCTTACTTACGATCCGGCTTCTGGTGCCGCGTCCGAGATGGATCATCTTCGTGCCGGTGTCCGCCTGCTGGTAGTTGTTCGTCACGGCCACGGAGTAGAACTCCGACGAGGAGTAGTCGCCCTTCAGGATCGTCGAAGGGTACTTCCAAGTGATCGCCGAGCCGGTCTCGACCTGAGTCCAGCTCAGGTGCGAACCGCTGCCCTTGCATATTCCTCTCTTAGTCACGAGGTTAAGGATGCCGCCGCGTCCTTGGGCATCGCCGGGGTACCAGTTCTGCACCGTTGAGTATTTCACATCGGCGTCCTTCTCGACCACGATCTCAACCACAGCGGCGTGCAGCTGGTTCTCGTCGCGCATCGGAGCCGTGCAGCCCTCCATGTAGCTCAGCCGCGAACCCTCGTCCGCCACGATGAGCGTCCTTTCGAACTGTCCCGTGCCGGCGGCGTTGATCCTGAAATAGCTGGAAAGCTCCATCGGGCACTTGACCCCTTTGGGAATATAGCAGAAACTACCGTCGCTGAAGACCGCCGAGTTGAGTGCCGCGAAGAAATTGTCTCCGACCGGAACGACGGAGGCGAGGTACTTCCTCACCAGATCCGGATGCTCCTTGACAGCCTCCGAGAAACTACAGAATATGATTCCTTTCTCCGCCAGCGAGGCTCTGAAGGTCGTGGCCACGGAGACCGAGTCGAAGACAGCATCCACGGCCACCACTCCGGCCAGAGCCTCGCGCTCACGCACCGGAATGCCCAGCTTCTCGAATGTCTCCTCAAGTTTCGGGTCTATCTCTTTCGGCCTGTCCACGTTCTTCTTCGGTGCGGCATAGTAGATAATGTCTTGAAAATCGATCTCCGGCATGTCCAGATGCCCCCACTGTGGCATCTCCATGCTCTGCCATTTGCGGAAAGCGTTCAGACGGAACTCCAGCATCCATTCCGGCTCTTCCTTAAGCCGTGAGATCGTGCGGATGATGTCCTCGTTCAGTCCCTTTGGGATGAAGTCCTGTCCGACCTCGGTGACGAAGCCCTCCTTGTACTCCTGTCTGGTGACCTCCTGTATGATCTTATCTTCTTCCTTGATGTCCATATAG
>OLWJ01000785.1_pt1 | contig 11982 bp, 8 predicted proteins | sample 1674291 | NCBI WGS metagenome assembly OLWJ01 (sample SAMEA103958159, study PRJEB25191) | human gut metagenome | biome: human-associated habitat [ENVO:00009003]; feature: intestine environment [ENVO:2100002]; material: feces | place: Germany | collected 2013/2015
CCTTCATCCACTCGTGGACGTTGACGCTGCTCGCACCGCCGAGGGCGATGGCGGCACCGGTCAGGCCGGCGATAAGGCTGTGGCTTTGCGAGGTGGGGATGCCAAAACGCGACGCTGTGGCGCCGTAGACGACGATGGAGAACAGCGCCGCGCATAGGCAGGCGAGCGCCATGGTGCTGTTTCCGCCAAAGTCGACGATATGTGAGATGGTGTTGGCGACGCTCGCGTTAAAGTGCGTCATGATGAGCACGCCGAGGAAGTTGAATGCGGCGCTCATGAGAATGGCGGCGCGGGCGGGCATGCAACGCGTAGTGACGCAGGTCGCGATGGCGTTGGGCGCGTCGGTCCATCCATTGACGAAGATTGCGCCCAACGCGAGGATCACGGTGACGGCAAGGACTGGGTTCGACACAATTTGGCCGAGGAAGGTTGAGAACGTTACGTCCATATATGGGCTTTCTCGAAGTTTGCAGACACGTTACAAAAACATGATAAATCGTATCACCTCCTGCGGGTCTCTTTACCGAGTTCTGATGGGAGAAGTGAACTTTTTGGCACTAAAATTGAATATTAGCCCTGTTGACCGCGGGTGTTCTTTTTGCTAACACGCCATGCGGACACGTGCGATTACTACGACACTCCAAAACCACAGTCTGTTCGCTTTACAACATGCAAACATGCGTTCGATAATAGGAGGCATGGAATATCGACAGACAGATGGCAAAACTCGGCGCGTGCACAAGCAGTATGTGGACGTCGTGGCTCGCATCCTCGCGGGCGGACAGGTCGTGCCGGTCACCGTCTGCTGGGTCGACGGTCGTTGCTTTACGATTGACGAGATTGTCTCGACCACTGGGTTTGGCCTGACGGTTCACGGCATCCGTACGGCAACCTATAAGGTGCGTTTTGGCGGGCACGCGACCGAGTTGTATCTGGAGGACCAGACGCGCGAACGACCAGATGGTTCGCAGGCCCATCTGATGCGTTGGTGGGTGTGGGCATTCGACCGTACGCTCGAGGGCGAGCGCCGTGGGTAAGGACGTACGGCATTCGGGTACAATGACAGGAATCTTGTCACCTGCTGCGCCGTCTTTCACGGCACTTTTTGAAAGGACGAACCTATGAACGATATCCAGGGCTATCAGAACGGCCCCGTCGAGAGCGGCGCAAGCCGCGCCAAGGAGATGTCGCCGCGCGCGTACAACCTTGTCATGTCTGCCCTGATCTTTTTGGGCTTTTGCGCCATGGGCGTCGGTGCTTACTTTACGAGCACCATGTCGTTTGCGCGCATGATGATGAGCGGCGCCGCTTTGCCGCTGGTCTTTGGCTCATTTATTTTGACCATCGTCGGCATGGTCATGATGTCGGCCGCCGCCAGCAAGCAGTCCGTGGGCCTGTCCCTTGTGGGCTACGTAATCTTTGCGAGCACCTTTGGCCTGACCGCGTCGTTTGGCCTTGCCAACTACGACCTGCCCACCATCAACACTGCCTTTATCGCCACGGCCGCCATCACCTTTGTCTTTGGCGCCTTGGGCGTGACGTTCCCCAAGTTTTTCCAGCGCGTATATGGCATCGGTTTTGGCATTCTGCTCGCTACTATTCTGGTTGAGATCGTGCTGATGTTCATGGGCGTCTCACAGACCATCACCGACCTGATCGTGATCGTGGTGTTCGCCGGCTTTATTGGCTACGACACCTATGTTGCCACGACGGTGCCGCCTACGCTGCCCAACGCCGTGCTTATGGCCTCTAACCTGTTCGTGGATATTATCAACGTGTTCCTGCGCATTCTGAACATCCTCGGCCGTCGCGACTAGTGGCGAATTGCGGCGGTGCTTGCCGTGCGTGCAAATCGATGCGAAAGGCGGTCCTTCGGGGCCGTCTTTTTTGTACGCGGCGGGGTATCATGGATGGGAAAAGCCGATAGCGGCAGAGACCGAGAAAGGTGACCACTTATGGCAGACGTCGACAACAGGAACCGTAACCGCAGGTCCAACCGAGCGGGTCAGCCCAATCCCAAGCGCGAGGCCCGTGTCAAGGCCGCCGAGCGTCACGTGGCAACTGTGTCCGAAGCGTGCGCCAAGGATATCGAGCGTTCGCTTGCCGGTGTTCGCGAGTTTGACGGTATGCCTGCCGGCTTTGTCTCGGCGATGAAGGCCAAGGTTCAGAGTGCTGTGGCCACCGAAGAACAGGTTGCCGAGGACGTCGAGGGCGCGGAGGCTGCCGAGGTCGAGGCAGCGCTCGAGCCCGTCGAGGAGCCTGCCGAGGAAATCGCCGAAGCTGAGTCCGCGCCTGCTGAGGAGCCCGCTCCGGTTCTGCCCGAGGTCACCGTGCTCGATGCCTCCACCACGCAGGCCATCTTGGACAACGGTCGTGGCTATGCGCAGTTCTGCGACATGGCCGTGCTCGCCTTTGCCTCGTTCACCAATCCGGGCGGTGGCTATATTCAGGGTTATCTGGGCCAGGAGGCCACGCTGTGCGCCGATTCGTATCTGTACAACGTTCTCGATAAGCAGCGCAAATGGTACGGCGAGAACCGTCGCCGCAACATCAACTGCGAGCTTTACCGAAACCGTGCGCTGGTGGTGCCTGCGGTGCGCTTCGACCGCAACCACGTGCATGCATACGCCGACGTGATCGTGGCCGCCGCGCCCAACGTTAAGCGCGCCCGCCAGGAGTATCGCGTGAGCGACGATGCTCTGCTGGATGCCCTGCGCGACCGCATTCGCTTTGTGCTTGCCATCTGCGACGAGCTAGGTCGCGAGAAGCTCGTGCTGGGCGCTTGGGGCTGCGACAACAACGGCTTTGACGCAGAGGCCGTGGCCGAGCTCTTCCGCAAGGAGCTCGCGTCGGGCGACTTTAAGGTCAAGCAAGTCTTCTTTGCCGTGCCTTCTACGCGCTGGGATGAGGATTTTGCCAAGTTCGAGCACGTGCTGGCAAACTTCCCCGAGCGCAACGAGGAGTCCTATGCCCAGGTTGCCGCTCGCGCTGCGGCAGCTCGCGCCGCCGAGCAGATCCAAGCTGCTACCGAGGATGATGAGGACGAGGACGACTGGCGCAAGTACCTGTAATCGGTACGTGCTGACAGATGGGTCGAGCCGGCGGGAGAGGCTGCTTCCGTCGGTTTTTTACTGAGCGAGGGGCTTACGATGAAAAACGTTCTATGCTTTGGCGACAGCAACACCTATGGTTACGATCCGGCGGGCATGCGCGACGGCACCGCGGTGCGCTATGCGCAGGATGTGCGCTGGTGCGGCGTGGCCCAACGTGACTTAGGCGAGGGCTGGCATGTAATTGAAGAAGGCCTCAACGGCCGCACGACGGTACGCGACGACATGTGCCATCTGAACACCAATCTTAACGGCATCCGCGCACTGCCGATGCTGCTCGAGGCCCATAAGCCGCTGGATGCGATCGTTATTATGCTGGGAACCAACGATTGCAAGACGGTCTTTGGTGTGACGGCCTCCGATATTGCCCGTGGCACCATGGCGCTGATTCGCGCGGTGCGTGCATTTCCCTGGACCAATGCTGCACCCTGCCCGCGTATTCTGCTGATGGCACCTATCAAGATCAAGCCGCAAATCGCCGATGTATATATGACCGATTTTGACGAGCGTTCCGTCGAGGCCTCGGAGCATTTTGCTGAATACTATGCGCACGTAGCCGAGCAGTTTGGCTGCGACTTTTTGAATGCAGCGGAGTTTGCCGAGCCGGGCGATATCGACTATCTGCATATGATGCCCGAAAGCCATGAGAGCCTGGGTCACGCCGTGGCGGCCAAGCTCCAAGAGATGCTCGGAGAGTAGCGCGACCCCAAGCCACCGCAAAGGGGACGGGCGCCTTTGCGGTGGCTTTGGACTGCGAATCTTAATACTGCCACATGTGGTTGACGGGGCCGGAGCCTTTGCCCATGTCAAAGCCGGCGGCCAGAGCGCCGGTTAGGTAGGCCTTGCCGGCGTTGACGGCGTCGGCAAGATCCATGCCCTGAGCCAGCGCGCAGGCGATGGCGGACGAGAGCGTGCATCCGGTGCCGTGCGTGTTGTCGGTCTCGATGCGCTTGTGGCGGAACCACGTGGTGAGTGGATCTCCCAGATGGTTGCCCTCGTCATCGAGTGGCGCGGGTTCGGCCAGTACATCGTTGGCCTCGTTGACAAGATGCCCACCCTTAACGAGGGATGCGCAACCAAAGCGGCGGGTGAGGAGCATGGCAGCATTTTGCTGCGTGCGCTCGGAGTCGACCTCATAGTCGAGCAGTGCCATGGCCTCGGGAATATTGGGCGTGATAACCGTCGCTAGCGGGAACAGGCGGCGGGTGAGCGCCTCGGCGGCATCTTCGGCAATCAGCCGCGCGCCCGAGGTGGCGACCATGACGGGGTCGACGACCACGTTCGTTGCGTTCCAGGCGCTCAAGCGGTCGGCGATGACTTCGATAATCTCGACAGAAGAAACCATGCCGATCTTGACGGCGCTGGGGCGGATATCGTCAAAAACGGCGTCAATTTGCGCGGCTACGATATCTGGCGAGATATCCTGCACGGCGGTAACGCCCAGGGTGTTTTGCGCTGTGATGGCGGTGATGGCCGTCTCGGCATACAGGCGGTGCGCCGTGATGGTCTTGATGTCGGCCTGAATGCCGGCGCCACCGCTGGAATCGGATCCCGCGATGGACAGGACGGCAGGTACCTTACTACGATCCATGTTCGCTCCCTTGTTCGGTCGGAATCAAATGGGTCTTTAAGCCAGCATTATAAAGATGCCCGGGCCGACTCTATGCCGAACCCGGGCGGGCGATGCAATCTCTACGCAAATGTAAGCAAATGTTCACACGTCAACAATTGACAGGCACCAGCTCGCCGACAGAAGCGGCCGCGGCGACAGGCTAGTCCTCCATGCCGAGGTCGATCGTGGTGCCCTCGAAGATCTTGTTGACGGTGCGGACGGCGCACATCTTGCCACACATGGTGCAAGTGCCCTCGGTGGCGGCGGGGGACTCCTCGTAGCGCTTCTTGCCCGTAACCGGGTCGAGCGCGCACTCCCACATGGCGTCCCAGTCAAGCTTGCGGCGTGCCTGGCCCATCTTGTCGTCCATGTCGCGGGCGTGGGGCACCTTTTTGGCGATGTCGGCGGCGTGTGCGGCGATCTTGGTGGCCATGAGGCCGTCGAGCACATCCTGGGCGTTGGGCAGGCATAGGTGCTCTGCCGGTGTCACGTAGCACAGGAAGTCGGCACCGGAGCTGGCGGAGATGGCGCCGCCGATGGCAGCGGTGATGTGGTCGTAACCCACGCCGATATCGGTCACCAGCGGCCCGAGCACATAGAACGGAGCATTGTGGCACAGGCGCTTCTGCAGTTTCATGTTGGCGGCGATCTCGTCGAGCGCCATGTGACCCGGGCCCTCGACCATGACCTGGACGCCGGCGGCCCAAGCACGCTTGCATAGCTTGCCCAGCTCGATCATCTCGGCGGTCTCGGTGGCGTCGTTGGAGTCGTAGAGGCAGCCCGGGCGGCAGGAGTCGCCGAGCGAAATCGTCACGTCGTACTCGTGGCAAATCTCGAGCAACTCATCGTAGAACTCATAGAAGGGGTTCTCGTTGCCGGTGACCTCCATCCAACCAAACAGCAGCGAGCCGCCGCGGCTCACGATGTTCATGAGGCGGCCGGTCTCCTTGAAGGTCTTGATGACCGATTTATTGATGCCGCAGTGGATGGTCATAAAGTCCACGCCGTCTTCGGCGTGTGCACGCACGACCTCGAACAGATCGTTCTTGGTCAGCTTGACCAGCGGCTTTTCCATGTAGCCGATGGCGTCGTACATGGGGACGGTGCCTACCATGAGCGGCGTCTCGTCGATGAGCTGCTGGCGGAACTGGCGCGTCTTGCCCGAGTTGGAGAGGTCCATGATGGCGTCGGCGCCAAAGTCCTCGGCGATCTTGACCTTCTTCCACTCTTCGGCGGCATCGGCCTTATCGCCCGAGATGCCCAAGTTGACGTTGACCTTGGTGGACAGGCCCTCACCGACGCCAAAGGCGCGCATGCCCTTTTTGATGTGCACGATGTTGGCGGGAATGGCGATGCGGCCGTCGGCCACGCGCTCGCGGATGTACTCGGGGTCGCGATGCTCGCGCTCGGCGACTTCCTTCATCTGCGGTGTGATCTGCCCGGCGCGGGCGAAGTCGATTTGCGTGACGAGCTTGGGCTCGGTCTGTGTGCTCATTGGCACGGCTCCCTTCGTTGGCATTACCCATATCAGGTTTGCGGGTCAGGGCGGGCGCGCCCAGTCTCAGCCTGCCGTCTTGTCCTGCAAGCTCCCCGTTTATGTGGTGGGCTCAAGTATAGCCTGAATGGGTACGATTGGGCCAACGAGCGTGCCTGTGGGGAGGCGAACATGGAAGACAAGCATCTATATCGAGAGACGCAATGGGATGTATCGGCCGAGGAAAGCCGTGCGCACCATGGCCTTGTCGCGATTGGCTTTGCGGTGCTTGCCGTGCTGGTGATTGCCTTTTGTATTTGGACGTTTGGCGGTCGCGGCGGCGCTGCCTGGGAGTTTGAGGCCGACGATGCCCTGCCGATAATGACGGTGAGGGTCGCGGGCGGCAATACCGTTGCCGCGCCGGGGGACTATTGGTATCCGCGCGACGAGTTTGTGCAGCTGCAGCTGAGCGGCGGGTCTATTCCGGGCGAAGAAATCGAACGCGTGACGTTTGATGCGACGCTCAAAACGCTGACGGTGAAGCTCAAAGATCAAGGGGACGTGCCCACGACCATGGACATTGCGCTGACGGAATGGCGCTTGGAGCCCTCGGCGGGCGCTGCGGTATCCGAGGTGGAGCACGTTAAGATTACCTACCAAGATGGCTCGACGAGCGAGATTGCAAAGGCCGATGGCTTGGCGGAGTAATGGGGTGTTTGGAAACGGCGGGCCTATTGTGCCTGTGCGTTCATGAAAACCAGGGTGTTTTTGTCTGAAAGCTCGGGGATGTGCCGATAGCCGATGTTGAATGCGGTAAGTTCGCTTGCATCCTCGAGCTTGTTTTCTGCCATCCACCGCACCATGGAGCCGCGCGCCTTTTTGCTGGCGGTCGACCGTTGGATGGGCTTCCCGTTGCGGATGCCTTCGCCAAAGAGACATGTGACGACCGTGGCATCGGTGGTGAGGCGGGTGAGAACAGCTTTGGCGTATTCCGCGCTGGCGAGGTTGACGATCGTAGCGTTGGAGCCTGCCGGAGCGATAGTCCGTGCGAGCTTGTCGCCCCAAAATGCGTAGAGGTCTCGGGCACCGTCGACGACTAGCTTCGCGCCCATCTCCAGCCGATACGGTTCAACGGCATGGAAGGGGCGTACGCATCCGTAGAGTCCCGAGAGGATCCAGAGATGGTTTTGCAGCCAGTCGAGCTGTGCGGCATCCATGACCTCGGGCGCCATGCTTTGGTATTGGATGCCGTGATAGGACATGACGGCGGGGGAGATTCGACGCGCGATATCGGGATCGGCGAGGTCGGCATCGCTCAGGACGGGCATAAATTCGTGAAGCGTATCCAGGCACGCTGTAAGCAGCCTGTCGCTCACGTTCCACAGCGCCTGCAGGCCGCCGCTGCCTTCATTCCGCTCGATATCTAGCAGTGCGCGGTGGAGGCGAGTCGTCTCGCGCACAAAGGGTGGGATGCCCAGGACTTCAAAAGCATCTTGGGCCGCGCGCATCTGCTTGGCGGGCGAAATGATGACCTGCAGCATGGACTCTCCTCTGCCAAAAAGGAAGTTGCGGTGGAATACGGTCTGTTTTGGCCGTTTATGGGCCAGTTTAGTCCGTATTTCACCGCAACTGATGAAGGGTTGGTTAGGCTCGCTCGATGAAGGCCTTGTAGCCGCGATAGGCCTCGTAGATATCGGCCTTGTTGGCGACCTCCCACAGGGCGTGCATGGACAGGACGGCAACGCCGGAGTCGATGACGTTCATGCCGTACTTGGCCATGATGTAGGCGATGGTGCCGCCGCCACCAGCGTTGACGCGACCGAGCTCACAGGTCTGGAAGTCCACGCCCGCCTCGTCCATGATGTCGCGGATAAGGGCCACGTACTCGGCATCGGCGTCGTTGGAACCGCCCTTGCCGCGGCTGCCCGTGTACTTGTTAAAGCACAGGCCGCGACCCATAAAGGCGGCGTTTTTAGTCTCGAACTTGCCGGCGTAGCCCGGATCAAAGCCGGCGGACACGTCAGAGGAGAGCATGCGGCTACGGGCGAGCGCGCGGCGCAGGGCCAGCGGGCTGTCTTCGCCGGCGAGCGTCATGATCTCAGCGACGGTGTTCTCGAAGAAGCGGCTCGTCATGCCGGTGGCGCCTACGGAGCCGATCTCCTCCTTGTCGACGATGAGCGTGATGCTCGTGCGCTTCACGTTTGCGACGTCGATCTGGGCAAGCATGGAGGGGTAAGCGCAGACGCGATCGTCGTGGCCATAGCCCAGAATCATGGAGCGGTCGAGGCCCATGTCGCGGGCCGGGCCGGCGGGCACGACCTCGATCTCGGCGGAGAGGAAGTCCTCCTCCTCGACGTCGTACTGCTCCTTGAGGATGTCCAGGAACATCTGCTTGACGGGCTCCTTGGGGGCGTCCTTGTCGTCCTCGTCAAACTTGACGGGGCGGCCGCCCACGATCACGTCGAGGATCTCGGCGTCGACGGCGTCCTTGGCGGGCTTGGCCATCTGCTCGCTCGAGAGGTGGATCAGCAGGTCGGAGATGGTAAAGACCGGATCGTCTGCCTTGTCGCCGATGTTGATGTCGACGGTGGTGCCGTCCTTTTTGCAGATGACGCCTACGAGTGCGAGCGGGGAAGCGACCCAGTGGTAGCTCTTGACGCCGCCATAGTAGTGCGTGTCGAGATAAGCCATGTCGCCGGCCTCGAAAGCGGGGTTCTGCTTAAGGTCCAGGCGCGGCGAGTCCACGTGGGCGCCCAGGATGTTAAAGCCCTGCTCGAGCGGGGCGGTGCCCAGGTTGACGAGCATAAGGTCCTTGCCGTGGTTGGCGGCGTACACCTTGTCGCCTGCCTTGAGCGCGCGGCCCTCGGCGATCACGGTCTCCAGATTGATGTAGCCCGCCTCCTCGGCCATCTTGATACCGGTCTTGACGCACAGGCGCTCGGTCTTGTTCTCACTCAAAAACTGCTTATAGCCGCGGCAAAGTTCCTCGAGTTCCTCGATCTGCTGTGGCGTGTACTTTTTCCATGCGCAGGGACGCTCCATGACGCAGGCTCCTTTCGGATCGATCGTGCTGGTTGATGTACCGTGAGCCATCGTATCACGCGCGGGCTCACGGCGGCAGGGAAGCCTGATGTGCGGTGGCCGCGGGGCGGGGAGCGTGTAAACTGGTGTGAGCAAACCGTGCCCAGCCCAAAGCGAGGTATTCAATATGTCTGACAAGCGCCGTACCTTTGCCGTCATCGACGGCAACTCGCTCATGCACCGCGCCTTCCACGCCGTGCCACCGACCATGAACGCGCCGGACGGTCGTCCCACCAACGCGATCTTCGGCTTCTTGAATATGTTCCTCAAGATGATTGACGCCTTTAATCCCGACGGCGTTGTTGTGGCGTTTGACAAGGGCAAGCCGCGCGTGCGCATGGAGATGCTGCCGCAGTACAAGGCTCAGCGCCCGCCCATGGACCCCGATCTGCACGCGCAGTTTCCCATGATTAAGGAGCTGCTCGCCGCGCTCAACGTGCCGATTTTGCAGTCCGAGGGCTGGGAAGGCGATGACATCCTGGGTACTATGGCGCGCCTGGGCGAGCAGGCCGGCTGTGACATGCTGCTGGTGACCGGTGACCGCGACATGTATCAGCTCGTGACCGAGCACGTCAACGTGGTCTCGACCCGCAAGGGCCTGTCCGACGTGGCGATCATGACGCCCGAGAGCGTGGACGATCTGTATCACGGCATCACGCCGGCGCTCGTGCCCGACTTTTATGGTCTGAAGGGCGACACGTCCGATAACATCCCCGGCGTGCCGGGCATCGGCCCCAAAAAGGCGAGCGCGCTCATTGCGCAGTACGGTAGCCTGGACGAGGTCATCGCGCATGCTGACGAGGTCAAGGGCAAGATGGGCGAAAACCTGCGCGCGCACATCGACGATGCCCTGCTGAGCCGTAAAGTGGCGACCATCCGCACCGATGCGCCCGTTGAGCTCGATTTTGAGGCGACGTCCTTCCCGGCGTATTCTGCCGATGAGGTTTCCGCGGCGCTGGGCACGCTTGGTATCACCGCCATGCAGAACCGTTTCTTGGCGCTGATCGGTGGCGAGGGCGGGGCTGCTGCTGCCTCCAGTGTGTTTGAGACGCCTGCGATGGTTCGCGCAGCCGCGGGCGATGCTGACGCGCTTGGTGCCGTTGCGGCTGAGATTTCCCGCGCGATCGATGCCGGCGAGTGGGTCGCCGCCGTGGTGGACGACGACAAGGAAGAGGGCGCGCTCTTTGGACTGACGCGCACGCTGTGGCTGGCGACGTCCAAGGGCCTGTTCGCGCTCGAGGAGGGCGACGGCGGTGCGGCGGCTGAGGTTGAGGGCTTCAACTTCGCCCACGGCGTGATTGCCGGCGTGCTCGCGCGCCTGTTTATGGAGGGCCGCGTGGCGAGCCCGGATATGAAGGCACTGTTGCACGAGCTTTCGCCTATCGATTCCTCTGAGCCCGAGCTCATGGACCCGCTGTCTGCCGATTCTACGCGCATCTTCGATACCGTGGTTGCCACCTACCTGCTGGATTCCGACCGCTCCGAGTTCGATGAGGCGTATCTGGCCGATACCTATCTGCAGATGTCGCTGCCTGCGGCGCGCGGTGCAGAGGATGCTGTCGAGGACGCTCCTGCGCCCGCCGCTCGCACGGCGGCCTTGACGCTGGCGCTGGTCGCACCACTGCGCGACCGCATGGCCCGCGAGAACGCTGTCAACGTGTTCGATGGCATCGAGATGCCACTCGTGCCGGTGCTTGCCAAGATGGAGCGCGCGGGCATGCTCGTGGACCCCGACCGCCTGCGCAGTCTGTCCGAGGGCCTGGCGACCCAGATCACCGAGGTCGAGCGAAGCATTCGCGACCTTGCCGGTGACGAGACCTTTAATATTGGCAGCCCCATGCAGCTGTCGCACGTACTCTTTGATGTGATGGGGCTTCCGACCAAGGGCCTCAAGAAGACCAAGCGCGGCTATTATTCGACCAACGCCAAGGTGTTGAGCGATCTTGCCCGCGACCACGAGATCGTGCGTCTGATTTTGGACTGGCGTGAGAAGTCCAAGATTAAGTCGACCTATCTGGACACGCTAGGTCCGCTGCGCCGTGGTGACGGTCGTGTGCACACCACGTACAACCAGACCATCACCGCGACGGGGCGTCTGTCCTCGAGCGACCCGAATTTGCAGAACATCCCGACGCGCTCGGAGCTGGGGCGTACCGTCAAGACGGCGTTTTCGGCGGGCGAGGGCAGCGTCTTTTTGGCGGTGGACTACTCGCAGATCGAGCTGCGTCTGCTCGCGCACCTCTCGGGTGACGAGCATCTGGTACGTGCCTTTAACGAGGGTGAGGACTTCCATGCCGAGACGGCCGCGCGCGTATTTGGCGTGCCGGTGTCCGAGGTAACGCCCGACCTACGCAGCCGCGCCAAGGCCGTGAACTTTGGCATCGTGTACGGCCAGCAGGCCTACGGTCTGTCGCAGTCGCTGCATATCTCGATGGCCGAGGCGCGCGATATGATCGATCGCTACTACGAGGCCTACCCGGGCGTGCGAACGTTCCTCGACAATGTGGTGGCGCGCGCCAAGCAGACGGGCTACGCCGAGACCATGTACGGCCGCAGACGCCATATTCCGGAGCTCAAGGCCAAAAACCCGCAACTCCGTGGCTTTGGTGAGCGCACGGCCATGAACCACCCCATGCAGGGCACCGCAGCAGACATCATCAAGATCGCCATGGCCCGCGTAAGCCGCCGCCTGGAAGAAGAGGGCT
>OLWJ01000793.1_pt1 | contig 11952 bp, 14 predicted proteins | sample 1674291 | NCBI WGS metagenome assembly OLWJ01 (sample SAMEA103958159, study PRJEB25191) | human gut metagenome | biome: human-associated habitat [ENVO:00009003]; feature: intestine environment [ENVO:2100002]; material: feces | place: Germany | collected 2013/2015
CTTTGCCGAGGATATTCAGTTTTGCGTGCCTTTCTTCTTTTGGGAAGAAATTTGAGAACGAAAAAAGGTGTTGTTCTGCAATACACTCAGCAAAACAACACCTAGAAATTCTAAGCAGGTCGCCCAAAGAAAGATTTCTTTGAGAAGCAGCTGGCTGCCATTTTACAGGCCCTGTAGCTTTGCGTCACAGCCTTTCGACTGTTTTGCCGAGAATATTCAATTCACCTTGAGGAGCCGTTTCCATTTCCTCGACGCTATCCTACCACATCGGGCAGAACCTGTCAACTGTTTTGGAGCAGCTTTCTCAAAAAATCTTCTTTTTTGAAGCGTTCTTCCGTTATGCCTGCACCTCTGCTGCCTTTTTGCGCAGCTGGTCGAGGTCTGCGGCATCCGGGTGAGCCAGCGCCTTGTCAAAATTCTCGATCAGCATTTCGAGATTGGGCGCATGGTTGGGCTGCTGCAGCATCTTTTCGTACTGCTGGCGCACAGTCATGGGCATCTTGCCCTGGCACATATAGGTTCCAATGACCGTGTTGCTCTCATCCAGCGATTTCTGCACCGCTGCCAGGATCTGCTCGAAATATTCCGCACTGCCGCCAAAGCCTGCGGTACCGAACAAAAAGACCCGCTTCCCGCTCAGGGTCTGCAAAAAGGCGGTGAGGGTGTCATCGGCATGGCCCTTGTCCGTCCAGAAGCCGATGTAAAGGGTCTCAGCCTCCAGTGCCTCCGGGGCCGGTGCTCCGAAGTAGGTGCACTCATTCTGGGGCAAGCTTGCGCGAAGGGTGTCGGCCAGCAGGCTGGTGTTGCCGGTCTTGCTGCTGAAAACGATGGCGTAGCTCATGGTCATTCTCCTTTATTCTCTTTGAGATCAGATGCTTCCCTGTTCTTTTGCGTTCAGGGCATCATAGATACAGCGGGTGCCCTGATGGGCGATCAGGCCGCCCAGGCACTTTTTGTTGCAGCGGACACAGCGGTGGATCTTTGCCGCATTGCCGCTCTGCAGTTTGTTGACCCAGTTGGGGTCGGCCAGCAGCTGGCGGCACATTGCCGCACACTGGATGCGGCCGCTGGCAAGCTGCTGCTCCACAAAATCGGGGTCGTTCAGGCCGCCCACACCGCAGAGCGGCACGCTGGTATACCGGCGCACCTCATCGCAGAACTTGAGGAAGCAGCCGGTCTCCTTGAACTCGGGGTGGCTGGCCGGCGGGATGGTGTTTTCCAGCGCAGAGTGGTTGGCCAGTGTCACATGGAAGCTGGTCACGCCTGCCTGCACCAGCAGGGGCACGAACACGGCCAGTTCCTCCTCCACCACACCGGCGTTGCCGTAATGGGGGTTCTCCTGCCGGACAGCCAGCTTGTAGTCAATGGCCATGCCGGGCACAGCGGCGTGCACTGCCTTGACAGCTTCCACGGCAAAGCGGGCGTGGCGCTCGGCACTGCCGCCGTATTCATCGGTGCGGTGGTTGAAGATGGCGGAAGAGAAGCTGCCGCACATCCGGTCGCCGTGCACCTGCACCATGTCAAAGCCCGCCTGCTTTGCCAGCACAGCAGCCTTGCCAAAGCCCGCGATGATCTGATGGATCTTTTTCTGGGACATCTTGGTGATGTAGGGGCCCACGGCATCGTTCATCCGCTCCCGCAGCTGGTCGGGGGTGATCTTTTTCATCAGCATCCCCGGGATGCACTTGATGATGGACATCATGTCGGTATCGGTCTGGTGGAGCTGGGCGCAGACCTTGCAGTCGTATTTGTGGGCAGTCTCGCAGATCTGCTGATAGAAGGCAAAGCCCTTTTTGTCAAACAGGGACTTCTCAAACCGGCTCTTGGCCACCGGCACGTCGCCGATGATGATCATGGCGCAGCCGCCCTTGGCCAGCCGCTCCATCTCTGCCAGATATTCCTCGTCCGAAAGGCCGAAGGTGGTGGGGGCAAAGATGATGCGGTTCTTCAGCTGCATTCCACCGTAATCAATGGGGCTCAGGATGGTGTCGTACATGTTACACACTCTCTTTCCTCGTCCGTGCTGCCTTTTGCAGCAGGCTCAGGAGCTGGTGCTGTTCCTCTTCGGTCAGCCCGCTCAAATTTTGTGCATCCCAATCGAAAAATACCTGGTGGCAGGTCCGGAATGCTCTCTCACCCGCCGGGGTCAGCCCCAAATGATAACTGCGGCCCTGCTTTTCCCGAGTCATAAAGCCATCTTCCACCAGCTTGATCACGCTGCGCTGGCAGTGGCCCCAGTCCAGGTGCAGGTTTTTGGTCATCTCAGCCGGGGTGCAGCCGGGATGTTTGCCCACGTAGATCACAAAATACATCATGCCAAAGCTCAGGCCAAACTCCTGCAGCTGCTGGGTGGTGTAGGCTGCGAACTGCTTGTAAAACTCCATCACGTAGAAGGATATGGTCGATTGGATCACTCTTTGCATCTCCTTTACTTGACAAGGTCTAGTATAATCGCTTCACTTGATAAAGTCAAGTACTTTTTTCAAAAAAATTCTCCCTGCTCCGTATTTCTGTTTCGGGAGCAGGGAGAAAACGATTTTTTGCCTCAGACCAGCGGCATGATATTTTCCGGGGCGGCAGCCAGGCAGGCGGGTGCTTTTGGCGGCGGGGCCGCCAATGTCTCCTTGGACACCTTCCACCACAGGCGGGCCTCACCGCCGGGCAGGGTGAAGATCATGTTCCAGTCAAAGGGATTCTCACTGGTGGAGACAGCCTGCACCGGCAGGCTGTTGGGGGTGCCGGGAGCGCAGGGCGCAAAGTCATGGGCGCGGATGCCCACGGCACGGCAGCTCTCGGGCACCGGCAAAGCCACGGTCAGCGGCTGTTCCCAGCCCGCCAGATGAACGGTATGCTCCCCCACCCGGGTGCAGGGCAGAATGTTCTTGCAGCCGGTCAGGCGGGCGGCGGCACGGGTGCGGGGGTCGGCAAAGACCTCCTTGGTCGTGCCTGCCCGGAGCACCTCGCCGCTGTCCATCACGATCATCTCCCTGCACAGGCGGTAGGCCTCGTCCCGGTTGTGGGTCACCAGCAGGGCTGTGCCCGCAAATCCGGCCAGCAGGCTGCCCACTTCCCCCTCTACCTCCTCGCGCAGATAGCTGTCCAGCGCACTGAACGGCTCGTCCAGCATCAGGATGCGGGGCTTGGCCGCCAGGATGCGGGCCAGGGCGACACGCTGCTGCTGCCCGCCTGAAAGCGCGCCGGGCAGGCGCTTGGCCAGTTCTTCCAGCCGCATGGCCCGCAATGCCTCGGCACAGACAGCCCTGCGGGCGGCAGGGTCTTTTTCCTTTTTCAGGGCGCTGAGGATATTCTGTTCCACGGTCATGTTAGGGAACAGGGCGTAGTTCTGGAACAGCAGACCCACATTGCGCTGCTGGGGCGGCAGGTCGATACCCTGAGCGCTGTCGAACAGCACCCGGCCATCCAGCACGATGCGCCCCTCGTCCGGTCGGACGATGCCTGCAATGCAGCGCAGGGTCATGCTTTTGCCGCAGCCGGACGCGCCCAGAAGGGCGGTGGCAGTGTCCCCTGCCGTGAACGCAGCGTGGAGGGCAAAACCATCAAACCGCTTGGTCACATTTACTTCCAGGCTCATGCGCGCTTTCCTCCCTGCTTCTGTCTGCGTTCCAGCAGGTTCACTGCCAGCAGCACCACTGCTGAGATAGCGATATCCACCAGCACCCACTGCATGGCCCCGGCTTCATCGTTGGTGCGCCAGAGCTGGTAGACCGTGGTTGCAATGGTGGCCGTCTTGCCCGGCGTGTAGCCTGCGATCATGCTGGTAGCACCATATTCGCCCAGCGCACGGGCAAAGGCCAGCACCGTACCGGCCAGAATGCCCTGACGGCAGCAGGGCATCCGCACCCGCCAGAAGATCCAGGTGTTGGAAAGCCCCAGCGTCTGTGCCGACCAGGCCAGCGTTTCGTCAAAACTCTCAAAGGCACCACGGGCCGTGCGGTACATCAGCGGAAAGGCCACCACGATGGAAGCAAAGATGGCGCTGTACCAGTTCATCACCAGCTTCACACCGAAATGTTCCATGAAAAAGATGCCCAGCGGCCTTTTTGCGCCGAACAGCAGCAGCAGGAAATATCCCACGACCGTGGGCGGCAGCACCATGGGCAGGGTGAGCACCACATCCAGCACGCCTTTGAGCACGCGCGGGAGCTTTGCAATGTAGTAGGCCGCAAAGATGCCTAAAAAGAACACCGCCGCGCAGCTGATCAACGCAATGCGCAGGCTGTTCCATAAGGGATACCAGTCCATACCATCCCTCCAGCGGATGCTTACAGTGCGGTGAAGCCGACGCTCTCGAACACGGTCGCAGCCTTGTCGGTGCGCAGGTAAGCCAGGAACTCCTTGGCAGCCTCGGCATGGAGGGCGTTCTTCATCACAGCGGCGGGGTAGATGACCTGGCCGCACATTTCCTTGGTAGCCTCGTCCACGGGGGTCAGACCGGCGCTGTACGCATCGGTGCAGTAAACGACACCGGCATCCACGCTGGCCTCGCTGACCTGGGTGGTGACTTCCTTGACGTTGGAACCGTAGGTGATGACACCGGCAGCAGCCAGAGCTGCCTCATCCAGATCATAGTAAGCCAGGATCTTCTGGGTGTACTGACCCACGGGCACATCGCTGTTGCCCATGCAGAACAGGATATCCTCTGCCTTCAGGTGCTCAGCCAGGCTGTCGAAGCTGTCAATGCCCTTGTCGCTGCCCTCAGGCACACAGAGCACGACCTTGTTCTCCAACAGATCCACACGGCTTTCGGCATCCACAAAGTCCAGGCCCTCGGTGTTCACCTCAGCGGAAGCGGTGCTGTCCAGCTGGTTCATCTGCTTCTGACCGGCGGAGATGAACAGGTCGCAGTCCGCACCCTCCTGGATCTGGGTCTTGAGGGTTCCGGAAGAGTCAAAGTTGAAGCTGAAGGTCACGCCGGGGTTCTCTGCAGAGTAGGTCTCGGCAATGGCGCTCAGGGTCTCGGTCAAGGAGGCGGCAGCAAAAACGATCAGCTCCACGCTCTCGCCGGAGGCAGCCTCAGAGGAGGCGGCAGCGGAGGATGCGGTGAAAGATGCAGTGCTGCTGGAGGAGCCGCCGCAGGCGGTCAGAACAGCAGATGCGGATGCGATGCCGGCAGCGCACAGGAAGCTGCGGCGGGAGATCATAGTTTTCATAGTCTTGCTCCTTACAGTGGGTATGCTTTTGCTGTACTTTTATTTTTACGCCCGGCACCAAAAGCAGCGCCGCGGCGGTGAAACAGACTTATTTGCGGGCGCACTCGCCGTCCAGCCCGGCGGCAATGCGTACCCCGTGCTCCAGGCTGGGCAGGATGTACTCCAGATTCTCTTTCACAGCCTTGGGGCTGCCGGGCAGGTTGACGATGAGGGTCTTGCCCCGCAGCACGCTGGCGGCACGGCTGAGCATCCCGCGCGGGGTGATGCTCAGGCTGTGGTAACGCATGGCCTCAGCAATGCCGGGGGCGTTGCGGTCCGCTACGGCATAGGTGGCTTCCGGGGTGATATCCCGGGGGGCAAAGCCGGTGCCGCCGGTGGTCAGGATCAGGTTGACCTGACGGCCATCAGCCAGCCGGATGAGCTGTGCTTTCAGGGCCTTTGCCTCATCGGGCAGGATCATGGTCTCCTCCACCTGATAGCCTGCAGCGGTGAGCATCTCCACGATCAGAGGGCCGCTCTTGTCCTCACGCTCACCACGGCTGCCCTTGTCGGAAAGGGTGATGACGGCAGCGCGCAGGGGCGGGTTTTCCGGCGAGGGCAGCAGGGTCACCTCGTCCCCCACGTGGATCTCGCCGCCCTGCAGCACCCGGGCAAACACGCCCTCCCGGGGCATGATGCACTCGCCGGTCTTCTGCTTGATGACACAGTCGTTGTGGCACTCTTTGCCGATCTGGGTCATTTCCAGCACCACGTCCCCGATGGCGAAGCGGCTGGTCACGGGCAGATTGCGGAAATCGTAGCCCTCCACCACCAGATTCTCGCCAAAGGCACCGTAGTCCACCCAGATCTTCTTGCGGAAGTTCTCGATCTTTTCGGCACTCAGCAGGCTGACCTGACGGTGCCAGTTCCCGCCGTGGGCATCGGTCTCAATGCCCCATTCCGGGGTCAGACGTGCGCTTTCCACTTCGGTCTTGACCGTGCCCCGCTGGGGGCTGGTGCAGATCGCCAGAAGTTTTCCCATAGATTTATCCTCCAATTCGGTACATACCCCGGGTCGCGGGGATGTCCTGTTTCAATTCAAAATGATGTTCCTGGGGCTTTTCCCAGATGGTGGTACGGATGGCAGTCAGCAGCTCTTCGTCAGACGCGCCACTGCGCAGCGGGGCTTTCAGGTCACATCCGGCCTCACTGGCAAGGCAGGGGCGCAGAAAGCCCTGACTGGTCAGCCGCACCCGGTTGCAGGAGGCGCAGAACTTGCCGTGGACAGCGGCAATGAAGCCGATGTCCCCTTCCCAGCCCGGCACGGTGTAATAGACCGCCGGGCCATCGCCCAGCGCGGCACATGCTGCCCCGGGCAGCGGGGCCAGCTCCGGCCAGCGCCTGCGGAAGCGGGCCAGCAGCTCCGGGCCGGAGATACAGGGCATGGCCGCTCCGTAGCCGATGGGCATCATCTCGATGAACCGCACCTGCAGGGGCTTGTCCTGTGCCAGAGCGGCCAGCGCTTCCAGCTCACCCTCGTTCACGCCCACCTGGGGCACGCAGTTCAGCTTGACCGGAATGCCGCTTTCCAGCGCGGCATGGATGCCCGCCTGCACGGCGGCAAATTCATCCCGGGCCGTGATCTTTGCAAACAGGGCGGGGTCCAGCGTATCCAGACTGATGTTCACGCTGTCCAGCCCGGCCTCCAGCAGGGCTGGCAGCTGCTGTTCCAACAGGACGGCGTTGGTGGTCATGGTGACCTTCCGGATGCCGGGGATGGCTTTCAGCCCCTTGACCAGCTGCTCCACGCCCTTGCGCACCAGCGGTTCGCCGCCGGTGACCCGCACGGTATCCACCCCGCACCGGGCAAACAGAGCGGCAAGGCGCAGGAATTCTTCGTAGGTCAGGATATCCTCCCGTTCCAGCTTGTCCACACCGTCCGGCATACAGTAGCGGCAGCGCAGGTTGCACAGGTCGGTCACGGAAAGGCGGAGATAATGGATCTTGCGGCCCTTGGAATCAAACATAGCCGCCCTCCGCCCGGATGTAATGTCCGCTCTTGCCGCCGGTCTTTTCCACCAGATGGATCTCGCCCAGCTCCATGCCCTTATCCACAGCCTTGCACATGTCATAGATGGTGAGCAGGGCGGTGGAAACGCCGGTCAGGGCTTCCATCTCCACGCCGGTCACGCCGCTGGTCTTGACCGTGCAGCGTGCTTCCACAGCCCGGCGCTCGGGCAGCAGGTCAAACTCGATCTGCACCTTGGTCAGCGGCAGCGGGTGACACAGGGGGATCAACTCGCTGGTGCGCTTGGTGGCCATGATGCCGGCTACTCGGGCCACGCCCAGCACATCGCCTTTTTTCACGGTACCGCTTTCCACGGCGGCAAAGGCATCCGCATTCATGGTAATGATGCCGTGGGCCGTGGCCTCCCGGGCCGTGACGGGCTTTTCGCTCACGTCCACCATCACGGCGTTTCCGGCGGCATCAAAATGTGTCAGATTATTTTCACTCATATTTTTTTCACCTTAGTTAAGCTCCCCCTTTGGGGGAGCTGGCAAAGCCGAAAGGCTTTGACCGAGAGGGTTTCAGCAGTGTCCGAAGCCGCAGTTGGGCCAGTGGCACTCGGCGCAGCCCAGGCAGAGGCCGCCCTCGCCCAGACGGGCGATATCCTCGGCGGTAATGGGGTCATCGGCCAGCAGGCGGGGCAGCAGCAGGTCAAAAATGGTGCGCTTGGCGTACATCACACAGCCGGGCAGACCGCAGACCGGCACACCGTCCAGATAGCTGACCAGGAACATGGCACCGGGCAGCACCGGCGCACCGTAGGTAATAATTTCAGCCCCGGTGTTCCTGATGGCCAGCGGGGTGCGGTCATCCGGGTCCACGCTCATGCCGCCGGTGGTAAAGATCAGCTCACAGCCTGCGGCCTTTGCTTCCAGAATGGCGGCCGTGATGCCCGCCGGGTCATCGTCGCAGACCTTGTGGAAGGCCATCTCACAGCCATACACCGCCAGCTTTTGCTCAAGGATGGGAGTAAACTTGTCCTCAATGCGGCCCTTGAACACCTCGCTGCCGGTGGTGATAACGGCAAACTTCTTCTGGTGGAAGGGCAGCACGTTCAGGATGGGCTTCGGCCCGGCAGCAGCCTGCATGGCCTCCATCTTCTCCTGCTCAATGACCAGCGGGATGATGCGGGTACCAGCCAGCTTGGTTCCCTTTTTCACAGGCAGATCGCCGTGGATCGTGGCAATCATCATCTGGGGGGTGCTGTTCACTGCCAGCAGGGCTCTGCGGTCGATCTTGAGCAGACCGTCGCAGTCAGCGATCAGTTCGATCTTACCCTCCCGGGGCTCGGTGCCGTGGATATTCTGACCGGCAGCGGCCTTGTAAAGCAGGGCGGCAGCTTCGTCCTCGTGGAGGATGCCGGGCTTTTTCTCCCAGACATAGAGGTTTTCCTTGCCGATGCTCAGCAGCACCGGAATATCCTCGGGTTGGATGATGTGGCCCTTTTTGAAGCGGGCCCCCTTGAACTCGCCCGGGATGATCTGGGTGATATCGTGGCAGAGCACCTGCCCTGCCGCGTCTTCGGTACGGATCAGTTTCATGGTTTCTTCCTCCCCCTGTTACAATGCAAGCATCTGTGCAGCGATCCAGTCGGACAGCGCTGCGGGCTCGTCCAGTGCAAAATCCGCGCCCGGAACATCACCCACGATGGCCAGCGGCTCAAAGGAGACAGGCTCCTCCGAGACAGCCTTGCGCACCACCTCGATCTTGGGCCAGCCGCTCTCCTTAAAGCCCTCCATCAGCACCAGATCATAGCCGTGGCGCTCAAACAGGGCCAGCAGATCCTGCTCGTTCAGGCGGAATTCCTCCGTCAGCAGGTAGCGGCTGCCCGAAAAGACCGCCACGCCCTCGGCCCCGGCCTCCCGCAGGCGGAAGCTGTCGGTGCCCGGCACGTCGGGGGTGAAATCGTGGCCGTCATGCTTGATGACACCCACCTTCAGGCCCCGTGCCCGCAGCAGGGGGATGAGTTTCTCCAACAAAGTCGTTTTGCCGCTGTTGTGCGCGCCGCTCACGGCCAGCACAGCCGGGCGCTTCAGGCTCAGCTCGGCAGCAAGCGCCTGTTTCTTTTCACTGTACAAAGTTCAGTACCTCCACTTCTTCGCCCGGAGCCACCGGGCCGCTGCCCGCAGGCAGCTCCACCAGGCAGTTGCAGCCCATCATGGCCGACAGACTGCCCGAGGAATGCGCCTCCGCGTTGCCCTCGCCGGGGATCTCCACCAGGCCGCCCAGCGCTCTGGCCCGCAAGAAGCGGGTTCCCTTGCTGGGCTTGGAAAAGCCGGTGGTCAGCCTGCCCCGGGTGTGCACCGGGATGCAGTCCTCTTTCCGCCGCCCTGCGGCCCGCAGCAGGGCCGGAACGGCATACTGCTCCAGCGTGGCAGCAGCGGCAAAGGGATTGCCGGACAGGCAGAACACCAGCTTTTCTCCCACCCGTGCAGCGATCATGGGGCTGCCGGGCTTCTGGGCTACCCCGGCAAAAACAGGCTCCGCGTGCAGCATTTCCAGCACTGTGGGCAGGTAATCCTTCTGCCCCACCGAAACACCACCGCTGGTGATCACCGCATCACACCGGGTAAGCAGATCTTGCATCCGGGCGGCGATCTCCTCCGGGTCATCCGAGCAGTGGGTGCGCTCCACGGCAAAGCCCAGCTGCCGCAGGCGGGCGGCATTCTGGATCCCGTTGGCATCGTAGATCTTGCCGGGAGCCCAGGCCTCACCCGCTTCCAGCAGCTCACTGCCGGTAGCAAGCACGCCCACGGTCAGGGGGCGAAAGACCTCGGCATCCGGGATGCCCTGACCGGCCAGCACACCGATGTGCGCCGGGGTCAGCACAGTTCCGGCAGCGGCAATGGGGGCACCGGCGGCGATGTCCTCACCCCGGAACACCACATTGGCGTTGGGTTGAAGCTGTGCGTAAATGCGCACCTGCTCCTCCCCGCTGTCGGTCAGTTCCTGCATCAGAACGCAGTCCGCGCCCGGGGGCAGGGGTGCGCCGGTCATAATGCGGGCAGCACACCCGGCAGGCAGGACAGCGGCGGGGGCATCCCCGGCGTAGAGCTTCATCACCACCGGCAGGGTGACAGGGGTCTCCTCCCCCGCCCCGGCCGTGTCGGCACTGTGAAGGGCATAGCCATCCAGAGGGCTCCGGTCAAATGGGGGCTGATCCATCCGGGCGCACAGGTCCCGGGCTGCGATCCGCCCACAGGCATCATCCAGCGGCACCCGCTCCGTGGCAGGCACCGGGAGAGCCGCAGCAGCATCCAGCACCCGGCGCAGGGCCTGGGCTGGCGTGCAAAAAGGCTGTTTCATTGCAAAAATCCTCCATCGCTCCCCGGGGCACAGTTTGCCCGCTATGGCCCGGACAAACTCCCGGGGAGATCTCTTTTCGATCGGCAGGTGAAAAAAAGCGGAGACGTTCTGACCGAAAATCAAAACGCCCCCGCAAAAAACCGAACATGGCCCGGAACGGCAGCCTGCAGGCCGCCACGCCGAGGGAGCCGCTTCCTTTTCCGCTGTTGCAGCAACGGGAAGGAGGCAACGCTCCGGAACGGTGGATGGGAGGAGTTCTTTTTTTCAAATTGCAGCGTTTCTTCTGCGGGAAGGCGGCCGGGTTTCCCCTGCCACCCTTGAATGCCGGCGTTGGCCCTTAGCATTGCGGCGCGGTGTCCTGCCCCCTGCGGGGTTTAGACAGCCTTGCTCAAAGAAGCTCTTGTACCCTATTCAATTGTGTATGATCTTTTAGTCGCAGAAATCATCCACGTCGCTGATGGCTTTTGCATAGCGGCGGGTGAGGTGCTGGGTGGAGAAGAGGAACCGCTCGTTCTGATTGTTGGTCAGCTCCTCGATGTCGGCAAACTCCGGCCTGCCCTGCATGGTCTTCCAGGTCTGCTCGATCTCCTCCGGCGCAAGGCCGTAGGGGGAGCGCTGGAAGTACTTCAGCGGGGTAGCACTGGGGTAGACCCGTGCATTGAAGCGCACCATCTCAGCAAACATGACACAGAGGTCTTTGTCCTCAATGAGCTGGGCGATCATGGCGTAGTTGTCGCTCATGTTGGCGTTGGAGTAATAGTAGGTATCCTTTGCGCCTGCACGGACAACGATATCCTCACACTGGGGGTCCTGCGGCATCTGAGCCAGCAGCTCGTCGGCGTTCTCCACCTCACTGACCAACAGTGCGTGGGGCGTGACAAGCGCGGCGGCGCTGCGGGAACGGATGTAACCGGCCAGCTCCTGCGCGGGGGTCAGCTCCGGCAGCTCCGGCGCGGTCTTGGTGGGCTGATCCGCAAAGGGATCGTTTTCAGCCTCCGGCTCACCGGCCAGAAAATCCAGCAGCTGAGGCTTTGCGGCCTCGTCCTGCACAGTTTCGGCGGCTTCGGGTGCGGCCCCGGCAGCCTGCATTGCTGCAAGCTCTGCGGTCTCCCGCTCCACGGCGGTGATCACATCCTCGCCGGTCTTGGCGGCGCTGCCGTCAAAGCTGCTGCCCGTTTCCTTCAGGCGGCGGGCCGTCTCGCTGGCGGCATTGATGTCGAACACCTCTGCCTTGGGCTTTTTCTTAGCGGCCAGCTCTGCCTTCTGCAGGTCCAGAACGGCCTGCTCCGGGTCCACGCTGCTGTCCACAGTGGTGGTGTAGCCGGGTTTACGTCTGCCAAACAACATGACGATCGTTCCTCTTTCTATGGGATTTATTCAGCTGCTGCGGTGTTCTGGGCGTAGATGCCGCGCTTTTCCAGATCATCG
>OLWJ01000804.1_pt1 | contig 11875 bp, 8 predicted proteins | sample 1674291 | NCBI WGS metagenome assembly OLWJ01 (sample SAMEA103958159, study PRJEB25191) | human gut metagenome | biome: human-associated habitat [ENVO:00009003]; feature: intestine environment [ENVO:2100002]; material: feces | place: Germany | collected 2013/2015
TGCGGCGCGACATCTGGAGCCGTTCGGCCAGCTGGTCGACGTTGTAGGTGGTGTTCGCCGTGAGCAGCTTCATCAGCCGCAGCAGGCGTTCGAGTTTGGGTTGGTCCATGTATTGCGTATTCAATGATTTCAAAGCTGTTCCTCCCGGGATTGCCGGTGCGTATGGTCTGCTCCGCAGGCGGCGCAGCGTCCCGTGTGGACGCAGAACGTGCCGCCGCACGACGGACAGCTCCATTTTGTCCGTTCGCGATCCAGGAATGCCGTCATTCCCTCTTTGCGGATGAACGCCAGGTTCTCCATCGGCGATTCGCTCAGCGGATAATCGTTCGTATACCGGTTTTCCCGCTCCATCGTTTCTGTGCAGGGGTATTGCGGACATTCATCGCAGAAACCGCCGGGTAGCGTTTTGCGGATCGTGCAGGTTGCGATCTTACACTGCGAAGAACAGAATTCCGGTTTCGTGTCGTCGGGGCCCCAACATCCGGTGCAGGGGCTCTCTTCCCGCAGGGCCCCGATGCAAACGCTGCAATCGAGGCCGCACGGGGCGATCATTTTTGCGTGATAATCCATTCCATTCCTGTTTTAAAGGCCGAGACGACTGCCGCCGGCCTTGCAATATACAAAAAAAGTCGTGACGGATAATGTCACGACCTCCTGTTTGTCGATACGGTGTGTTTACCCTAATGCGCAAGCACTTTCTTTTCGATCTCTTCGACCTGCCGGCGGAACGCCTTGTCGGTTTCGATCAGGTTCGATACGGCCTTGCACGAGTGGAGCACCGTGGCGTGGTTGCGGCCTCCGATGGCGGCCCCGATGGTCGTGAGCGGCGCCTTGGTGTGCTGTTTGGCGAGGTACATGGCGATCTGCCGTGCCTGGGCGATCTCGCGCGTCCGCTCCGTGGAGTTGAAGCGTGCGAAATCGAGGTTCAGGTATTCGCACACCACTTCGATGATGTGGTCGAGCGTGATCTCCTTCTGGTAGAGCTGCACGTAGACCTTCAGGATCTCCTTGGCCAGCGACGTGGTGATCTTGCGCCCGAGGAACGAGGCGTTGGCCACCAGCGACGAGAGCGCCCCCTCGATCTCACGCACGTTGGCCGAGATGTTGTCCGCCAGGTAGGCCACCACGTCGTCCGAAATCTGCGCCCCGAACTTCTGCGCCTTTACGCGGATGATCTTGAGCTTGGTATCGTAGTCGGGCGTGTTGAGCTGTGCCGACAATCCCCACTTGAAGCGCGTCAGCAGGCGCTGTTCGATGTCTTTCAGCTCCACGGGCGGCTTGTCCGAGGTGAGAATCAGCTGTTTGCCTGCCAGTTGCAGATGGTTGAAGATGTTGAAGAACGCATTCTGCGTGCCCGTCTTCCCGGTCAGTTCCTGGATGTCGTCGATGATCAGTACGTCGATCATCTGGTAGAAATGGATGAAATCGGGGATTTCGCCGTTCTTGTACGCGGTCTGGAACTGCGCCTGGAATTTGTTCATCGAGACATACAGCACCTGCAACTCGGGATGGCGCTGGCGTACCTCGTGGCCGATGGCCTGTACGATGTGCGTCTTGCCCAGTCCCGAATCCCCATATATATATAGGGGGTTGAAGGGGTTGTTGCCCGGGTTTACGGCGACGGACATGCCCGCCGAACGTGCCAGGCGGTTGCATTCGCCCTCGATGAAGGTCGCGAACGTGAGCCCCGGATTCAGCTGCGGGTCTATGATTATCTTCTTGAGCCCCGGAATTACGAAGGGATTCTTTATATTTGCGGTGTTGGTCTGCGTGTTGAAACGCGAGATGGCCGTGGTGTCGGCATCGGCGGTAACGGGTACGGCTGGGGGTGTCGAACGCGGCACGGCATAGTGCAGCCGGGTCTGCTGTCCGTAGAGCTGCGAGATGATCGGGCGCAGGAACGGGATGTAGTTCTTTTCGATCTGGTGTACGTAGCTCTCGTTGGGAACACGCAGGCGCAGGTTGGTGCCGTCGAATTCGAGCGGTACGATCGGCTGGAACCACTTCACGAACTCCTCTTCGGAGGTCTGTGCCTTGATTCGGTCAAGGCAGTTCTGCCACATATCGCTATATGTCTGCGTGTTGTTTAACATGATAAGGGTTGCACTGTTTTTGATGTGACAAAGTTGTGAATAATTTTGCAAAAAGATTTCCGAAAAGGTGTTGTATTTTCACTTTTTCGGCACTCCCGCTGTTCATTGTCCCCGGCCTCCTCCTGCAGAGAGATGGGGCGCAGGGGGACAATGGTGGAGATGGCATGCTTGTAGATGAACTGCTGGCGGCCGTCGCTGTCCAGCACCACCACAAAGGCGTCAAACCCCGCGATGGTGCCCCGCATCTGGAAGCCGTTCATCAGAAACAGGGTCACGGGAACCTTGTCCCGTCGCACCTCCTTCAAAATAGCTTCCTGTAAGTTGATCGCGTCAGACATATGGATACCTTCTTTCTCATATTCGGCAGGTACATAACTCCCCAAGAACTGCCGTATTTTTAGGGTATCCACATCCTAACACGTTTCAGTTGTCAAAATCGCTCACAATCCGTCGAGCGTTTTCCAGAATTTCCCGCCCGGTGTCTCCGGCCTCCCGGATGAGCCAGTGGATGGCCTTGTTCCGGCGAAACCATGTCAGCTGACGCTTGGCGTAGCGGCGGGAGGATTGGCGCACCAGATCGGCGGCTTCCTCTATTGTACACCGGCCGTCAAGGGCGTCCACGAATTCCTTGTAGCCGATGGCCTGCATGGCGGTGGCCGTTTCGGGAATGCCGTCGGCGAGAAGCCCCTGAATTTCCTCCACCAGCCCCTGCTGAAGCATGAGACTGACCCGCAGATCGATACGGCGGTACAGCTCGCCCCGCTGGGCAAAGTCCAGCCCCAGCCAGATAGGGGAGTACCGGGGCGGAACGGCCTGCGTCTTCCGGTTGTGTTCCGTAATGGTCTCGCCGGTTTCCAGATAAACCTCCAGCGCCCGGAGGATGCGCTTCCGGTCGGAAAGATGCAGACGCCCGGCGGCGTCGGGGTCTACGGAGCGAAGCTGCGAAAGCATGACCTCCATGCCCACGGTATCCGCCTGGGCTTCCAGCCGCTCCCGGACACCGGTGGCGGGGAAGGGGGCAAAGGCGTTGCCCCGGATGAGAGAATCCATGTAAAGGCCGGTCCCGCCTGCGATCACGGCGGTTTTTCCCCGGGAAAGGATATCGTCCACAATGGGGGCGGCCATATCACAGTAGCGGCTGACGGAAAAATCCTCCCACGGCTCGGCCACGTCGATCATGTGGTGGGGGATTCCCTGCATTTCCTCCAAGGTGGGCTTCGCGGTGCCGATGTCCATGCGCTTATACACCTGCATGGAGTCGCAGGACACCACTTCACCATTCAGTTCCTTCGCCAGTGTTGCGGCCAGCGCGGTTTTTCCAGATGCCGTCGGCCCGGCGATGCAGATGATGTTGTTCATAAATAACTCCAAACAGGGCGTTACGTCCGCTTGAACTGCTTTTCCAGCTGCCTTTTGCTTAAAGAAACGCAGATGGGGCGGCCATGGGGGCAGTATTTCAGGTCTTCCCGGCTCATGACCTCTTTGGCCACGGCGAGAAGCTCCTGCTCATCATTGACCCACCCGGCCTTGATGGCGGCCTTGCAGGCCACCGTGTGGAGCAGCTCGTCCCGGACGGTGTCCTTGCTTTCCCGGCGGCCGGACAAAAGGTCGGCGGACAGGCTTTCCACAGCTTCGGCGGCGTCGTCCGGACTTAAATCCATGGGTATCTGCCGCAGAAGCACGGTGTTTTCGCCGAATTCCTCCACCGCAAAGCCCAATTCGTCCAGCATATCCGCATTGGCGAGAAGCTCCCCGGCTGCGGCGGGACTTAAGCGCACGGGGATGGGGGACAGCAGACTCTGGGCGCTGATTTTTTCGGGGTGGGCTTTCAGCTTTTCAAAGAGAATGCGCTCGTGGGCGGCGTGCTTGTCAATGAGAAAAGCATCGTCTCCCTGCTCCACAATAATATAGGTGTTGTAAAGCTCGCCCACCATCCGCCACTGGATCTCGGCGGGCATGGGCAGCTGGGTCTGCTCCATTTCTTCCGGCTTCGGTTCTTCTTTCTTGGGGGGAGCGGGGGGTACAGGCGCAACTTTTTCCAATTTGGGTGGGGTTTGGCTCGCCTGAACCTGAGGAAGCATCACGAACTCCCGCAGGGGCATATTGACGGGACGCTCAATTTTTGCCGCCGTTGCCGCCGCCGCTGCTTGCTTCGGCTGGGGCGCGTCCTTTAACGCGGTGGAGAAGGTCTTGTACTCCTGTGGCGTCATGGTGCGGAAAAAGCTGCTTTTTGGGGCGGGATTTTCCGGACGGGGCGGCATCTGCGGCGGGGTGGACACCTTGGCGGGAGTGTCGGGCACGACCGGCGCGGCGGTCTCCCCGGCGGGCGTCCGGAACCGGATTTCGGGGCGGTCGGTCTGGGTGTTCAGCGCTCCCAATACGCCGTAGTGAACGCAGTCAAATACCGCTTTTTCCGACAGAAATTTCACCTCCGTCTTCGCCGGGTGGACGTTCACGTCCACGGCGTTGGGCGGCAGGGTCAGATGCAGCACGCAGGCGGGGAACTTCCCAACCATGATCTGGTTGCGGTAGGCTTCCTCCAGAGCGGAAACCAGCAGCTTGGACTTCACGGGGCGGTCATTGACAAAGAAGGTTTGCAGACCCCGGCTGGGGCGGGCGTCGGTGGGCTTGGAGACGTAGCCGGTCAGGGTGTAGGATTCCCAGCGGCTGTCCACCTTCACCATCCGGGCAAAGTCCCGGCCATAGACGCAGTAGACCGCCGCCTGCAATCCGCCGTTTCCCGGGGTGGAAAGCACCTGCTTACCGTCCCGGAGGAACTGGATGGCTACCTCCGGGTGGGCCAGCGCCTGCATCTGCACGGCGGCGGTCACACGGCTGCCCTCCACGGTGTCGGATTTCATGAATTTCATCCGGGCGGGGGTGTTGAAAAAGAGGTCGCGGACGATGATGGTCGTCCCTTCGGGACAACCGATCTCGGTTTCTTCCAGAATTTTTCCCGCTTCCAGCTTTAATGACGTGCCGGACATGCTGCCCGCCGTTTTGGTCAGAAGATCGATGCGGCTGACGGAGGCGATGGCGGCCAATGCCTCGCCCCGGAAGCCCATGGTGCCGATGGCGGCAAGGTCCTCGGCGCAGCGGAGTTTGGAGGTGGCGTGGCGGAGAAAGGCCGTCCGGGCGTCCTCCGGGGACATGCCGCAGCCGTTGTCCGTGACCCGGAGGAAGGTCATGCCGCCGTCCCGAATCTCCACGGTGACTTTGGACGCGCCCGCGTCCACCGCGTTTTCCAGAAGCTCCTTGACCACGGACGCGGGGCGCTCCACCACCTCACCGGCGGCGATCAGATTGGCAATATGGGGGGATAACTGAATGATTTTCGGCATAGTAAGTTTACCTCAGGCCGCCGATGGCGACCAGATTGATACAGGCATGGATGATAATCGGCGCGAAAATGGTGTCGCTTTTGGTATACGCCCAGGCGAGGGAAAGTCCCGCCGGGAGGTATTGCAGCACCGCCATGACCAGCTCCAGCGCGGAGTATTTTCCGATGAAGCCCAGAACATGGATGGCGGCAAAGGCGAGAATAGAGACAACGTAGGCTACCCACCGGGATTTTCCGTAGAGATTGCGGAAGATCAGCCCCCGGAAGACGCATTCCTCGGCAGGCGGAACCAGAATCACGGTACTGACGACCATAAGATAGCGTCCGCTCCGGCTCATGGCGGAGATAACGGCATCATTGTAGTTGGTAAAACCGGGAACCAGCAGCCTTATCAGCCGCAGGGTCAGGAAATTGCAGGCGTAGTAGGCGGCAAGCCCCAGAACGACCGCCTGACAGAAGTACGCTAGGTGCTGGGTCGCCTGCCGGGCGCTGCGCCCCAAGAATTCATGGTAGATCAGAATTGTCGCCAGAAAATTGATAAGGTAGTAGGTAAAGTTCAGCTCCGTTTCGGTCAGCGGCTGGGAAAGCTGGGCGTTGACCCACCGGAGAATGGAGGGCAGCAGCACCAGCTGGAAAATAAAGTAGACGCCGCCGGCGACGGATTCCTGCGCGGTGGGACAGGCGGAGAGACTGCGATTTCGTTTCATAGCTTAATCCAACATTTTCTTCAGTTTATACAGCTCGTTCATGGCTTCAATGGGGGTCAGGGTCTCCACGGAAATGGCGCTGAGAGCGGCAACTACCTGCTGAGAGGTCAAGTCCATCATGCTGACCTGATCTTCCGGCTCATTTGCCGCCGCGGGCGCGGCCACGACGCCCTCACTTTCCAGCTCGGCGAGAATTTCCCTTGCGCGGGTGATCACCGGGGCGGGGATGCCCGCCAGTTTGGCGACCTCGATGCCGTAGCTGTCGTCCGTTGCGCCGGGGACGATCTTCCGCAGGAAAATCATCTGTTCTCCCCGCTTTTTTACCGCAATGTTGTAATTTTTCACATTGGGCAGCTTGTCTTCCAGCGTGGAAAGCTCGTGATAGTGGGTGGCAAACAGGGTTTTTGCCCCCAGACGCTTGGGATTGGCGGCGTATTCCAGAACGGCGCGGGCGATGGCCATGCCGTCATAGGTGGAGGTGCCCCGGCCGATCTCGTCCAGAATCAGCAGACTGCGGGAAGTGGCGTATTTCAGAATGGTGGCGACCTCCGCCATCTCCACCATGAAGGTGGACTGTCCGGAAGCCAGATCGTCGCTGGCGCCGATGCGGGTAAACACCCGATCGACCAGCCCGATTTTCGCGCTGCGGGCGGGGACGAAGGAGCCCATCTGCGCCATCAGCACGATCAGCGCCACCTGACGCATATAGGTGGATTTGCCCGCCATGTTGGGGCCGGTGATGATGGACACCTGATTGTCCTCAGCGCCCAAGTGGGTGTCGTTGGGGACGAACAGGGAGTCCTTCAGCATGGCCTCCACCACGGGGTGGCGGCCGTTTTCAATGGTAATTTCCCGCCCCAGCGTGATTTCCGGGCGGCAGTAGCCCCGCTGCACAGCCACGGCGGCGAGACTGCACAGCGTGTCCGCGGCGGCCACGGCGGCGGCGGTCTGCTGCACCCGGGCGGCCTGCTTGGCAAGGTATTCCCGAAGCTGGGTGAAGATCTGGTATTCCAGCGCGGTGAGCCGGTCTTTGGCGGTAAGCACCTGATTTTCCAGCTCTTTCAGCTCCTGGGTGATGTAGCGCTCGCAGTTGGCGAGGGTCTGCTTGCGAATGTAATTCGCGGGCACCTGATCGATAAAGGACTTGGACACCTCAATATAATAACCGAATACCCGGTTGAAGCCGACCTTCAGAGTGCGGATGCCGGTTTTTTCCCGTTCTGACGCTTCAATGGCGGCAATGGTGCCGCTGCCGCCCTCCATGATGTCCCGCAGACGGTCGGCTTCCTCGCTGGCGCCCTTGCGGATGATGCCGCCCTCCCGGATGGTCAGGGGAGGATCGTCCACCAGCGTGTTTTCAATGCGGTCGGCGCAGTCCGTCAGAGGGTCGATGGCCGCTTCCAGCTTCTTGAGCAGGGGAGAATCGCATTTTTGCAGCTGCGCCTTTACGTCGGGCAGCGCCCGGAAGCCACGGGCAAGTCCCAGCAAATCCCGGCAGTTGACGGTGCCGGTGACGATGCGGGTCTGTACCCGCTCTAAGTCGGTGACGTCCCGCAGCGCTTCTTCCAGCTCGCCCCGGACGATGACGTTGTCCGTCAGCTCCTCCACCGCGCCGTGGCGGCGGGTGATCTCCACCGGGTCAAGCAGGGGCTTTTCCAGCCATGAGCGGAGCATCCGCCCGCCCATGGCGGTGTGGGTCTTGTCCAGTACCCACAGAAGCGTTCCCCGCTTTTCCTTGGAGCGCATGGTCTCCGTCAGTTCCAGATTCCGCCGGGCATCCAAATCCAGCTCCATGAACCGGCCGGTGGTGTAATATTGCAGCTCCCGGATGTGGGCAAGGTCGTTTTTTTGCAGGGTCAGCAGGGTTTGCAGCAGTGCGCCGCTGGCAATGACGGCGGCGGGCATTCCCGCAATGCCCATCTGGGAAAGGGTGGCATGGAAGTGATTTTCCAGCAGTGCTTCCGCACTTTCCAGAGCGAACAGCTCCTGCTTTCCCTCGCTGACACAGCAATTCAGGCGGCGGAAAACGGCGTCGTCAATGACCTCGCAGTCCACATTGGCACCGTAGCGGAGGATTTCACTGGGGGCAAAGCGGCCAAGCTCGGAGGCCACGTTCTGGGCGTCGGAGCAGACCGTGGTGAAGAACGCACCGGTGGAAACGTCGCAGAAGGCAAGGCCGAATTTTCCGCTTTCGCCGTAGATGCAGCCGATGTAGTTGTTTTTGTTCTCGTCCAGCATACAGCTTTCGGTGACGGTGCCGGGGGTGATGATGCGGGTGATGTCCCGCTGCACCAGTCCCTTGGCGGTGGCCGGGTCTTCCATCTGTTCGCAGATGGCGACCTTGTAGCCCTTCTGCACCAGCCGGGCGATGTAGGAGTCCACGCTGTGGTAGGGGACGCCGCACATGGGCGTCTGTTCCTCCTTGGGCTTGCCCCGGTCACGGGTGGTCAGGGTGAGATCCAGCTCCCGGGCCGTCAGCTTGGCGTCCTCGTCAAACATCTCGTAAAAGTCGCCCAGCCGGAACATCAGGATGCAGTCCTTGTGCTGGTCCTTGATCTGCTGATATTGCCGCCGCATGGGGGTCAGTTCATTCGTTGCCTGTGCCATATGTTGATTCCGTCCTGTTCTATGTTTTTCAGCAGATATCCGCCGCTTTTCCGCTCAGGCTCCATGTGGTGGCGGCGGTGATGGTGATGTCCTGATAGGTGCCGATCATGTCGTCACAGCCGGGGAAGCGCACCAAGCGTCCGCCTTCGGTGCGGGCGGTGAGAAGGTCTTTGTCTTTGCCGTCCACAAGACAGCGGAGGGTTTTGTCGATGTAGGAATTGTGGATTTCCTCGGAAATGGCGTTCTGCACCGCGCAGAGCCGGTCGAAGCGGCGGTTTTTCTCTTCCTTCGGGGTGGGATCGTCCATTTTCGCGGCGGGGGTGCCGGGGCGGGGGGAGAAGATGAAGGTGAACAGACTGTCGTAATGCACGGACTGAATCAGGCTGATGGTTTCTTCAAATTCTTCCTCGGTTTCTCCGGGGAAGCCCACGATCACGTCGCTGGTCAGCACCAGCTCGGGCATGACCTTTTTGGCGTAGTTCACCTTTTGCAGATAGGTCTCCCGGTCATAGTGGCGGTTCATGGCCTTCAGCACACGGGAGGAGCCGGACTGGAAGGGGAGATGCAGCTGCTTCGCGATTTTGGGATAGCGCGCCATGGTGTCGAAGAGCTTCTCGCTGGCGTCTCTGGGGTGGCTTGTCATGAAGCGGATGAGAAAATCCCCCGGAATCTGGGCAATGGCGGCCAGCAGGTCGGCAAAATCCATGCCGCAGCTCAAATCCTTGCCATAGGAGTTGACGTTCTGCCCAAGAAGGGTGATTTCCTTCGTGCCGCCCTCAATCAGCGCCCGGCACTCGGCGAGAATGTCCTCCGGCTGACGGCTGCGCTCCCGCCCACGGACGTAGGGGACAATGCAGTAGGTGCAGAAATTGTTGCAGCCGTACATGATGGATACCCATGCTTTCAGCTTGGAATCCCGGACTTGCGGAATGCCCTCGGCGATGGAGCCGGGTTCGTCTTCAATAAAGAACTGCCGCTTTTTCCCGCTGAGGACGTTCCACAGGATTTGCGGAAACTGCCACAGATGGTGGGTGGAAAACACGCCGTCCACGTGGGGGTAGCTGTGCTTGACGCGGTCGGAGACCTTGGTTTCTCCCGCCATGCAGCCGCACAGGAAGATTTTCTGCTCCGGGTGGCGGCGCTTGGTGTGGGTCAGTGCGCCCAGATTGCCGAAGACCCGCTGCTCGGCGTGCTCCCGGATGGCGCAGGTGTTCATGATGACCACATCCGCGCCCTCGGCGCTGCCGACGATGGCGTAGCCGCACTGGGCGAGGAAGCCCCGCAGCTTTTCGGAATCGGCCTCGTTCTGCTGGCAGCCATAGGTCTCCACGTAGGCGGTGGGAGTACGGCCTTTGGTCTGCCAGTAGGCGGCGATCTTATCACAGCAGGCGAACTGGGCGTCCAGTTCGGCCTGAGAAATATAAAATCATATCATTTTTTTCGCCTTTTTGCAAGTGCCAGTCGCGGAGAAATGAGATTTGCCGCATCCGGCCGGCAGGGATTTGTAAATATTTTGTGTTCCGCTTGCATTCCGGGCATGTGCGTGGTAAACTAAGCGGGTATGATTGCCCGTTTTGAACGGAGAAAGAGGACATTTCATGGAAAAATGTAAGTTTTGTCAGGAAGAACTGACAGAGGGAAGCACCGTCTGCCCCCACTGCGGGAAGGACAATGCCCCGGAAACCGAAACGGTAACGCCCGCAGAGGAAGTCACCGAAGAAACCGCTGCCCCGGAAGAAGCTGCTGCCGAGCAGACCGGAACGGAAACCCCCGTCGAGGAGGAAGCCACCGATACGGCGGAGCAGCCCGCTACAGAAGAAGCGACGGAGGAAACGCCCGCCGAGATTCCGGAAGCACCTAAAACCGCCACATGGAAAATCGTTGCTGCTGTTGCTGCCGTGGTCGTCCTGATCGCCGCGCTGGCGGCGCTGGTCATCGGCGGTGTGAAGGGCGGAAAGACCCCCGCCGAAACTACCGAACCGACTGTCGCTGCCGAAACCGCCGCAACGGAGACGCAGGTACCTGCCACAGTCCCCGCCGACGGCAACCCCGACGACGTGACCTGCAAGGGAACCTACACCGTCACCGACGAGGAAGCCGCTGCCGCGAAGGACACTGTTGTAGCTACCATGGGCGACGAGCAGCTGACCAATGGCAAGCTGCAGGTGTACTATTGGAACGTTGTCCAAAGCATCCTCAGCTCCAACTATGGCTACAGCCTGATGTATCAGGGCCTGCTGGACTATTCTCAGCCGCTGGACACCCAGCTGTGCAGCGAGGACAGCAGCCTGACATGGCAGCAGTTCTTCCTGGGCGAAGCGCTGAACTACTGGCAGATGTACCAGTCCCTTGCACTGGAAGCCAAGAACGCCGGTATGGAAATGCCCGCGGAAGATCGGGAGTATCTGGACGGTCTGGAGGCTTCTCTGGAGGAGACTGCCGCAAACTACGGCCTTTCCGGCATTGAGGAACTGCTTCTGAAAAATGTCGGCCCCGGCGCGGGGCTGGAAGAATTCGCCGGTTTTCAGGAGCTTTATTATCAGGGAAAGCCCTACTATACCGCCGAGACGGAGAAGCTGGTACCCACTCAGGAGGACTTGGAAGCCTACTACGCCGAGAATGAAAGCTACTTCACCGGTAACGGCGTCACCAAGGACGGAACCTACGTGAGCGTCCGCCACATTCTTGTCATGCCCGAGGGCGGCACCACCGGAGACGACGGTACCACCACCTATTCCGACGAGGAATGGGCGGCCTGCGAAAAGAAGGCGCAGGAGATTCTGGACGAGTGGCTGGCAGGCGACGCCACCGAGGATTCCTTCGCGGCTCTGGCGGAGGAAAAGTCCGAGGATCCCGGCTCTAGCACCAATGGCGGCCTGTATGAGAATGTCGCGAAGGGTCAGATGGTGGAACCCTTTGAAGATTGGTGCTTTGACGAAACCCGCGCCGCCGGTGACTACGGTCTGGTGAAGACCAAATATGGCTACCATGTGATGTACTTCGTCAGCAGCACCCCCATCTGGGAGACCTACGCAAAATCCGGCTGGGTCAACGAAAAGACGAATGCGTTCATCAAGAAACTGGCGGAGGATCACCCCATGGAGGTCGATTACAGCGCCATCAAGCTG
>OLWJ01000818.1_pt1 | contig 11745 bp, 9 predicted proteins | sample 1674291 | NCBI WGS metagenome assembly OLWJ01 (sample SAMEA103958159, study PRJEB25191) | human gut metagenome | biome: human-associated habitat [ENVO:00009003]; feature: intestine environment [ENVO:2100002]; material: feces | place: Germany | collected 2013/2015
GAGGAATGTTTTGGCTGTGCAGCGGCGATGACGCAACCTTAAACAATGGCCAGAGCCAATTTAACTACGATATTCATTATAATGGAACTGCGATATGTATGGATATTGACACGACAAGACTAACAGATATTGAAAAAATATTACCAGATATTGCAAGAGCTGGAGAGCTAAAGGCGACGCAATATGGTGGTAGTCGCGTATTGACAGCATCGAAGGTTTCCTCTATTGCTTCTCTTGTCCATAAAATCAACCAATAAACAAAAAACGCCCCGGTGTTCCAGCACCGAAGCGTTTCATAAGCGGCTCACCCAGAAGAGGGCATCGCACACTCGACACTGCGATTATACCTCTTTTGGGCGGGCTTGTCAAAGTGTACCCCAAAGGAGGTATTTTTATGGGAATGCGAACCAACACCGCCCAGTGGCTGCCGAACCAGAACCGCTGGCAGATCAAGGTGCAGAAGGACGGGGTGCGCCGGACTTTTACCAGCGCAAAGCTGGGCCGCACCGGCCAGCGGGAAGCGAACCGGAAAGCGGACGCTTGGCTGGATGAGGGCATTTGCAGCACCACCAAGCGCTGCGCGGAGGTCTGGAACGAGTATCTGATCTCGGTGCGGGCCACCGCCGGCACAAGCTATGCCCAGCAGGTGGAGAAGTTCGGACAGAACTACATCCTGCCAGTGGTGGGCGACCGCCGGATCGGTGATCTGAATACGGGAATGCTGCAGGATGTGCTGAATCGGGCATACAAGGAAGGCAGCATGAACCCACAGGCCACTCGAAAGAGCAGGGGAAACCTTTCGAGGAAAACATTGCAGGGAATCCGGGCGGTTGAAGTCAGCTTTGTGAAATGGGCAAGGCAGCACAAATACACCGCCCTGCGGCCAGAGGACGAGGGGCTCACGGTACCCAGGGGAGCACGTCCAAAGGGCCGAAAGATCCTTCAGCCGGACGCATTGCGGGTCCTGCTTTCTGTAGATACACGCATCGTCCGTGGCAAGGTTGAACAGGATGCCAATATCCATGCATACCGCTTTGCAGTCCTGACCGGCCTGCGCCCCGGGGAGCTGCTGGGGCTGCGCGTGGGCGACGTGGAGGGCAACCGGCTGCATCTTGCCCGGGCCATCAATACCTTTGATGAGGAAACACACGGCAAGAACGAAAACGCTATCCGCACGGTGGTCCTGCATCCGCTGGCGGCTACGGAACTCCACGCTCAGCTGCAGCAGCGGGTCTTTGAAGAAGAGCGGCCTCTTCGGGGAGATGATCCAATCTTCCTGTTGGAGAATGAGCACAGCCTCTATAACTACTGGCAGTTCTACCAGCGCAGCAACGGCATTGACCCGCCGGTCAGCCTGTATGAGCTGCGGCACACCTTTGTGAGCATTATCGAGGATGCCGTGTCCCCGGCAGAACTGCGCCGCATGGTAGGGCACAGCAAAAGTATGGATACTTACGGTTGGTACAGTCATGCCGTTGACGGCAGGGCGGACATGGCAGCAATGGCCGTTTCAGATGCTCTGGCAGAGTATTCTCCGCGTGCAAAATAACCCACTTTGTAACCCGTTTTTATCGCTAGAACGGCGGACTGGTTCCGGGAAGTCGAAAGCTAAGTGTCCGAAAATCTGCATGATTCCAAGCAAAAACAACATGATAATCTGGGCGCATTAAAAGATTTCTTGTTCGAATCCACCCGCGCCCACCAAGAACTCCAGTATCCGAACCGGGTACTGGAGTTTCTGTTTTGTAATAACTTTCCCGGAGGCTAGGCGGGTGGATTCGAACAGCTGCGGCCCCGTCGCAGAAGAAGGGGCAAAAACAGCCCGGTGGGCTGTTTTTAGCAGCACGGCTTGCGTAATCCACCCGCGCCCATAAAAAGACCGTCAGCGTAGAGATATGCTGGCGGTTTTCTGTTTGCAGAGGATGGTGCGCAGAAAAGGAGAAGCGTGTTCCCGGGATCGGGAGCGCACTTCTCCTTTATTATATAGTAATTATAGAGTAATTATAGTATCGGCTCAGATCTCGTTGCCGGGGAACCGGGGGATGCCGTCAAAGCCCCTTTGCAGGTCGGCATCGGTGGGGATGTAGTCGCTCATCTGGCCATCGTGGAACTTCTCGTAGGCCACCATGTCAAAGTAGCCGGTGCCGGTCAGGCCAAAGACGATGGTCTTTTCCTCGCCGGTCTCCCTGCACTTGAGGGCCTCGTCGATGGCGGCGCGGATGGCGTGGCTGCTCTCGGGGGCGGGCAGGATGCCCTCTCACTGGTTTGGCTGGATTTTATCACGTCATTGTCCTGAAGTCAAGAGGGGGATTTCGATTTTCACAAAATAATTTACGCCCCCGGCAGAAACAGCAGCGTGCCCCGGGCGGCCAGTACGGGCTGGAACAAGCAGCCCGCCAGCCCGGCGGTGAGCGCCACGACGAGAAACAGCAGTGCCAGAACCAGAACAAGCCGGGCCAGCCCGAAGCGGTGGTGCCCGGCGGGGACTTTTTTGCGCTGCATGGTCAAACCTCCCTTTGTATCAGAACTCTGCGCCATCCTATGCCGGGCTGTGCCGATTGTGTGCGGGCGCAAAATGTGGTACACTGTTACCGACAAATCACGGAGGAACTGTTATGCTGACCATTACACTGCTGGGTACGGCGGCCACCATGCCCCTGCCGGACCGTGCCCTGACCGCCGCGCTGGCCGAATGCGGGGGCCATGCCCTGCTGTTTGACTGCGGCGAGGGCACGCAGGCGGCGGCCCGCCGCGCCGGGGTCAACCTGATGAAGCTGGATGCCATCTGCCTGACCCACTATCACGGCGACCATATCTTCGGCCTGCCGGGCCTGCTGCAGACGCTGGGCTGTCAGGGCCGGGAGCGCCCGCTGACCCTTTACGGCCCCGAGGGGTTGGGGGAGGTCTGGCCCGCCCTGCGCACCCTGGCCGGGCCGCTGCCGTATCCGGTCAGGGCTGTGCAGCTGGACACAGACCCCATCGACCTGACCACCCTTTCCTCCGGCTGGCCTGCGGGGGCGCAGCTTACGCCTTTCCGCACCCGGCACCGGGTGCCCAGCCGGGGCTACCGGCTCGACCTGCCCCGGGCGGGCCGCTTTGACCCTGCAAAGGCCCGGGCACTGAACGTTCCGGTGCCTGCATGGAAGCTGCTCCAGCGGGGCCAGAGCATCCCGCTGGAAAACGGGGCGGTGGTCGCTCCCGCGGATGTGCTGGGCCCGGCACGCCGGGGTCTGCGGTTCGTGTTCTCGGGTGATACCGCCCCCTGCCCGGCACTGGAACAGGCCGCGCAGAACGCCGACCTTTTCCTCTGCGATGCCACCTACCCCGACAACGAGCAGGAGGCGCAGGCGAAGCAGTGGGGGCACAGCACTTTTGCGCAGGGTGCGGCCATTGCAAAAAAGGCTGATGTGCGCCGGTTCTGGCTGATGCATTATTCGCCCATGATCCTTGAACCGGAAGCCGCCCTGCCCAATGCGCAGGCGGTATTCCCGGCGGCGGAGTGCGGCTTTGACGGCAAACAGATCATCCTGCAATATGACGAGGAAGCAACATGACAACGATCAAACTTGACCCGGGTGCAGCCCTGCTGCTGGATGCGCTCCATGGGGCGGGCCATGCGGCCTACGCTGTGGGCGGCTGTGTCCGGGACAGCCTGCTGGGGCTGGACCCCCACGATTGGGACCTCTGCACCAGCGCCCGCCCGGAGCAGGTGATGGCGCTGTTCGGGGAGGAAAAGTGTATCCCCACCGGCCTGCAGCACGGCACCGTGACGGTGAAGCAGGGCGGCAGGCTCTATGAGACAACGACATTCCGCACCGAGGGGGCCTACTCCGATGGCCGCCACCCGGATGCCGTCTGCTTTGTGCCGGATGTGCGGGAGGATCTTGCCCGGCGGGATTTCACCATCAACGCCATGGCATACAGCGCCGAGGAAGGGCTCATCGACCCCTTTGGCGGGCGGGACGACCTTGCCGCCCATCTTGTGCGGGCGGTGGGGGAGCCGGAACGCCGCTTTGAGGAGGACGCGCTGCGCATCCTGCGGCTCTACCGGTTCGCGGCCCGGTTCGGCTTTGCCATCGACCCCGCCACCGGTGCTGCTGCCCGGGCACTGGGGCCGCATCTGGACTGCGTTTCGGCGGAGCGCATCCAGGAAGAACTGCTCAAGCTGCTGGCGGCCCCCCGGCCCGGAAGCTATCTGGAACCCGCCGTTCTGGCTGTTGTCCTGCCGGAGCTGGAACCGGAAAAACAGCCGGAACGGTTTGCGGAACTCTGCCGTACCATCGACCGGATCGAACCAACAGCGGAGAACGTGCCCGCCCGGCTGGCGGCCCTTCTCTGCCCGCTGGGTGAAGCCGGTGCCCGCAAGGCTCTGCGCAAACTGAAATGCTCCAACGCGCTGACGGATGAAGTGACGACCTTGGTGGGGGGGAGTGTCGGTAGCTTTCTCCTCGGACACGAGACGGGCCATTCCATCGCCCGCCCTATTGCCTGCGGCAACAGGGTCCCACCCCAGCGGACGGTCCTCGGAGAAACTCCCGACACTCCCGTCCAAACGCCCTGCGGGACACCCGTGTCCGAGGAGGAAGCTCCCGGTACGCCCGGCTCCGAGATGCAGCTTACAGCCAAACGTCTTTTGGGCCGCTATGAGCTGCCGACGATCCAGCGCCTGACCGCCCTTTGCAGTGCCCGGCATCCGGAACAGACCGGGGCCTTTGCTGCCCTACGGGCCGAAGCAGAGCGGCTGACAGCAGAAAATGCCTGCTGCCGGGTGAGCCAGCTGGCCGTGAATGGCCGTGACCTGATGGCGGCGGGGGTCAGACCCGGCCCCGGTCTGCGGCAGGTGCTGAACGCCCTGCTGGAGGCCGTCATCACTGGGCAGACACCCAACGAAAAAGACGCGCTGCTGGCAGCGGCGGCCCAATTTTCTGCGTCTTGACAAGAGAAAGAAGCTGCGGTAGTATTATACTACTGTTTTAGTGTGTTATTGAATGAGGGACGATATGACAGAAGCACAGAACACGAAGCGCCCCGGGGCACTCATCGCCATGAGCGGCGGTGTGGACAGCTCGGTGGCGGCATGGCTGATGCAGCAGGCAGGGTACGACTGCACCGGCATCACCATGCGGCTCACCCGCAACGAGACGCTGGGGCAGTCCGGTTTCCACACCTGCTGCTCCGAAAAGGATATCGAGGATGCCGCCGAGGTGGCCTTTGCGATGGATATCCCCTATGAGGTGCTGGATTTCACCGCCGACTTCCGGGAGAAGATCATCGAAAAATTCATCCGGGTATACGAGATGGGCGGCACGCCCAACCCCTGCATCGACTGCAACCGGTATATGAAGTTCGACCACCTGCTCCGCTGGGCTGAGAGCCATGGCATGGAGTATGTGGTCACGGGCCATTACGCCCGGGTGGAGCAGGACGAGGCCACCGGCCGCTGGCTGCTGAAAAAGGGGCTGGACGAGGGTAAGGATCAGAGCTATGTGCTCTATAACCTGACCCAGGAGCAGCTGGCCCATGTGCGCCTGCCGCTGGGGGGGCTGCACAAGGTCGAAGTGCGTGAAATCGCGGAAAAGCAGCATTTTATCAACGCCCGCAAGCACGACAGCCAGGATATCTGCTTTGTGCCGGACGGCGATTACGCCCGCTTCATGGAGGACTTTACCGGCAAGCATTACCCGGCAGGTGATTTTCTGGACGAGAACGGCAAAAAGGTGGGCACCCACAATGGCGCGGTGCGGTATACCATCGGCCAGCGCAAGGGCCTGGGCCTTGCCATGGGTGCGCCGGTGTATGTCTGCGCCAAGGATATGCAGGCCAACACCGTCACGGTGGGCCCGGAGGAGAACCTGTTTGACCGCATCGTTTATGCCGACGAGGTAAACTGGATCGCCATCCCGGAGCTGACTGCGCCCTTGCGGGTCACGGCCCGCACCCGCTATCACCAGACCGAGCAGGCGGCCACCGTCTACCCGGCGGGAGAGGGGCAGTTCCGGCTGGAATTTGACCAGCCCCAGCGTGCCCCCACGCCCGGTCAGGCCGTGGTGCTGTATCAGGGGGATGTTGTGCTGGGAGGCGGCACCATCGTTGCGGTGGAATAAACCGCTCAGGCGCTTCGCAGGAAAGTGATAAAGCAAAACGAAAGCAGCTGTGCCGAACCGGTAAAACGAACGGCACAGTGTAAAATGGAGGAGCAAGTATCTATGCAGGATCAATATTCCCGCACCCAGCTGCTGCTGGGCAAGGAAGCAATGGAAAAGCTGCACAATTCCCGTGTGGCGGTGTTTGGCATTGGCGGCGTGGGTGGCTACACGGTGGAAGCGCTGGCACGCAGCGGTGTGGGCGCGCTGGACCTCATTGATGATGACAAGGTCTGCCTGACCAACCTGAACCGCCAGATCGTGGCCACCCGCAAGACCGTGGGCCAGTACAAGGTGGATGTGGCCGAACAGCGTATCCACGAGATCGACCCCAACATCAAGGTCACCACCTACAAGATCTTCTTCACCCCGGAAACGCAGGATCAGTTCGACTTCACCCAGTACGACTATGTGGTGGATGCCATCGACACCGTCACAGGAAAGATCGCGCTGGTGGTCAAGGCCAAGGAGGCCGGTACCCCCATCATCTGTGCCATGGGTGCAGGCAACAAGATGGACCCCACCCGCTTTGAGGTGACGGATATCTACAAGACCTCCGTCTGCCCGCTGGCCAAAGTGATGCGCACCGAGTGCCGCAAGCGGCGGATCAAGCACCTGAAGGTCGTCTACTCCAAAGAGCCTGCCATGACCCCCATCGAGGATGATTCCATCAGCTGCAAGAACCACTGCATCTGCCCCCCGGGCACCCAGCGCAAGTGCACCGTCCGGCGCTCGGTCCCCGGTTCCAACGCCTTTGTGCCCTCGGTGGCCGGGCTCATCATCGGCGGCGAGGTCGTGAAGGATCTGGTCGGATTTGTGCCGATGAAAGGTTAAAAACGAGAACGCCCCTCTCCGGTCTCACAGATGCCGGAGAAGGGCGTTTTTGGCCAGGGGAAACCGCTCCCACGGCATGGGCACAGGTGGAGCGTGCATCGGGCCGCAGGGCTGCCGCCAGCCCGGGCGTAGCCATTGGCGGTCACCCCAGCAAACACAATGTTGAAATACGTTCATTTGACAAAATACTTTTGCTAATTTATACTGGAATGCATATTCACATGCAAAAATCAAGGATAGAAGATAGGAAGTATCGTCATGCTGACTCTGGATAAGATCTACCACGCCGCCTTTGTGCTCAAGGACGTTGCCCGCAGGACCGACCTGATTGAAGCGCCCAAGCTCTCCAAGGACTGCCACCTCTACCTCAAGACCGAGAACCTGCAGGTGACCGGCAGCTTCAAGGTGCGCGGGGCCTATTATAAGATCAGCCAGCTCTCCGGGGAGGAGAGCGAAAAGGGCGTGATCGCCTGCTCGGCTGGCAACCACGCACAGGGCGTGGCTCTGGCCGCCACCCGCCGGGGCATCAGGAGCATCGTCTGTATGCCGGACGGTGCCCCCATTATGAAGGTGGAAAACACCAAGAGCCTGGGCGCGGAGGTCTGTCTGGTGCCCGGTACCTATGATGATGCCCACGACAAGGCCGTGGAGCTGCAGGCCGAGACCGGCATGACCTTCATCCACCCCTACGATGACGAACAGGTCATCGCAGGTCAGGGCACCATTGGTCTGGAGATCCTTGACCAGCTGCCCGATCTGGATGCCGTCATCGTGCCCGTGGGCGGCGGCGGCCTGATCTCCGGCGTGGCCTTTGCCATCAAGAGCCTGCGCCCCGAGGTCAAGGTCTATGGTGTGCAGGCCGAGGGTGCCCCCAGCATGTACCGCAGCCTGCATGAGCACAAGTATCAGACCCTGAAAAATGTGGCCACCTTTGCGGACGGCATTCAGGTCAAGACCCCCGGCGAGCTGACCTATCAGCTCTGCGAGGAATATGTGGACGACATCGTGACCGTCAGCGAGGACGAGACCGCCGCCGCCATCCTCTCCCTGATGGAGAACCAGAAGCTGGTGGCCGAGGGCGCCGGTGCGGTGCCTGTGGCAGCGGCGCTGTTCCACAAGCTGCCCATCGAGGGCAAAAAGGTGGTCTGCCTGATCTCCGGCGGCAACATCGATGTGAACATCCTCAACCGCGTCATCACCCGTGGTCTGGTGATGAGCGGCCGCAAGGCCAACCTGACCATCGCGCTGGAGGATAAGCCCGGCCAGCTGGAGCGGGTGGCCGCCATCGTTTCCCGCTGCGGCAGCAATGTGGTCTCCGTCCTGCATGACGGCTCTGACCCCAACATGCCCATCTCCAGCTGCTTCCTCAAGCTGGCACTGGAGACCCGCGACCATGCCCAGATCGAGCAGATCCGGCAGGAGCTCACCAAAGAGGGCTTCCAGCTGGTGGCCGAGCGCGTTTGATTTTCTGACTACCTCATCCGCCGCCTGCGGCGGCAGTTTTCTTCCAAAATAGCAAAAAGCGCTGTGCAGTCATTTCACTGCACAGCGCTTTTTCTCATCCATAAAAACAAAAAAGCAAACATTATTTCTGCACGCCGCTCTCGCACTGTTCGATGAACTGTTTGGCCACGCGAGGGCTGCGGCCGCCGGCGCGGATGGCGAAAGCCTCGGCCTTGACCAGCAGCTCTTCCATGGGCATCTGGATGTGGTGCTGTTTTGCCAGCTCTTCCAGAATGGCGGCAAAGCGGGCTTTCTCGGGCCGCTGGAAGGTGACAGTCAGGCCGAACCGGGCGGAAAGGCTCATCAGCTCCTGCCGGGTGTCGGCTTCGTGGATGTCGTCGCCGGTGCGGTCGGTCAGGGTCTCCTTGATGAGGTGGCGGCGGTTGGAGGTGGCGTACACCGCAATGTTCCGGGCCCGGCCGCCCACGCTGCCCTCAAGGATGGCTTTCAGGGCGGCAAAGTTATCGTCGTTGGAGGAGAAGCTCAGGTCATCGATGAAGAGAATGAACTTGAGGGGGTTGGCTGCCAGCTGATCCATCAGGTCGGGGATCTGGTAGAGCTGGTTCTTCTTGACCTCCACCAGCCGCAGGCCGTCGGCGGCATACTCATTGGCAATGGCCTTGACCGTGCTGGATTTGCCGGTGCCAGCATCGCCGTAGAGCAGAACATTGTTGGCGGGGGAACCGGCCAGCAGGGCGCGGGTGTTGGCAATGACCTTTTCCCGCTCCTTCTCGTAGCCCGGCAGCTCGCTGAGCTTCTGGGGGTCGGGGTACTTCACGGGCACCAGCTGGCCGTTCTCCACTGTGAACACGTGGTGCTTGGCAAACATGCCGTAGCCCTTCTTCCCGGCTTCCCGCATCCGCTGGTTATAGGCGGCGGTCAGGTCGAGCTGCCTTGCCTCCCAGCGGGGCAGGAACGCCAGCTCCCGGTTCTGCCGGTCGGCAGCTTCCAGCAGCGTGTCCAGCGTCAGGCCGCAGAGCTTCTGCAAAAAGTTCAGCTCACTGTTCAGGGCGGCCTCCATCACAGGGGAGAGCTGGCCCGCGGCGGCCTGCCGCACACAGAAGGTCTCGGTCTCCAGCACGGCGTTGGAAAGATAATCGCCCAGATTGGTGGTGTGGGCGAACAGGGCGGCTTCAAAGGCGGCCACAGCATCGCACAGGGGAGCGATGCTGCCGTCAGCCGCTTCCAGCCGGTCGGTCAGCGCTGCCAGCTTTGCCACAACGGGGTCGCCCAGCAGGGCACGGAAAACAACAAGCCCGTGGAGCCGGGCGTTCCATTCACGAAGTTGCATCATCAGACTCTCCTTTTGACAGGACCTCTCCGGCGCTTTGCTCCTGCTTCCCTGGTCAGAGGAGCCGGGCAGGCTGACGGAGAGGTTTTTACCAGATTATACACTCAGAGAAGGCCGTCCGCAAGGGTGTGTTCAATTATCTTCATCTTTCGGCTGATTCACTTTACAAATCGTCGATTGACAAAGGCCCGATTTATAGTATAATTGACCCAACGTTCAAATCGGAATGCAAGATGCGAAAAGCAACGTGTCTGAGGGAAATTTTGTTGAGAGTGTAAGAGGAAAAGGAACAGGAGCAACTTACCATGCAGTTAAATGGTTCGCAAATTTTTGTTGAAGTCCTCTGCGAACAGGGCGTGGACACCATCTTCGGCTACCCCGGCGGTGCTGTGCTGAACCTGTACGACGAGCTGTATAAGAATTCTGACCGCATCCACCATGTGCTGACCGCCCACGAGCAGGGCGCTTCTCATGCGGCCGATGGCTATGCCCGCGCAACGGGCCGCACCGGCGTGGTGCTGGCCACCAGCGGCCCGGGTGCCACCAATCTGGTCACCGGCATTGCCACTGCCTACATGGACTCCGTGCCCATGGTCGCCTTTACCGGCAATGTGCCGACCCCCGGTCTGGGCAAGGACGGCTTTCAGGAGGCGTACATCGAGGGCATCACGATGCCCATCACCAAGCACAACTTCACGGTGCGCAAGGTAGAAGAGCTGGCCGACACCATGCGTGCGGCGTTCCGCATTGCGCAGAGCGGCCGCAAGGGCCCGGTGCTGGTGGATATCCCCAAGGATGTCACCGCTGCTGTCTGCGAGTTCACCCCCAAGCAGCCGGAGCCGATCCGCACCGTGACCACCTACGACGAACAGCAGGTCAAGTGGGCCGCCGATATCATCAACGCGGCCAAGCGTCCGCTGGTCTATTTTGGCGGCGGCGTGCGGAGCGCGGCTTCCTGCCAGCCCCTGCGTGACCTGATCCACAAGGCGGAGATCCCCGCCACCTATACCCTGATGGCCGCAGGCGTTGTGCCCTACGGTGACCCGATGAACATTGGCATGGTCGGAATGCACGGCTGCTACACCTCCAACCGGGCGGTCGCGGACTGTGACGTGCTGATCGCACTGGGTACCCGCTTTTCTGACCGCGTGGCCCTGAACCCCAAGACCTTTGCCAAGAACGCCACCATCATCCAGATCGATATCGACCCCAGTGAGCTGGGCAAGAATGTGGATGTGGATCTTGCCATTGCCGGTGATGTCTGCTACGTTCTGAGCGGGATGCTCCCCCTCATTGAGGAGAAGAAGCACCCCGACTGGATGAAGATGATCCACGAGTGGCAGGCACAGGATTACCACCCTGTGTCCGACCCCACCCGCCTGATGCCCCATCAGGTCATCGGCGAGGTGTGCAGCCAGTGCGGCCCTGAGGCCGTGTATGTCACCGACGTGGGCCAGCACCAGATGTGGGCGGCCCAGTACATCCGCCACACCAAGAGCCGCGGCTTTATCACCAGCGGCGGCCTGGGCACCATGGGCTTTGGCTATGGCGCGGCCATCGGCGCACAGATGGCGCTGGGCCGGGAGCAGCGGGTGGTCATGTTCACGGGCGACGGTTCCTTCCACATGAACCTCAACGAGGCCTGCACCGCTGTCAGCTATGAGCTGCCCATCATCACGGTCATCTTCAACAACTCCGTGCTGGGCATGGTGCGCCAGTGGCAGACCACTTTCTACGAAAAGCGCTACTCCCAGACCGACCCCCACCGCCGCACTGACTTTGTCAAGCTGGCCGAGGGCTTTGGCCTGAAGGGCTACCGCTGCACCAACCTCCCCGAGTTCCAGGCCGCATTTGCCGATGCCCTCAAGCAGAAGGGCCCCACCTGGATCGAGTGCATCATCGACAAGGACGAAAAGGTTCTGCCCATGATCCCCGGCGGCGGCGACATCAATGATATCATCATGGAATAAGGAG
>OLWJ01000819.1_pt1 | contig 11745 bp, 11 predicted proteins | sample 1674291 | NCBI WGS metagenome assembly OLWJ01 (sample SAMEA103958159, study PRJEB25191) | human gut metagenome | biome: human-associated habitat [ENVO:00009003]; feature: intestine environment [ENVO:2100002]; material: feces | place: Germany | collected 2013/2015
TCTCGCCGGCCTCGGACACAAGCCCGCTGCCAATCTCGATATCCCGGATGGCACATTCATGCGCCTGCCCGCAGGCGCGGTAAAAACGGAGGAATGAGGAATATGACCAGCGAAAAGATAATAGGATACGTGTCCGAGCAGTTCGGCGTGGACAAGGACAGCCTGTCGCGCGACACCAGCTTCGTCGACGACCTGAACGCCGACTCCCTCGACGTCGTCGAGCTCATCATGTCCCTTGAGGATATGTTCGGCATATCCATTTCCGACGACGACGCAAGCCAGCTCGACACCGTGCGCCGCATCGTTGAATATCTGGAAAAGCTCCAGTAATCGAAGCTGACCTGAACCTATAAAAATTCCTCGTACCGACCTGGTACGAGGAATTTTTTCGTATTTGCGTTATCTTCTCCATGTAGATGGCATGAGCATAACGAGTATCGGATAGAGCTCCAGCCTGCCCAGCAGCATCACGAAAGACAGCAGCAGCTTTGACGCATCGGAGAACATACTGTAGTTCCCGTATGGGCCGTTGACGCCGAGGCCGGGGCCGATATTTGAAAGGCAGGCAAGCGACGCGGAAAAGTTCGTCGCGGTGTCAAAGCCGTCAAGCGAGATAAGCAGCGTGCAGCTGAGGATGATGAATATGTACAGGGCAAAATAGGTGTGCACGGCCTTGACCGTCTCGGGCGCGACGCGCTTGCCGTCTATCTGCACGGGGTTCACGCTGCGCGGATGCGCCATGCGCCGCAGGCCGGAGAGCGCCGTTTTCACGAGGATCATTGCCCTCGAGAGCTTGAGGCCGCCGCAGGTGCTGCCGGCGCAGCCGCCTATCAGCATCAGCATGAGCAGCATCCACTTGGAGTACTGCGGCCAGAGAGTATAGTCGACGGTCGCAAAGCTCGAGGTGCTTATGCTCATGGAGACGTTGAAGAAAGCCTGATGCAGCGCAGTTGCGATGCTGCCGTAATAGCCGCGCGAATAGAGGTTTATCGCGATCGACACGACCGCGAAGAGGACGATACCTATAAAGCAGTGCAGCTCCTCATTCCTGAGCGCGGAACGGGCTCTGCCGGTGAGGATGCAGTAATATATATAGAAATTTATGCTGAAGAGCAGCTCGAACACTGTGGCGACGACCTCAATATACAGGCTGTTGAACTCGCCGAGGCTCGCGTTGCGCGTCGAGAAGCCGCCGGTACCGGCAGAGGCAAAGGCGTGGCCGAGCGCTTCATATATGCTCATCCCGCCGCAGGCAAGCAGCACGAACGCCAGAAGCGTCATGCCGATGTAGATGAGGTAGAGTATCTTCGCCGTCTCGCGCACGCGCGGCACGAGCTTGCCGACTGTCGGCCCCGGGAACTCCGCACGCACGATGTGCATCGAATGCTCCCCGCTCATCGGCATTACCGCCAGCATGAACACCAGCACACCCATGCCGCCTATCCACTGGGACAGCAGCCTCCACAGCATGCAGCTCCGGCTGAGCGTCTCAACGTCGGTCAGCACCGTAGCGCCGGTCGTCGAGAAGCCGGACACGGACTCAAACAGCGCATCGACAAAATCCGGTATGTCCCCGCTCAAAATATAAGGCAGCGCGCCGAGGAGCGACATGAGCATCCACGCAAGGCCTACGGCAAGAAAGCCGTCGCGCGCGAACAGCTCCGTCGAGTCGGGCTTTATCGAGGCAAGCGTCAGCCCGAGCGCAAGGCTCAGCGCGATGCACAGCACGAACGGGCGCACGTTCTCCCCGTATATTATGCCTGCCAGCAGCGGCACCAGCATCAGCCCGGCCAGGCACAGCAGCACCATACCCAGCACACGGCCAACCATCTTGTAGTTCATTCTCTATCTCCGAAATGTTTTTATTTCTTCCAGAACGAGGGGACAAAAAGCGCCAGCAGCGGGTAAAACTCAAGCCTGCCCGCAAGCATGATAAACGTGAAAATGAGCTTCGACACCGGCGAGAATATCGCAAAGCTGCCCGCGGGACCCACAAGGCCAAGGCCGGGGCCGATGTTCGACAGGCACGAGATGACCGCTGTGAAGTTCGTCGTCATGTCATAGCCGTCAAAGGAGACGAGAAGCGTCCCCGTCACGAGTATGAGCGCATAGAGCGCGCAGAAAACATAGACGGCGCGGACAGTATCGCGGTCTATGCGCTGCCCGTTTATGGCCACACGCTTCACCATGCGGGGGCTTACGATCTTCATAAAGTCGCAGGCCGTGGTCTTTATAAATATCAGCATGCGCGATAGCTTTATGCCGCCGCCCGTGCTGCCGGCCATCGCGCCTATCAGCATGAGGATAACGATAAGGCTCTGCGAATACTGCGGCCAGCGCGTGAAGTCCGCCGTGCCGAAGCCGGTGGAGCTGGATATAGTCAGGACATTGAAGAACGAGTACCGCAGCGCCTTTATAAAGCCGCCGTACTGATCGGCGATATTGATGCCCATCGTCACCGTCGCGAAGGCGACGATGCCGAGATAGCAGCGCAGCTCCTCATCGCGCAGCACGTCGCGTATCCTGCCAAGCAGGATGAGGTAATAGAGGTTGAAGTTCACGCTGAAGATCAGCATGAACACGGCTATGACCATCTCGATATAGCCGCTGTCAAAGGCCGCGATGCTCGCCGCGCGAGTTGAGAAGCCGCCGGTGCCGGCGGTCGCAAAGGCGTGGAGAAGCGCGTCATAATTGCTCATGCCGCCGAAGCGGAGCAGCACCGCCTCGATGATAGTCAGCGCGAAATATATGAGATAGAGTATCCTCGCCGTCTGCCGCACACGCGGGACGAGCTTGCCGACCGTCGGCCCCGGAACCTCCGCGCGCATCAGGTGCATGGAGTGCGCGCCGTTCATCGGCATGACCGCCATGATGAACACCAGCACGCCCATACCGCCTATCCAGTGCGTGAACATGCGCCAGAACATGCCTCCGCGCGACATGGCCTCGATGTCTGTCATTATCGTCGCGCCGGTCGTAGTAAGGCCGGAGGCCGTCTCGAACAGCGCGTCTATATAATTCGGAATATCCCCGCTTATCACAAACGGCAGAGCGCCGATAGCGCTCAGCAGTATCCAGCCCATGCCGACGATGACGAAGCCCTCGCGCGCAGAAATATCCGTGCTCTCGGGCTTAAAGCGCGTGAGCACGAAGGCCGCCGCGGCGGATATTGCGATCGTGACGATGAAGCCGAGGACGCTCTCGCCATAGTACAGCCCCGCGATCAGCGGCAGGAGCAGCAGCACGGCAAGGCACAGCAAAATAAGCCCCAGCGAACGGGCTATCATTCTTGTGTTCATCAGCGGCCCTCAACGATAGAGTCAAGCTCTTTGAGACGGCCCGCGCGCGTCACGATGACCGCATGGTCGCCGGGTTGTATCACGGTTTCGCCGTCGGGGATGATCGTATTGCTGCCGCGCACGAGCGCGCTTATGATTATGTTCGGCTTGAGGCGCAGCGTTTTCAGCGGGATGCCGACGCAGGCCGAGCCTTCCGCCACCTTGAACTCGAGCGCTTCGACCTTGCCGTCGGCAAGGCGGTAGAGCGTCTCCATGCTGCTGCCGACGGAGTTGCTCATCGCGCGCACGTACCGGGCAAGCTGCTGGCTTATCAGGGTCTTGGGCGTCACGACGCAGTCGATGCCGGAGCTTTCGAGTATATCGGAATAATATTCGCGGTTCACCTTTACGACGATCTTGCCGACGCCGCTCTGCTTCGCGTAGATGGAGGTGATGATATTATCGCCGTCGTCACCGGTGAGTGCGACGAACGCATCGGAGGATTTGATGCCCTCCTCAAGCAGGATATCGCCGCGGGTGGCGTCCCCGCATATAATGCGCGCGCCGGGGACAAGGTCGCACAGTTCCTCGCAGCGCGTCCTGTCAGCCTCGACTATCGTGACGGATATTCCCGACTCCATCAGGAGCCGCGTCAGGTGGACGGCGATCCTGCCGCCGCCCATTATCATCGTGTTCTTGACTCTCTTGCGGTACTGCCCCGCCGCGACGAAGAACTTTCTCAGCTCCTGTGACGCGCCGGTGACGCTGATAAGGTCGCCCGCTTTCAGGGTAAAATTGCCGTTCGGTATGATGGCTTCGCCGCCGCGCTCGACGACGCCGACGAGGACCTTGGCGCTGAAGCTGCCGACCATGTCCTTGAGCTGCATCCCGTCAAGCTTGCTGTCCGGCAGTATGCGGTGCTCGATTATCTCGGCGCTGCCCTTGGAAAAGGCGTCGACCCTTATCGCGCTCGGGAAGCGGAGGATGCGGGATATCTCCTTTGCGCACTCAAGCTCGGGATTCACGATGACGGAAAGCCCCAGCGCCTCGCGCAGGAACTCCGTCTGCTTCATGTACCCGGTGTCGCGGATACGGGCGATGACATGCTTCGTGCCGAGCTTGCGCGCGGAAATACCGCAGACCATGTTCATCTCATCGCTGCGCATGGCGGCCATGATGAGGTCGGCGTCCGCAGCCCCGGCCTCGGTCAGCGTCTCGGGGTTCGCGGCGCTGCCCTCGACGCATATAACGTCAAGGTTATTTGAAAGGTTATTTATCACGGTGGGGTTGTTGTCAATAACGATGATGTCATGCCCCTCGTCGGAAAGGATGCTCGCAACAGAGTAGCCGATCTTGCCCGCCCCGGCAATTATAATTTTCATTTCTTATACCTCCGCCGTAAAATGCTAATAATTAATTGGATTATACCATCTTTTATGGCTCTTGTACAGACATCAGCGCTGTTGATATGGCCGAAAAAGTGTGCTAAAATAGATTTATATTAATCTTAGAAAGACGGAATTACAGCATGTTTCAGGGCTTCAGCAAAAAGACCGGCGAGTTTCTCTGGGAGCTTGCCTTTAATAATGAGCGCCCGTGGTTTCTGGCGCACAAGGATGAGTTTGAGGAGCGCGTGAACGCTCCGTTCAAGGCGCTTGCCGGGGAGTGCTTCGCGCTCATGGAGCAGCGTTACCCCGCGCTCGACTGCCGGGTACACGTCTCGCGCATCTACCGTGATGCGCGGCGGCTCTTCGGCCGCGGGCCGTATAAGGACCATCTCTGGTTCTCGATAAAGGCAAGCCAGGTGCTGCTCGAGGGGCCGATGTTCTGGTTCGAGGTCGGCGCGGCGGATTACAGCTACGGTATGGGCTTTTACAGTGCCACACCTGCGCAGATGGAGGCGTTCCGCCGCAGCATCGACGCGAATCCCGAGCGCTTCCGCCGCATCGCGGAGGGCGTGAAGCGCCACGGATATAAGCTCGACGGCGAGGAATACAAGCGGCCGAAGAAGCTGCGCGGCGACGCGCTCATAGACGGCTGGTACAACCGCAAGCGCATAGGCCTTGAAAAGAGCTTTGACCTCGGCGGGGACGCTTTCAGTCAGAAGCTGCCGGAGATACTCGTCTCCGCTTATGCGGAGCTTATGCCGATGTACGAATACTTCATGGAGATATACAGGGCCTGCCCGGAGACAGGACGGCCCGCGCCGAGGGGGACAGGCAATGCAGCAGAATAACACTATGCCGAAAACCGCCGTCATCATGCCGGCCTACAATTCCGGTGCGACGATCGAGGCGTCGGTGCGCAGCATTCTGAACCAGACGGTGTCAAACCTCGTTCTCATCGTCGTGGACGACGGGTCGACGGACGACACCGCGGCGGTGCTTGAAAAGCTCCGGGCGGAGGATGAGCGGCTTATCCCGATGACCGTCCCGAACGGCGGCCCTGCCAAGGCACGAAACCTCGCCCTTGACGCTGTACCGGAGGATGCGGAATATATAATGTTCGCTGACTCTGACGATCTGTTGGAGAGTGACGCGCTGGAATACGCTCTCACCGAGGGGCGGGGCGCCGACCTTGTGCTGATGGGCTTCTCGATAAAGAACACCGACGGCAGCACCGCGTCCTACTGCGAACCGGAGCAGCATCTAGATCCCGCGGCCTTGGGTGAAAACCTCGGCCGGCTGTACAAGGCGAACCTGCTCAACCAGGTATGGGCAAAGCTATTCAGCGCCGCGATGATAAAAGAGGGGCACATCAGGTTCCCGGACTACCGCTGGGGCGAGGACAGGCTGTTCATCTTTGACTGCCTTGAGCGCGCAGGGAGCGTCGCCGTGCTGCCCGAATGCAAGTACAGCTACATCATGCACCCAGGACAGAGCCTTATAAGCAGCTACTATGACAAGAAGTTCGAGGTCTGCCTTGCGGCCGACACCCGCGCGCAGCAGCTCTGCCGCAGGTTCGGCGCGGAGGACGACGAGGACTTCCGATATATGTTCGCAAAAAGTGTGTTTTCCTGCCTGACGACGCTGTTTTCCCCCGGATGCAGGCTCAACCGCAATGAAAAGAGAGACGTTATCCGCGGCATCATCACCAATGAGCAGCTGCGCGAGCGCAGCCGAAAGCCATTCGGCGGCGCGGCGGTGAAGCTGCTCAGCGCGGTGATGCGCAGCGGCAGCGTTACGCTCAACTACGCGGCCTTTCACTTCGTTGCGTGGGCGGGTCAGGCGGCTCCCCGCTTTTTCACAAAATTAAAACACAGAAAGTAGGCGCATGATGAACAAGATCAAGTCCGAATCCTCACTGAGCTTCCTTGAAGCGACCAGCATCATCGTCGGCCACGGCGTCGGCGCGGGCATACTCTCCGTGCCGTACCTCGCAGCGCACAACAGCCTGCGCGAGATACTGCTGATAATCGGCTTCTGCTACCTTTTCAACATTCTGCTGCACCTGCTGATAGCGGAGCTTTCGCTCAATAACGGCGGGGCACAGTTCGTGAGCTGCTTTGAGTCGGAGCTCTTCGCGGGCAAGCTCAAGACAGTGCTGACATGGACGGCATTTGCGCTGCTCGGCGTGTCCGTCATCGTGAACGTCAGCGCCTTTCTGACCGGCGCGGCAGCGGTGTTCCGCTCATGGTTCGGTCTGCCGGACTGGGCGGGGATACTCATCTTCTACGTGCTTGGCGCGGGCGTCGTGTTCGTGGGGATGAAGCTTGTGGGCATCTGCGAGAAGTTCTCCGTCGGTGCGATGGTCGCGGTCGTCGGGGTGCTGTTCGTCGCGACGATCATGCGCGATACCTGCCCGCTGCCTTCGGGCTGGCGCGGCTTCAACAACGCGCTTGCGATGTTCGGGATGGTGTCATTCTCGCTGTCGGCAGTCATGTCAACGCCGCAGGTCGTCAAGGGGCTGAACGGCGACGCGAAGCGCATACGCGCCGCGATAATGACCGGCCTTGCCGTGAACGCCGGGCTTATCCTCTTCATCACGATAACGACGCTCCTCGGCGCGGGGACGAACATCTCCGAGGACGGAGCGCTCGTCGACCTCGCGGCAAGCCTCGGCGGCTGGGTCAGCGTCGTGGGCTACGTGTTCACGCTGCTGGCGCTCGCGACCTCGTTCTGGGCGAACACCCTGAACCTGCGCGACATCGTCAGCGAGCAGACGGGCTGGTCGACCCGGCTGAGCTGGCTTGCGGCCTCCGCGCCCTGCCTGATACTTGCGTTCATGGGGCTTTCGAGCTTCGTCGGCTTCACGCGCTTTGCGAGCATAATCCAAGTCGTGACGGGGCTGGGCATCATCCTTGCCTATAACCTCTCGCGCAAGCGCACCGGCTCCTCGGCACTGCTCGGGCGCTTCGGCGCGCTGCCGTTCCAGATACTCATTGCCTGCTGCTCGCTGCTTGCGACGGTCGGCGCCGTGCTCCCTGTAACATGAGGCGCGCGGGAAGGATCGCGGCGCTCACAGGCGCCGCCGCTGCCGCATTCGCGGCGGGCGAGGTTTACCGTTATATCTTCTGCCGCAATTCCGGGATAATCGGGCGGCTGCATGAGCCGCGCGGGCACAAGGAGGATTATTACCTCCACCGCGACGGGGACGCTGAGCGGCTGCGCCGGTGCAGGTGCATCCGCCTTGAGCTGACGAACGACCGCGGTGACACGCTTGAGGGCTATTACTACCCCTGCTCCGGCGCGCCCTGCGGGCGCATCGCCTTCATCGTCCATGGCTACCGCTCGGAGCATCTTGAGACGGCGGGTATGTACTATGACTACTATAAGAGCCGCGGCTTTGACCTGTTCACCTGCGACCTCACGGCTGCCGGTGAGAGCGGCGGTCGGCGCTACGGCTATGATATCTTCGAGAGCCGGGATGTGAAGCTCTGGCTCGACGTGCTGCTGAAACGCTTCGGCGGGGATATACAGATAATACTCCACGGCTTTTCCATGGGCGGGGCGACGGTGCTGAAGGTCAGCGACATCTGCCCGGAGCAGGTGAAGTTCATCGTCTCCGACAGCGGCTACACCAGCGGCGCGGAGATACTGCGCGGCAGGATAGGCGCGGCATATCCCCTGTTCAGGCTTCTGAACCGCGTGATATCCGGCTACGACATGGACGACACCGACGTGCGCGAAAACCTCAAACGCACGGACAAGCCGGTGCTGTTCTTCCACGGGACGGAGGACAGGACGGTGCCGTTTTACATGGGCGAGGAGCTGTACGAGCTCTGCCCGACGGAGAAGGACTGCCTGTTCGTCCCCGGCGCGCGGCACGTGGAGAGCATGCATGTCGACCCCGATGGCTATGCGGAGAAGTTAGACGGGTTCATAAAACGGTATATAAAATGATTCCGTTTCCGCGGCGATTTTGTCAATTTGTCCTTTGACTTTTGACGGCATGATCTGATACAATAAACGCAACAACGAGTAGCTGACAGCGTAATTCCGGTTGTCAGCTGCCCGTTGTTTTTTTGCTGTCCTTTTATATTAAGTCAGGAGATATTTGAAATGGAAAAATCGGAAAAGCTCTGGAGCCGGAATTTCGTGCTCATCATCGTTATCAACTTTCTTGTGTTTATGAACCACATCATGCTGCTGTCGACCTTCCCGTTTTACATCGAGAGCCTTGGCGGTGCGCCGGTTACGCAGCTGCCGGCGATATGGGTCGGGACGGTGCTGAAGAACTTCCCGATGGCGCTGCTGTGGAACCTCTTCGCTGCGGGGCCGCTGACGCGGCTGATATTCCGCGGGGTGTGCAGGCGAAATATACAGTTGAAATCCGCGGAAGATAGTATATAATAGTGTTTGCGGGTAAACCGTTTCACTACTATGATACATATACCGTCAGGAGGCTATTATGGTTAAAGTTGATCTCACCGGCGCTGCCGGATTCTTTACCGCAGCAGGCCCCGATTATGAGCTTGCCGCGCTCGCTCACAAGACGCTTGCCGACAAAAGCGGTCTCGGCAATGACTTCACCGGCTGGGTGGAGCTGCCCCGCCGCATAAAGGAAACTGAGCTTGACCGTATCGTCGCCGCCGCGGAGAAGATACGCAGCCGCTCAAAGGCGCTGGTCGTCATCGGCATAGGCGGCTCCTACCTCGGCGCGCGCGGCGCGATAGAGCTGCTCAAGCCCATGCCCGGCAAGGACGACCCGAGGGTCTTCTTCATGGGCAACACCCTTTCCACCGACACCATCTGCGACACGATCGCCGCGCTCGGCGACATGGACTTTGACGTGAACGTCATTTCCAAGTCCGGCACAACGCTTGAGCCCGCGGTCTCTTTCCGCATCTTCCGCGAGATACTCGCGAAGAAGTACGGCGACAAGGCGGACGAGCATATATTCGCCACCACCGACGAGCACAAGGGCGTGCTCCACGGCCTTGCAGAGCAGCACGGCTGGGAGAGCTTCGTTGTTCCCGACGACGTCGGCGGGCGCTTCAGCGTCCTGTCCGCGGTCGGCCTGCTGCCGATGGCCGTCGCGGGTATCGACGTGCGCCGCGTGATAGACGCGGCTATCGCGGAGATGGAGGCGCTCGACCTGCGCTCTCCCGAGAACCCCGCATGGCAGTACGCCGCGGCGCGGCAGCTGCTCTACGGCAAGGGCTACAGCATTGAGCTGCTGGCATGCTATGAGCCAAGCTTCCGCTTCATGGCGGAATGGTGGAAGCAGCTCTACGGCGAGAGCGAGGGCAAGGACGGCAAGGGCATCTTCCCCGCCTCCGTCGAGTTTAACGCCGACCTGCACTCCATGGGGCAGTTCATTCAGGACGGCCCGCGCACGCTGATGGAATCCGTCGTGCGCTTCATCGAGAGCCGCAGCAGCCTCGTGTTCCCGTTTGAGAAGGACAACGCCGACTCTCTCAACTACCTCGCCGGACGCAAGCTCAGCGAGATAAGCCTTGTCGCGGCGGACGCGGTCAAGGAAGCGCACATCACCGGCGGCGTACCGAACATCGTCATCGAGGTGCAGCGCCGCGACGAGGAGGGCTTTGCAGCGCTCGTCTGCTTCTTCGAGATGGCCTGCGCGATATCGGGGTACATGTCCCGCGTCAATCCTTTCAACCAGCCCGGCGTTGAGGAATACAAGAAGAATATGTTCCGCATGCTCGGCAAGCCCGGCGCGAAATAAAACAAGACAGCCAAAAAGCAAAAAGCCTCGGAGTATTCCGGGGCTTTTTTAGAGGAGCACTTATGTACGAGAAACTGAAGGCAAAGTTTGAGCGGCAGTACGGGAGGGCAGCAGAGTACATTTTCTCCGCACCGGGGCGCACGGAGCTCGGCGGCAACCACACGGATCACCAGCACGGGCTTGTCCTCGCCGCGGCGGTAACGCTCGACACAAAGGCTGCCGCCGCTGAAAATAATGACGGCTGCATCCGCGTCATATCCGAGGGCTACGCGCCGGTCACGGTGCGGCTCGACGAGCTTGAAAAGCATCCCGAGGAGCGGAACACCACCGCCGCGCTGGTGCGCGGAGTCGCCGCGGGCTTTTTGCGGCGCGGGTACGGCGTCCGCGGCTTTGACGCATACATCGTCTCGGACGTATTGCCGGGCAGCGGGCTTTCTTCATCCGCAGCCTTTGAGGTGCTCATCGGGACGGTGATAAATGCCCTGTCCGGCGGCGCGCTGAGCCCGGCAGAGATCGCACGTATAGGGCAGTACGCTGAGAACGAGTACTTCGGCAAGCCCAGCGGGCTTATGGATCAGACCGCTTCCGCCGTTGGCGGGATAGTGGCCATCGACTTTGCCGATCCCGGCGCGCCGATGATTACGCCGGTGGAGTTTGATTTTTCCGGGTGCGGCTACGCGCTGTGCATCATCGACAGCGGGGCGGATCACGCGGAGCTGACCGAAGAATACGCTGCGATACCGAACGAGCTCAAGGCCGTGTGCCGTGTATTCGGCAAGAAACACCTGCGCGAGGTGGATGAGCCCGAGTTCTATGCGCGCATTGCCGAGGTGCGCCGCGCGGCGGGCGACCGGGCGGTACTGCGGGCGGCGCACGTGTTCAGCGAAAACCGGCGCTGCGCTGAGGAAACGGCAGCGCTCGGCAATGGCGACTTCGAGCGCTTTCTGCGGCTCGTATCCGAATCCGGGCGGTCATCGTGGATGTACCTGCAGAACGTGATACCCACGGGCAGCACGGCGCGGCAGGAGCTGGCTTTCGCGCTGCTGCTGTGTGAGCGGCTCCTCGGCGGACGCGGGGCGTTCCGCGTCCACGGCGGGGGCTTTGCCGGGACGGTGCAGGCCTTTGTTCCGGTGGATATGCTTGCAGGCTTCCGCGCGGGGATCGACTCCGTACTCGGCGCAGGCAGCTGCCACGTGCTCTCGATACGGCGCGAGGGCGGATGCATGATGGAGAAGATGTGAGGTGCCGCGAGGTAAAAATACCCGGCTGTTCAGCTGAACAGCCGGGTGTGTTGTTTCTATAGCTCAGATCACTTGGTGTTGACCTTGTCTTCGCCAAG
>OLWJ01000834.1_pt1 | contig 11632 bp, 6 predicted proteins | sample 1674291 | NCBI WGS metagenome assembly OLWJ01 (sample SAMEA103958159, study PRJEB25191) | human gut metagenome | biome: human-associated habitat [ENVO:00009003]; feature: intestine environment [ENVO:2100002]; material: feces | place: Germany | collected 2013/2015
TAGCTGTCCTTGACGCTGTCGGCCCAGTAAGCCTTGACCCAGCGGGGGGCGTTGGAGGGGTCTTTCATGCTGGACACCGCGTTGGCGCAGCTCTGCTTGTGGATGGAGACGCCGAAGCCCCGGGTGATGAAGCCTACGATGGGGTCGCCGGGCAGGGGCGAGCAGCACTTTGCAAACTTGATGGGGGTGTTATCGAAGCCCTCCACCACTACGCCGTCAGTGGCGTGGACGCGGCTCAAATCGACCTTCGGCAGATCCTCCACCGACTTGTTCTCAGCAGCCTCGGCGGCCTTGAGCTTCTGCCACTCCTCTTTGAGCTTGGGCAGGCAGTTGGCGATGGTCATGCCGCCGTAGCCGATGGCAGCGTAAATTTCCTCCGCGTTGTTCTGGCGCAGACGACGGCTACAGCTGCCCACGAACTCATCCAGCTGGTCGTCGGGGATGAATATCATCTCCCGGCGCAGCTCTTTGGCCAGCGCGTCGCGGCCCTGCTGGATGTTCTCTTCGCGGCGCATCTTCTTGAACCAGTTGCGTATCTTGCTCTTGGCCTCGCTGGTGCGCACGATCTTGAGCCAGTCGCGGCTGGGGCCTTTGTCCGCCGGGCCAAGGATGACTTCAATGATCTCGCCCGTCGCCACGACATGGTCGATGGGGACGATGCGGTTGTTGACCTTACAGCCCACCATCCGGTTGCCGACGGCAGAGTGGATGGCGTAGGCAAAGTCGATGCAGTTGGCGCCCGCAGGCAGGTTGATGACGTCGCCCTTCGGGGTGAAGGCAAAGACCTCCTCCGGCAGCAGGTCGCTCTTCAAATCGTGGAGCAGGTTGCCAGAATCCTCGCTGACTCGCTGGTTTTCCAGCAGCTGGCTGACCCATGCCAGCCGCTCATCCAGTTTATCGTGGCCCTCGAGGCCCTCTTTATACTTCCAGTGGGCGGCAACGCCGTACTCGGCCTGCTCGTCCATGGTGCGGGTGCGTATCTGCACCTCAAAGGGGATGCCCTCGTGGCCGATGACGGTGGTGTGGAGGCTCTGGTAGCCGTTGGGCTTGGGGGTGGAGATATAGTCCTTGAAGCGGTTGGGCAGCGGGTGGTACATATCGTGGATGAGGCCCAGGGTGCTGTAGCACTCAGCCAGGGTGTCCAGGATGATGCGCACCGCATAGATGTCGTAAATTTCATCGAAGGACTTGTTCTGCATGATGGTCTTGCGGTAGATGCCGTAGATGCTCTTGACTCTCCGCTTGATGGTCGCGCCCTCGATGCCGCTCTCCTCGAGGCGGCTCTTGATGACGCCCGACACGCTGGCCAGAAACTCGTCGCCCGCGCGCTCGCTGAGCATCTTGTTGATTTCCTCGTAGCCCACGGGGTCGAGGTAGTGGAGGCTACGGTCTTCCAGCTCTTCCTTGACGTTCAGGATGCCCAGACGGTTGGCGATGGGAGCGTAGACCTCCATGGTCTCCCGGGCCTTGTCGCGGCGCTTCTGCTCCGGCCATGCGTCGCCGGTGCGCATATTGTGCAGGCGGTCACAGAGCTTGATGATCATGACGCGGACGTCACGGCTCATGGCCAGCAGCATCTTGCGCAGGTTCTCGGCCTGCAGCTCTTCGATATTGGAAAATTGGATCTTGGTCAGTTTGGTGACGCCGTCCACCAGCGCAGCCACCTCTTCGCCGAAAGCGGCGGTCAGGTCGGTCAGCGTGGTGGGGGTGTCCTCCACCACATCATGGAGCAGGGCGGCGGCGATGCTTTCGCTGTCCATGCCGAGGTCCAGCACAAGGCGGGCCACGGCCAGCGGGTGGCAGATATAGGGCTCACCGCTGCGGCGGCAGACCCCCTTGTGGGCGTCGTTGGCCAGGTCGTAAGCCTTTTCTATCATGGCCATATTGTAGGCTTTGCCGCTGGCTTTGATGGCCTCCACCAGCTTCTCCCAGGTCACGATCTCGGGCCGCACCTCCGAGGGAAGGGTCCCCTCAGGGGCGTTGGCCGGCAGGGCCGTTGCGGCCACGGTAGCCATCTCCGTCACCGGCACGGGCTGGTGGAGATGGGTCTTTGCAGAGTAGCTGTCCTCTTTCGCCGCAGCCGGTGCTGCGGGCGAGGGGAGGACAGGTTTCTTTCCCTCAGGCATCTTTATCGTTCCTCCAGACATTTCAGGATGGGCGCATCGGCAAGGTTCTTCTTTCCGGTGGCAGGCACGAGTTCCCAGAACTTTGCCCCGCCCCGGTCAGCCACTGTGATGAGGCCGACCTGTTCCAGCGCGGCGACGGCCACCAGCGTCCGACCGGTGTTCTCCTCGCCGAGTTTTGCAAACAGGGGCTGCAGGTCTTCGGCGTGCCAGCGCCGCGCCTGCAGCTCCCGATAAACGGTGATGATATGGCTGCGCTCCGGGGCGATGCTCTCCTTCTGCTCCGGCGTCAGGGGCGTACCCCGGCGCAGCGCCTGCACCAGCGCGGCCTGCTCTGCAGCTGTGTTGCCGAGGCCCGCCGGGTGCAGCTCGATGATGCGGCCCGACAGCTGTGCGCCCCGGGGCGAATCGTAGACCGAAAGGCTGATGGCTGCGTCCACGACGTCGCCCGTCGAGTAAGGCACCTGTTCCGGGTGCATCCCGAACCAGACGGCGTAGATGCTGGAATTGCCCTGCCGCAGACGCAGGCGGCAGTGCTTGCCCTCCGAGACGGCGTAGACGCCCTCCACGACAGCCATTTCCAGCACGAAGACCAGGCTGGGGTTGTCGGCACCGTAGGGTGCCAGCTGGTCGAGGCGGCGGACGCTCTCCACCGTCAGACGGTCGAGGTGGACGGACAGATCACATTCCAGCGGCGGGGTGCGCAGCACGGGACACTCCCGGGCCGCCCAGTCGTTGAGCCGCTGGCGAAGCGTCTGCAGATCCTCTTCCCGCACCGAGAGGCCCGCTGCCATAGCGTGGCCGCCGAAGCGAAGCAGGATGTCGGCGCAGGAGGCAATGCACTCGTGCAGGTTGAAGCCCTGCACGCTGCGGCCGCTGCCCTTGCCCTCGCCGTGCTCATCTACCGACACCACGATGACCGGGCGTCCGGTCTTTTCCACAAGGCGGGAGGCCACGATGCCGATGACGCCGGGGTGCCAGTCTTTGCCCCAGAGCAGGATGACCCGATCTTCGAGGCGTTCCGGCTCAGCGTCCAGCAGCTCCTGCGCGGCTTTGACGATCTCCATCTCCGTCTCCTGCCGCTGGATGTTGATGTCACTCAGCTTATGAGCCAATTCGACCGCCCGGTCTTCGTCTTCACAGAGCACCAGCTGCAAAGCGGTCACGGCGCTGTCCATCCGGCCCGCCGCATTAAGGCGGGGCGCGATGGCGTAGCTGATGTTCTCTGCCGTCACCGGCTTGCCTGCAAGGCCCACTTCTTCCAAAAGGGCGCAGAAGCCGGGTCTGTCCGTATTTTGCAGCTGGCGCAGACCTGCTTTGACGATGGTGCGGTTCTCCCCTGTCAGGGGCATGACGTCGGCCACGGTGCCAACAGCGGCGAGGTCGCCGCAGTATTCCAGCATCTCTTCCGGCGGGCAGCCATCCAGCGCGGCGCAGAGCTTGAAGGCCACGCCCGCGCCGCACAGGCCCTTGAAGGGGCTGTGGTCGTCGGCACGGCGGGGGTCCACGATGGCCACTGCCTGGGGCAGGGTGTCGTGGGGCAGATGGTGGTCTGTGATGATGAGGTCGATGCCGAGGCTGGCCGCGAATGCGGCTTCCTCTACGGCAGAGATGCCGTTGTCCACCGTGACGATGAGGCGGCAGCCCTTATCGTAAATCGACTGGATTGCGTTCTTCGAGAGGCCGTAGCCGTCGCCCTCCCGGCTGGGCAGCATACACTTGACGGCGGCGCCCATCCCTTTCAGGTGCTGATAGAGCAGGGCCGTGGCGGTCACACCGTCCACGTCGTAATCGCCGAAGACGACGATCGTCTCCCCTTCGTCGATGGCCCGCAGGATGCGCTCACAGGCTTTGTCCATGTCGGTCAGGAGCATAGGGTCGCTCAGCTCTTCTTCGCCCGCCAGAAGGGTCAGCGCCTCGGCAGGGTCGGTGATGCCCCGGGCAGCGAGGATGCCGGCCAGCAGGCCGGCTTCTTTCTGCTGGACTGCAAGGACAGAGCGGTACTTTTCCTCGCTCCACTCTTCGTCCATGTTCTGGTATTCCAGCTCTTCGGTGTTCTGCTGGGCGATGGCCGCTGTCAGCTCTTTCAGGGCGGCGCGGTCAACGGTCTTGGTGTTCCAGGCCCGATAGGTCATCGCAATCCCTCCCCAGCCAGACCATCATTCGCCAGCATCCCCTGCAGCGCAGCGATCTCGCTGGAAATGTCCAGTGCCACGTCCGACAAAAGCTTATCGTAGAGGTTATCATAAGCCTGATTCAGGGTGTGCAGGATGCCCGCAATATCCCGGCGGATGGCCTCCGCGTTCTCGCCCTGCTGGCTCTGCACGTCGTTGTAGGTGTGCAGGAGCTTGAGGGTGGTGGGGATATAGTATTCCGCAAAGCGGCGGGCCTTGGGCAGGCTCTCGGGGTGGGCTTCCAGCCAGGCACAGATGGACTCGGTGGTCTTCTGCATATGCTGCAGCTCCTCCACAGCCCGCTCATCCTCCATGAGTTCCTGCTCCTTCTCGAGTACCTGCGCAAAGCGGCGGGTCGTCTCGAGGTTCAGGGGGACTTCTCCGGCCTGTTCCGGCGCTTTTTCCGGTTCGGGCTGGGGCTGATTTTCCTGTGCAGCGCGGTAGTCCTCTGCCGTCAGGTAGAGCTTGTCGTTTTTCTCGTCCAGCCAGGCACTGAGCCAACCCTTGTGGATGAATTTCCGCAGCATCTTGAGAGCCTTGGCCTTCTTTTTATGCGTCAGGTCGGCCAGCATGGAGAGGGACAGGCCCTTGTGCCAGTCGAAGCCCTCGGCGGTATCGGCGTAGAGCTCCAGAGTCTTGGCGGCCTTCATACGGGATGCGCCCGCTGCGGTCAGCCAGCCGAACACAGCGGTCACAGCGGCAGAGCACCACCCCGTCACCGCGATAGCACCCAGTGCGAGATCGCCGATGGCACTGAGGACCGTCATATCAGCCGCCACCATCACGCCGCCGGACGTGAACGCCCCCGCCGTGCCAAAGCAGGCGATGGCCGTGATGCCGAAGATGACGGCGAAGGTGATGCCGGTCGCCAGCATGGCGACGCCTGCGCTGTGGCGCTTTTTCGCGCTGGTGCGGATATTCTCGATGGCCGTCGGTTCCGGCTTCTTTGCAAAGAAATTGCGCGCCCAGTCGGTCATCCCGCTGGCGCCGGCACTGCTTCTGGCCTCCTCGGCCCGCTTCTGGTACTCCTGTTTTCCGGCCTGAAAGGCCCGGCCTGCCTCCGAGATGCCATAACCGGCGGCGTTCACCGCGGCGCGGCCCACATCCCACACACGGTCGCCGATCTCCTCGCCCCGGCCCTCAAAGCCGTGGCGGAAGGAGTCGGACATGGTGTCGCCCAGCTCGCGGAGCTGGCGTTCCAGCTCCTGCTGCACCTGACGGCCCTCGCCGTCCTGCGCCGTGCGGTTAAAATCGTTTTCACGATCAGTCATTCAACTTCTCACCCTTCTGCCGGGCTGTACCGGCTGATGATGGCGCGGGCCACCCGCAGGCCATCGACGGCGGCACTCATGATGCCGCCCGCATATCCGGCACCCTCGCCGCAGGGATACAATCCTGCCAGCTGGGCGCATTCAAAATTTTCTTCCCGTTTCAGCCGCACCGGGCTGCTGGTACGGGTCTCGAGGCCGGTCAGAATGGCCTCAGGGGCGGTGTAACCCGCAATTTTCCGCTCGTAAGCCCGCAGACCGGCCCGCAGGGTGTCGGCCAGTTCGGTCGGCAGCAGTGCGCCGAGGTCCGCAGCGACGACGCCCCGGTCATAGGTGGGCTGGACGCGGCCAATGTTCAGCCGGCCCCTGCCCTCCAAAAAGCTCTGGATGTTCTCCGCCGGGGCGGCATACTCTCCGCCGGGACGGCCTACCGCATAGGCCCGGGCTTCCAGCTCCCGCTGGAAGGCGATGGCCTTCCGGGGGTCGTTGCCGAAGTCTTCACCGCCCACGCTGACCACCACGGCCGCGTTGGCATTCCTGCCGCTGCGGGCGTGGTAGCTCATGCCGTTGGTCACGACGCGTCCCTTTTCGCTGGCCGAAGCCACCACCTGGCCGCCCGGACACATACAGAACGTATAAACGCACCGTTTTTCAACGTGCTGCGAAAGCTGATATTCGCCGCGCGGCAGAGCCGGATGGCCCGCCGCCTCGTGGTAGAGGCTCTTTTCGATTTCCGATTGGAGATGCTCTGCCCGGAAGCCGACGCTGAAGGGCTTGCACTCCAGCACGAGGCCGCTGTCCATCAGCATCCCGAAGGTGTCGCGGGCCGAGTGGCCCACCGCGAACACCAGCGCCTCACAGGGGAACGCACCGTCCGTGGTCTGGATGCCGACGAGCTGGCCGTCCCGCCGCTCGAAGCCGGTGAGGGCTGTGTTGAAGTGGACTTCGCCGCCCAGCGACTCGATCTCTTTTCGAATCGAAGTGATGACGCCCCGCAGCAGGTCGGTGCCGACATGGGGCTTCTGCTGCCAGGCAATTTCCTTCGGCGCGCCGTGCTCGAGGAACACTTCGGTCACGAAGCCGCAGAGCTCGTCGCCGATGCGGGTGGTGAGCTTACCGTCCGAGAAGGTTCCGGCGCCGCCCTCGCCGAACTGGATGTTGGCGTTTTCGTCCAGCTCACCGGTGGTGGAGAAATGCTCCACGGCCTTGACGCGCTCATCCAGCGCCGGGCCGCGTTCCAGCACGATGGGCCGGTAGCCCTGACGGGCCAGCAGCAGCGCCGCAAAGAGGCCCGCCGGGCCGAGGCCGCAGACCACAGGCCGGTGCGTCAGCGGCAGAGTGCCATTCTGCACCGAGAAATCGGTCTTGCCCCGGACGGTGACGCTGCGGGAAGCACCCGCACAGGCGGCCTCTTCCCTCTCCTCTTTCAGGGTCACGGCCACGGTGTACACCAGCTTGGGCTGGCCGTGGCGGGCGTCCACCGAGAGCCGGGCGATGCCCAGATGGCTCACCTTTCCCCGGGGGATGCGGGCGAGGCGGAGGGCTTTTTCGTAGGCCTGCGGCTCCCCGGCGGAGAGGGGCAGGCGAATATCATGGATCAGGATCATATACTCAGTTACTTTCTATCTTGCACTGCACCACATAGCTGCCCAGCGCAAAAATTTTGTCGTTGGCCGGCACATAGAGGCGGCAGGCGATGTTCTGCTGGCCGATGGCGACATAGAAGTCGTCGGCGTCGATTTCAATGACCACCTGTTCCGGATTCAGCGCTTCCAGCGAACCGGCCGGGCCGCAGAGGGTGACGTTCATCAGCCGCTCCGTCTCCACGGTCAGGGTGTAGGTGGAGGGCAGGTTGATGACCTGCACACAGCTGGCGGGCAGGTTCATGGTCTTGGTTTCCAGACGGGAGCTGTCGAAGCTGACCGTGATGCTGGAGATGTTGTCCAGCAGACGGATGCCGCTGGGCAGCTCGATGGGCATTTCGTACACCTTATCCAGTGCAAAGGTGGAAAGGTCGATGGTACCCACCGACAGAGTGGACAGACGGTCGATCTGGGACTCCGGGCCGGCCACATTGAGGGTCTTTTTGCTCAGGGAGTAGACCAGCACCGAGGGGTCAAAGTCGCGGGGCGCGTTGATAAAGCTGACTTCCACCGGCAGGGTGGCCAGCTTATACACCTGCAACGTGACCTCGACGCTGTCCGTTTCCAGAGTAGTATACTCAAATTCCACCTCCCTGCCGCTGCGGGTGTAAAAACGCAGGCTGGTGTCCAGAGTGACGGGGCTGGTCAGCTCGCCGTTGTAGGTCACCTCGGCGGTGCAGGTCTCCACCTTGCTCAGCTCGGTGCTGGGTCCGGAGAGAGTCACCGTCTCCTTCGAGATGTCGGTGCCGTAGAGGATATAGCCGTCTGCTATCTTCAGGTAATTCGTCGTCACCTGGATGGGCAGGGTCTTTTCTTCCACCACATCGAACACCACGTCCACGGTGTTGTCGCCGTCGATGGAGACGGACACACCGGTGAGCAGGGTGCTCTGGCTCCGCACCTGAAGGCGCAGGCTCTTTTCGCCGCTGTCGCGGACGCTGGACCAGTCGGGGTAGACGACAAAGTCGTTGGCCGACAGGCTGCCGATGGTGTAGCCGTCGCCGGAAAGTTTCAGGTTGACCGTTTTTTCCTCTGCATTGACGATGCTCAGGCCCCGGGAAGTGTAGGCAGCCGAATCATAGGTAAAGTCCACCGGAACATTATAGATGGTGGTGGTGGTGCCGGGCTGCACGACGATGGTGACAGCCATCCATGCGATAACTGCACCCAGCAAAGAAAGCAGGAGCCGGATGCGGCGGTCGTTCAGCAGATTGCGCTTGGGGGGTACGGCAGGCTTGCCGTTGTTCTGCTCAGTGCTCATTGCTGCTCATCCTCCTCCTTGTTGTTCACCCAGTTCAGCAGGCGCTTGCCCCGGGCCTTCCAGCCCTCGGCAGCACTCTTCTCGCTGGCGGTCTCCTTGGGTATCATCTCATCCACCAGCCGGGTGTAAAGGGTCTGACGGTCAAAGTGGCGCATGAGCACACCGTTTTTCGCCATCGAGATGATGCCTGTCTCCTCACTGACCACGATGGCGATGGCGTCGGAGTTCTCGGCGATGCCGAGGCAGGCGCGGTGGCGGGTCCCCATGTCCTTGCCCAAGTCCAGGTTGTTGGAAAGGGGCAGCACACAGCCTGCGGCCTTGATGCGGCCATCCTCGATGATGGCTGCGCCGTCGTGGAGGGGGGTACCCTCGTAGAAGATGGTACCCAGCACCTCGAGGTTGACTGCGCTGTTCACGGGCGTGCCGGTGCGGACGATCTCAGAAAGGTTGGTGTTCCGTTCCAGCACGATGAGCGCGCCGGTCTTGGTCTCCGAAAAGCGCTCTGCCGCGTCGCAGATGGCGATGATGGCGCTGCGCCACGCGCCCTTGAGGCTGGTGTCGTTGTAGCGGTTTTTATTGAAGAAGCGATAGGCCCACTGGTCGGTCTGGCCCATCCGCTCCAGCGCACGCCGTATCTCGGGCTGGAACAGCACCACCAGCGTCAGCAGACCGACTTGCAGCAGCGAGTTGAGCAGCCAGGTGACGGTGCGCATATTCAGGATGTTCGCCACCAGATAGACCGCCATGACGATGAGCGCGCCCTTGGCCAGCTGGCCGGCGCGGGTGCGGTTGACGAAGCCCAGCAGCTGGTAGATGAGGAACGCGATGATGAGGATGTCCAGCAGGTCTACCAGCTTGAAGGTCTGGAAGTTTGCTACGATAGAGTTCAGAGTCATGGGTCACATTCTCCCGTTCACACTGCTTCGATGAGGGCGACGGCGTGGGCCGCGATGCCCAGCCCCTCGCCGGTAAAGCCCAGATGCTCCTCGGTGGTGGCTTTGACGCTCACGGCGTCCACCGGCATCCCGAAAGCCTCGGCCAGCTTTGCCCGCATGGCCGGGATGTGGGGGGCCAGCTTCGGGCGCTGGCAGAGGATGGTGGCGTCGATGTTCTCGATGCGCCAGCCGTGCTCGGTCATGATTTCTGCCACACGGCGGGCCAGCATGAGGCTGTCGGCCCCGGCGTACTCTTCCGCCGTATCGGGGAAGTGCTGGCCGATGTCGCCCAGCGCCGCTGCTCCCAGCACGGCGTCCATGACCGCGTGGGCCAGCACGTCGGCGTCCGAGTGGCCCAGCAGGCCCTTTTCATACGGCACTTCCACGCCGCCCAGGATGAGCTTGCGGCCCTCCACCAGACGGTGGACGTCGTAACCATGACCAATGCGCATTTTCTTTCCTCCGTTCTCGGTCCGGGGCAGGTCCTCCCGGGTGGTTATCTTGATGTTTGCGTAGTCGCCCTGTACCAGCTCCACCGGACGGCCCGTCAGCTCGAACAGGCTGCAGTCGTCGGTGACGAGGCGGGCGCTGGCCTCGTCCAGTTCATCCAGCGCCGCCAGATAGGCTGCGCGGTCGAAGCACTGGGGCGTCTGCACCGCATAAAGGGTGTTGCGGTCAGGGGTGTTCTCCACCATGCAGCCTTCCGGCACAGTCTTGCCGTTTCCGCCCTTCGCCTGCTTGATGGTGTCCTTCACCGGCACTGCCGGGGCGGCGGCACCGCAGCGGGCAGCGGCCGCTATCGTGTCGGCGATAACGCTCTGGCTCACGAAGGGCCGGGCCGCGTCGTGGACGGCCACCAGTCTGCCGTGGGCAGCGGCCACGCCGCTGCGGGCGCTCTCGGCGCGGGTCGAGCCGCCCTTCACCAGCCGCACCGGCTTTTTGCAGCGGGCAGCGGCCCGCTGGGCATTCTCACTGGACGCGCCGGTCACGATCACCAGTTCGTCCACCTCCGGACACTCGTCAAAGGCCCGGACGCTCCGCTCCAAGACGGTCTCACCGCCCAGATCGAAGCTCAGTTTATCAAATCCCATCCGGGTGGAAGAACCCGCCGCCACCAGGACTGCCGTTACACGATGTTCCAATTTCTTACACCTGCCCCATTTTATTCCTGCCCCGTGCCGCACTGCACAGAGCATATTATTATTCATTGAATATTATAGCGTATCCACCCACAAACTGCAACTGCCCGCGCCCATCAAAAATGCCCCCGTGCAGCACTTTTGGCGCTGTACGGGGGCATAAATTTTCTATGAAATTTCTGCGTTATGCGAGGATGGGCTCGATGGCAGCTGCCAGAGCATCCTTCTGAGCCTGAGCCTCGGCCAGGTCCTTGCCCAGAGTGGTGAAGTAGGTCTTGATCTTCGGCTCAGTGCCGGAGGGACGGACGACCACGGTAGCGCCGTTGTCCAGAGTGTAGATGAGGACGTTTGCGGCGGGCAGGCCGGTCTCTTCGGGCTTCTTGTAGTCGGTGACCTTGACCACCTTGTGGCCGGCCAGTTCGGTGAGGGGCTCGTCACGCAGCTTCTGCATGATGGAGGCCATCTTCTCCATGCCGGTCAGGCCGGGGAACTCGAAGCTGTCCACCTTGTTCAGGTAGCGGCCGTACTGGGCGTAGATCTCTTCCAGACGCTGCTTGATGGAGGAACCGATGCTGCGGTAGTAAGCGGCCATCTCGCAGATGAGCATGGAGCCGATGATGGCATCCTTGTCACGGACATAAGGACCGGCCAGATAGCCGTAGCTCTCCTCGAAGCCGAAGATGAAGCGGTCCACTTCACCGGCAGCTTCCAGATTTGCGATCTGGTCGCCGATCCACTTGAAGCCGGTCAGCACGCTGCGCATCTCAACGCCGTAGTGGGCGGCGATGGCATCGGCCAGCGGGGTGGAGACGATGGACTTGACGGCGACGGGGTCCTTGGGCATGGTACCCTTCTCGATGCGGCCAGCGCAGATGTAATCCAGCAGCAAAGCGCCCATCTCGTTGCCGGAGACCAGCTCATAGCTGCCGTCCGGACACTTCATGGCGATACCCACGCGGTCAGCGTCGGGGTCGGTGGCCAGCATCAGGTCGGCGCCGGTCTTGGTGGCGAGGTCGAGGCCCAGCTTCAGAGCCTCGAAGATCTCAGGGTTGGGGTAGGAGCAGGTGGTGAAGTAGCCGTTGGGGTACT
>OLWJ01000835.1_pt1 | contig 11623 bp, 9 predicted proteins | sample 1674291 | NCBI WGS metagenome assembly OLWJ01 (sample SAMEA103958159, study PRJEB25191) | human gut metagenome | biome: human-associated habitat [ENVO:00009003]; feature: intestine environment [ENVO:2100002]; material: feces | place: Germany | collected 2013/2015
ATCAGAATGAAACAACGAGTAATGGCATTGGTACTGGCAGGAATCCTTGCAGCAGCAACAGGAGCAGATGAAAGAGTTTGCGACCAAGTCCAGTGTGGATGAGCTGGCCCGTCGGGTTCAGGAAGAGTGCCGCAATGCGCGCATCGGCGCAGTACATGATATGCAGGTAATTCTGGAAAACACGGTCATGAAGCAGCTCAAGCTCCTTGCAGAGGGGCAGCAGACCTTGCTTGAGACGCTTGCACCCCGTTCCAAGGTCGAAGATCTGGAAGGAGACGTCGCCATGCTGAAGCAGGTCGTCCGCATGATGTCACAGGACATCGCAGAGCTGAAAAAAGCCCAATAAACGCCCCTCCCCGCGCAGCTCTGCTGTGCGGGGATTTTTGCGTTCCCATACATGCAATGCGAAGCGGAAACACATTCGTCCCAAAAACATACCCCTTGCCACTGCCTATCCAATTTGTTATAATGGGTCGAGAATGAATTCCTGCCTGTGTGCCGAAGAAAGGAGGCCGCGCCGTGCGCAATTTTTCCAAACTGATCTTCCAGCGCGTCGTGGTCGTCTCGCTTGGCATCCTGCTGCAAATCATCTTTGTGCTGGCCGGGATGAGCTGGCTGCACGAATACCGCCGCTGGCTCGGCTTTGCAATGAGCGTCCTGTCCTGGGGCGCCGTGATCACGGTCATCTGCTCGCACGGAAACCCATCGTATAAGATCGCATGGGCCGTGCTGATTCTGGCCTTCCCGGTCGCGGGCCTGACGATCTACCTGCTCTTCGGCGGCAACCGCGTCTCGTCCCACGAGGCCCGGAAGATGGCCGGCATCGAGCGCGTCACCACCAACGCCCTCACGCAGGACCCAGAGGTGCTTGCGCAGATCGAAGCGCGCGGCGACGACGCCTATAATCACGCGCGCTATCTCTTCTCCTGTGCGCACTATCCGGCCTACGAGCGGTCGGACGCAGCCTATTTCCCGGGCGGCGAGCCGTGCTTTGCCGCGATGCTGGAGGAGCTTGAGAAAGCCAAACAGTATATCTTCCTCGAATTTTTCATCATCGGCAACGGCGAGATGTGGGGCAAAATTCTGGACATCCTGAAGCGCAAGGCCACCGCCGGGCTGGACGTCCGCGTGCTCTACGACGACTTCGGCTGCATCACGCGCCTGCCGATGGGCTACGCGAAAAAGCTCGGCGAGTTCGGCATCCGCGCCCACGCGGTCAACCCCTATCTGCCGGTCCTGAACGGGCGGATGAACAACCGCGACCACCGCAAGCTCATGATCATCGACGGCAAGGCCGCCTTCACCGGCGGCGTCAACCTGGCCGACGAGTACATCAACCTCACGCACCCGCACGGCCACTGGAAAGACTGCGCCGTGCTCGTCCGGGGCGAGGCCGTCTGGTCGATGACCGCGATGTTCCTTGCGTTCTGGGGCTATGTCGACCGCAGCGCGGAAGACCTCTCCGTCTTCCGCCCGCGGGACGCTGCCGTCCCGTCCGACGGCTTTTTGCAGCCGTTTGCTGACAGCCCGCTCGACCATGAAAACGTCGGCGCGAGCATGTACCAGAGCCTCATTCGCTCCGCACGGCGCTATGTCTGGCTGATGACGCCCTATCTCATCCTCGACGATGAAATGCTCTCCGCGCTCTGCACCGCCGCAAAGACCGGCCTCGATGTCCGCATCGTAACGCCCGGCGTGCCGGATAAGTGGTACGTCCACGCAGTCACGCGCGCGAATTACGAGGCCCTGACCGCCGCGGGCGTCCGCATCTACGAATACACGCCCGGCTTCGTCCATTCGAAGCTCGCGCTGGCCGACGGAAAATTTGCCCTCGTCGGCACGGTCAATCTCGACTTCCGCAGCCTCTACCTCCACTTTGAGGACGGCGTTTACCTCTGCGGCGCTTCCGCGATCGAGGACATCCATGCCGACTTCGCGGCCACATTCCCAAAATGTGAGGAGATCACCTACGCCGCCTGCAAGCGCACCAATCCCGGTCAGCGTCTGCTGCAAACCCTGCTCAAACTGTTCTCCCCATTGCTTTGAAACGGAGGCCGTTATGAACCCTGTCCTGCTTCTGGCCGCGCTGCTGCCGGCCATCATCCTGCTCATCCGCGTCTATAAGCTCGATAAGATCGAAAAGGAGCCGCGCCCGCTGCTGGTGAAGCTGGTGATCGTCGGCGCACTGACCGGCGTCGCAGCGAGCCTCATCGAAGCTGTTCTGACGCGCCTGCTGAACCGGTATTATTCCGGCAGCGAGCTGGGCTATCTCCTGCTGGAGAACTTCGTCGCCGTCGCCCTTGTCGAGGAGCTTTGCAAGCACTGGCCGGTGCGCCGCTTCGCGTGGAAACATCCCGCCTTCGACTACCGGTTCGACGCCGTGGTCTATTGCGTCTTCTCCGCGCTGGGCTTCGCCGCGCTGGAAAACATCCTCTATGTCGCGCAGTTCGGTCTGTCCGTCGCGGTGCCGCGGGCGCTGCTGTCCGTGCCGGGACATTTCTTCTTTGCGGTCTACATGGGCATCTACCTCGGCGAGGCCAAGCGCGCCGAGCGCGAGGGCGAAGGGTTCCTGCGCGACCGCTTTCTGCGCGAGAGCATTCTCGTCCCCGTGCTGCTGCACGGCTTCTGGGATTTTTCGCTCAGCGTCGACTCGCCCTGGATGACTGCGGCGTTCTACGCCTTCGTGCTCGTGTTCTTCCTCAGCGCGAACCACCGGCTCCGCGCTGCGTCAGAGGACGATCAGCAACTGTGAGTCCGATACGTGGTATTTTCATAAGAATAACGAAAATCGTGAAAAGTTTCGCCTTTCACGATTTTTTTGATATTATCGAACAAATACGGGCGCGCCAAACGAAAATTTCTGGTACTTTTGTTGCAAGCGTTCTGAAAAAACAGTATAATGAATTTAGAACCTGCGCGTTCCTGCGGAAAAGGAGAGAAGTCCTATGGCTGTGTTTTTTGTCAATGGAACCGAAGTCAATGTCCCAAAAAATCAAAAGCTGCTGCGCTATCTGCGCGACGAGCTGCACCTGACGAGCGTCAAGGACGGATGCAGCGAGGGCGCGTGCGGCGCGTGTACCGTTCTGATCGACGGCGAGCCCTGCCGGGCCTGCACGCCGTCCACCGATGCGCTCGAAGGCCGTCACATCCTGACCGTCGAGGGCCTGACGGACGAGGAAAAGAAGCTCTATACCTACGCCTACGGCGAGGCCGGGGCCGTGCAGTGCGGTTTCTGCATTCCCGGCATGGTCATCTGCACGAAGGCGCTGCTCGATCAAAACCCGGACCCCAACGAAAAAGAGATCAAAAACGCACTGCGCAACAACTACTGCCGCTGCACGGGCTATGTGAAGATCATCGCCGCTGTGAAGCTCGCGGCGAAGCTCAAGCGCGAGGGCGTCATCCCGGAGCCGAGCGAGAACGACTGGAAGGTCGGCTCGAGCGTCCACCGGCTCGACGTCGAGGAAAAGGTCCTCGGCACGGGCAAATATCCCGACGACTGGTACGTCCCCAACATGACCTATGGCTCCGCCGTCCGCGCGAAATATGCGCGCGCTCGCGTCAAGGCCATCGACGCGAGCAAGGCGCTGGCCATGCCGGGCGTCTACGCCGTGCTGACCGCCGAGGACATTCCCGGCGAGAATAAAGTCGGCCACATCAAGCACGACCAGTATACGCTCATCCCAGTCGGCGGTCTGACGCACTATCTCGGCGACGCGATCTGTCTCGTCGTGGCGCAGGATCAGGAGACGCTGGAAAAGGCGAAGAAGCTCGTCAAGGTCGACTATGAGGTGCTCCCCGCGGTACATAACCCCTGGGAGGCCGCAGAGGAGAACGCGCCCCACGTCTTCGAGGAAGAGGGCACGAACGTGCAGGCCGTGCGCCACGTTGCGCGCGGCGACGCGGCGGGCGCGATCGCGAAGTCCAAATACGTCATCTCGCAGCATTTTGAAACGCCGTGGACCGAGCACGCATTCCTGGAGCCGGAGTGCGCCGTCGCCTATCGCGATCTCGACGGCGACATCATGCTCCTCACTACCGACCAGTCGGCGCACACCACGCTGCATGAATGCTCACTGCTGCTCGGCTCAAAGAAGATCAAGGTGCAGAACCAGCTCGTCGGCGGCGGCTTCGGCGGCAAGGAGGACATGTCCGTGCAGCACCACGCCGCGCTCATCACCTACGTGACGGGCCTGCCGGTCAAGGTGAAGCTCAGCCGCGCCGAATCGCTGCTCATCCACCCGAAGCGTCACCCGTTCTGGATGGACTTCACCATGGGCTGCGACGAAAACGGCATCATCCAGGGCGTCAAGGCGAAGGTCGTGTCCGACACCGGCGCGTTCGCCTCGCTCGGCGGCCCGGTGCTCGAGCGCGCGTGTACGCACGCCGCCGGCCCCTACGCCTACGAGAATTTTGAGATCGAAGGCACCGCCTACTACACCAACAATCCGCCCGCGGGCGCGTTCCGCGGCTTTGGCGTCACGCAGACCTGCTTCGCGGTCGAGACGCTGCTGAACGAAATGGCCGACAAGGTCGGCATTTCGCCACTGGAGATCCGTCTGCGCAACGCCATCCGCCCCGGCGGCGTCCTGCCGAACGGGCAGATCGTCGGGCCGGAGACCGGCCTTGTGGAGACGCTCGAGGCGGTCAGGCCCTACTATGACGCCGCCGTCAAGGCGGGTAAGCCTGTCGGATTGGCCTGCGCGATGAAAAACGCGGGCGTCGGCGTGGGCCTGCCGGACTATGGCCGCTGCAAGCTGATCGTCGAGGCTGACGAAAAGCTGCACATCTACTCCGGCGCGTCCTGCATCGGGCAGGGGCTCGGCACGGTGCTCGTCCAGATGACGGTCACAAACACGCCGCTCCGCCGCGAGCAGATCGTCTATGAGCGCTCGAACACCTGGATCGCACCGGATTCCGGCGATACGTCCGGCTCCCGCCAGACGCTCATCACCGGCGAAGCCTGCCGCCGCGCGTGCGAGCTGTTCACCGCCGCGCTCGAGGGCAAAACGATGCACGACCTGATCGGGCAGGAATTTTACGGCGAATATTACGCGAAGACCGACCCGCTCGGCGCGAACAAGCCGAACCCCGTCTCGCACGTGGCCTACGGCTACGCGACGCAGCTGTGCGTGCTGAATCCGAAGACCGGCCGCGTGGAGCAGATGGTCGCCGCGCACGACGTTGGCAAGGCCGTCAATCCCCGCTCCTGCGAGGGGCAGATTGAGGGCGGCGTCGTCATGAGCATGGGCTATGCCCTGCGGGAGCAGTATCCCATCGACGAAAACTGCAAGCCCATCGAAAAATATGGCCAGCTCGGCCTGTTCCGTGCCCATGAGATCCCGAAGATCGTCCCCATCGTGGTCGATAAGCCGGGCCTCGACGTCGCCTGCGGCGCCATCGGCATCGGCGAGATCACCTCGATTCCCACGGCTCCGGCCATCGCCGACGCCTATTTCCGGCTCGACGGCGAACGCCGTACCAGGCTGCCGCTGGCAGATACTCCGTATGAAAGGAAGGCGTGAACCATGGCCAAGCTGAGAAAACCGTCTCCCAAATATGCCGTCGTCGCCTGTTCCGGCGGCTGCCGCGCCACGGCGGATTGCCAGTATGGCTGCGTCGGCTGCGGCGTGTGCGTCAGCGTCTGTCCGTTCGAGGCCATTGAACTCAATGCCCTCGGCGTCGCCGAGGTGGACTGGACGCGCTGCATCGGCTGCGGCAAATGCGCGAAGGAGTGCCCGCGTGCCGTCATCTCCATCCACGACCGGCTGAACCCCATCGTCGTCAAGTGCTCGAACCATGACGCCGGCAAGGCCGCCCGCCAGATGTGCGAGGTCAGCTGCATCGGCTGCGGACTCTGTGCGAAAGCCTGTCCGGCCGGCGCGATCACCGTGAAAGAGAACCTCTCCGAGATCGACGAGAGCCTCTGCCTCTCCTGTGGCCAGTGCGCCGTGAAATGTCCGCGCCATGCCATTGTCGACATGCGCGGCATCCTGACCCCCAAGTGCTGGTAATAAAAAGCCCTCTCCACCCGGAGAGGGCTTTTTCTGTTTTGCACCGCACCATGTAGGGGCGGACGACCCTGTCCGCCCGTCCCCGCCGCAGCGGAAAAAGGCTCCCCTTGATTGCATCAAGGGGAGCTGTCATGGCGAAGCCGTGACTGAGGGGATTAAGGCTCTCGGTTTTCCGCCGTACTTCACTCGTGTCTGCCCATAACTGCGTTCCGCTTACGGCTCCCGCACGGTTCCGCCCTCGATGCGGACGCTCCCGTTCTCGGCGATCAAGCCGTCCGCGCCGCCCGGCACGATGACTTCTCCACCCGTGACTGTAATATCTCCGTTCCCGAGCCAAAGCCCTTCCGCAAAGACGACCGTTCCGCCCTCGATGACCACGCTTCCGCTGTCCAGATTGCACGGCCCGTCAAAGCGTACCTCACCGTCCAGAACGGTCATTGCCGCGTTCTGCATCCACGTCTCGCCCGTGCAGGTGAAGCTGCCGCCCGAGACTTCGAAAGTGCCCGCCTCGCCGGAGTTGCACCCCATGCCGAAGCCGCCCGTCGTGACCGTCGCGCCGCGCAGTGCGAACGCCGGATGATGGATGCCGCCCCAGCCCCAGAGGTTGAGGTTCCCGGCAGAAATCGCGCCGTCGCCCTCGACGAGCAGTCCCGTGCCGCCCACTTCGCCAGAGACGGTGTTCTCGCCAGCAAGCCGCAGCCAGAGTGCACCCCACGGCAGAAGCTCCTCCACCGTCACATTCTCCATTGTGAGCGTCCCGGCGAACCATCCGCCGCCCGCGTCGGCCAGCGTCAGCGCGTCCCAGGTCATGCCATCCTGCACGCCGCTCCAATCCTCGCTGTACGTCGTCTGGAAATACCAGCTTTCGGCTTCCTCGCCGCCGAGCACGCTGGCCCCATCGCCGTGAATTTCCGCGGCGGACACGTCCTGCGCGGCCAGGATTCCAGCGCCGGACTCTACAATTGTGCCCTCGTTCAGCGGCCCGGCAAGGTACGCCTCGCCGCCCGAGAGGACGAAGGTCATCTCGTAGTCGCTCGGCCAGTCGAGCAGGAGTACGCCGTCCCGGCACGTCACCGTGATGGGATTGAACGTCGAGATGCTCCGCGCGGTCATGACGCCGCCCGCGATCAGCATATCGCCGTTGCGCCAGCGCAGCAGATCGGTGCGCAGCGTCCCGTTCAGGACGGCAACCGTCAGCCCGCAGCCCTCGTTCGGCTGCGCGAGGAAATTCTCACAGCAGACGTCCACATCCCCGTCCACGACCACCGCCGGAACCGGCAGCATTCCGCCGCCGCACTCGAGTCCCGCCGTGTTTTCAAACCGCAGCGAACCTTCGCCGGTGATCAGCACGCAGTCAAAGCCCTCAAAGCAGCTGTAATCCGCGCCGCCGCCGTCGACATAGCAATCGCCGGAGACGTTCAGCCGCAGCACGCCGCCGAACGGCGACGCCACATTCGGCATCATCCCGTCCGTCACGTCGATCGTCAGCGCGTGATAGGCCTCGCCTGTCCAGCTCAGCTGCCCGGAGGAACCCTCCTGCCGCACTGCGTCCGAGAGGCTCTCGAGGAAGTCGCCCTGCTGTGTCCGGTCGAGCGCAAGATCGTTATATGTTCCGTCCGTTTTCCGGACGGAGTAACCCTCGTCAAAGCGGACGCCGTCGTCCGCCCGCGCCGCAAGCGGCACGTCAAAAGCGAGGCGTTCGGTCGCGCCGCCGGTCTCCCGCGCGTCGTACCAGAGCATGCACGCCTCCGGCAGCGTCTCCGCCGATGGCTCCGCCTCTGAAGTTTCGGCTGCTTCCACATCGGAGGGCGGCGCCTCGGCCTGCTTAACCTGCACAGCCGTCCCGCTCGTGTCCGCTAAGCGTTCCTGCTCAAGGCCCGCTTCCGTTCCCGCTCCGCACCCGCTGAGCATCAGTGCGAGGCAGAGCAGGACGATCCATAGAGTCCTCTTTTTCACGTCGCCGTTCCTCCTCGTTTTCCACGACTCATTTCAGATAGATCCGTTCGCGGCGGAGCTGCTCCGCCGCTGCGCAGACTGGACCCTCGCCAAACAGGCCATAGAGTCCTGCCGCGCGAAGCTCCAGCGCAAAATAGTCTTTGTCTTCCGGCGTTTGCCCGGCGTTGATGATGGGGAGCGTTTCCAGATCCCGCATCTCCCGCAGCACGCGCCGCCCGGCGCCGTCCATCGCCAACGCCCGCACATACGGAATTTCCAAATTCAGGCCGTCTTCCGTCAGGCCGAGCGCCGCGCAGAGCAGCAGCCGCCGCACCCGCGTCATGGGGTATCGTCTTGATTTTACCATGCCTTCAAGTTCCTGTAAAGTCCCGCAGCACTGCGCCGCCCGCATCGCGAGGCTCCACAGACCTTCGGAGCCGTGCGCCGTGCGCGCCCAGTCCTCCGGCGTCATGCCGCGCAGCCGCGCGAGCATCGCCCGCTCGCCGTATTGGGGGAAATGCCGCTCCGCGTCCGCATACCGCCGCGCGGCGGATTCCGGCACGAAGGGGGAGACGTCGCCGTTTCCTTCCAGAACTGCCCGCAGCGACGAAGCCGACGGGGCCTCCGCATCGGGGGTGGGCGCGTGATAGTCGCCCGCGCGGTGCAGCGCGGCGGGCCGGATGCGCCGCCCCAGCGCGGCCTTGCAGTATTCCAGCCCCAGAATATTGTTCGGTGTTTTCAGGAGTTCGCCCGGTAAATGCAAACTTTTCGCGGCGGCTTCTCGCGCGGCGGGGTAGCTCTGCCCGCTGGCCAGCGCGGCGCGCAGTTCTGCGTTGTATTCCGGCGTGTCCATCGCCGCCGCGAGGCACAGAAAGTTCTCGGTTTCGCCGCTTTCACTGCCGAACGCCAGCATTTCCACACCCAGCGCGTCCAGAATTTCCACGCCGCAGCGCGCAAAGCCCTCTGCCGAGCGCAGCGCGCCCGTCACCGGCAGCTCCAGCACGAGGCTGGCCCCACAGTCCACCGCCGCGCTTGCCCGCACCAGCTTGTCGAACACGGCGCATTCGCCGCGCTGCACAAAATTCCCGCTCATCAGGCAGATGATCGCGGCATCCTCGCCAAACAGCGTCCGGATCTGCCGAAACTGCGTCAAATGCCCGTGATGAAACGGATTGTATTCACAGATCACGCCGACCGTTCTCAAAATTTAGGCTCCTATCGATAAAAATTTCCGAAAAACACTTGTTTCCGGGCCGGGATTGTTGTATGATAAATCTCAGTTATAGTCATTCTAGCATAGAATGCCCAAAAAAGAAACACAGGAGATAGAGGTTATGAACATTCTGGTCATCAATGCCGGCAGCTCCAGCTTGAAATATCAGCTGATGGATCCCGATACCGGCGTCGTCACCGCGAAGGGTCTTTGCGAGCGGATCGCGCTCGACGGCCGCCTGACCCACAAGGTCATCGCCACGGGCAAGAAGCTCGAAAAGGATATCCCGATGCCCACGCATAAGGAAGCCATCGAGTCTGTCATGGACATTCTGGTCGATGCGGAATACGGCGTCATCAAGTCCGTCGACGAGATCGATGCGGTCGGCCATCGCGTGCTCCACGGCGGCGACAAGTTCGTCGAGAGCTGCATCGTCACCGACGCCTGCAAGGAAACCATCCGCGAGTGCATCCCCCTCGGCCCGCTCCACAACCCCGCCAACCTCATGGGCATCGAAGCCTGTGAAAAGGCCATGCCGGGCAAGCCGCAGGTCGCCGTGTTCGACACCGCGTTCCACATGACCATGCCCCCGAAGGCTTATCGCTATGCCATTCCCACCAAGTACTATACCGAGGATCATCTCCGCCGCTACGGCTTCCACGGCACGTCCCACCGCTTCGTCTCCAAGCGCTGCATCGAACTGATGGGCGGCGTGGAGAACGCGCACCGCGTCATCGTCTGCCACCTCGGCAACGGTTCCTCCCTGTCCGCCGTCAAGGACGGCAAGTGCCAGGATACGTCCATGGGCCTTTCCCCTCTGGCCGGCGTCCCGATGGGCACACGCGCGGGCGACATCGATACCTGCGTCGCGCAGTTCATCATGAACAAGTACAACATGTCCGCTGACGACTGCCTGACCATGCTGAACAAGAAGTCCGGTGTGCTCGCCCTGTCCGACGGCATCTCCTCCGACTTCCGCGATCTCGACAAGGCCGCTGAGGAAGGCAACGAGGCCGCGCAGCTGGCTCTCGACAAGTTCGCCTACGAAGTCCGCAAGTACATCGGCGCCTATACCGCCGCCCTCGGCGGGCTGGACTGCCTCGTGTTTACCGCCGGTGTCGGCGAGAACTCCGCGTCCATGCGCGCGTCCATCTGCGAAGGGCTCGAGTGCCTCGGCGTCAAGCTCGACGCGGAGAAGAACAAGACCCGCGGCGAAGAGGCCGTCATCTCTGCCGACGACTCCAAGGTCAAGGTCTGGGTCATCCCGACCAACGAGGAACTCATGATCGCACAGGATACCGCCGCCCTCTGCAAATAAGCAGCATATCAAAAATCCGCCCGGCTGGAATCCCAGCCGGGCGGCTGTTTTTTATATAAAGAAAACGGGCGACCAAAGGCGAACACGCATAAGGACAACAACGAAATACCGCTCAGAGCAAAGGAAGTCCTTCCGGGAAACCGGAAGGACTTCTCTTTCGTTCAAAAGTCTGCTGGTTTACACCCTAGGCCTGAGGATGCAGTATAGGGGGGTATACAAAGAGGAATGTTCCATGAAAAAGGTCTGCGCTTCCCTGTTTCTGATCATACTGCTGCTGGCGGCCATTGTGCCAGTCAGCGCCGCTGGGACGCTGCGGTGACGCGTGCGCAGCTGGCGGTGATTTTGAACGGACTGCTGGGGCGGACGCTGTCGTCGCTCGACGATCTTCAGCTCGGAATGCCGATTTTTGACGACAACCGCGACGCGCAGGCGTGATATTTCCTGCTTATTCTGGAGGCGGCCGTGGCCCACGCCACCGCCGATGCCGTGGAGCATGAACGCTGGGCGGGGCTGGATTGAAGGGTGCGCAGAGCACCGATTGCACAAAGACGCGGTGCGGAGAGGACGCATGGTTTTGTGAAAATGTCGAATCTTGGACTGTGTGCTTGACAAGCGGTGGGAATCGTGCTTTAATGGCGGCAAGTATTGATAACCACGAAATACGATGACGGAATTATGACCCTGTTGGAGCGTCTCAGAGAACCGGCGGCTGGTGTGAGCCGGTACCGAAGACAGCGGTCAGTCTGCTTCCCGAGTAGGCCCTGCGAACGGCGACAAGTAGCATGGCCCGTTTGGCCTCGTTACCGGCTATGGGCTTGTCAGAGTCCGAGAGTGATCGTCCGCCGTGAGGCGGGGGATAAGCAGGGTGGTACCGCGAAGCTATTTCGTCCCTGAAGCCAGTTGGCTTCAGGGACTTTTTGTTTTCCGAAAAAAGGAGGAACCTATGATGAAACACATTTCCGTGACAGATACCACGATCCGCCAGGCGGGCAAGGCCGCGGGCTATACGCTCTCGTTCCGCGAGAAGATCGAGCTTGCCAAGCTCCTCGACCGGCTGGGCGTGAGCGTCATTGAGCTGCACGCGGTCGAAAACCCGAAGATCGACAGTCTGCTCATCAAATCCGTCGCCTCTGCGGTGAAGGA
>OLWJ01000848.1_pt1 | contig 11577 bp, 3 predicted proteins | sample 1674291 | NCBI WGS metagenome assembly OLWJ01 (sample SAMEA103958159, study PRJEB25191) | human gut metagenome | biome: human-associated habitat [ENVO:00009003]; feature: intestine environment [ENVO:2100002]; material: feces | place: Germany | collected 2013/2015
CATGCCCTTCAGGCAATTAAAATCTTTTTTAAAGATTTTAATTGGAGTTCAGTATGACTCATTTCCGCCATGATGCGGGCGCGGTATTATCGCTCCATAGATCACATCCATCATACCTTCACCCCCGCCGGGGACTGCCAAAGTCTGACAGTTTCCGGCGGGGGTTCCTGTTTTTCGCCCTCTCAAGGCAAAAATGTATCCGTCTGTTTTGCGTTTCTGCGGAAAGGAAACAGCAAAAATCACTCCGTATCATACTTTGGCATGATTTACATTTTCTGGCGGTTATGTATAATAAAGATAAAATGGTGTTGGAATGCGTATGGCACGGGGTATGTCCCTTTGCCGGCGAAAAGGAGGGAGAACGTGATCGGGAATATTATCGTGAAGCCGTCTGTCCGGCAGCGGTTTGACAGCTTTATGGAGCGCGGGCGCGTTCTCTTTTTCAGCGCGCCCTGCGGCTTCGGGAAAAGCACGCTGTCCGATGCCCTGCTCTCCGGACGGGATGTGCTGCGGCTGGACGCGGGCGCGGCGGATTTTGCCCTTCCCGCCCTTTCGGATGGGTGGGAAATCCTGCTCATTGACGATTTTCAGATGATACCGGCGGAGGATGGCGGGCAGGCGCTGTGCGAGCTGATCCGCTCCGACCCGGGCAAACGCTTCCTGCTTCTCTCCCGGGGCGCGCCGCCCGGATATCTGACGGCGTTCCAGTATTCCGGCCTGATGACCACGCTGGAGGCCGACGACCTGCTCTTTGACCGGGAGGATATCTGCAAATACTTTTCCGGCTGCGGCGTCGCCGTGACGGACAGCGAGATCGGCGGTATTCTGAGAGAATCCGTCGGCTACCCTTTGGGTGTCGCTGTCACCGCCCGGTGCATGTCCGGCGGGAGGCCCTTCGGCCCGGAGGTCGTGGCGCGGGCATTCCGGGAGGTGTTCTCCTATTTTGAGGCTGCGATCTACCGGCGGTTCGACCTTCCCGTGCGGCGGTTTCTGCTGGAGCTGGCGCCCTTTGAACGGTTCAATCTGGAAATGGCGCGGATGGTCAGCGGCGACCCCCACGCGGGCGACCGGCTGGACTGGCTCCTGAGCCACACCACCATGCTCCGCTATGACGACGTGCAGCATTTCCGCTTCTGGCCGCAGTTCCGCAGCTTCCTGCTGTGGGAGATGGAGCGGGAATACAGCGAGGAAAAGCGCCGGGCGCTTTTCAGCCGGGGCGCGCTCTACTACGAGCTGAAAGAGGATTACGCCCACGCGCTGGAATGCTACACCAGATGCGGCGACCACGCCAAGGTCTCCGAGCTTCTCATCCGCAACGCGGAGCTGCACCCCGGCATGGGGCATTACAGCGAAATGGAAAAATACTACCGCAGTCTCCCGGAAGCGGAGATCGCAGCTTCCCCCGCGCTGATGCAGGGCATGAGTATGCTGTGCGCTCTGGCCATGGATTACGAAGGCTCTGAGCGCTGGTATCACGAATTGCGGGAATTCGGAAAGCGGTGCGGCAGGGACGACGCCGCAGGCAAGCAGGCCCGCAGCCGTCTGGCGTGGCTGGACATCTCCCTGCCTCAGCGGGGCGTGGAAGGGCTGACGGAGACCATTCCCGCCGTGTTCCGGCTGATGACCAGCAAGGAGGTTTCCCTCCCGTCCTTCTCCGTCACCAGCGCCCTGCCCAGCGTCATGAACGGCGGCAAGGACTTTTCCGTCTGGAGCAAGCGGGACGACCTGCTCTACCAGACGCTCCGCGCCCCGGTGGAGGCCGTGCTGGGGCGGGACGGCGTTGGCCTTGCGGACTGCGCCATCGCCGAAAGCAAATTTGAAAAGGGCGAGAACATCACCGGCCGGATGCTGACCATCATCCCCCGCGTCAGCGAGATACGCCAGCGCGGCACGCCGGACATGGAATTCGCCATCAACGGTCTGCTGGCCCGAAGCCTTCTTGCGGCAGGGCAGAGCGAGGACGCTTATCGGACGATCGAATCCCTCCGGGAAAAATTCGCCGAGGAAGGGCGGGAGCGGTTCCTGCCCAATATGGACGCCATGCTCGTCCGAATTTCCCTCCATACCGGCGATCTGGACTACGCCGACACATGGTATCGGGAAAAAGCGCCCAGAGACCCCATGCGGGTAAACGTCATGAAGCGCTACCAGTATCTCACGCAGGCCATGGTGGAGCTGGCGGGCGGGAAGCCGGGGGCGTCGATGCTGACCCTCTCCCCGCTGGAAGATTACGTCCGCAGCTGCGGGCGGCACATCGACGGCATCCATCTGAACATCCTCGCCGCCATCGCCCTGTACCGAAGCAGGGACGAAGCATGGCGGCAGCGCCTGATTGGCGCATTGAACGCCGCGGCGGAATACCACTTCATCCGAACCGTCAGCGTCTACGGCGCGGCGGTGCTGCCCCTGCTGGAACGGCTGGATTGGAGCGGAAGCGCCCGGTGGAAAAAGCAGCTGATGGACGACGTGCGCTTGCAGGCGGCGTATTACCCCCGCTTTCTGGAACCGCGCCTCGCGCCGGGGGAAGCCCTGACGCCCACGGAGCTGCAAATTCTGCACCTGATCTGCGCCGACAAGAGCAACGCGGAGATCGGGCAGATCATGGACATCAAGCTGCCCACGGTAAAGACCCATGTAAGCCACATTCTGGATAAGCTGGACGTCCGGCGGCGAAGCGAAGCGAAAACCGCCGCGAAGCGTCTGCGGCTTATCCCGGAAGAACGGTAAACCCCCGCCCGGATTTTACCGGGCTGACGATAGAAAACCGCACTTTTTTCACACAGGAGGATCCTATGAAAAAACGAATTTTGAGTCTGTTTTTGGCGCTCACGCTCTGCCTGACGCTCCTGCCGACATCGGCTTTTGCCGAGGGTGGGGACGTGAGCATTTCTGGCGGTGTCATCGGCGGCGAGACCGGTGGCGAGGGCGGTGGAGTCCTTGTACCACCCGGCGGTTCGACCGGCGAAGGTGGTGGGATCTATACGCCCCCAAGTGGTCCGGCAGAAGGGGGCGGCGGCACGTATATCCCCGAAGAAGACACGCAGACGGAGATCTGGTGCGTGAGCAAGCCCGATTCCATTGGCCGCAGCTATGACGGCACGACGGACGGCGGCACGATTCCAATCGACTTGACGTTTACAGACGGCACAAATGAAATCAAACTCAAAGAAGGAACGGGCTTTACCGCCAAGAAGACGTTCGATTCCGCGGACGCGGGATGGCATACCGTCACTGTGGAAATCGAGCTGATCGGTGATGCGGCAACGAAGTACAAGCTCAAGGCGGGCGAAGAAACGTTTACGATCGGCGGCAACATCAACAAGGCCTATCCCGATTTGACTGTATCTCTTTCCAAGACGACCTGCACGGTGGGCGAAAAGCTTCTTCCGCTTCTGTCTGTCGAGGGTGCTCCGGAAGACGCCGAGGTGACATATTACTATGCGCCGATCAATTCTGGTTATTTGGAGTTTGAAGGCAGTGAGGCAGTTCCCAAGATCGACGAGAACACTGCAATCAGCGAACCCGGCACATATTACGTCTATGCCAAGACCGGCGAGACCAAGAACTACAAAGAGGAAAGGTCAGCAACCGTGGAACTCACGGTCAACGAGCCTGTCGTTGAGGCCGCTTCGATAACAAGAGCGGACGGCACGGATGGCGGTACATACGAATCCCTCCCGGCGGCGCTGAATGCGGCACGGGACGGCGACACCGTCAAGCTGCTGGCCAACCATGTGACGGATGCAGACGCCCTCAATGCGCTCGGTGAAGATTTTACGTTCGAACAGTATGCTTCCATCGTACCCGTTGTCACCAAAACCTTGACGCTCGATCTGAATCACAAGACGGTCGACTACCTCGAGGTTGGATTCTCAGAGACTAACGAGGAAACGCAGAAAAAAGAAACTCTCGCGACAGGCAACCTGACTGTTACAAGCGAGGCCGCTTACGGCAGAATTTCAAATCTCATGTTCATGGCCGGCGCACTGGACATCCGGAGCGGCGAGATCGGCGGTTCAGGATGCGCGGGACTTCTCTGCGACGCGAACAGTGGCTCTGTGACCGTCAGCAACGGCACGGTGTATGGCCTCACCGTATTGGAGGGTGCTTCCGTCACCGTCAACGGCGGTTCCAATCACGCAGGTGAATGGGTTGTCGATTCCGGCGCTACGCTGAAAATTACGGACGGCACGTTTGGCGAGGTGCAGTTCACGCGCAACGGAACCATCGCCATCAGCGGCGGCACGTTCCAAAGCATTAAGAGCTACATCGCAAAAGAGTTGCAGCCGCTCATGTCCCTGTTGGATACGCAGAAGGCGCACGCTTTCTACAAGGGCGACGACGTGCAGGACGGCAATGCAACGGAGCTGGCCGACGTAACCGTCAAGGAACACACTCACACCATGGTGAACAGCAAGTGCGCCTGCGGCTTTTCCTGCGCCCACACGAACACCGAGGGCGCGAGCACCATCGACAAAGACGGCAAGTGCACGGTCTGCGGGACACAGTTTGCGGCTGGCATCGGCGAAACCTATTATACCGATGTGCCGTCCGCGCTGAATGCGGCAGCTGACGGTCAGACCGTCAAGCTGTTGGCAAACGAGATGCTGCCTGACGGCATATATGTCAGCAAGACCCTCACGCTGGATTTGGACGGACACAGTCTGAGCGGATACAGCTTGAATGTCGGCGGTCGTACGGCCACGAGCCAGGTTCGCACCGGTAAACTGACGGTCATTGACAGCAGCGGCGGCAACGGCGCGGTGGGAGTGACCGTGCGGGACGGTGGTACACTGGTATTCAATCCGGAGAATGACAATACCACTTTGCTCCAGCTGGAGGTTTGGGGCGGCACAGTCGAGCTGTACGGCGGAAAGATTTCGAGAAGCGGTCTGCGGCTGAATAATAACATCACATTGGGCAATCTGCTTCCCGGGCAAGCGGGACTGGCTTACTATCGTGGTGACACGCAGCTCACGCTGGAGGAAGCCGCTTCCCAGACCTGCGACCTGGTGGTAAAGTTGTGCAGCCACGGCGGCAAGAACGGCTTTGATGGCACCAACTGTCCCTACTGCAACGCGCCCGCGGTGGCGCAGACGGCCTTGCGGAATGTCGAGGGCGACCCGTGGCGGAGATTTGCCAACTTGCAGACTGCCCTTGATGCGGACAGAGACGGCGGCTCGACCCTCAGTCTGCTGACCGACGTTACCGGCGATTACACCATCGACGGCACCCGGGACACCGGCATAGATCTGAACGGCCATTCAATCCACGGTACGGTAACCGTCAAGGCCGCCACAGGCATGGACACTACTACCTTAAGCAACACGAAAAACACGACCACAGCCAGTATCGATACCGTCGTTGCCAACGAGGGAGCAAACCTCGCCGGTTCGGGATTCCCCGCCGTTATCGGCACGCTGAAGCTGGCAGAGGGTGCCACATGGGCAAACATCCTGTATGAACCTAACCGCCTTGGCTATAAGGTGCTCAATGGGGACGGCACTCACAAGTGGTACGCCCCGGCGGATGTTCCTGCCGGTTCCACGGAGCTGAACAATGTCATCATCAATCGTCTGCCAATCACCTCCAAGACCCTGTCTCTGAAGGTCGATGGGAAGAACCTGACCGGCAGTAACCCGAAGGTGGAGCGCGGCACGACCGTCCGGCTCTGCGCCAACTGCAACGCGAAGGATGCGGATGTGGCCATCTACGTCGGAGAGATAGGGGGAGACGGCATCCCCACATACAGGCAGAAGAAAGCTGAATATAAAAAGATCGGCACCACGTGGTACTATGTTGTAGACTTCGATGCTGACACGATCGGAACATACAGCATTTATTTCACGGCCAGCAAGGACGGCTATTCGGTATCGAGCAACCCCAAAATACTGACCGCCACCAAGCTGAATCTCAGCAAAGCCGTAATCACGTTCCCCAACGGCAATGAAAGTGTCTATCAGCCTTATAACACCGCCACCGGCGTGCCGCCCTATGTTGTAACGTACAACGGCAGCGAGCTGAAAGCGGGAGTTGATTACACCGTCGTCCGCGGCGATTCCCGTTCCACTGTCGGCACCGCCACTCTGACCATCAAGGCGACAGACGACGGCGACTACACCGGCCAGAAAACCGCCAGATGGACGGTCGCAGCTCACAAAGCAACGATCTCGGTCGGCAACATCATAAAGGCATACGATGGCACAACAGGCCTGCCCGCAAACACGTCGATAAAGCTTAAGAGTGCGGATTCCCGCTATGCTCCTTCCGGCGGGCCACTTCCTCTGGTGGCTGGTGAGGATTACCAGATACTCAATGCCAGTTATGATTCCGCCAATGCAAGTGAGGACGAAAAGACCGTCTCCTTCACCATTAAGCTGACGGATAAGAACTATACCTTTGAAGGCGGCACGACGCAAAAGGACTTTGTGCTGAACGGCGCGGATGTGTCGCAGACTTTCAAGATCAATCAGGCCACTGTGACCCCGAACGAGATCACGCAGTACGTTTTCAACGATTTGGCAAAGACCTACGAAATCGATTTGAGAACGCTCCTGCCGGAGCTGCCTGTAGGCTGCGAGTACGGCAAGATCCATAATCGGGGCTGCGATTACCACTTTACGGATAGTACTTACCTCGACAGCAGCAACTATATATTCGTGTCAAACGAAGGCATTCTGACTCTGCCCATCGTGGCCGCGCACAGCGCGAATGTGAACGATCAGATCGGCACTTTGACCGTCCCGATTGTAAGCACGAACTATCAGCCGTTCGAGCTGACCATCAAGGTCGTCATTGGCCAGAGGATCCCCCTCGATCAATCGGGCGTCAGCGTCAGCGCGACGGATATCACCTACGGCCAGACGCTGGCAGAGAGCACACTCACGGCCACGGGTTCGATGATCTGCCCCCGCACACAGGCCGTGATTCCGGGTACGTTCGCGTGGAAGGACGGCACCATCAAGCCCAACGCGGGCAGCTATGATGCCGAATGGACGTTCACCCCGGCGGAAGGCTTCGAAGAATACGCCCCCGCGACCGGCACCGTGACCGTCACAGTCGAACCGGCAGAGCTGACAGGAGTTTCCGTGAGGGCACCCAGCACGTATTACACCGGCAAGCCGCAGCACGCATCGACAATCGCGTTTGGGCAAAGTGTAGACGGCACTACCGTGACGTTCACTTACAGCGACAAGGTAGACGGCGACTATACTTCGGACGGACCGACTTTCACCGACGCAGGCACGTACACCGTTTACTACAAAGCGGAAGCAGCAAACCACAAAACGGCTGCCGGTACGTTCACCGTAACCATTGCCCCGCTGCCGATCAGCCTTCTCTCCGTCGAAAGAATCTCCAAGTCCTACGACGGCACCGCAAACGTCACGCTTGCCGCAAGCAGGCTGACGTTCTTCAGCAAGACGGCCAGTCGTTCGGGCATTATACTTCCCGATACGGCGCTCACCTTCTCTGACGCCCAGTTTACCATGAAGCAGGCGGACGGGAGCTACCTGCCCTCGCCGGACGTCGGAAACGGAAAGGCCCTTTCCTTCACCATGACGCTTGCGAACGACAACTATGTGTTTGAGGGCAAGCCGGAAGGCACCAAAACGGTCAGTGACACTTTTGCAACCGACGATACGACCCGTTTCACCATCACCAGGGCCGACGCGCCCGTGCCGACAGACGGTACGCTGACCATCATCAACGGTCTGGAAAGAACCTACGAGGTCGATCTGGCGGCGCTGCTGTCTGCGCTGGAAAGCCCCAAGTCCTACGGCGACATCGCCTATGGCGCGCCGACCATCACCGTGGATGCCGGCTACTGCGACGCTGCCACTGCGAAGATCGAAAACGGCAAGCTGATTCTGCCCATTCTGGCAAACCCGGTCAATACGGAGGGCAATGTCGGCTCGGTGACGGTGATTGTCACAACCAGCAACTACGAGGACATCACCCTGACCGTCAACATCTTCGCAAAGAACAAGATCACGCCCGTGCCGGATGGCGAGGTGACCGCAAGCGAGATCACCTACGGTCAGCCGCTGAATGCAAGCACGATCACGGGCAAGATGAAAGACCCCACCACCGGTGAAGAGGTTCCCGGCACCTTCACATGGACGGACGGCACGCTCATGTTCAACGCGGGCAGCCGTAAGGCCGAATGGACGTTCACCCCGGACGCGCCGGAGTACGCCACGACCACCGGAAAGGTGCGGGTCACGGTCAATCCCAAGTCCATTGTAGGCGCGGTCGTCACGCTGGAAGACACCTTCGTGTATGACGGGACGGAAAAATGTCCCCAGATAATCAGTGTCGTTCTGGACGGCGTAACACTGACAGGCATTGGCAGAGGCACAGATTATGGCTTTTCCTGCAACAGAACGTCGCAGGTCGGCACATACTACGATGATTTTTCTCTCAGCGGTCTGGGTAACTACACCGGCGAGATGAAGTTCACGTGGTCGATCACGCCAAGAGAAGTGACACCCACGATCACCGTCGCGGACGGCACCTATAACGGCGGAAATCCCGTTCAGCCGACCGTTACCCTCACAGACGACCTCGGCAATACCATTGACCCGAAGGAATACGACGTCTCCTACAGCGATAACACAAACGCCGGTACCGGCACCGTGACCGTCACCGATAAGGAAGGCGGCAACTATGTCCTCGGTACGGCCAGCACGACCTTCACGATCAACAAGGCCGCCGCGCCCGCGCTGACTGCCTATCAGGTCACCCAGAAGTACAGCCTGAAAACAGAGCAGACCATCACCCTCCCCGACCTCAAGAGTCTGGGAATGCCCGATGACGCACTGGTATCCGACACGAACGCGTTCCACAGCGGGTCCTATTCTCCCGCGGGCAGGATTCAGGACGGTTGGGGCATTGACGTGAACACCGGGGCGATCACCTACGCTCTGGCGGACGGTGCCGCCGCTGGCGACGTCATCACCTTCACCCTTCTGGTTCGCTCCAAGAACTACGAGGACGCCACCGTTACGGTCATCCTCACCCTGACGGAGCGGGACGCGCCCATCCTGACCCTGCCGGACATCATCACCGTGGACTACACCGGCGCGGAAATTCCCGTCAGCGCGGTCACCGGCAAGAGCGCCGCCTTTGACGGCAAGGATGTGCCGGGTACATGGAGCTGGAAAGCCGGTCAGGCGATCACCAACGCGACCGACACCGGCAGTAAGACCATTGTCTTTACCCCCGCCGATCTGGTCAATTACCACCCGGTGGAGGGCGAGGTTTATGTCATCATCTCCCGCGTCGCGCCGGACTATACCGCGCCCGCTGCCATTGACGGCCTGACCTACAGTGGCAGCGCGCAGGCGCTGGTCAGGGCAGGCTCCACCGCCCACGGCAAGCTGCTCTACAGCCTGAGCAAAGACGGCACCTACTCCGAGACCATCCCCACCGGCACGGACGCCGGGGAATACACCGTCTGGTACAAGGTCGCGGGCGACAGCAACCATAAGGATTCCCAGCCCGGGTCCGTCACCGCAACCATCGCTCCCAAGGCCGTGACCGCCACCGTGACGGTCAGCGGCGGTTCCCTCACCTACACCGGCGACCCGCTGAAGCCCGATGTCATCGTGAAGGACGGCGACACGGTCATCAGCCCGGAGGAATACGACGTTTCCTACAGGGATAACGTGAACGCGGGCACCGCCACCGTGACCGTCAGGAACAAGGCAGGCGGCAACTACACCGTCAGCGGCAGCACCACCTTCGAGATCGGCAAGGCCGCTTCCGAGGTCAGGACCGCCCCCGGGGCGAACACCGGCCTTGTTTACAACGGCGGTGAGCAGACCCTCATCACAGCCGGAACTGCCCTCGGCGGCAAGCTGAAATACCGTCTGGGCGAGACCGGCGAGTTCACAGAAGCGCTTCCCAAGGCCACGGACGCGGGCACCTACACCGTGTACTGCATGGTCGAGGGCGACGTCAACCACCGCGACTCGGAGGTGCAGAGCCTCACCGTCACCATCGATAAGGCAAAGGTCACGGTCAAGGCGTTGGACAAGCGCATCTACACCGATGACAAGGCCCCCAATCTGAGCAAGCCCGTACTGGACAAGGACTACACCATCAGCGCCATGTTCGGCGAGGATGCGCTGACCGGCGACATAAAGCTCGCCTGCGTGGACGCGAATGGCACTGAGATCACCCCTGACACGACGAAGGTCGGCAAGGTCATTATCCGCGCCGGCGGGCTGACCGCCCCCAACGGCAACTACACCGTCGTTTTCGTGGACGGCACGCTGACCATCGACGAGCGCCCGGTCTACACCATCAAGGCCACGGCGGGCATCCACGGCTCCATCACGCCCTCCGGCGACGTTGACGTCCTCCACGGCGGCAGCCAGACCTTCACCATCGCCGCGAACAGAGGCTACGCCATCTCCAACGTCAAGATCGACGGCGTGAGCATCGGCGCGGTGAAGTCCTACACCTTCGAGAACGTCACCGGCAACCACACCATTGAGGTCACCTTCATGAAGGCCAACGGCAACCCCCAGACCGGCGTAATGGTGGACGAAGTCACCGGCGAGTACTATGTGGGGTAACGCCCACCGCGTTTCGCGCGTCCGTTGGGCGCGCGAGGAGACAAGCTTATGAAGAAAAATGTCATGAAAATCTGCTGCGCGGTTCTGGCCATTGCGGTCATTGCCGCTCTGCTGATAGTGGTCAGGGGCTGCCACCGGGAGGAACCAATCGTCCCTCCCACCACCGCCCCGGCCACCCAGACCGTCCCCACCGAAGCCGAGACCCAGCCCCCCACGGTTCCCGTAGGGGAGGTCATCCCCACCGTGGATAAGCAGCCGGAGCTGGCCGCGGCCAGAAAGAAAAACCCCTACACCGTGGCGTGGCTGTACATCCCTGGCGCGGAGGTGGACGACCCCGTGATGCAGGCAGAGGACAACGGCCACTACCTGTGGCTGGGCGAAGACGGCGAGTACAGCACTTGGGGCTGCTACTACGCTCACTGCGAAAATCATTTCGGCGGCCGGGACAAGCTGGACACCAACACCACGATTTTCGGCCACTCCGCCAGCAACTGCGACCCCAACGGCCCCAAGTTCACCAAGCTCTACCGGTACATGGACGCGGACTACGTGAAAGATCATCCCTACATTTACCTCTCCGTGACAGGGGAAGATCTGGTTTTCCAGATCACGGCGCTGTTCATCACGGACATTGAGTTCGACTACATTGTCCCCAATCCCACGGGAAGCGAGCTGACGGAGTTCTTCCGGACGGTCGCACGAAAGAACTGGCTGAACTTTGACGGCGTGACCTTCTCGGAGGACGACACCGTTCTGACCCTCTCCACCTGCTGCCGGAAGTATGACACGGCCAAAACCGGCAACCAGCGTCTGGTGGTCATGGCGAAGCTGCTGCCGGAAGGCGCGACGGCACAGCCCTACACCGTCTCTCTGGCGGAAAATCCGGAGATGCCATAACAAAAACTTCCTGCACCGCTTTTACGGCGCAGGAAATCGAAAAAACGGCGGCTGCCCATACGGGCAGCCGCCGTTCAGTCTGTCAAATAACCCTCAC